>JABAOF010001614.1_pt3 | contig 83931 bp, 25 predicted proteins | sample 7062171 | NCBI WGS metagenome assembly JABAOF01 (sample SAMN14538628, study PRJNA623070) | marine sediment metagenome | biome: marine biome [ENVO:00000428]; feature: marine pelagic biome [ENVO:01000023]; material: deep marine sediment [ENVO:00002113] | place: India: Gulf of Khambhat ...
GACCAGGACCAGGAGGTGGGATTGTTGGTGGATTGATCGGTAAAGAATACGGTTCCACCTTCAGTAACAGTGGTTGGACTTGCAGTGAAAGCCGCTACCGGGGGATTGACAATAATCCCGCTGATGTTTACGGTATAATCTTCAACTTCACCGTAGGTAAATGTCCCGCAGGGAGTGGGCCAACTGCCGTATTCCATGATGACCCTCATCCGTGTGGTTACACCATCGGCAGAGGAGGGCACAGTGAAACTGCCGGTTACAGTGGAGCTGCCGGAACCACTGAATACTTCTTCACCGGAATCATCAAAATCACCGTCCACGTTATAATCGATCCAGATCTTCCAGTATTCGTTATAGGAAGAACTAACGAATCCCGGGGTTAATGACACATTGGTGGAGGCACCGGCGGTTAAATTCGCTGTCATGCCGGTAAAATCCGAATACCCGGAAGCACCGGAGGTATTATTCAAATCACCCACGGCAACACCTGCGATATATTCGTAATTTTGATTATTCCCGNNATCGCTGCCGGCTGAATTGGAAACGGTTAAAGAAACATCATACGTTCCTGCGGTATTATAAGTGATAGTGGGATTTTGAGCTGTACTGGTTGAGGGTGTTCCTCCTTCAAAAGACCAGGACCAGGAGGTGGGGTTGTTAGTGGATGTATCGGTAAAGTTTACGGATTGACCTTCATCAACAGTGGTGGGGTTACCGTAGAAATTAGCAACCGGCGGCTGCGGGGTTCCGCCGCCCGGTCCATTGGGAGTGCCGGGAGTCCGCAGTTGGACCGATGAGTCACCGAAACAGGTCCAGGTATCGGCCATACTCTCACCGCCGCTGCCGTTCAAATCGATCATCTTGAACATACCATTGACAAATACACCGCCAAAGGTCCGTTTCGGCCCGGATGGCGAGACTAAAATATCGGCCATCTCATCCTGGGCGTCCATGGGTGGGTTCCATGACTGGTTAATGGTGGAACCCGCATGGGCAACGGCACCGGTGGGATTACCGTTATTGGTGGCCCGCAGCCAGGATTCACAGAAACAGGTTTGACTTTTGAAATTACCGATCACACAGGCCACAGAGAAAACAGCCGGCAATTCGTTTTCATTGACAAGGGCATTGACATTGGTAATCGAAAAGGTCCAGCCGCAGGTCCAGGCAGTATCGCTGCCGTGACCGCAGTACCACATGGTCCCGGCACCATTGTTGATCAAATTGGACAAATTCGACGTGCTGCCGCCGCTCTGATAGTTCTTATGGGTGGTGTAACCATATCCCGATAAATCGGTAAGAATATAGTCCATGTGCGTGGCGTCGTACTCGCCATTATGACCCGGTCCTTCCGCGGATGCCATCCCGATGGCATGCCTGAACCAGGTGGCAGAAGAAAGGACATCCTGTTCATAATAAATCGTCCGATTCACCTGGGTGGTTACATGTGCCGCGGTTTCAGCGGAGAAACGACCCACAAAAATATCCAGGTAATGGTCGCTGCCCACAATATACCCGTAGTTGTTGTCTGAATCACCGGCTGTGGTGCTGGAGGTGGGTACCTGCGCATGGTCACCTACAAGCAGTAAGTAATCCAACCCATTGGAATTGTAATAATTGGCAACATAGGTTTTTAATGCCGAAGAACTTCCAATGGTGGAATAATTCACCAGGTCTACATTATAACCGATGTTTTCTTTCCAGGAAACAAATGGTGCCATTTCATCCATAAAGCTGCTGTAACAAATGATCAACATATCACCGATGGGGTCTTGCAGCGGGGTGTATTCTAATTGCGCTTCGATCATCTGGTCAAAGTTGATAAAATGCCGTGAGTAAACATTTTTAAATTCACGATTCAGCTTGTCCAGCTTAAGCGGTTTGTTACGGTTAAACTCGTTATCCCCTTTCTTATTCCCGTTCTTAGAAATCTTAACGGTTAATTCGCTGTACACCCGCAGGATGTCGTTAACCGGGTTGTACTGGAAGGGATACACGATTACTGCCTGACCCCTGAAGTCCCTGGCAATATAGGGTCTGGTCATTTCTGCCAATTCACCGGGGTAGAACCTATTCTTTTTGTACCATTTCCCATATTCATAGGGGACCTTATTGGGATCGATGGTCCTTAGCAGGTTACCTTTTGAAGGGGCAATTTTAATGTGATCGATTTCAATAAATTTCGAATCGATGACATCAACTTTCATTTTCCCCTTATCGGGAATGATTACCGATGTTCCGAACAGGGTTAAATCCGGTGCGCCTTTCTCCATTATCCTGGAAGACGTTGGCGCAACCAAAACCAATTCTTCACCGTTAGGTGTCTGAACCCGTTGGAAGTCATAGGAATTGACTTCGAATTTGACAACAATCTCGTTTGCAGACGCAGAAACAAGGGTAACCTTATTACTCTTTGCTGCAAACGCAGCAGTAACACTAACCAAAAGTAAGCATAATACCAAAAATTTTAGTCTTCTCATAGACATATACCTCCTCTATTTATGGTTTTTTGATTTTCCGCATAAATAAGAATACAAGAAACTAAGAATATAGATATATCATTAGTAATTTTTTCTGTCAATCCTCCAAAAGTCTTATATTTGGTATGAAAGTGAAACTGAAAATTTGTACAACTAAAGTATGACTTTTTAGTAAATGGTATTACTAGTGTCCTGTTTCAAAGGTTTTGTGCCCAATTTCGGCAATTTAACATGATCCATTTGGGGAGAAGGGAGAATGAATCAACCATTTAAAATCCGAAATCCGAATCCCGAAATTCAAATACCAAATGTCCAAAACATCTTTAAAGAGCTATAATAAAGATGCTGCATGCCGGAAGCGCCTGTTTTGAATTTTGGATTTTGGTCATTTGAATTTGTTTGGTCTCTGCGCGATTTCGTGCTTCGTGCTTCGGAATTTATAACTCCAGTGTTAGGTCTCTCTCTAACTGGGCGGCCTCTTCAGCGGCAGTCATAGCCGTCTCCATGGAAATCTTCTTTGCTTTAACCAGATCAATCAAATGCTGGTCAAAGGTTTGCATGCCAAAATCCTTATTTTTAAACATATGTTTAGGTATTTCCTCTGTTTTTTCAGGGTTCTTAATAGACATTTCAATGGTTTTATTGACCATCATGATCTCAACAGCAGGTATAAGGCCATTATTGTCGATATTGATGAGGAGTCGCAGGGAGATTATGGCCTTGAGATTCTCGGATATTCGCTGCCGTAAGGTGATCTGTTGTTCCGGGGGGAAATACCCCAGCAAGCGGCCCAGGGTACGCATTACATCCGGTGTGTGGATGGAAGCCAGGACCAAATGACCTGTTTCCGCAGCTTTTAAACAGGTATCCACCGTTTCATGGTCCCTGAGTTCACCCACCATGATGATGTCCGGGTCTTGCCTCAACGCCGCTCTCAAGGCTGTAGCAAACGAATCGGTATCAGGACCAACCTCTCGCTGAGAAATGATTGATATATCATTATGGAAAAGAAACTCGATAGGGTCTTCAATGGTCACGATGTGGGCACGCTTGTTTTTGTTGATGTAATTAAGCATCGATGCCAGTGTGGTGGACTTCCCGTTGCCTGTCGCTCCAGTAATCAGGACTAACCCTCGATTTATATCTGAAATTTTTTCAAGTATCGGCGGAAGATTTAATTCAGAGAAGGTGCGAATCTTGTAAGGAATAACCCTCAACACAGCAGCATACTTGCTGTTCTGACGAAAGACATTCGCCCTGAATCGAGCTACACCCGGCAGGGAAAAAGACCCATCATATTCTTTGATTTCTTTTTTAAATCTTTCATCATCTTCAATCCTGGTTATAACTTTCCCAATCATAAAGGTATCCTCTTCGGTAAGGGGGGGATGGTTCAGGGGATAAAGTTGGCCATTATGACGGACCATAGGCGGCACACCCACCTGGAAATGTACATCCGATACTTCCCTTTTTGCAGCAAAACTAAGAATCGTGTTAATGTTTTTATTTATCACAATAACCTCCTAAAAAACATACGGGAAAAAAATTATATCACAAAATTCCTAAATCCACCACCAATTTATGCTCATTTACTTCACCAACTTACCATCCCGGTAAAGAGCAATAACTTACCTGCCCCCTTTCCTTTTTTGGGTTGCGGGTGCCATCCTCTTTTAATTAATACTCTGCAAAATGCGCTAAAAAAAACAAAGTTTTTACGGTTGGTATCTTTCAAATACCATGAACAAACCCTATTGGGCTGAGGGCGCCGCCCGCCTTTTGGAAAAAATGGGAAAAGTTTTTAAAGTGAGGGGATAACAAACATTGTTGCGCCATAAATTTATACTAAAAACCCAAAAAAACACACTAAAATGATGCTATATTGCCCTTCAACCAATATTCAAGACCGTTATAAAATTTTCACAATTCAATTTCAAGAAATTTTATTGTTTAAAAAAGCAAATAGTAAATGAATTTTAATCTAATTTTTGAAGAGTGCAACAATTTTGTGGATTTAAAAGGCTCTTCCAATATGTTAAAATGATAATCTGGTATCAAATAGAAAAGTCATCAGTGTGATTAAGCAATTATAGGTTTAATTCCCGGATCTGAAATGTAACAAATCATTAAATTCAGAGGCGGAAGCCTGTAAAAATCTTTATAAAAGCTTCACAGTTTGCTGTTCGGGTAAAATTGGTACATTTAGATATCCCCAAATCTCTCAATGAGATCAACATTATCGCCTGGAAGGGAACACATTATTAAATTAGATATCTTAAATATCAAAAGATGAAAGAATTGGACAAAAAAAATATCCAGGATATTCTTGGGTTAACGCCCATGCAAGAAGGCATACTCTCTCATTACTTAAAAGATCCCGGAAGTAATCACTATTTTGAGCAATTAAGCTTGAAGATATCAGGTGAAATCAATTTCGAACGTTTTAAAAAAGCCTGGAATTTTGTAATCGAAACGAATGAGATGCTGCGAACTGTATTTCGCTGGAAGAAAGTGGAGTATCCCCTGCAAATTGTCTTAAAAAAACATAAACTTCAACCGAGATACTACGATTGTTCGGATGTGGATGGAGATGTCAACGAAAAGAAAAAGAAGTTGGAAGAGATAAGAGAAAAAGACAAGAAAGCTGGATTCGATTTGCATGACGTTCCCTTCCGTGTCACTTTATGTCGAATTGAGAAAAGCAGGTATGAGATGATTATCAGCAACCATCATATTTTATATGATGGTTGGAGTAGTGGGATTATTTTGAAAGAATTTTTTGAGGCATATGATGAACGGGATAATAGAAACACATTAGTACCATTTGTTAAGGTGAAGTCATCTGTCAAGACTAAATTTAAAACATTTCTCGAATGGATTCAAAACCAGGAAAACGGTAAGCAAATGGAATTTTGGGAAACATATTTAGAGGGTTTCGATAATAAGACCGGGATATCTGTAAAAAGGAGAAGAAAAAGAGAGGTAAAGCACACAGAGGCATATCAATTTAAATTGCCCGGCAGCATTAAAGATGAAGTGGAAAATTTTGTTAAGAGTCATAATATAACCATCGCCTCTTTGCTGTACAGTCTGTGGGGGCTATTATTGCAGAAATACAATTCCACTAACGATGTGCTCTTTGATGTTACAGTATCGGGAAGAAGCGAAAAGATAAAAGGAATAGAAAATATTGTTGGACTATTTGTAAACACATTGCCTTTGCGGGTAACCGCTTATTCCCCTGAAAAAATATCGGATTTTCTATCTCGAACATATCGTACGCTGCAGCGGTGGAGAGAATTTGAGAACAGCTCTCTGGTCAGAATAAACGAATACCTTAGCGAATGTCATCAAAAGAGTCTTTTTGATTCGTTGGTGGTTATAGAAAATTATCCAGTGGACATTAACAGGATACTGAAAAATAAAAACAGTCCATTATCAGTGGAATCCTTTTCCTTCTCTGAAATGACCCATTATGATTTAACGGTTATCGTTACAGTGTTTGATGATATCAGACTAAGTTTTACCTACAACAAAGAGCTATTTGATGGAGAAATGATGGTAAAACTGACAGATGATTTTATTTACATTATAAATAACGTTATAGAAAATTCCCAGATGAAAATATCTGAGCTGACGCTGCAGCCACAGTCGCAAGAGGTGAGAGCCAGGATACTGGATTACTACAATCATATAGTTATTGATGACCTGGTTGAAGATCAAAAGACCGATTCCTTATTACCAGGTAATTATGCAGCAGGAAGGGGTGGGGTGGAAGAAAGGCTTGTGGATATATGGTCGAGGTTGTTCCGGGTAGATAAAAGTAAGATCGGTATAGATAGGGATTTTTTCGATTTTGGCGGCCATTCCTTAAAAGCTAGACTTTTGAAGGCCAGTATACACAAAGAATTTAAGGTAAAGGTTCCTTTTGCTGAAATTTTTAAACGATCCACCATCAGGGAATTGTCAAATTATATAAAAGAATCCCTTGAAGAAAAAGGAGAATTTGTATCCATTGAACCTGTGGAAATGAAAGAATATTACCCGTTGTCTTCAGCACAGCAAAGGATATTTACCCTTCAGCAGATGGATTTAAAAAGTATCGCTTATAATGGTCCTTGTGTAATGATAATTGAAGGGCAGCTTAAAAAGGAGCGTTTTGAAGAGGTATTTCGGGAATTAGTTCACAGGCATGAAAGTTTAAGAACCGCATTCATATTATTGGGAGATAATCCCTTCCAGAGGATTCACAAAAGCGCAGAGTTGGATATAGAATATTATAATACCAATAGGGAAGATGCAAAAGAAATATTGCTAAATTTTGTAAAACCGTTTAATCTAAGCCAGATACCGCTAATGCGGGTAAGGCTCTTAAAAATTGAAGCCCAACGCCATATACTTTTCGTAGACATGCATCATATAATTACTGATGGCGCCTCTATGGAAATATTGATAGACGAGATTATGAGGCTTTATGAAGGTAAAAAACTACCTGAACTGGAGATTCAATACAAAGATTACTCTGAATGGCAAAGCAGTAAGCAGGAGATGGAACGCATAAAAAAACAGGAAACCTATTGGTTGAATCGATTTAAAGGTGAAATACCCTTACTGAAGTTACCAACCGATTTTCCAGAACCCACCACCTGGAGTTCTAAAGGAAGCATTATTTATTTTGAGATAGGGAGAAGTGAAACAGAAAGATTAAGAAAGATGATATCAGAAAAGAGAATAACATTATATACATTGCTGCTGGCGGTCTATAATATATTGCTGTCAAAATATACTGCCCAGGAAGATATAGTCATAGGGGCAGTCACTTCCAACAGACCATATGAAGCGCTTCAAAATATTATCGGCCTGTTTACCAATTTTTTGGCAATGAGAAACTATCCGTTGGAGAACAAAATATTCAGGGATTTCTTAGAGGAAGTCAAAAACAATACTCTTGATGCCTTTGAAAACCAGGATTATCAATATGAAGAACTAATAAAACGGTTGAATTTACAAAGAAAACCAGGAAGCGATCCATTGGTTGAGGCTGCATTTACAGTACAAAATATGAATATCAATGAAGGAAAAAGTAAAACCTTCTGGGAAAATACTCACTTTAAAATGATTCCTTTTGAATTTGATCCCGGCATAACCAAATGGACATTGGATCTTTTTACTACTGAGTACGATGAGACAATAGGGATGATCCTGGTTTACTCCACCGAGATATTCCGGGAATCTACGGCACATGTGATCAAAAAACACTTTATTGAGATTTTAAAGCAGATTGCGGATAATGACGGCATTAGATTGAAAGATATCGTCATCTGTCACGACTTATCATTTAAAAAATCAAAGGTTATTGAAGAACATGACAGTGATTTTCAGTTTTAGCATTAAGGAGGAAATAAAAAGAAATGCGAGAATTTAATCAAGATAATAGAACAGGAAGTTATCATGGTTGTCAAAAGATTCTTTTAGCATTGCTGCCCTATTGGACTCCAATGATCCCTGCCCTGGGGATTGCCAGTTTAAAAAGTTTTCTTCAGAGGCACGGTTATGAAATAAAGGCCATAGATGCTACTGTAGAAGAGGAATTTAAGGAAATCTACAATCAATATTTTGATCTGTTAAAAGTCAATGTTCCTGAAAACAAAAGGGGGAATTTTTTCAATGTAGGTAACGATGTCTTACAAAATCATATGATGGCTCATATGAATTATGAGGATGAAAAGCATTATATCGAGTTAGTAAAGATAATCATTTATAAGATTTATTATGTGGCTATTAAGGAAGGGGTAATCCTGGAACTGGCTGAAATATTGGATAAGTTTTTTACTCGGCTGAAAAGATATTTCCTGAATTTGCTGCAAAAAGAGAAGCCGGATGTGGTTGGTTTAACCGTTCATAATCATACTTTACCTGCATCACTATTTGTTTTTAGAATTACTAAAGAAAAATATCCACATATTAAAACGGTAATGGGAGGAGGTATTTTTACGGAATCTCTTGCCGTGGGTTCTCCCAATTTGGCTTATTTTGTTGAAAAAACACCTTATATAGATAATATCATAATAGGAGAAGGAGAAAATTTATTTCTAAAATTGCTGAAAGGCGAGTTTCAGGAGCCAAAAAAAGTCTATACACGTGAGGATATCCAGTGGGAAACAATAGATATTAATGAAATAGATCTACCGGATCTTTCGGATTTAGACCTGGATAAATACCCCTGTCAAGGGATTTCTTGTTCTCGGAGTTGTCCCTATCAGTGTGCTTTTTGCAGTGATCCTGTTTACTTTGGGAAATATCAAATACGGGATATTGGAAAGAGTGTTGCCGATATGATTAAAATGTATCAAAATCAAAATAACCAGTTATTTCATATGACGGACTCATTACTTAATCCCATTATAACAGAACTTTCAGAGGGGCTAATTAATTCGGGGATTTCGCTGTATTGGGATGGCTATTTAAGAGTTTCAGAATCCCTTTGTAATATAGAAAACACCCTGGTCTGGAGGCGTGGAGGGTTTTACCGAGTCCGCCTGGGGATTGAAAGCGGTTCTCAGCGGGTGCTGGATTTGATGAATAAAAAAATAACAGTAGAACAAATCAGGGCTGCACTCTTCAGCCTTGCTTATGCCGGGATTAAAACCACCACATATTGGGTGGTGGGATATCCAGGCGAGACAGAAGAAGATTTCCAGCATACATTGGACCTCCTGGAAGAATTAAAGGATAACATCTGGGAAGCCTGGTGTCATCCTTTTCAATACAGCTATTACGGGTTGGTGAAATCGGACCGGTGGAGAAAAGATGCCGTTCTTCTATACCCGGAAGAAGCCAGGGAAATGTTGATTACGCAAACATGGATCGTGGATTGTGAACCCAACCGGGAAGAAATATACAGGAGGCTTAACCGGTTTGTCCAGCATTGCAATAAATTGGGAATCCCTAATCCCCATTTCATGAGCGATGTTTTTAAAGCCGATGAGCGTTGGGAAAAATTACATAAAAATGCGGTTCCCAAAATGGTGGAATTTAGCGACAAAGTCTACATCGACGAAAATAAAAACGTCTCGGCTGTCTCCCGTTCGCGAAGACAACAAGAGGATAGTGGAGATTTTGTCTTTTAGTTTTTGAGCGTTAACTATCAACCGACAACCATTGGTTAAGCTTGAAAAGAGGAGAACACATGGTAACCAGAAAATACTCATTTGAAACAGCAGCTATTGTAGCTCAAAATATCAAGGAAAGAGATTATTGGCTAAATAAATTGGCTGGTGATTGGGAAAAGACAACATTCCCTTCTAGTTTTCAAAAATCAAATCTAAAAGACACCAAAAGGGAGCCCATTAAATTTCAATTGACCGGGCAACTATTTTCAAGGTTAGTGAAGTTATCCAATAACTCCGATAACAGGCTTTTTATGGTACTGTTGGCAGGATTGGCGGTATTAATCAATAAATATACCGGTAATGAAGATATTATCGTGGGAACATCCATCTGCAAGCAAGATGATGATGTTGAATTAGTCAATACAGTGCTGACATTAAGAAATCAGTTGGAAAAGAACATGACGTTTAAGGAATTGTTAATCTCGGTAAAGCAAACCTACTCAGAAGCCGCCCACAATCAAGATTATCCTTGTGAAGCCTTAATCTACAATTTAAATCTCCCTGATTCCGAAAATGATTTCCCTCTATTCGATATCGCTATTTTGCTTGGAAATATCCATGAAGAAAAATACATCCGCTTTACCAATCCCGACATATTGTTTTCCTTTTTTAGGTGGGATGAAATGATCGAGGGAGTCTTGGAATACAACCCATCCCTCTATGAAAAAGCATTGATAGAAAGAATTATAACGCATTATTTGCATTTACTGCGCACCAGTGTCAATAATGTAAATTTTAAGATATCGGAATTAGACGTTTTGCCGGAAGAAGAGAAATGGGAATTAATCCATGATTTTAATAGTGCAAAAACAGAATATCCCAAAGATAAAGTCATTCATCAGTTATTTGAGGAGCAAGCCCGGAAAACACCGGACAATATCGCTTTGGTGTGTAAAGATAGTGAGTTTACTTATAAACAATTGAATGAAGAAGCGAATCGAGTGGCCAGGGTATTAAGGGCCAAAGATGTCGGTGCGGATGTCATTGTCGGTTTAATATTGGCCCCCTCGATAGAAATGATAACCGCGATTTTCGGTATTCTAAAGGCAGGGGGGGGTTATTTGCCGATAAACCCGGACTACCCGGGTGAGAGAATAAACTGGATATTGGCAGACAGTAACCTTAAGTTGTTAATCTCCCACAGCCGGTTTGCCGACAATTTTGAGTTTAAAGGGGAATTAATAGATATCGATTCATGGGAGACATATAAAAGAGAGTCTTCCAATTTAGAAATAAGCAGCGATTCGGAGCATCTGGCTTATATTGTTTACACCTCCGGGTCTACGGGGAAACCGAAAGGTGTCATGGTACGGCATCGGAATGTTATCACCTATTTGTATGCCTTTTATCGAAAAATAGAAATTGCACCGGGTACCGTCATGCTCCAGCAGGCCTCTTATATGTTTGATGTGTTCGTAGAAGAAATTTACGCGGTGCTGTTGAAGGGCGGCTGTGTCGCCATCCCGGAACGCTTCGAAATTGTAGATGTTCGCTTGCTCTTTGAATTTATTGCCAAACATAATGTCACCATGGTTGATTGCTCGCCACTGCTGCTGAATGAGTTAAATAAACTGGACAAAATCAAGGGGGTACACACCTTTATCAGTGGTGGAGACGTTTTAAAGAAAGAGTATATCGATAACCTGTTAAAAATCGGCAGCGTTTATAATAGTTACGGTCCCGCGGAAACCACCGTATGTGTGACTTACTATAAGTGTTCCTTTGAAGACCCAGCGAACATTCCCATAGGAAAACCTTTAGCAAATTACAATGTCTACATTTTGGATAAAAATAACCGGGTGCTTCCCCCGGGAGTATCCGGTGAATTGTGTGTATCCGGTGACAGTGTGACAAGGGGGTATTTGAATAGACCTGGTTTGACCGGCGAAATGTTTATAGAGAATCCCTTTAGCCGGGGAGAAAGGCTTTATAAAACCGGAGACCTGGCCAGGTGGCGATTTGATGGCAATATTGAGTTTTCAGGCCGAATCGATCAGCAGGTAAAAATAAGAGGTTACCGGATCGAATTGGGAGAGGTGGAAAATCAACTATTAAACATCAACGGCATAGAAGCAGCAGTCGTCATTACCAGGGAAAGAGAAGCCCACGATAGATATCTCTGTGCCTACCTCGTATCGGATACAAAGTTAAAGGTAACCCCATTGAGGGAATTCCTGCAAAAAAGATTACCGGACTATATGATACCATCTTATTTTGTCCAGATAGATAGCATTCCTTTCACAGCCAACGGAAAAATAGACCGGAAAGCTCTGCCGGATCACGATCACAAAATAGAAACCGGGGAGGATTTTGCCGCCCCGGGTGATGATGTGGAAAAGGCTTTGGCTGTCATATGGTCGGAAGTATTGGGTATTGAAAAGGACAAAGTAAGTATAAATGATAACTTTTTTTTGTCTGGGGGACATTCGCTGGCGGCTACCATTCTTGTTTCCAGGATACACAGGAGTTTTAACGTCAGGATTCCTTTTTCCGTCATATTTGAAACCCCCACCATTAAAGGGTTGGCTGAGTATGTAAAGGTTGCCAAAAAAGATAAATATGCTCCCATTGAAGCGGCGGAAGAGCAAGAACATTATCCCCTGTCCCACGGTCAACAGCGTTTATGGTTCGTCAGCCAGTTAGAGCAAGGCAGCGAGGTATATAACATGGCCGGGACCCTGGTAGTGGAAGGCGAACTAAACGTTGAGGCAGTTAAAGGGGCCTTTGATATTTTGCTGGATCGGCATGAATCGCTGCGAACAACCTTTTTCTCCTTAAATGGGGAACCACGCCAGAAGATCCACAACCATGCCGCAATGGATATTGAACGGATCGATCTAAGCCAGGCAGGCAATCAAAAGGAATCGATGTGCAGGCTCTCAATTGAAGAAGCTCATGCCCCCTTTGATCTGGGAAAATGCCCCTTGTTGAGGGCAAAAATTCTAAAATTATCGGAATTGAAACACCTCTTTATGCTTACCATGCACCATATTATAGGTGACGGTGTTTCTATTACTATCCTGTTTGACGAGTATCAAATGTTATACAGGGCGTTTTGTAAAGGAGAGGGAAACCCCTTCCCACCCTTGAAATTACAGTACAGGGATTATGTCCGGTGGGAAAGGGGGTTTTTAACAGGAGAAAAATTAAATCAATTAAAGTTGTTCTGGAATGAACATTTTGGCGGACAAATAAAACTTCTGAATCTTCCCATAGACAAACCCCGTTCTAAGGCCAGGACATTTAATGGTGAACGTATTTCCTTCAGGATGGATGAGGAACTGACAGCAATGAGTTATGGGCTCGTTGAGAAATACAATATTACGGTGTATATTTTCTTTTTAACTATCTTTAACATGTTCCTGGCAAAGATTTGCCAGCAGGAAGATATTACGGTGGTATCCGGGACAGCCGGAAGAGAGCATGACGACCTGGAAAATATAGTAGGAATATTTGTCAGGGGTCACGGCATAAAGAACCACGTATCCCCAGGTCAGACATTTGCCGATTTTCTAAAAGCGGTGACCGCCAGATCCCTGGAAGCAAGGGAGAATAGTTTTTATCCGTTTGAGATGATGATTAATGATTATTCCGGCGGCAGTGGAGAACGTAATGTAGTGAATGTTCATTTTAACCTGTTCAGTTTAGGTTCGGCAAAACCCGGAGAAACCAGGGATCATACAGCCAATGCGTCTGCTTTAGTAGAAAGTGAATTCTACCTGGCCAAAGATGATTTTTCGCTGGAGATAGTCGAAGACTCTCCAGGTCTTGATTTTAACTTTGAATACAATACGGATCTCATATCCCGGAAAAAAGCGAGATTATTGGTGGCCTGGTTTAAGAACATTGCTCGGGAAATTATCTGTTATCCAGGAAAGGAGATTAATTGGTATCATCTCAGCACGGGGAGGGAAAGGGAATTGTATGAATACCTGGATATCCCGGAGAAGGAAATGGAATGTGTTTATCCCTTCACACCTACCCAGAGAGACCTGCACCTGGATTGTCTCCTCAACCCGGAGGGGAAAGCTCATCGCCTGATTTATTACAACGTCTTCCCTGGATTCCTCGACATTGAATCCTGGAAAGAAATAATGACCCGCATATACGAACTCTATCCCATACTAAAAGCCAAACTGGTATCCAGTGGGGATGACCTTTACCTGGGGATAAGAAAAAATGTTGACATTCATCTCGATTATATTGATCTCACCGGTGAAAACCTTTGCGAAAATGATATTGAAACGCGAATGAAAGAATTAGTCCTCACAGAGACCCATAATTTAAATCGAGAACCGGTCAGGCATTATCTGGTTAAAATCTCCGCTGCCGTATTTATAAATTTGATAAGTGCTCATCATATAATTTTTGACGGGCTGTCCGGGAAGATCGTGTTTGAAAAATTTCATGAGCTCTACAATAAACTCGAAAAATGTAATGATGAGCCGGTGGGGCATGAAGTGTACCTTAATTATCACCAGCAAGATATGGGAAGATTTGATACGACGGCTGTAAAGAGATATTGGCGTAAAAAATTTTCAGATATTCAAAAGCTGAAAAGCGCTGGAAAGCCGGGTTCCGGGGGCGGTTTTGTAATAAACAAATCGGTGGTGAACAGGGATCACATGGCGAATATACACCTTTATTGCAAAGAAAACGGTATATCTGTTCCCCGTTATTTCAGGTCTCTATTTGGCTGGCTGATTCGCCTGTACTGCGCTGTTGATGGAGATTTTGTCATCAGGGAAATCATTGACGGCCGGGATGAATTCACAAAAGATATTGTCGGCTGTTTTTATCAGACCGTTCCCATGGTTTTTGCCGGGGATGTGTTTCAAGGTGAAAAGAAGATTGCAGACTATTTTCAATATGTCCGTACCCAACGAAAGGAGTTGGGAGCCAATCGATATATTTCTATCTTTTTGCAAAATCAATTGATAGAGGAAGAAGATATTATTTTTTTCTATAATTACAGTACGTTTTTCCAATTGGATATCGCGGACAACTGCCGTTATCTGGTTAAAATAGTGAATAATTCCAAAACCGGCAAAGTGGATTTTCCCGGGAAGGAAATTCACTTGCGGGCGGGTAATACCGCGCAAGGGTTCCAGTTGGAGTTAAGTTATAATGAAGGGGTTTTCAATGGGGACGGTTTCCTGGAGCGTCTGCTGCATGTATCCGGGCAAATTGTCGAGGGTGCGCAGTATATGCGAGATATCGATTTTGTGACGGAAAAGGAAAAGAGTGAACTTATTCGTCTTTCATCTATGGGCGTGCATGAATACCCCGAAGAGAAAAACCTTTGTCAATTTTTTGCAGACCAGGTGGAGAAAGCCCCGGACCAAACGGCCGTGGTTTTTGAGGACCGGGGATTAACCTATGGGGAGCTTGATAAACAATCCAACCGACTGGCATATCTATTGCAAGTAAAAGGTGTCCGACCCGGTGCAATCGCGGCCATTATGGCCGGGCGTTCCCTGGAGACTATAATTGGTATATTGGGTATTATAAAAGCCGGGGGAACCTATCTACCCATTGATCCGGATTACCCGGAAGAGCGTATTCGCTATATGCTGGCCGACAGCAATGCCGGCGTTTTGTTGAGTGAGGTGGGTGAGTTGGGTAAGTTAAGTGAGGGAACCGAGGTTGTTAAGCTAAATGAATTGAGAGAAGAACACCCCACTCACCTTACTCACCCTGCTCGCCCTGCTCACCTGTGTTATATTATCTACACCTCTGGGACTACCGGGAAACCCAAAGGTGTGTTGATAGAACATCGGAACCTGGTAAGGCTTTTCTTTAACGATAAATTCCAGTTTGATTTTAACAGCTCGGATATATGGTCCATGTTTCACTCCCCTTGTTTTGATTTTTCCGTATGGGAAATGTACGGGGCCTTATTGTTTGGCGGGAAATTGATTGTGATCTCTAAAATGCTGGCCAGGGATACGTCCGGTTACCTGGAGCGGTTAAAAAAAGAGAAAGTAACCGTGCTGAATCAAACGCCCACCGCCTTTTACCATCTTTGCCGTGAAGAGATGAAGCATGACAATAAAGCGCTGAAAATAAGATATGTTATCTTTGGCGGTGAGGAATTGCATCCTTTAAAACTAAAACCCTGGAGGAGCCGGTACCCGGGGACGAAACTGGTCAATATGTACGGAATCACCGAAACCACGGTGCATGTCACTTACAAAGAGATAACCGATAAAGAGATAGAACTTAACCAGGGAAATATAGGTAAACCGATTCCCACTTCCGGCACATATATCATGGACGGCGAATCAAGACTCCTGCCCGTGGAAATAGCAGGAGAGATATGTGTAGGAGGGGCCGGGGTATCCAGGGGATACTTGAACCGGGTGGACTTAACAGCAGAGAAATTTATAGAGAATCCTTATAAAAAGGGAGAAAAGGTGTACCGCTCGGGAGACCTTGGTAAATTATCCGCAGATGGGGAATTGAGATACCTGGGAAGAATGGACCACCAGGTGCAGTTGAGGGGATTTCGCGTGGAATTGGGAGAAATAGAAAGCCAGTTATTGAGAATGGATGAAATAAAAGAAGCGGTTGTTATTGCCAGGGACAGCAGCGGCGCTGGCAGCGATGGTCATGAAGGTGACGGTAAATATTTGTGCGCCTACCTGGCAGCGGATGAAAAAATCGATCTTTCGACAGTAAGGAAGAAATTGTCCGGGGTACTTCCCGATTATATGATTCCCAATTATTTTGTTCCCCTGGATGAGATTCCCTTAACGGCTAATGGGAAAGTAAACAGGAAAGCATTGCCGGAGCCGACTGTGGGTCCGGCAGAAAAAGCGGTTGTACCACCCCGGGATAAAAGGGAAGAGATGTTGGTAGAAATCTGGTCTGAAGTCCTGGGATTGGACGCTGGCCTTATCGGTATAAACAGCGATTTTTTTGAATTGGGAGGACACTCCTTGAAGGCAGCCACAGTGGTTTCCAATATACAGAAAAAGTTCGATGTGAGAATACCCTTAGCAAAAATATTTGAAACCCCCACCATCCGGGGATTGGTCCAGCAACTGGAGAATGCGGTGGAAGATAAATACAGGGTAATCGAAACCGTTGAAGAAAAAGAGTATTATCCGCTCTCATCCGCCCAAAAGAGGCTGTATATTCTCCGGCAAATGGAGGAGGAAAGCTCTGTCTATAATATCCCGGTGGTTTTATCCGCTGAAGGTTTTCTCCATAAAGAAAAAATAGAAAATAGTTTCAAGAAATTGATCCGGCGTCATGAAAGTCTGAGAACATCCTTTGAGATGATAGGGGGGGAACCGGTTCAGACGCTGCACAACGATGTTAATTTTGAAATCGAATATTATGAAGCGCCCGGCGCCCGGGGTGAAGAATCCTATGCCGGCATTATAACGGGTTTTATCCGGTCCTTTGATTTGATTAAAGCACCGCTGATGCGGGCGGGGTTAATAAAAATCGAAGAAGACAAACACCTATTGATGATGGACATTCATCATATCGCAGCGGACGGCTCTTCCATGGGGATATTGGTAAAAGATTTTATGGCCCTGTACCGGGAGCAAGAATTGCCCCCTCTTCGCATCCAGTACAAAGAATATTGCCAATGGCAGAAAAATAAGAAAGATAAAGAAAACATATCAAAACAAAGAGATTTCTGGGAAAAAGAATTTGCCGGAGACATACCAGTACTCAATCTTCCCTCAGATTTCACCAGGCCGGCGGTACAGCGCTTTGAGGGTGATACCGTAAATTTTGAGTTAGCCCCGGAAGAAACAAAAAAATTAAAGGATTTTACCAACGCCAGTGATTCCACATTGAATATGGTATTGATTGCCCTGTTAAATGTATTCCTGGCAAAATTAAGCGGGCAGGAAAACATCATTATCGGCATACCGACGGCTGGCCGCCGGCATGCGGACCTGCAGCAGATAATCGGTATATTTGTCAATACATTGGCATTCATGAATTTCCCCAAAAGTGAGAAGACATTTGAAGAATTTCTCCGGGAAGTCAAAGAAAGAACGCTCAATGTTTTTGAAAACCAGGAATATCCCTTTGAAGACCTGGTGGACCATCTTTCCCTGGATAGGGATATCAGCCGGAATCCTCTATTTGATGTGATGCTTACATTACAGGTAATGGATATACCGGAGATAAAGATACCAGGTTTGCAGTTGAAACCCTATAACTGGAATTCCAATATCGCTAAATTTGATCTTACCTTATACGCTGTGGAAATCGCTGCAAAACTGTTTTTTTCATTTGAATACAGTACCAACCTGTTTAAAGCAGATACCATAATACGGTTTGCCAACTATTTCAAAAAAATAGTATTGGATGTACTTAAAGAGCCGGTTAAGAAGTTGTCGGAAATTGAGATGATTACAGAAGAAGAAAAGAGTAAAATACTATATGATTTCAATAAAACAGCAGTTGAATTTCCCAATGATAAAACGATTCACCACCTATTTGGCCTGCAAGTGGAGAAAGCGCCGCATCATATCGCAGCGGTATTCCAGGAGACGTATTTAACTTACAGGGAACTGGGAAAAAAAGCCGATCAATTGGCAAAAGCTGTCAGGCAAAAGGGTGTAATAGCGGATACAGTGGTGGGAATATTGGTGGAACCATCTTTAGAGATGATAATAGGTATTATGGGAATATTAAAGGCAGGTGGGGCGTATTTGCCGATTCCCCCCGAATATCCTCCGGAAAGAATAACATATATGCTCGAGGACAGCGGTTCTTGCCTGGTGCTTACCAGGAGCAAGCTTGGTAAAATTTTGCAGAAAAAATGGGAAATTGTCGAGTTGGAAAACCATAATCATTGGATTGCTAAAGGAGAGGATTTAAACGAGGTCAACCGCTCGGATGATCTTGCCTATGTGATTTATACATCGGGTTCCACGGGGAGACCCAAAGGGGTTATGATTGAGCACAGGGCGTTATGTAATTTGTGCCATTGGCATAACCGGTTTTTTGAGGTTACATCTGCCGATAGGGCGTTAAAATATGCCGGGTTCGGTTTTGACGCTTCAGTTTGGGAAATTTTTCCCTATTTAATTGTCGGGGCAGCTATTTACATTGTCGAGGATGAAATAAAATTGGATATGGTTCGGTTGAATGATTATTTTGAAACCAACAAAATAACCATTGGCTTTTTACCCACCCACATATGCGAACAATTTATGCAGTCTGACAGCCATTCTTTAAGGATTTTGTTGACAGGGGGAGATAAATTAAATAGTTGGACAAAAAAAGGTTACCGGTTGGTAAATAACTATGGGCCCACTGAAAATACCGTGGTAAGCACCAGTTTTGTTGTAACTGGGTATTTCGCTAATATCCCCATTGGTAAACCGATATTTAATACTCAGATCTATATTTTAAACAATAACGGTAAACTTCAACCGCCAGGGATTCCCGGGGAATTATGTGTATCAGGAGCCAGTACAGCAAGGGGTTATTTAAATCAAATGGAATTAACAGGGGAGAAATTTACCGCCAGCTCCTTTGCCGCTGGAGAACGACTGTACTGGACAGGGGACCTGGCAAAATGGCTGCCGGACGGGAATATCGAGTTTCTTGGCAGGGTCGATCAGCAGGTAAAGGTAAGGGGTTTCAGGATAGAGCCCGGTGAAGTTGAAAATCACTTGTTAAAATGTAATGGAGTAAAAGAAGCCGTTGTTATTCCCTTTGGCTGTGGGGACGATACGCGTCTTTGTGCATACATCGTAACGGGAAAAAAAAGTGAAATGGATCTATCTCGATTGCGGGATACCCTCTCTAAAACCTTGCCTGCTTCCATGATACCGGCTTATTTTATGGAGGTGGACCATATTCCCCTGACACCCAATGGGAAAATAGATCGGAAGGCGCTGCCGGTACCGGAAACAGGTGGAGACGATACAGCACCGCGAAATGAAGTAGAAGAGAAATTGGCTGAAATCTGGAGGGACGTACTTCGCCTGGAAAAGGGCATGATAGGTATCGATGCTAATTTTTTTGGGTTGGGGGGAGACTCATTAAAGGCCGCCGTCGTGGTATCGTTGGTACATAAAACCCTTAACCTCAAGATGCCCCTGACCGAACTATTTAAAAAACCCACTATCCGGGAATTGTCAAAATACATCAACGAATTGACCAGAGACGAATATACTTCTATAAAACCGGTGGAAAAGAAAGAATACTATCCCCAATCGTCTGCGCAGAAGAGCATATATGTCACGCAGCAGCTAAATAAAAAAAGTATAACCTACAACCTGCCTATCGTTTTTACATTGGCAGGAGAGCTGGATAGGGAAAAACTGGAGGAAACCTTCGCTAAGTTGATAAAGAGACATGAAAGCCTCAGGACCAGTTTTGGAATTATAGATGAGGAACCGCTCCAGGCGATCCATGATGAAGTAGAATTTAAAATTGAATATGATGAAGCGTCACCTCTCCGGTTGGAACGGGTCATACAGGATTTTGTCAAACCCTTTGCCCTGGAACGGGCGCCGCTGTTGAATGCTGCGTTGATAAAAGTAGAAGAAAGAAAACATGTAATGGTAGTAAACATGCATCATATAGTCACCGACGGGGCCTCGATAGAGGTGTTTGTGAAGGATTTTATGGCCTTGTATGAGGGAAAAGAGTTACCGCCGTTAAGCGTCCATTACAAAGAATACACGGAGTGGCAAAGCAGGGAAAAACAAAAACAATCAATCAAAAAACAAGGAGAGTATTGGAGGAAGGAATTTGAAGGGGAAATACCGGTTTTAAATTTACCTACAGATTATCCGAGGCCTGCAGTCCGAAGTTTTGAGGGCAGCACCCTGGACTTTGAGATAGGTCCCCTGGAGACAGGGGCATTAAAAAACCTGGCATTGGAGGAAAAGGCCACGTTGTTTATTGTCCTGCTGACCATATACACGATATTGTTATCAAAGTTGAGTGGCCAGGAGGATATTGTGGTGGGTACAGTTATAGCCGGGCGTAAGCATGTGGATTTGAAAATGATTATCGGGATGTTTGTCAATACACTTGCACTTAGAAACTATCCAGGTGGGGAGAAGACATTTATCGGGTTTTTAAAGGAAGTGAAAGAAAGGGTATTGAAGGCTTTTGAGAACCAGGATTATCCCTGCGAAGATATAATCGATGTATTGGAATTTAAAAAAGATATGGGCCGCTTTCCCCTATATAATGCCGCTTTTGGATTACAAAACCTTGAATTCCCTGGACTTCAAATACCCGGGTTAACGCTGAAACCCTATGAGATTGAAAATAAAACATCAAAGTTTGATCTGTCATTAGCCGCATTGGAAAAAGAAGGAAAACTGTCATTACTTTTTGAATACAGCACCAGGCTGTTCAAAAAGAGCACAATAAAGGGATTTATAAAATATTTTAAAGAAATGGTGTCCACTGTGATAAAAAATAGACATATTCAATTGAAGGACATCAAAATCTCTCATGAGTTATTTGAGCAAAAGTTAGATATTCCCACTATAGATTTTAAATTCTGATTTTCTAAATCACAACATAATTGGAGTAAGAAATGAGAAATAAAACCGATATGGAAGAACTTGTTATTGCAGCTCATCAACATATCAAAGAGAAAAATTACTGGTTAAGTAAACTGTCAGGAGAACTGGTAAAGAGTTGTTTTCTCAGCGATTTCCCGAAGACAGGGAAAAATGAACGCCGGCCGGAGGTTGTGAGATTTAAATTTTCCCCGGATATTTGTTCAAGGCTAATGAGCTTAAGCAGTGGAAGCGATCATGCATTAAATATTGTCCTGATGGCCGGGTTAATTTCGGTACTTAACAAATATACTGGCAGTACCGATATCATTGTGGGAGCTCCCATTTATAAGCAGGAGATCGCAAGGGAGTTTGTCAATACGGTCCTGGTATTAAGAAACCAGTTTGATGAGAATATAACCTTTAAGGAGCTGCTTTTACTTGTAAAACAAACCGTCCTTGAAGCAGCGGATAACTACAGCTATCCCATTGAAATATTAATAGAGGAGTTGAAAATACCGGTTTCTGAGAATGCCGATTTCCCTTTATTTGATATTGTGGTTTTACTGGAAAATATTCATGATAGAAACTATATCCGGCATATAAATACCAATATGATCTTCTCTTTTTTGAGGAGCGATGAATCGATTGAAGGAATAGTGGAATTTAATTCTTTACTTTATAGGAAAATAACCATAGAAGGGATTAGCGAACATATTAAAAATCTTTTCCAGGAAGTCCTATTTAATGTAGATATGCGGGTGTCTGAAATCGATTTACTTTCGGAAGATGAAAAACAAAAACTTCTTTATGAATTTAACGACACCAAAAGGGAATATCCTGCCCACAAGACCATTCATGAGCTATTCGCGGAACAGGTGGAAAAGACACCGGGTAAAACAGCGGTGGTGTTTGAAGGAGAAGAACTGACCTATCGGGATTTGAATGAAAGGGCCAATAAGTTGGCGAGAATATTAAGAAAGAAAGGAGTAAAACCGGGTCATATCGTACCGATAATTGTAGAGCATTCGCTTGAGATGATCGTTGGAATACTCAGCATATTAAAAGCAGGGGGTACTTACCTGCCCATAGACGAGGAGAACCCGAAAAATCGGGTTGTTTCCATGCTTAACGATTGTCAGGCGTCGATTTTATTAACCAAAAGCAGTATTCTTAAAAACCATTCTTTTACGAGTTTACAGGGGCTTCAATTAACCGGTGTGCAGCCCACGCGAACGGCCCCCAGGCCCCAGATTCTTGACCTGGATGGTTTACCCATGGTTGATCGGTCAATGATCGATTTTGACCGGTATAGTCAATATATCAGTGTAGCACCGGTTAAGAGCAGTATTTCAATTCAAGGGACACGGGGCTGCCCCTATCTTTGTGCTTACTGTCACAAAATCTGGCCCAAAAGACATGTATTTCGTTCAGCAGAAAATATCTTTGCAGAACTGGAATTTTATTATAAGCTGGGAGTCAAGCGATTCGCAATGATTGATGATATTTTTAACCTGGATATTGAAAATAGTTCGCGATTTTTTAAATTGATTATCGATAATGGAATAGAGATGCAGCTTTTTTTCCCTGCCGGTCTGCGCGGCGATTTATTGAGCGAAAACTATATTGATTTGATGATTGAAGCCGGGACCAGGGGATTTCCACTGGCATTGGAGACCGGTTCACCAAGATTGCAGAAATTGATTAAAAAGAATCTGAACCTGGACAAACTCCATAGAAACCTTGAGTATATTTGCGAAAAATATCCCAATGTATTTTTAGAGCTTCAGACCATGCATGGGTTCCCCACCGAAACCGAAGAAGAAGCAATGATGACCCTGGATTTCATCAAGAGCTTGAAATGGCTGCATTTCCCTTATGTTCATATTTTGAAAATTTACCCCAATACCGATATGGAAAAACTGGCAATTGAAAATGGAGTCTCTGCGGAAGCGATCCGGCAGTCGCAAGAATTGGCCTGGCATGAATTGCCGGAAACGCTGCCCTTTGATAAGAGCTTTACCCTGCAATATCAGGCTGATTTTTTTAATAACTATTTCCTTGCAAAAGAACGATTATTACACGTATTACCTTATCAAATGAAAATTATGACCGAAGATGAGGTGGTACAAAAATACAATAGTTTCTTGCCCGTTGATATTGAAAGCTTTGATGACTTATCGAAATTTGCCGGGATATCAAAGGATGAGTTAGAGGGGCAGAAGTTCCTGGATGAGAAATCCGTAACGGTTACCGATTTTAACAGGAAAATAAAAAAATATTATCCCACGAAGGAATCGTCGGCGGATGCGTTGAGAATTTTGTTACTGGATTTATCGCAGTTTTTTAGTGCTGAGAGTCATATACTTTACGATGTGGTTGAGCAGCCCCTTGGGCTGATGTACCTGGCGACCTGCTTGAATCAACGGTTTGGTAACAAAGTCAAAATTGAGATCGCCAAATCGAGAATTAATTTTGACAATTATGAAGAGTTAAAAAAACTCCTGGAGGAGTTCAAACCCGATATCATGGGAATTCGTTCGCTGACGTTTTATAAAGATTTTTTCCATAAGACCGTTGAAATGATCCGGCAGTGGACAACGGACATTCCTATTATTGCAGGTGGACCTTATGCAACCAGTCTTTACTCCACGGTATTGCAGGACAGGAATATTGACCTGGTGGTACTGGGAGAAGGAGAAATGACTACCTGTGAAATAGTCGAGAAAATCATTGAAAATGGCAAACGAATACCAGGAGAAGCGGTTTTAAATGAAATTGCCGGGATTGCCTTTGTCCCCAATAAATCGGATTCACAGGAAAAGTTTTCCCGGCAAATCATTATCCTGGATGAACTGGCGGAAATGACGGCCCTGGAACCCGGTGAGAACCCGGGACATGTTAATGAACCCCGGGATCTGGCTTATGTTGTATATACCTCCGGTTCCACGGGCCAATCCAAAGGGGTGATGGTGGAACACAAATCCTTAAATAACCTGTGCCATTGGCATAATGCCTATTATTCGGTAACATCGGCGGATAGAGCCGCAAAGTATGCAGGATTCGGATTTGACGCCTCCGCATGGGAAATTTTTCCCTATCTAATTACCGGGGCAAGTTTATACATTATAGATGATAAAATAAAATTAGACCTGATCCGGCTGAATGATTATTTTGAAACCAATAAAATAACCATCGCTTTTTTACCCACCCAGATCGCCGAACAATTTATGAAACTTGACAATCAGTCATTAAGGGCATTATTAACCGGTGGAGATAAATTAAAGGATTATGTAAAACGGGATTATTGCCTGGTTAATAACTATGGACCTACAGAGAATACAGTGGTGACCACCAGTTTCGTGGTTGATGAAAAATACAATAATATCCCCATAGGTAAACCCATATACAATAACCAGGTATATATCCTGGATAAGCACCTTAAATTGCAGCCCCTGGGAGTTCCGGGGGAATTATGTATCAGCGGTGCCAGTCTTGCCAGGGGTTATTTAAGAAAAGAAACGTTGACAATGGAAAAATTTGTGGCCAACCCCTTTATTGAGGGAGGGCGTCTGTATCGAACCGGGGACCTGGCCAGGTGGCTTCATGATGGGAATATAGAATTTTTAGGAAGAATCGATAGTCAGACAAAAATTAGGGGGTTCAGGATAGAGCTGGGTGAGATAGAAAACCATTTATTGAGCCATGATGAGATAAAGGAGGCTGTTGTCATCGCCGGCGAAGGGTTTGAAACCGGTGCCAAAGATAGATATCTTTGTGCCTATTTTGTTTCTAATAAGGAACTGACTGGAACCGACTTGAGAGAGTACTTATCCCGCCAATTGCCCGGTTATATGATTCCCTCGTATTTTGTATCGTTAGACAGGATACCTGTAACTCCCAATGGAAAGGTGGACAGGAAGGCACTGCCATTACCTCAATTGGGTGGTGAAGACAGGGTGGTGGTGGTCCCCAGGAATCGTTTAGAGGAAAAATTGCTCGAGATATGGTCCGAAGTACTCGAGGTAGAAAAAGCCAAAATAGGGATAGACACCAACTTCTTCGCGTTGGGGGGTCATTCGTTAAAGGCAACGATAATGGCCGCTAAAGTACATAAAGAATTTGCCGCAAAAATTGAATTGGCTGAGATGCTGGAAATACCTACTATAAGGGGACTGGCAGAATATATAAGTAGAAAGGATATGGAAAAATACACACCGCTGGAACCGGTGGAGAAGAAAGAATATTATTATTTATCCTCTGCACAAGAACGATTATATTTTCTCCAGCAGGTCGATGTAACAAGTACCGCGTATAATATGCCGCAGGTGGGAATCCTGGAAGGCCAGGTGGATAAGGACAAAATAGAGAAGACATTTGGGAAATTGATACAGAGGCATGAAATGTTGAGAACATCGTTTGAAATAATCGATGAGATTCCATTCCAGAGAATACACGATGAAGTCGAGTTTTGCCTGGAGTATAAGGACCTGGTAAAGGAGGCCGGGAACCGGGAGCCAACGGTTAGAGAAGAAAAAATTATAAAAGGATTTATCAAGCCTTTTGATCTGGGTAGAACTCCGCTGCTTCGGGTTGGCTTATTCAAAACCAGGGAAGCCGAATATATACTAATAATGGACATCCATCATATCATCCTCGACTTTTCTTCTTACAGTATATTGATGGATGATTTTATTGCCCTGTGCGAGGGTAAAGAGTTACCGGGATTAACATTACAGTATAAAGATTTCTGCCAGTGGCAAAACTGCCGACTGCAAACAGAAGAAATGAGGCGGCAAGAAGAGTATTGGCTAAACGAGTTTAAAACCGAGGTTCCCCAATTGAATTTGCCTACAGACTATGAAAGGCCCGAATTAAAAAGCATTGAGGGTAACCATATCCGGTTTGAAATAGGTAAAGAGATAACCCAACGATTAAAATCCCTGGCACTGGAAGAGGGGGTAACCTTGTATATGCTGTTGGCTGCCCTATACAACGTACTGCTCTGGAAATTAAGTGGAAGCGGGGATATCCTGGTGGGAGTTGTGATTGCAGGTCGCCGCCCCCCGGGCCTCCAGCAGGTAATTGGTCTATTTTTAAATACTCTTGCCCACAGGAGCCATCCTTCCGGCGAGAAAAAATTTAATGATTTTTTAAGGGAAGTAAAAGAAAAAATGCTGGAGGCTTTTGAAAACCAGGATTATCCATTTTGTGAACTGGTGAAAAAAGTCGTGTCAAAACGGGACCCCAGCCGAAACACATTGCTGGATATAGGGCTCAGTTTACAAGACAATATCGGAGTGATAGAAAATAGAGCGCTTTCGCAGCAAACCGGATTTGTACTGAAACCCTATGATTATGAAAATAAGATTGCCAAAGGCGACATGATATTCAATGGGGTGGATACCGGCGACAATTTACTTATCACGGTGGAATACTCTACCAAACTCTTTAAGGAAGAAACAATTCATAGCTATATCAAATATTTTAAGGCCATTGCCTTCGCTGTTTTGGAAACTCCTGGCAAAAAACTGGAAGAAATAGAAGTCCACTCAAAAGAAGAAACGGAAAAAATTGTTTCGATAATTCGGGAAAAAAGCAAAGAGGTAAACGTTGATTTTGATATTTAGAACTTAACCAAATGATTGCCCTTAAAATTTTTAAATCCTGGCTAAAATGAAGAGAAGAATATTAAAATGAAAGAAAATATCGATTGCCTATTTATCGGTTACAATGAAATGAGTTTCCCGGAATATGAGAAAGCGATTCGCAGCACCGGAACCAATTCCAGTGCTTACCGCGATTTGAATTTGAGCTTTCTAACTTATAACAACCAACCTTTCACGTTTGCGGGAATGTTTAATTTAATCGGCGGCAGTGGTAACGATTCAAAACGTCCCCTTAAAAATCTAAGTATAAGTGAAACTTTTAGTGCAGCGATTGCCTATCTTGGTACTTATTTAAGCCGAAGGGGGTATACTTTCGAATATGTGAATGCCTTTCAAGATGAGAAAGAAATATTGATAGAAATGTTGACAGGAAAAAATATCCTGGCCATTGCAATAACAACCACTTTTTATTTTTCCAGTCTTCCCATTCTTGAAATTATGGATTTTGTCCGAAAGTATAATAATGATGCCAAAATCATAATCGGCGGCCCGTTTGTTTCCAACCAGGTACGTACGAAAGAACCCGAAAACCTGATGTATTTGTTTAATTCGCTGGGGGCGGATTTTTATGTGAATAGTGCCCAAGGTGAAGCCGCACTGGTCAAAATCATCGATTCTCTGAAAAGTCATGTGAATCCAACGGGGATAAACAATATTTATTATAAACTCCCCCGGGGATATGCAGCAACCCCGGTTGAGAGAGAAGACAATAAAATATCCCAAAATATGGTAGATTGGAGTCTGTTTGGTCATCGAGTGGGTGAATATGCACTCCTGCGGACATCAATATCCTGCCCCTTCTCCTGTGCTTTTTGCGCCTATCCGGCTCACGCCGGCAAATATCAGACAGCCGATGTGGAAGCCGTGGAAAAAGAATTAAATACCCTGGCTAAAATAAAATCGGTAAAGAAAGTGAATTTTATTGATGATACCTTTAACGTTCCGGTGGATAGATTTAAAAATACGCTCAGGATGTTTATAAAAAACAAATATAACTTTAATTGGCACTCATTCTTCAGATGCCAATTTGCAGACAGGGAGATGGTTGAATTAATGAAAGAGAGCGGCTGTGAAGGCGTTTTCCTGGGAATTGAATCGGGAAATGATCAAATTCTTAAAAACATGAACAAAGTTGCCGCCGTTGAAAAATACCTTAAAGGGATTGAGTTGCTAAAGGAATATGAAATCATTACGTTCGGTAGTTTTATAATCGGGTTTCCCGGGGAGACTGATGAAACGGTAAAAGATACGATTCAATTGATAGAAGAAAGTGGACTTGACTTTTACCGAACGCAGCCCTGGTATTGTGACCCTATTTCGCCAATATATAAGCAAAAAGATAAGTATAAAATTAAAGGGGAAGGTGTGGTGTGGAGTCATGCCACCATGAATTCCGCAAGAACGTGTGACTTGATAGAAGAATTATTTTTATCGGTTAAAAAATCTGTTTGGCTTCCCTTTTATGACGGTGATTACGGCAATCTTTTTCACTTATTGGCCAGGGGAATAACGTTGGCGCAAGTTAAAGATCTTTTTAAGAGTTTTAATAATGGTATAAAAGAAAAATTATTGGCTCCTTCAGCAAAAGAGGTCAGCCCTGACGTTATGATGCAGTTCCACCGGTCTTTAGCTGGTTCCCCCGGTTTTGAATCGGAGGGTGAAAATGTCATTGGCACCAGTGGCACCCGGGAGCAGGAGAATGATTTAGTCATTGATTTTGACTTGTGATTGAAAAGCGCTCCGCCTTTACAAATTTAGTGGAGATGAATCGTGAACCCCGATAACAAATTTTATGTAAAGCTGATTCACTGCGGCAATCGAAATATTACCAACGGGCAAAATAAGAACCGGGAAAACCTCTTTTTTATACCCATGGGACTTTTTCCCCTGGCCAATATGTTAAAGCAGAAGGGATTTGATGTTGAAATTATTCATTTCGATCTTGAACCGGGGACAGGGATAGAAGAAATCCTGGACGTTAATACATTGGATGCAGTGGGCTTTGACTGCCATTGGATAGAGCAAAGTCAAGCCGTTTTAGATGCCGGGGCACTGATAAAGAAGATCAAACCCGGCGTCTTTATTTTCCTGGGGGGCTTCAGTGCCAGTTTTTTTTCCAGGGAAATCTTAGAGAATTATTCTCAAGTTGATGCCGTTATAAGAGGGGATGGAGAAATTCCCATCGTTGAGCTTTGCCGTATTTTAAATGAAAAAAAGCAGGATCCCATAAACGCCGGGGGCGATCATATTTCGTTGAAACATGTGCCCAACCTGGTCTGGAAAGAAGCCCCGGGAACGATTATATTTAATGAATTCTCATATATCGGCACGGAAGCAGAACTATCGCAATTGGATTTTGCCGACCTCCCGCTGTTAAGAAATTGGGAATATTATAGAGAAATTTGCCGCTATTGGACAAAATTTGAGCCCATTGATTCGTTTCCTCTCTTTTTTTTGGAGATTGGCCGCGGATGTAGTTATAATTGTTCCTTTTGCGGTGGGAGTGCCCGGGCGCAAATATGCATTAATAACCGAAAAAATCAGGTGGTACGTTCCGTCGATTCGGTAATTTCCACGATAGAAAAAGCTGTCTCTTATGGATATCGATGTTTTTTAACTTCCTTTAATTTTGATGGCAGCGACCAGTGGTACATTAACTTGTTCAGGACCCTGGAAGAAAGAAAGTTCAAGATTAGTTTTGGTTATGAAAGTTGGGGTCTCCCTTCCCCGTCGTTAATAAATGCCATATCGGCTGGGTGTGAGCATGCCGTGATTACCATATCGCCAGACAGTGCGGATCTTGATTTGCGAAAGAAAAACAAAGACCCACGGTTGTTTTATACCAATGCCCGGTTGGAGGAGTGCCTGGATTATATCGCTGCTAAAAATAATTTGAAAGTCCAGCTTTATTTTGTTTATTTCCTGCCCTATGAAACCGAAAAGACGATTTTTGCGACAATGGATTATATAACAGCGCTTTATCTCAACTATTCACATTTTACAGAAATCATTTACATGCAGCTGTGTACAGACCCCGGGTCTTTGTTATTCTTAAATCCCCACAGGTATGACGTTGATATTGCCGTTGGCGATTTTAGTGATTATATCAGCGCATTAAATAAGAATGACGGGCCTGAAACCACAACCACCTCCCTTCCACTATTATCGAAACCAATCACCATGACCGATGGAGAAGCAGCCCACCTGGTTTATAAAATAAACGTATTTAAGCGATTGTTCTCGTTTCCGCGTTCCCTGCTGCGATTGCTGAACGAAACCGGGAAACCAACGATCATATCCGCTTATCTTAAAAGGAATGACTTTTTAATGGTAGGAAAGCGTGAGATTACACCGGAGGTGATTAAGACGGTTTTATTCAATATTTGTAATGAAAACCTGGAAGCGGACAGCGACATATTCGACTTGATCGAACGTGAATACCAGGAGACAGGCCATAATCGCTTGAATTCAATCTCAGCCGGTTCAAAAGGAGCCCGGGAGATAACGATCATTTCCGAAAGCGAAACCAAAGAGATGCTTTCCAGCATTAGAAAAGATGAAGAAGGTATTTCGATTGAATTTGATATTTACTAGGAGGTACTTGATATGAAATACTTCAGTGTACCCGCGGATTTTAAGACAGAGACTATCGATCGATATGAAATACTCAATAATACCTACGACGATTCCAGGGTGATTGAAAGTTATGGGAATATAACCGTAAGAAACGGGTTTGAATCGGGGCGGTCGGTGGAGCAATTGCCCGAAGTGGATTGGTACGAACTGGAAAATTATATAGCCTACTCAAAGCAGAAGAATATAGATTTTAATTATACTATCAACTCATCCTACATGCAAAACAAGGAATTTACTGAGAACGGGATTTTGAAAATCAAAACCTTTTTAAAAAGGCTTTATGAGATAGGCGTAGATTCTCTTACCGTTGCTTTACCCTCCTTAATCGAGTTGATTAAATCCACAAACTACAATTTTAAAATTAAAGCCTCTGTAATTTGCCAGATAACAAATGCCAATAAAGCCATGAGCTTCAAGAAAATGGGCGCAGCGCGAATGGTGGTGGACGAATCTATGAACAGGAACTTTAAAGTCCTGGAAAGAATAAAAAATGTTTTTGGAGATTATGTGGAGATCATTGTAAACCCCATATGTTTTAAAGATTGCATATACCGTATGTTCCATTACAACCAGATTTCAGGCGATTCAATCGAGGTTTCAAGTCAGGCCAGCATTGAATATTATCCGCATCGGTGCGTATTGAAAAGATATGAGAATACCGGTAATTTATTGAAACTCAATTGGGTTAGACCGGAAGATATCAACTATTATAGTAATATTGGCATATGCCATTTTAAATTACAGGGAAGGCATACCGTATTAAAAGGAGACCCGGTTAGAGCCGTTGAATGTTATGCCAAAGAATCTTATGATGGAGACTTAATGGAGTTGTTGGATCTCTTTGATCCAACCACCAGTTTCAGGGTATCTATTGATAATAAAAAGTTAGATGGATTTATAAAACCGTATTATGAAAACGAAAATTTTTGTAAAAATGATTGTTCCGGCTGCAATTACTGTGAGAGTTTTGCCCAAAAGTGTATTGATCATGAAAAAGCAAATGAGGTGATCCAATTGGCCGTTCAATTTTATAACGATTATGACAGGTTCAAAGAAATGATTGCCGCGATAAATCCTGCAAAAGTTGACAATTTATCTGAAGAGAAAATGGATATTGGATTTGATTTATAGGATGAAAATAGAACATGAGGAGATTATAAGAACAAATGAATGATACAGGTCAACTTTGTGTAAAACTGGTTCACTGCGGTAATATGAATATAGCCAATCCTATGGATACGGCGCAAAAGAATACCTTTTTCCTGCCTATGGGTTTGTTTTCCCTGGCGGATATTTTAGTAAAGCATGGTGTTGATGCTGAAATTATTCACCTGGATATTGAGAATAAGCAGACGATTGAAGAAATCCTGGATTTTTCCAGGTTAGATGCTGTGGGATTTGATCTTCAATGGATAAATCAGGGTGTTGTCGTATTGGATACCATAAAGCTTATAAAGAAAATCAGGCCGGAAATATTTGTTTTTTTGGGTGGGTTTAGTGCCAGTTTATTTGCTGATGAAATAATTTCAGACTATCCTGACGTTGATGTAATTATAAAAGGAGATAGTGAAATTCCTATTGTCGAGCTGTGCATGGCGGTGCGGGAAGGAAAAGGGGCCTTTAACAAGGTGCAAAACCTGGTCTGGCGAGACCATAGAAACAACATCAGGCAAAATGCAGTATCCTATGTGCCTTCAACTGAGGAATTGGAAAATATTGACTTTGCCTCAGTTGACTTATTAAGGAATTGGTTGGCATATAAAGCGGCTTCCTCCTTTTGGACCAGGTTTAGTCCCATCAATACTTCCCCTCTCTTTTTTTTGGAAGTGGGAAGAGGGTGTCCATATGCATGCACATTCTGTGGAGGAAATTGTGTCGCCCAGGATCGAATAAACAATCGCAGGGAAACAATTTTCAGGTCCGCTGCGTCTGTAATTGGTACGATAAAGAAAGCAATTTCCTTTGGATTTGAGACCTTCTTCGCCTGTATGGAATCTGAAGTAAGTGATGAGTGGTATTTGCAACTTTTTAAACGGATTAGTGAAGAAAAGCTTTCCATCAATTTTGTATATGGAAGTTGGGGGCTTCCCTGCCCATCTTTTATCGACGCGTTGTCAGATGCCTGTAATGAAGTAATTATTGAAATATCACCGGAAACCTCTGATCTCGCTCTCCGCAAGAAAAACAAAGACCCACGGTTATATTATTCGAATGAGGAACTGGAGAAATGCCTGGATTATATCAGTTCAAAACAAAATATAAAAGTTCAACTCTATTTTGGTTATTATCTTGCAGGTGATACAGAGAAAACAATTCTTGATACCATTAGCTATGTTCTGACACTAATTCTTAAATATCCGCACCTGGTGGAGATCGAATATTCTAATTTTTCAACAGACCCCGGTTCATTATTTTTTTTGTATCCGGAGAAGTATGGAATTGATATAAAGGTCTGCAATTTCAGGGATTATGTAAAGTATGTGAAGGATATTTATATACGAAAAAAAGGGCAGCCGGCCGATATGATCGTTTTCAAGCCCGAAAATATCTCTACTGAAGAAGATGCTGAAATACATAAAAAAGTAAGACTATTAAACCACCTGTTTTTTTCATACAGGAAATCGATCTCTTATATCCTGGCAAAAACGGGGAGTCCCCATATTATTGTCTCACTTTTAAAGGAAGCCCAAATTGATATAAATGATGATAATACGTTCCCACAGGATGAGATAAAAAAAATATTGCTGTCTACCTTCAGTAAGAACAACATACTGGATGACGTGATGATTCAATTAATTAGTTATGAATACGAAAGAATTGCGTCACAGGACCAGGTTCTTATGCCAGCGCCAACTCCCCAACTGTACCTGGATTTTGAAAGAGAGGAATTGATGCGGAAAGATAGAATGTCAGAAGCCATGATACACTATATAAATTCTAGAACCGGGGATAAAGCAAAAGATGAAAGCATAGATATTGATTTTGATATTTAAGGAGATGGGAAATGAGTGAAAAAGTTGCTTTATTAATGGAAAAATTTGAAGATGAAAAAAACTATTGGGTGAACAAATTAGCAGGAGAAATAAGTGCTGTAGAATTGCCCATTGATTTCCCCAGGACCCAGGAATCTCAGAAAAGGAGTTACACGGTTGTTTTTGATGGTGAATTGTCAAATGAAATGGTGCGTATTAGCAAGAATAACGATTTATCGCTTTATGTTTTTCTTTTAACTGCGTTTAAGATACTGCTTTTGAAGTATACCGGTCAAAATGATATTATTGTTGCTCTGCCAATTTATTCGCAGGCTGATTATTATTACAATGAGTATATTCTATCCAGGGATTTACTGGATACGGAGATGAGGTTTTTGGATGTATTGATGACAGTAAAGGAAACCGTATCCGCAGGGTATAAAAATCAGCATTATCCGATGAGGAAGGTTTTCGAGATATTAGGAAGTGATAGTCACGCATTTGTTAATATCCTGATGCTCCTGGAAAATATTCATGAAAAGGAGGCAATGAACGCTATTATTGATTCTGCTGCCAATGATATTACGTTGTCACTGGTGAGGTCTGAAAAATGGGTGGAAGGCAAAATTATATACAATGCAAAATTGTTTAAAGAGAGTACCATTGGGAGGATATATGAGATCTATACCCATATTCTTAAATGGGTGCTGTCCAATACCAGGGTTCAATTAACAGAGATGGAACTCATACGGGAAGAGGAGAAGCAAAAATTGCTGTATGACTTTAACGGTGCGGAAACCTCTTATCCTCGAGATAGAACCATACAGGAACTATTTGAAAAGCAAGCAGCCAAAACAGCCGATAATATTGCAGTTGAATTTGAAGATGAGCAATTAACCTACCGGGAATTGAATGCGTGTTCAAATCAATTGGCACGTATATTAAAAGAAAGATATGTAGGTCAACAGCAGATTGTGGGTATAATACAGGAAAGTTCGCTAGAACTGGTTATAGGGATTTTGGCAGTATTGAAAGCGGGTTATATTTACCTGCCCATAGAACCGCAAACGCCCCGACAGAGAATAAAATATATGTTTGATGATAGTGATGTTCAAACGGTGTTAACCGCAAAATCACTGGCTCATAGAATCCTGGAAATAAAAAACCCGTTATCTGTCATTTGTATGGATGATATAGGTATGTCTTTATACAGTGCTTCGAACCTTGAGATGGTAACGAGAGGTTCGGATGCTGCGTATGTTGTGTACACATCGGGCTCCACCGGATGGCCCAAAGCGGCTGTTATCGAGCATAAAGGTATAATCAACTATACTTGTTGGCGGCTTGCGGCCTATAACTACAACGAGAAGGATGTAACCCTTCAGTTGCTCTCACCTGCCTTTGACGGTTTTGGTTCTAATTTTTATTCCAGTCTTTTTTCAGGTGGAAGAATTATAATGATCCCCGATGAAGACAAGCTGAATTTTGAGTATGTCAGGGGAATAATAAAAGACAGGAAAGTCTCCAATACAAGCCTTGTTCCCGGGATATATGAAGAATTGCTCAACAGTGTGGAGAAAGACGACATTAAGAGCCTGCGATTTGTGGTGTTAGCCGGGGAAAAGGCCGGGGCAAATCTCATTAAAAAGAGTAAAGAGAGAAATCCGGGTTTACTGCATATTATTGAATATGGTCCCACAGAGGCCACGGTTACAGCGACAGCCAATATTGATATAGAGCCTCCCGATACGGCAGTCATCGGAAAACCCATTTCTAATACTTCTATCTATATCCTTGATAACTCTCTTAAACTAGTTCCCGTTGGTGTTACGGGTGAAATATCCATATCAGGAGCAGGGGTTTCCAGGGGATATTTAAATAATCCGGGCCTGGCAGCGGAATACTTTGTAAGAAATCCCCACAGCCCCACAGGAAAGCTTTATAGGACAGGGGATATAGGAAGATGGCTGTTGGATGGGAATATCGAATTCCTGGGCAGGAAAGACCACCAGGTGAAAGTCAGGGGCTTCCGTATCGAACTGAAGGAGATAGAGAATCAACTGGTAAACCATGATAAAATAAAAGAAGCGGTGGTAACCACACCGGAAGACAAAGAAGGAAATAAGTTTCTTTGTGCTTACGTTGTTTCAGATGAGCCATTTGAGCCGGTCCCATTGAAAGAATTTTTATCTGCTGCCCTGCCGGATTACATGATACCGACGCATTTTATGCAAATAAGCAGTGTACCCTTAACCCCGAACGGCAAATTAAACCGGAAAGCATTACCCATACCTGAGATAACCTCCGGTGAGAATTATATCGCGCCCACCAATGAGTTAGAAGAGAAGTTGGTTGAAATATGGGCCAAAGTACTGGGAATAGAAAAGGATATCATTGGCATAAATGATTCGTTTTTTGCACTAGGCGGTCATTCATTAAGAGCCACGATTGTCCTCTCTAAGATTCAAAAGGAACTTAATGCCGTGGTCCCCCTGAAGGAGATGTTTGGAAAGCCGAGTATAAGAGAATTGGCGGAATATATCCAGGGTATGAAAAAGGAGGTGTACACAGCGATAGAACCGGCAAAGCCAAAAGAATACTATGCCCTGTCCTCTGCACAAAGAAGATTATACGTGCTGCAGCAAATAGAAAAAGACAGCAGCGGATATAATATACCCCAGATAGTAATCCTGGCGACGGAAATTGACGGGAAAAGATTCGAAAATGCCTTTAGAAATCTTATACAAAGACACGAAAGCTTAAGAACATCATTTGAAATGATAGAAGAAGAGCCGGTACAGAAAATACACCAGGAAGTTGATTTTGAAGTCCAGTATTATGAAGCAGATGAAACGGGAGCCAGGGAACTGGTAAAGGGTTTTGTAAAATCATTTGATCTAAGCAAGGCGCCGCTGCTTCGAGTGGGGCTAATAAAAATCGAAATGAATAAATATATTTTGATGGTGGATATGCATCATATCATAACGGATGGTGCCTCACAGGAGATATTTGTAAAAGAGTTTATTCAACTGTACGAAGGGAAACGGCTGCTTCCCTTAAAAATTCAGTATAAAGACTTCTCTGAATGGCAGAACAGCGGAAAACAAAGGGATATCATAAAGAAGCAGGAGGAGTTCTGGATAAATGAATTTTCCGGGGAAATACCGGTATTGAATTTGCCCATCGATTATACACGTCCTGTGGTTCAAAGTTTTGAGGGGAATCATATCAGTGTGGAAATAAACAAAGATAGTACGAAGATTTTAAAGGTCCTGGCATTGGAAGAAGACGCCACCTTATATATGGTTCTGCTTGCCTTATTCAATGTACTTTTAGCAAAACTAAGCGGACAGGAAGACATTGTGGTGGGGACACCAATCGCAGGCCGAAGGCATCCGGACCTGGAACCAATAATTGGCCTGTTCATCAACACCCTTGCACTGAGAAATTATCCCCGGGGAGAGAAGACCCTTAAAGAATTCATAAAAGAAGTGAAAGAACGAATCTTAAATGCCTTTGAGAACCAGGAATACCAGTTTGAAGACCTGGTGGAGAAAGCAGCGGTAAACAGGGATGTCAGCCGAAATCCACTGTTTGATGTCATGTTTGCGTTTCAAACTCAAAATCGGCAGCCGCAGCAGGATCAATTCCTGGAATCAGGTCTCTTTTTAACCGCCGAGCCCTATGAATACATCAACCCGGTATCGAAGTTTGATCTGAGTTTAAATGTGGTGGAAGAGGAAGATAAGCTGATTTGTACCTTTGAATACTGTATAAAACTATTTAAAAAAGTGGCCATAGAGACCTTCATCGATTATTTTTTAAGGATTATATCCGGTCTCCCGGAAACCCTGGAAAAGAAGTTATCAGAGATAGAAATAATCAGTGAAAGAGGTAAAAAACAGGTATTATACGATTTTAATCGTTATAAAAGGGATTACCCGGTGGAGCAGACAGTTCATGAATTATTTGAACAACAGGTAGAAAAAACCCCACACCGGGCAGCCCTGGCAGCTGGAGATACTCACCTTACCTACCTGGAATTAAATAATAGGACCAACCGTCTGGCAGGAGAACTGAGGAACAGGGGTGTGAAACCTGATGGCATAATCGCAATAATGGTGGACTTTTCCCTGGAAATGCTTATAGGAATTATAAGCATACTGAAATCCGGGGGGGCCTACCTGCCGATTGAACCAGGATATCCGGATGAAAGAATAAAGTACATGCTGGAAGACAGCAGTGTAAACATTTTACTTACTCAAGAATGCTGTGCCAGGAGGATAGAAGATGTGGCTGAGGTGATAGACCTGGAACGTTCTTATTTTTACAGCGGTAACCAGGATAATTTGGCCAAAGTAAATACACCGGGAAACTTCTCTTATGTGTTGTATACATCGGGCTCCACCGGGAAACCCAAGGGGGTTATGATTGAACATCGGTCTGTTGTCAATGTATTGTTGGCTTTGAATGAAAATTATCCCTTTGGAGAAACAGACGCTTACATGTTAAGGACCCCTTACATATTTGATGTATCGGTGAGTGAATTGTTTGGGTGGTTCTTTACCGGCGGGAAATTGGTCATACCGGGAAAGGATGGCGAGAAAGATCCCCGGGAGATATTGGATTGTATTGAGAGGGTCTGTATTACCCATATAAATTTTGTCCCCTCCATGTTCCATGTTTTCATTGAGGCGATCGATAATGTGAATATCCGCCAATTATCCAGTTTGAAATATATATTTTTAGCAGGAGAAGCTATTCTATCAGGGATTATTCATAAGTTCTGGCAATTCACCACCGATTGCAAAATAGAAAATATATATGGCCCTACTGAAGCCACGATTTATGGAAGTTGGTATTCGCTGGCAAATTGGGACGGCTTAACCAGGATACCTATCGGTAAGCCATTATATAATGTAAACCTTTATATTCTTGATAAGCGTAATCGTCTACAACCGGTTGGGATTCCGGGAGAGTTATGTATATCAGGGGCAGGGTTAGCCAGGGGATACTTAAACAGTCCCGGGTTAACCATGGAAAAATTCATCCCCAATCCCTTTTGTCCCGGGAAACGGCTCTATAAGACCGGGGACCTCACCAGGTGGCTAAATGACGGCAATATAGAATTCCTGGGTAGAATGGATCACCAGGTTAAAATACGGGGGATTAGAATAGAACTTGGTGAAATAGAGAATCAGTTGTTGAGTGATGAAGATATAAAGAAGGCAGCAGTCGTAGAGAGAACAGATGACGAATATAACAATTATCTATGTGCTTATATTGTCTCGGATAAGGAGATTGAAATTTCAGAACTGAGAAATAGATTGTCCAACAATTTGCCGGCGTCCATGATACCCGCTTATTTCGTGCAATTGGAGAAAATACCCTTAGCGCCGGGAGGTAAACTGGATCGGAAAAGTCTGCCCATGCCCGAAGTAAAACCAGGAGCCGATTATATGCCGCCTGGAACCGAAGTAGAAGAGAGAATGGTGGAAATATGGTCGGAAGTACTTGGCCTGGAGAGGATAGGAATCAATGACAATTTCTTTGAGATCGGTGGAGATTCTATAAAAGCAATACAAATAGCGGCCAGGCTGCAGAAATATGGATTAAAGATTGAAATCAGGGATTTTCTGCTGAACCCGCGAATAAAGGACTTAAGCAAACGTACCGGTAAAATAGCCAGGAAAATAGACCAGGGAGAAGTGGAAGGAGAGGTTAGATTAACTCCCATTCAGAGATGGTTTTTTGAAAATAGATTTAGAGATCGTCACCATTTCAATCACTCGTTGATTTTATACAGGAAAAAAGGATTTGTAACAGACATTTTAATAAACGTATTTACTGCGATTGTCCGGCATCACGATGCCTTAAGAATTGTATTTAACGAAGCAGGGAACCAGGTTACCCAGTTCAATAGAGGATTCAAGGGTAAATTATTTAACATCGAGATTTTTCAATTGGATAACACAACGGATATTGAAAGTCAGATAGTCAGGGAAGCCAATAAAATACAACGAAGTATCCACCTGGAATCCGGGTTGGTAAAACTTGGACTTTTTAAGAGTGATAAAGGAGATTACCTGTTGATAGTCATTCATCATTTAGTAATAGATGGAATTTCATGGTGGATCTTGCTGGAAGACCTGGAAATTGGCTATAAACAGGCTGAGAAAGGCGAAGAGATAAAATTCCAGGATAAGACGGACTCCTTTATGTATTGGTCTGGGCGGTTATTTGAATGTTCAGCCAGCAAACGAATATTAAAAGATCTATCATACTGGCAGAATATAGAAAATCAAAAAATAGAAAAATTGCCCCGGGATAATGAAATAGATGCACAGAAGAGAAAAAGAAAATACAGTGAAATCGTCACCATGAGTCTGAACCCGGAAGAAACGGAAAAATTGGTTAAGGAAGTGAACCAGGCTTACAATACCGAAATCAATGATATCCTACTGGCAGCATTGGGATTAGCAATAAAAGAGTGGAGCGGTAATGAGAAAGTCCTGGTAAATCTTGAAGGGCATGGACGGGAAAGCATTGTGGGAGATGTGGACATAAGCCGGACAGTGGGTTGGTTTACCTCCCAGTATCCTGTATTGCTGGAAATGAGCAATTCCCATGATCTATCATTCAGTATAAAGTTTATAAAAGAAACCTTGAGAAGGGTCCCCAATAAAGGTATCAGTTATGGGATACTCAAGTATTTAACCCCTCGAGATAAGAAAGAGGGATGGTTGTTTGAACATCATCCTGAAATCAGTTTCAATTACTTAGGACAATTTGGCCGGGGAGAAAGTAATCCTCAAGGAATTTTTAGTATCTCAGGGACATCCGCAGGGGATGCTGTAAGCCCGGAAATCGACAACCTGTTTACTCTCAACATCAACGGTATGATAAAAGGGGGAACATTAACGTTCTCTTTTTCCTACAACAGGTATGAATTCAGCAGAGACACCATAGAAAAACTGGTGGCAGGATATACGTCAAAACTGGTTGATATTATTCAACATTGCAGTAAAAAGGAGGAAAAGGAATTAACACCCAGTGATTTTGGTGACCACAGCATAGAAATAGAAGAATTTGAAGAATTTGAGGCGGAAATGAGTGAAATTGATTGACAAATGACAGAAAAAGGAAAATCCAATGGCTAAAAAAAGAAGGATACAGGACATATATAATCTTTCTCCCATGCAGAGTGGGATGCTGTTCTATTGGTTAAAAGATAAAAATTCAAAGGCATATTTCGAGCAGACCACTCTTACGGTAAAGGGGAAGATAGACCCCCGGCTGTTTGAAAGGTGTTTTATTAAATTGATTGAGCGGTATGATATCTTAAGAACAGTTTTTCGCTTCGAGAAATTATCACACCCCAGGCAATTTGTTTTAGCCAGTCGAAGATTTAAAATGAATTTTAAAGATATATCCGGTTTAAGCGAGGTTGAAAAAGAAAAATATATTCAAACCTTTAAAGAAGATGATAAATCCAGGGGATTTGATTTAACCCGGGATATGTTGATGAGAGTATCTTTAATCAGGACAGGGGAGGATTCCTATAAACTGGTATGGGCGTATCATCACATTTTAATGGATGGTTGGTGTATGGGAATTATTTTCAAGGAGCTGATACAAATATATATATCTTTAACCAGGGGAGAACCTCTTCATCTAAAACCGGTAACACCCTACAAAAAGTATATCCAATGGCTGGAGAACCAGGATGAGGACGAAGGATTGCAATACTGGAGTAAGTATCTTGAGAATTATGAAGAACAGGCCGTAATACCCGGGACCTATTGTAAAGAAAAAAACAGCAAATATGAATTTAAGGAGCACAAACTGGTTATTGATGATGAACGAACCAGCGGGTTAAGAAAAATCGCCAGGCAAAACCAAACAACAGTAAACATCGTATTTCAAGTCATATGGGGATTGCTGTTACAGCGATACAATAATGTTGACGATGTGGTTTATGGAGTGGTAGTAGCGGGGCGCTCCTCCCAAATAGAAGGTATTGAAAATATGGTAGGGCTATTTATAAATGCAATTCCCATGAGAATTAAAACCAATAATAAAAGCCGTTTTTCCCGGGTGTTAAAAACCATACAAAAAGAAGCGGTATTATCTAAACCCTATGAGTATTTACCCCTGGCAGAGATACAATCAAAATCGGAATTAAAAGGCAATCTCCTCGATCACGTATTTGTTTTTGAAAATTTTCCCGGGCCAGAAGACTTCACCGGCAGTGACATTGCAGAAAAGCTGGGTTTCATGATTGAAGATATGGAGGTTTTTGAACAGACAGGCTATGATTTTCATATTATTGCTGCACCGGGAAAATCGTGCCTGATCAGGTTCGGTTATAACTCCCGGATATACTCCGGTGAATTTATAAAAAATACAGCATCTCATTTTCAGAAGATCATAGAACAGGTGGTGGAAAATCCTCACGAAAAGCTGTTTAAAATTGAAATCCTGACAGAAGCCGAAAAAAAACAGGTATTGTATGATTTTAACAGTACTGATACCAGGTATCCGGCAGATAAGACCATAGATGTTTTGTTTGCGGAACAGGTAAAGAGAACTCCCGATAGCACCGCATTGACATATGCAAAAAAACACGTAACATATGGGAAATTGAATGAAAGGGCGAACCAACTGGCAAAGGTATTAAGAGAAAAAGGAGTTGCTGCGGAGACCATCGTTGCTATAACGGTAGAGCGTTCAATAGAGATGATGATCGGCATATTGGCTGTATTAAAAGCAGGGGGAGTCTACTTACCCATTGACCCTGGATACCCTGAAGAGCGTATCTGTTATATGTTGGCCGACAGCAATGCCAGGGTTTTGTTGAGTGAGGTGAGTGAGGTAAGTAAGTTGAGTGAGTGGAACGGTGAAATACTCCACACCCCGGCTGCTTCGCAGTCACCCCTCTCAAGAGGGGGCAGGGGTGGTCCCGAGCCGGCGAGGGTCAGCCCTACTCACCTGGGTTATACTATCTACACATCCGGTTCCACAGGGAAGCCAAAGGGAGTTTTGGTCGAACATCGTTCTGTTGTCAATATACTATTGGTCTTATTTAAAGAATATCCGTTATTGGAAAAAGATGCTTATTTATTAAAGACATCGTGCTTATTTGATGTATCCGTAACCGAGTTGTTTGGGTGGTTTATCGGTGGTGGCCGCCTGGTAATAATGGAAAAGGATGGTGAGAAAGACCCTCAAGACATATTAGATTCCATTGAGAGGGAGAATATAACCCATATAAATTTTGTTCCGTCAATGTTTAATGCTTTTGTTGACATAATAACCCAGCAAAATATTAGCAAACTATCCGGTTTAAAATACATTTTTTTAGCCGGGGAAGCCATCTTACCGGAGTTAGTAAAAAAATATGAACGTTTAGATATTAAGATTATATTGGAAAATCTATATGGTCCCACAGAAGCCACTGTTTATGCCAGTAAGTATTCGTTGCAGGAGTGGGACATGAGGGATACAATACCCATTGGCAGACCCCTGGGGAATGTGAGACTTCATATTTTAGACGGGTATGGTCATTTACAACCGGTGGGAATTCCCGGTGAATTATGTATTTCCGGTGTAGGATTGGCCAGGGGATATCTCAACCGCCCCCAATTGACATCAGAAAAATTCAGGAATTGGCACCCCCCGTCTATAAGGGGTGGTCAGTCACGGGAAGCCCCCCCCTCAACCATTTACCGGACAGGAGACCTTGCCAGGTGGCAGCCGGATAGAAATATCGAATTCCTGGGAAGAATCGATCACCAGGTAAAAATAAGGGGTTTCCGGATTGAACCCGCAGAAATAGAAAGCAAATTATTGGCTCACGATAAAATAAAGGAAGCAGTGGTAATCGCAAAAGAAAACAGCAGCGCTGGCGGAATGAAGGAAAACAGGGAAAAGCATTTAATTGCATACATTGTCTCAACTAATGAATTTTCAATACCGGAATTAAAAGAATATTTGTCCAGGGAGCTGCCGGATTTTATGATCCCTTTATTTTTTGTGCAAATAGAAAAAATTCCAGTGACGGCCAGTGGAAAAGTAGACAGGAAAGAATTGCCCTCACCTGAAGTCAGGTGCCCGGGAGAATATATCGGGCCGGGGGATGAAGTAGAAGACAAACTTGTCGAGATATGGTCGGACGTATTGGAGATAAAAAGGGAGATTATCAGCATCAATTCCAATTTTTTTGATTTGGGTGGACATTCGCTAAAAGCCACCATATTAGCAGCGAAAATTCATAAAGAGTTTAACGTAAAAACAGAATTAAAGGAAATATTCAACAATCCCACCATAAGAGAACTATCAAGATATATAAAGGCTTTGGCAAGCGAACAATTCATATCAATCGGACCGGCCGAAAAGAAAGAATATTATGCCCTATCCTCAGCACAACGGAGATTGTTTATCCAGCAGCAAATGAATCCATACCATACTGGGTATAACATGCCGTTGATATTGCTGCTGGAAGGGGCGGTTGATACGGCTAAACTGGAAGGAGTATTCCGGCGGTTGATTCAGCGGCACGAAGGCCTGAGGACTTCATTTGAATTAGTTGAAGGGAAACCGGTACAGCAGATACATAAAGATGTGGATTTTAAACTGGGGTATTGCGAGGTGGATGAAAAGGAAGCCCGGGAGTTGGTCCGGGACTTTGTGAAACCCTTCTCTCTTAATCAAGCACCCCTGATGCGGGTCAAGCTGGTGAAGACCGGTGAAGAAAGATACATATTGATGGTAGACCTAAACCATATAATCGCTGACGGCTTTTCTATCAGGATTCTTGAAAGAGAGTTTACCGCACTCTATGTGGATGTCGAATTGTCAGACCTACGGATCCAGTACAAAGATTTTTCAGAATGGCAGAATAGGTTATTTGCATCCGACGTAATAAAAAAACAGGAAAACTACTGGTTAGAGGAATTGAAAGGAGAGATACCCAGGTTGAATTTACAGCTTGATTATCCGGGAGTTAGCGAACGAAGTTTTGAAGGAAGTATTGTTGAGCAGACCCTGGAAAAGGATGAAACAGAAGCACTGAAAGCATTGGCGTCAGAAGAAAAAACAACCATGTCCATGCTTTTGTTCACCATTTTCAATATCTTCTTATCCAGGCTGAGTGGTCAGGAAGATATTGTGGTGGGAGTGGGAGTTGCAGGACGGAAACATGCGGACCTGCAGATGACATTGGGCATGTTTATCAACATGCTGGCCTTGAGGAATTACCCCGGGAAAGATAAATCATTTAAAGAATTCATGAAAGAAGTAAAAGAACGAACATTAAAAGCCTTTGAAAACCAGGATTATCCCTTTGAGCAGTTGGTGGAGAAAGTTGCTGCCAACAGGAATCTGAGTCGAAATCCATTGTTTGATGTCGATTTTGGCATGGATATCGATCTCCCGGTTTCCCAAGAGATACCCCGGGTGAAGCTTCCCGGCCTGGAGTTAAAGCGGCGTTTTGAGCAAGATAATGTAATGGTGAATTCCTATTTTTTATTACGGGCGGTGGAAATGGATGCAAGAATCTTGTTAAAAATGCAGTATAGTAGAGAGTTATTTAAAAAAGAAACCATGGAGAACTATTTGAACTATTATCGAAGGATCATACAACGGGTAACTGAAGATAAGGAGATACGAATCAGGGATATAGACCTGGCAACGCAAGAGGAAAAAGATAAAATGCTTGCCATCTTAAGAAAAAATGAGGAAACTCTGCAAATCGATTTTGATATTTAAAATGGAGGAAAACCATGAAATATTTTTGTATGCCTGCAGATTTTAAAAAAGAAACCATTGATAAATATGAGGAGATCAATCAAACGTATAGGGATGCCCGAGTGGTGGAGACCTATGGCAACATCACCGTGGGGGATAATTTCGGCTCGGGGAGAGTCCTGAAACAGCTTCCCAAAGTGGATTTCCTGGGTTTGAAAGAATATGTCGAGTACTCACTGGAGAAAAATATCGATTTTAATTATACTTTGAATGTGCCTTATATAGGGAACCAGGAGTTCACCCAAGAGGGTGTTTTCAGGATTAAGAGGTTTTTAAAGAATCTCTATGAGGTGGGGATTCGGACAATCACGGTTTCCTTGCCGTCATTGGTTGATATCATTAAGTACAGCGGGTGTGATTTTAAGCTGACGGCCTCCACCATCTGCCATATCAACAATGCCAACCGGGCGTTGGCATATAAAAAAGCAGGTTTTGAGCGCATCGTGGTGGATGAATCCATTCATCGTGATTTTGAAACACTAAAAAGCATATGCGGCATATTTGGTGACCAGGTGGAAATGATCGTGAATACGATGTGTCACCGCAATTGTCAATATCGCAATTTTCATTATAATGAAACCGGTGGAGATTCAGCCGGGATTCCCAATGACGTGGGCATCAACTTCTTTGAACATAAATGCCTGCTGCAGCGCTATGATACCATTGGCGGGTTATTGAAACTGGGCTGGGTTCGACCCGAGGATCTTCATTATTATTACGACACCGGTATCAGGTATTTTAAATTGCAAGGACGGCAGCATGTTCATAAGGGCGGACATCTGCGGACTCTTGAACACTATCTAAAAGAAAGCTACGACGGCGGTCTGATGGACCTGTTGGATATGTTTAACCCAAGGTATAGTTTTAGCGTATACCTGGACAACAAGAAACTGGACGGGTTTCTCGAACCCTATTATAAAAAGGGAAATTTTTGCAAATTCAACTGCAGTCAATGCAGCTACTGTGATAACTTTTCAAAAAAATGCATTGATCATGAGAAAGCAAGGGAGATTATCTCGCTTGCCAGGGAATTCTATAATGAGTCCGATCAATTGAAGCACATAGTGGAATCCACTGAAGTCGAAGAAACCACGGATTCTCAATCCCAACCGATGAAAGTGGATTTCGATTTTGCTTGAAGTGAAAAAAACGATAAATGGCGGGAAATCCAGGGAGATCGTGATGAATAAAACAATTGATTGCCTGTTGATTGGTTACCATGAAGTGGACTTTACCGAGCATGTAAAAATGGTCCGCAAACTAGGGGAGAATTCCGGGATTTTTCATAAATTAAACCTGGATTTTATCCAGTATAACAATAAACCTTACCATCTGGCCGGGATATTTAATTTGCTTTGCCGCGAGGATAGTTCTCTGGGAAGTTCTATAAAGCCCGTTCACATGGGAGATACCTTCAGCCTGGCTATTTCTTACCTGGGCACCTATTTGCAGCGGAGAGGATTCAAATTCGATTATGTGAATACGGTAAAGTATGAGAAAGAAGAATTGGTGAAAAAACTCCGGGAGGAAAATATTCTCACCATTGCCATTACTACCACCTATTATGTGACCCCTTTGCCTATTCTTGAAATAATGAATATCGTCAAAGAGCATAACCGGACAGCCAGGGTAATTATCGGAGGCCCCTTTATTGCCAGCCAGGTGCGGACTCAAGACCCCAAAGCATTGGAATATACCTTTGATTCCCTGGGAGCGGATTTTTATGTTAACAGTTCCCAGGGAGAGACCTCTTTAGTAAAGATAATTAATGCTCTAAAAAACAATTTACCACTTAGTCAAATCAACAATATTTATTATAAAACGGATAAAGGATATAGGGCCACCCCGGTGGTGAGAGAGGATAATAAATTATCTGAAAATATACCCGGGTGGGAAATGTTTAAAGACAGCGTTGGCGAGTATGTCAACATTCGTACGTCAATATCCTGTCCTTTTTCTTGTTCTTTTTGTGGGTTCCCGGAATTTGCCGGGAAATACCGTACAGTAGATGTTCATACCATTGAACAGGAGTTGGACCTTGTATCCGGTATAGAGTCTGTTAAAAGCGTTCATTTTATTGATGACACCTTTAATGTCCCGGTTGAACGGTTCAAAAATTTTCTTAAAATGATGGTGAGAAAAAAATATACATTTAAGTGGCACTCTTTCTTCCGATGCCAATATGCAGATAGAGAAACCGTGGAGTTAATGAAAGAGAGTGGATGCGAAGGTGTTTACCTGGGACTGGAATCGGGCAGTAATCAAATGCTTAAGAAGATGAATAAAAGTGCTGTGGTTGAAGACTATTTTAAAGGAATCGCGTTATTAAAAGAGTATGAAATTTTAAATTATGGCTCCTTTATCCTGGGTTTCCCGGGTGAAACGTATGAAACAGTACTGGAAACCATTAAATTGATCAAAGAAAGCGAACTGGATTTTTACCAGTGTAAACTGTGGTTTTGCGATCCCATTGCCCCCATCATGAAGGAAAAAGAAAAGTATAATATTGCATGTCGGCAGTATGAGTGGTCTCATAACACCATGAATTTCAGGAAGGCATATGAGCTGGTGGATGAAATATTCTTATCCATTGATAAGTCGATTCGTGTCCCGGATTATGGTTTTGATTTTCCCACTGTTTTCCACCTGACCAATCGCGGCCTGGACCTGGAACAGGTGAAATGTTTCATAAAGTGCTTTAACGAGGGAGTAAAAGAAAAAATAAAGGATCCCTGTAAACGAGATGTTAGTCCGGAGGCTGTCGAAAAACTGAGGAAATCCTTAACTCCCAATTATAAAGAGTGCTTTGAGGAGCCGATAAGCACCGTCAGCGTCAGCATCCCTGAAGATAGCTTAACCGTTGACTTTGACCTGGATTAGACATTGAGGTGAAAGGTGGATACGTATACCTATATAGTATACCGTATACCGCACCCTCAGGTACTTAAATCAAATTTAAGAGGAGATTGTCAATGATCTATACAACGAAAGAATTTGACGAAGCCAAAAGCTATTGGTTGGATAAATTATCAGGAGAGTTAAGCGAGGTGCAGTTGCTCAAGGATTCCCACCGGTCGGAATCTTATGAAGGGGCTGATTTTAAATTAATCTTTGCAAGTAAGTTAACGGAACGCTTGCTAAAAATCAGCAAGAATAATGACCTGTCACTGTATGTCCTACTTATAACCGCATTTAAGATATTGCTTTATAAATATACAGGAAAAAAGGATATTATTATTTCATCCCCGATTTATGGTACAGGCACCCGGGAATATAACAAATGGGTGGCGTTAAGGGATATCTTAAATCCCCAAATGACCTTTAAAGAGTTGTTGATCAATGTGAAACAGACAGTAATGGATGGGTATAAGAACCAGTATTACCCCATAAGACGGCTGTTGGAGCTTTTGGGAATCGAAAAGAAGATATCGTTATTCAGGGTGATTTTATTACTGCAAAATATCCACGAAAAGGAATTTATCGAAGACCTGGTAAATGATTTTGAAAATGATATCACTCTTTCCATTCATAAAAAGAGTGGAGACCTGGAAGGAAATATCACCTACAATTCGCATATTTTTAAGAAAGAAACCATTCAAATGTTGGCCGATCGTTACCTTCACCTGCTGGAGCAGGTATTAAACGACGTAAATATAAAAATGGTTGATATAGAAGCGTTAACAGGAGAAGAGAAGAACAAAATACGCTATGAGTTTAATAATACGGCTGAACCGTGCTGTCACAAAAATAAAACCCTTCATGAATTATTTGAAGAACAGGTGGAGAGGACACCTGATCATGTTGCCGTCAGTGACAGCATTGATTTAAGCGATATTTACCAGGCATTGAACTCCGAAAAAACACCTGAAAATTTACTTTCAAAAATAGAGACCTGCTGCTTTGAGAAAAATCCCTATATTTATGAATATGATTGGAATGTTCCGGGTGAGAACCTTCATCTCAAAATATTAAAAACCAACCACCACAACAGTGTGGTTACCAATACCAATATGGTGAAATTGCTCCATCTATTTGATGGTGAAAGAAATATAAAGTCCATTTTTTCCCAGGTGAAACATCTACATTTAAGACTTCCGGTTTATTCTATAGGTTCGGAAGATGTGATGGAAATTGCCAATCGATTTAGCAAGCAAAGAGAAATCCTTTTGAATGGAGGGTTTGAAGATTTTGTCCATGTCGTTAAAGCATTATATGAAAATTATTTAATTGAACTGGTGGGCATTGATTCCGGCGGGAATGATCCAGTGAAGCCTATGTATTTGCAGGATTATTTTGATGAAAATGAGTCGTTGACTGGAGAGATGATCCCTGGTAATGTATTGACTCAGCGGAAAAAATTATCAAACGCGCAGGTGTTGTTATTGGGGGATACACCCGGGATGGCCACCACCGGTTTACTTTATATCGCTTCATACCTCAGGCGAAACGGGATAAAAGCATATGTACAATTTAATGATCCCAATTCTGATGGTGACTCATTGAGAACCGGTATTGAGGAGCTTTTAAGAGAGATAAATCCCACAGTGGTGGCGGTAAGTATGAAGTGGTTTCTTCATATCGCCCGTGTGATTGAGATTTGCAAAGTGGTCAAAGGGTATTCTGCTGATATAAAAGTGGTGGTAGGAGGTAATACCGCTTCCTATTACCCGGAGGATATTATCCGCTATGAATGGGTTGATTGTGTGATTCGGGGGGATGGCGAACTTCCCCTTTTGGAAATATGCCGGGGTGCGGAGTTGGATTCAGTTGCCAATTGCGTTTACCGGAAAGATGGCAGAATCGTAAAAAAACCCATCACTTATGTGCAAGATAAGACTAATTCACAGGAAATATACCTGTCGCACCTGGATGAAATTTTGATTTCCAATTACAGTTCTATTTTCGGTACATTTTTTATTTATACCCAGAAGGGGTGTGGGATGCATTGTTTCTTTTGTGCCGGCTGTAACCGGGTGCAGAGAGAAATCTTTAATCGGCCGCATTTAGTAATCCGGGAGCCGGAACAGGTCAGGAGAGATATACGTGAAGCCATGAAATACGCATCTAATTTAAAGTTTGATTTTGATGTGGTGGATAAGAATTTACTGGATTACTGTAAAAAAATCTGGGATGGCATTGATTTATCCTCCCATTTTTGTACTATCACCAACCTGCTGCCCCCGCCCCCGGAATTGATCGAGTATGTGAACAAAAAATTTAAGTATGTCTATTGGAATATTGATATCGCCAGTTTATCCCAGAGGCACAGGGAGAAATTGGTTTCATTGGGGTTGGTCAAACCTCAGCCCGGTGATGAAGAAATTATTGCTTTTCTTGACGAGTGTGACAGGTATGATAATACTGAGTTTATCATCAATTTGATCGCCGGGCTGCCTTACTTCAACAAGGAAGATATCGCGGCCAGCCAGGAAATGCTCACGTATATCATGGATAATTATACCTGTTTCAGCGAGTTGTTTTGGGCCCGGCTCCATGCCCAGCCCGGAGCTCCCGTGGTGGAGGATGCTGAAACGTATGGTATGCACTCCTATGCAAAGACCTTTGCCGACTACCTTAAATACAGCCGGATGAATCTTGAAGGCAGCGTAATCTATCCCACTGTGGAATACAGTCATTATCCCTATATCTATTACAACAATGATGAATTCAATTCAAAGATCAGTAAGTATTACTCGGAAACCGCTTCAGCGCTTGTAGAATACAAAGAGAATAAGCGGAAAGCATTGCATGCCGGGAGAACGTTATCTTACCGGGAGTTAAATCAACGAGTCAATCAATTGGCCTGGCTTTTGAGAAAAAAGGGCGTTAAGCGCAATTCCATCGTCGGTATCATGATGACCCATTCAATAGACTTGATCACAGCCTTACTTGCCGTATTAAAGGCAGGGGGAGCTTACTTACCGGTGGACCCGGATTATCCGGCAGCCAGGAGGAAATTTATGCTGAAAGACAGCGGCTTAAATGTGCTGTTGACGCAGAAACATTTCCTGGAGAAAGATAAGGAATTGTTCACCGACTTTCCTTTGGGAAACGTAATAATAGTTGACGATAAAAATATCTATAAAGATGACGGTCCGACCCTGGGAGTCGTTAATAAACCGGAAGATCTGCTTTATGTGATTTATACCTCCGGTTCCACCGGGAGACCCAAAGGTGTAATGATCCCTCATAAGAATTTTGTTAATTTAGTCGAATTTCATCGGAAGATATTTGGAGAAAACCCCCTGTCACGAGTGAGCCAGGTAGCCAGTTTAGGATTTGATGCCATGGCTTTTGAGGTTTGGCCCTGTTTGTCCAGTGGTGCTTCCCTGTACATTGCCGATGATGATACGCGGCTCGATCCCTCAGCCATGAAAGAATGGCTAATTAAAAATGAAATCACTATATCCTTTCAACCCACCATAATGGCTGAGCATTTACTGCGATTGGATTGGCCGGGAAAAAGGGTGGCGCTGAAAGCATTACGAGCCGCAGGAGATAAACTGACATGTTATCCCACCCATGAATATCCATTTCGGTTTTATAATTTGTACGGTCCCACTGAAGATACCGTATGGACCACATGGAGAGAGGTTGGTGTCAAAACTGATAGTGAGAAAGCCCCGGATATCGGTAAACCCACAGGAAATAAACGGGTCTATATCATCGGACCCGATTGGGAAATCCAGCCCATTGGAATTGCAGGCGAACTCTGTATATCCGGGGACGGATTGGCATGGGGATATCTGAATAACCCCGAATTGACAGCAGAAAAATTTGTTGAAAATCCTTATGAAAGTCATCCTGATAAGCGAATGTATCGTTCCGGGGATCTGGCACGGTGGTTAACTGATGGCAACCTGGAGTTTTTAGGAAGGATAGACCAGCAGGTAAAACTAAGGGGATTCCGGATCGAATTGGGAGAAATTGAAAATCACCTGTTAAATCGAGATGATGTAAAACATGTGGTGGTAATCGCCAGGGAAGACAGCAGTGGAGACAAATACCTGTGCGCCTATATCGTGTTGGATTTACCGCACCCTTTGCTGGAAAAAGAATTTGATATATCCCAACTAAGAGAATACCTGGCCAAAAGACTCCCCGAATATATGATTCCCACCTATTTCATCCAATTGGAGAGGATACCTTTAACCCCAAACGGAAAAACAGACATCAGGGCGCTGCCTGAGCCGAAATATGGAAAGAAAGAAGCGGGTTTTGTCGCCCCCAGGAACGCACTGGAGGAGAAGTTGGTGGAGATATGGTCGGGGATACTGGGAATAGAAAAAGAAACCATCGGAATTGATGATAAATTCTTCGAATTGGGTGGTCATTCATTGAAAGCCACCCAGATGATGTCTGAGATACATAAAAAATTAAACGTGAAAGTACCGTTAGTAGAAATATTTAAGATTCCCAGTATTAGGGGCCTGTCGAAATTCATAAGCAGCTCGCCCCAGGATAAGTATATCGCCCTGGAAAAAGTAGGGGAAAGAGAGCATTATCCACTATCTTCTGCGCAAAAAAGGTTGTATATTATGCAGCAAATGGAACCCCAAAGCCTCGGTTATAATTTACCGACATTTGTCGTACTGGAAGAAAAAGTTGAAATAGAAGAACTTAAAGCCGTCTTCAGGAAACTGATAGACAGGCATGAAAGCTTGAGAACATCGTTTGAAATATCAGGGGAGGAACCTGTCCAGAGAATAAATAAAGGAGTGGATTTTGAATTCGAGTATTATGAAAGCGAAAAACAAGAAGCCATAGAGATCGCAAAGCGTTTTATCAGACCTTTTGATTTGAGTCGTGCTCCCCTGATGCGGGTAGGATTTATAAGATTAAAAGAAGGAAGGCAGGTGTTAATGGTGGATATGCATCATATCGTTACTGACGGCTCTTCGATGGAAATACTGGTAAAAGAATTTATGTTATTGTATAAAGGAATAGAATTGCCCCCGTTAAACATCCAGTATAAAGACTACGCTGTCTGGCAAAACAGTGAAAGCTGGAGAGAAGTCATCATGAGCCAGGAGGAGTACTGGATGGAAGAGTTTAAAAATGACCCCCCCCTTATGGATATATCCACAGATTTTCCCAGGCCCCGGGGAAAAAGTTTTGAAGGAAATTCCCTGGAGTTTGAAATCGGTAAAGAGGAAACAATAAAATTAAGAGTACTTGCAAACAGAATAGATGCGACTCTTTATATTGTGATGCTTTCGCTATTTTATATATTTCTTTCCAAATTGAGCGGTGAGGAAGATATCGTGGTGGGTACCCCCTTAGAGGGTAGAAACCATGGAGACCTTGGCAGCGTTATCGGTATGTTTGTCAATACCCTGGTGTTGAGGAATTACCCTGTGGGGGAAAAAACCTTCTATGAATTTTTAAGGGAAATAAAAGATCGAGTATTGAGAGCGTTTGAAAATCAGGATTACCAATTTGAAGACCTGGTGGAGAGATTGGGGATAAAGAGGGACTCAAGCCGGAACCCCCTGTTTGATGTATTGTTTGCATTCCAAAACCTGGATGAGCAGATTGAAGACGTATCCCGGGAAAAAATGGTTGAGTCGTTTGATTTTGGATTTAAACCCATCCAGTTTGATCTCATCTTGACCGGTGTTGAAGAAGGAGAGAAACTCTCATTTATCTTTGAATACTGTACGAAACTTTTTGAGAAAAGGACAATTGAACGATATATCGCGTATTTTAAAGATATCATATCTACAATCCTTGAAAATAATAATATTAAATTGGCAGATATTACCATTATTCGACATTTATCCTCAGCCCGAGCCTATATCCCGGAAATGGCCATCAATTTTTAAAGGAGGCGTCAGCGGAAATTTTCCCTTCTGCGGGAAGTTGTGGGGAAGGATTCCCAGGAGGTTATTAAAATCAAAATTAGGAGTCAAAAATGGATTCAAACATATATAAATGCAGTATGGCCCAGTATAAAAAGGCAAAAGAGATGATATTAGAGCTGCATACGAATGTGAAACGTTTAATATCACCAAATCTAAAAAATAGAGATTTTAAAAAAGCAGGCCTCAGTGAGGTTGGTGTGGGTTCACTTGATGGAGTCCCTGTAGAGAGAGTCATTATTATATTAAGGGGGTCCGGGTGTGAATGGGCCCAAAATAGAGAAGGTGGATGTACCATGTGCGGCCATTTATCCGGATCATCTCTTGGTGCATCTATTCCTCCTGGACATTTTATAAAACAGTTTGATGACGTCATGAAGCGATATGATTTTAGGAAATATCCCATGTTGTGTCTCTATAATGGCGGGTCGTTTTTGAATGAGAGGGAGATTCCCAAAGAGGTGAGACGGTATATGCTGAGAAAAATTGGTGCTGTTTCTCACATTAAAAGGCTCATTATAGAGTCGCGCCCGGAACATATCACAAAAAAGATGCTTGATGAAATCGAAGCTCTTCTACCGCATACCACCGTTGAAATTGGGGTAGGTGTGGAGACCGTCAGCGATATCCTGAGAGAGCTGGTCCTGAACAAAGGTGTAACGTCTGCTGAGTTAATTAAAGTGGGGGAAAAATTCCGGAATAGAAAAACCAGGTTGTTAGCATATGTACTGGTAAATCCGCCCTTTTTAACCGAAATGGAAGCGATTGAAGATACGGTTGCTTCCATCCGATTTGCTGCTGAAATAGGAGCAAAGATCGTTTCTCTTGAAGCCGTGAGTATTCAACATTTAACGTTGGTCTCTTTCCTGGCTGAAGCGGGCTTCTATCAAACTCCCTGGATCTGGTCCATGTTTGAAATAGTCAGGAGGACCTATCATCCAGGGCTCCAGTTACGTATCGGTGGATTCGAGTTTTTCCCCATTCCCAAAGAATTCACCTCCAATTGCCTTGCCTGCAATGAAAAGATGATAGAAAAAATAAATGAATTTAACAAGTATAATGACCTGGGGATTATTGAAAATCTCTCCTGCAGCCAGCATTGTGATCTGGAATGGAAAAAGGAATTGCAAGTGGTGGATAATAGGAATCTGCCAGAGAGAATTATTTCCACCCTTGGAGCTATTGATATTGAAAAAGTATTGAACCGTTTGAAACAGTATGAGCATAAAAATTGAAAAAATGTTAACGTGGTGAGAAGACAAGAAAATGAATAAAATATCTGGAGTTTTGCATGAAATTTATAGTAAAGGATGAAATTTTCGATATCTTCCCGAATCTGAAAATCGGGCTGGTGGTGGGGCGAGGTTTGACCATTCGCAAGCAGGCAAAGGAACTGCAGACTTTAATTAAAAGTAACGTTGACAGCCTACTTGAGCGGGTTGGGAGTAGAAATCTGACCGATTTTAGCAATATCAGAGCCTGGCGTGAAACGTATCGAAAATTCGGGGCCAGTCCCAAAAAATATAGGCCGACGGCAGAGGCCTTTTTAAGGCGCATCTTAAAGGGACATCCTTTTCCTAATATCAATACCGCGGTGGATGCTTACCTGGCGGTGGAACTATTGTCCATGCTGCCCATTGGGGGATATGACCTGAATAATATTACCGGCGATATCCAACTGAGAATTTCTCAAGGCGGAGAGGTGTTTTTCCCTATCGGCGGAGAAAATATCGATCCGGAATACACTGTCCCAGGGGAAATTATTTATGCAGATAACAAAATCGTACTCACCAGGAATTGGAATTACAGGGACAGCGATCTAACAAAAATAACAGAAGATTCAACGGAAATCATATTGGCTTCAGAGGCGGCACTCGACGATATCAATGCAGAGGATGTATCCGGAACCGTAAACAAGATTGTCGAATATGAAACCGCCGCCTGCCAGGGAGAATATTATACCTATCTCCTGGATAAAAAAAAACCGGAAGTCATTATAAATAATTAAGATATAAACTCTTTTAAAAACCACAGGAGAAGAACCATTAGACGCCAAGAACTCCAGGGGGGAATTAAGGAGATCAAGCCAATGCATAAAAGAAAATTTTCCCAAGAGCTTTTGCTGGCAGCCAATCAAAATACAAAAACTCGGGATTATTGGTTCAATAAATTGTCCGGGAATATCGTAAGAAGCGGTTTCCCTTATGATTCTATTAAAAGAACCCACAAAGAAGACCTTAAAAAAATAGTAACATTTACACTTCCCAAAGAACTCTTTACGCAGTTGATAAATATAACCCGGGGCTCTGACTACACCATGCATGTCATTTTAACCGCCATCTTAAAGGTATTACTTTATAGGTATACGGGCATAGAAGACATTATTGTCGGGACACCCATTTACAAACAGGAAGTTGAAGCTGAGTTTATCAATACGGTCCTGGTACTGCGGGATCGTGTGAAAAAGGAATTAACCTTTAAAGAATTCTTATTGCAGGTGAAGCAAACAATTGTAGAGGCGGTGGAGAATCAAAATTACCCCATTGAAATATTGTCAGATCAGTTGGGAATGCCTATTCTTGCCAATGAGTTTTCGTTGTTTGACGTGGTATTATTACTGGAAAATATTCATCATAAGAAATATATTGGTCATATTCATTCTCATCTCAATATGATTTTTTCCTTTAGGCGCACTCCCCATTGTCTCGAGGGTACAGTAGAATATAATCCCCTGTTGTATGAAAAATCCACCATCCAGCGAATCACACGTCATTTTATCCAATTGCAGAAGCAAGTTATTTTTACCCTGAACTTACAGATTTCTCGAATAGAAATATTGCTGGGAGAGGAAAAGAGACAGCTTTTATACGAGTTTAATGAAACGGAAACCCAATACCCGCGGGCTAAAACTCTCCATGAGTTATTTGAGGAACAAGCAGAAAAAACCCCAGACAACATCGCCGTTGTAGGATTCAGCAAAAAGACAGATCACCGCTTTTCCCTATCTTTGACCTATAAAGAATTAAACGAAAAGTCGAACCAGTTGGCCCGGTTTCTAAGAAGTCGAGGATTAAAATCCGAAACCATTGTGGGATTAACAGCGGAAATCTGCAATGAGACCATTATTGGGATGATAGGAATTTTGAAGGCTGAAGGGATTTTTTTACCCATTGACCCGGATTATCCCCGGCAGCGAATAGAATATATGATAGCGGATAGTAACCTGGAAATCCTGCTAACCACCGAACCGATGGAGGATCGTTTTCAATTTAACGGGAAGATCGTCGATCTTAGTGATCCCTCTTTGTTTACAATTGCCAGGAATTCTGAGGATGCAAAGGTGAAAAAGGCCAATCGTGTTAATCGATCGGTCGATATGGCCTATGTGATGTATACCTCCGGTTCCACGGGAACTCCCAAGGGGGTAATGATTGAGCATAGGAACATCGTCAATCAAATCCATGGCTTAAAGGAGATGTTTTTCACGGGGGTGCGTCTTAATCATATATTATTGGCACCCTTTACTTTTGATCCGTCGGTTCAGCATGTGTTTTCGCCCCTAACCTATGGGGGGAAATTGTATCTGGCATCCAGGGAAATCAAAATGGATGCGGAGAAATTATTAGCTTTTATTGTTGAGAAAGGTATTGATATCATCGACGCGGTCCCATCGCAGATGTACCTGTTGGAGGAGTTTGCCGGGAAATATGGAAAGATAAAACTTAAATATATCATACTGGCGGGCGAAGTTTTTCCCTATGACCTCTATTTGAGATTGGAGCAGACCTTTTCCGTGGAGAAAATAATCAATATTTACGGTCCCACAGAAGCTGCAATTAACAGCACCTATTACGAGTGTGGAAAAGAAAACAACCGGTCTATTATACCTATTGGCAAGCCGTTGAGGAATTATAAAATACGGATATTGGACGATCAGCTCAATCTCCTTCCCATTGGCGTGACCGGGCAGATTTTTATTGCCGGTGAGGGGATCAGCCGGGGTTATTCTAATTGCCCCGAATTAACCAAAGAAAAATTTATTGAAAATCCGTTTGTGCCGGGAGAGCGGATGTATGGAACCGGTGACCTGGCCAGGTGGCTCCCGGATAAAAATATTGAATTTGTAGGCAGAGGCGACCAACAAGTTAAAATAAGAGGCATGAGAGTGGAGATCGGAGAAATTGAAAACCGGTTGTTAAAACAAGAAGGAATAAAAGAAGCGGTGGTCATCCACCGGGAAGACCGGGAAGGGCATAAATATCTTTGCGCCTATTACATCTCAGAGAAAGAGATTGAAGGGTTGGAACTAAAGCGTATATTGTCAAGTTATCTACCGGCTCATATGGTACCCTCTTATTTTGTGCGATTGGATAAAATACCATTGACGGCGAACGATAAATTGGACCGGAAAGCTTTGCCTGTACCGCAATTGGAATCCGCGAGCCAATATATGGCCCCCCGGGATGAAGTAGAGGAGGCGTTAGCCGGGATATGGTCTCAATTGTTAAATTTAGAAAAAGAGAAGATAGGAATTGATGCGGATTTTTTTGAAATTGGCGGGCATTCGCTAAAAGCCACTATACTTGAGTCGAGGATACATAAAACCTTTAACACAAAAATACCCTTGCGGAAGATATTTGAAACTCCCACAATAAGGGAATTGGCAATATATATAAAAGGTGGTGAAGAAGATAAGTATACCGCGGTAGAATCAGCGGAACATAAAGAATACTACCCGGTTTCACCGGCGCAGAAACGGTTGTATATCCTCCAGCAAATGGAGGTGGAAAGTACCGGCTACAACATGCCTCATATTATAAGAATAGAATCGGAAGTGGATAAAGACAGGTTGAAACAGGCCTTTTCAAAGTTAATAAAAAGGCATGAGAGCTTACGGACTTCCTTTGAGATGATAAAGGGCCAACCTGTGCAGCGGGTACATGCACATGAAGAAGTGGTATTTGAATTGGGATACCACAGCTCAAGCAGCAGCGGCAGCCAGGTTCAAGACATTATCCGCTGTTTTGTCCGTCCTTTTGATTTACCGCAGGCACCATTGCTGCGCGCAGCCATTGTCGATGACCATCAACAGCAAAGCAGTTTCATATTAATGGTGGATATGCATCATATTGTCGCTGATGGTATTTCCAATCAAATACTGGTAAAGGATTTCCTGGCTTTTTACCGGGGGGAAGAATTATCGAAATTAAGGCTGCAGTATAAAGATTACTCGGAATGGCGGAACAAATTGTCCGGCTCCCGGCAAATAAAGAAACAGGAAGCGTATTGGCTAAACCGGTTTGCCGGGGAAGTGCCGGTACTGAATTTACCCATTGATTACCCGAGACCGGTGGTACAACGTTTTGAAGGCCGGACCACTGGTTTTGAAATAGACGCCGCTGACACGGAAAGGTTGAGAGACTTTTCCGGCAAAATTGATGCAACGCTTTTTATGGTTTTACTGGCTGCCTTTAACGTGCTGCTCATGAAACTGAGTGGTCAGGAAGATATAGTTGTGGGTACCCCCATTGCCGGCCGAAGGCATGCGGACCTGGAGCAAGCTATCGGCATGTTTTTGAATACACTGCCCCTCAGGAGCGATATCGGGGGAGACCTTACGTTTGCCACCTTTGTGGAAAAAGTGAGGGAAGACACGTTGGACGCCTTTGAGAACCAGGAATTCCAGTTTGAAGACCTGGTGGAAAAAGTTGCTGCCAGGAGGGATACCAGCAGAAATCCTTTATTTGATGTGATGTTTTTAATGCAGAATCGCGATGAAGACCGGCAAACCCCAACCGCAAAAAAGGGAATCGAAAAATCCACATTTGTAGATTACGAAGCAGGGGTTGCCAAATTCGACATCACAATCTCAGCCATGGAAGCTAAAAATACGTTGGCATTTAGCGTTAATTACTGCAGGAAACTGTTTAAGGATGATACCATTCGCCGATTTGTCCTCTATTTCAAACAAATCATTTCAAAAATTTCTCAAAATCCGGGGGAGAAAATCGCAGGAATAGAAATAATAGGAGAAAAAGAGAAAACGCAGTTATTGTACGATTTTAATGATACGCAGGCCCGGTACCCTAAAGATAAAACCATCCAGGAATTATTCACTAAACAGGTAAAGCAAAACCCGGACCACGCCGCCGTGATTGGCAAAGCGCAGCGGGCAAAGGGGCTCCAGGCCCGGGCCTATAGACGCTGTGTCCTTACCTACAAAGAATTGAATAAAAGAGCCGGCCAATTGGCAAGAGAATTAAGAAAAAAAGGCGTCAAACCGGGAACAATAGTAGGCCTGGCGGTTTATCGCTCGCTGGAGATGATTACCGGGATACTGGGGATATTAAAAGCCGGCGGCGCTTATTTGCCCATCGACCCGGAAACACCGGTAGAACGTATAAATTATATTGTCCAGGACAGCGGGACAAAAGTTTTGGTAACCCGGGAAGAGTTATTCTCCATGTTGGAGCAGATTCATTATCAAGGGGAAAAGGTAGATGTATGTGACCGGCGGTTCGATATGCCCGGGAATACGAATTTGAACCTGGAAACCGATACCTGTGAGTGTAACTCAGCCCACGACCCTGCCTATGTGATCTATACATCCGGCTCTACGGGAAGACCCAAGGGGGTGGTGGTGGAACATTGGAATACGGTGAATTTTGTAAAGGGAATCACCGCTAAGATTGATTTTGCCGTTGGCAAGACAATATTGGCATTAACCACCATTTCTTTCGACATCTTTTTCCTGGAGACATTATTGCCGTTGATGCGGGGTTTGCAGGTGGTGGTGGCCGATGAAATTGAACAGAAGGACCCCGCTGCACTGGTTGATGCAATTATAAACCATAAAGTGAACATGTTACAGGTTACACCGTCACGGCTTGTTTTGATCATTAACAGTAAGGTAAACCTGGAATCCCTGGGACACCTGGAAGAGCTGATGGTGGGTGGAGAAGCCTTCCCTGACCCGTTACTGGATTATTTACAAAAGGAGTTTGCAGGTAAGATTAAGATATATAATTTATATGGTCCCACAGAGACTACCATCTGGTCTACCGTGAAAGACGTTACCCGGTTGGATAAAATAAATATTGGTTCTCCTATATCCAACACGCGGGTATTCATCCTGGATCGCTGCAATCGACTGCAGCCGGTGGGCCTGGTGGGGGAGCTCTGTATCGAAGGGGATGGTCTTGCCAGGGGGTATTTGAACAGGCCCTGGCTTACAGCGGAAAAATTTACCGCCAATTTCTTTATCGGTGGAAAATGGATGTATCGAACCGGTGACCTGGCGCGATGGCTGTCCAACGGCGATATCGAGTGTTTGGGCAGAACGGATCACCAACTAAAGATAAGAGGTTTCCGCGTAGAACCGGGAGAAATAGAAAACCGTTTACTGCGTCACCCGGAAATAGAGGAAGCCATTGTCATCGACAGGGAGAAACAAGGCGGTCAAAAGTACCTGTGTGCCTATTACATCTCAAAGAGTGAATTGGATGCACCGGGGCTGCAGTTATATTTATCCGGGCAATTACCGGATTATATGATTCCCTCTTATTTTGTCCGGCTGGAAAAGGTGCCCTTGAATCCTGCCGGAAAGATAGATCGGAAAAAGCTGCCGGCCCCGGAATTCCGGGGCAGTGAGGACGACTATGTGGTACCGGAAAGTGATAAAGAGAAAATCATTGCTAATATCTGGAAACAAGTCCTTGGAATTGATAAGGTGGGAATCCTGGATAATTTTTTCCAGATTGGGGGTAATTCCCTTGAGATTATCCAGGTAAACAGTCAATTGCAAGAAGTTTTTAACGTGGACATTCCCGTGGTAACCATGTTCCGATACCCCACTATTGATGCCCTGGCTGGCTATCTCAGTAATGAGAATCCCAGCGAAACAATTGCCGATGAAAAAATAGATAAATTCAGGAACAAAATGGCTAAAACACTTAAGATAAGCCGGGGGACAAGAAGATGAAGGGATATGAATTTGAAGATGAAGATAACAGTAAACGGACCGGCCTGGAAATCGCTGTTATTGGCATGGCCGGGAAGTTTCCCGGGGCTGAAGATATTGATGCGTTCTGGGATAATATGAAAAACGGGATGGAATCTATCACTTTTTTTACGGATGAGGAACTGGCCCTGGAGGGAGTAAGCCGGGAACATCTGGAGAACCCGAATTATGTGAAGGCCAAAGGAATCGTAAAAGATGCCGATTGTTTCGATGCCTCTTTTTTCGATTATGTGCCGGTGGAAGCTCAACTGATGGATTCACAGAAGCGTTTGTTTCATGAATACGCCTGGAAGGCCCTGGAAAATGCCGGGTATTGTCCCAATACCTTTGACGGATTAATTGGACTTTACGCCGGGGCTTCTTCTTCTTTTCCCTGGGAAGGCGTTCATGTTTTTTCCGGGCTTGGAGTTGATGTGGAGGATTTTTCAGCAGCCCATTTGAAAGATAAAGATTACATGTGTACCTGGGTATCTTATAAGCTGAATTTGAAAGGTCCCAGTTTCACGGTACAAACCGCTTGTTCCACATCGTTGGTAGCCATTCACCTGGCCTGCCGGGCTCTATTGACCGGTGAATGCGACATGGCACTTGCCGGTGGGGTGACGGTGAACTTTCCTCAAAAAGCCGGTTACCTTTATCATGAGGGTTTGATTAATTCCCCTGACGGTCACTGCCGGCCCTTTGATGCGGGGGCCAACGGCACGGTTTCAGGTGAAGGCATCGGCATTGTGGTGTTGAAGCCCCTGGAGGATGCTGTTGCGGATAGAGACTCCATTGATGCGGTGGTGAAAAGTACCGCTGTAAACAATGATGGTTTACGAAAAATGGGGTATACGGTTCCCAGTATCGACGGACAGGCGGACGTCATTAAAATGGCGCTGCGTTTTGGCCAGGTGGAATCAGAAAGCATCGGATACCTGGAAGCCCATGGAACAGCCACCGCACTGGGAGACCCCGTGGAAATAGAAGCCCTGAAACTGGCATTTAATACCCCTAAAAAAGGCTTTTGTGCTGTCGGTTCGGTGAAAGCCAATATCGGCCACCTGGATGCAGCCGCTGGTGTGGCAGGATTTATTAGGACAGTATTGGCTTTAAAACACAGAGCCATTCCTCCCAGTTTTTATTTTCAAAAACCCAACCTTAAAATCGATTTTGAAAATAGCCCTTTCTTTGTCAACAGGGAACTCCGGAAATGGAAGAATAATGAATATCCTTTGCGAGCCGGGGTCAGTTCTTTTGGTATTGGCGGTACCAATGCCCATGCCATCCTGGAAGAAGCACCAGAAATTCGCAGCAAAGCGGCCTCCACTCCTGCACGAAAATATGAATTAATCCTTCTTTCAGCAAAAACAAAACCTTCCCTTGAGAGGGGAACCGAAAAGCTGGCGGCGTATTTCAAGAAACATCCCGATATGAATCTTGCCGATGCCGCTTATACCTTGCAGGTGGGAAGAGGAGCCTTCCGGCACCGCAGGATGGTGGTATGTCACACCAGCGATGAAGTCGTCGCTGCGTTATCTTCCCCTGGTACCGGGAAGGTGCATACGTTTATTTCCAGGGTCCAAAAGCGGCCGGTAATATTTATGTTTTCCGGTCAGGGCTCACAATATGTCAATATGGGGCTGGGACTATACCAAACCGAACCCCTTTTCAAACGGGAAATGGATCACTGCTTTGAGGTATTGGCAGCTATAATGGGGGAAGATATAAAAACGGTTCTCTATCCGGACAACTCCACTCCGGTTTTCTCCATGAAAGCATCCACCTCAGGTGCTTCTAAAAAGGAAATCTTTGAGGAAAAAATCAATCAATTTATTTATACCTCGCCGTTAAAATTTGCGTTCGAATACTCCCTGGCCCGTCTTTTAATGACATGGGGGATTAGAGCCTATGCCATGATCGGTCATAGTTTTGGTGAGTATGTTGCAGCCTGCATCGCCGGTGTTTTTTCCCTTGAAGATGGATTAACCCTGGCCGCCTTAAGAGGGAAATTGATGCATATGATGCCAGAGGGGACCATGATGAGTGTATCTCTTTCGGAAGAAGAATTGCGGCCCTATTTAAAATCGATTCCGGAACTCTCTTTAGCTGCAGTAAACGGTTTTTCCCTTTGCATTGTTTCCGGTCCCTACGGGGCAATCGATGCTCTTGAAAACCAATTATTGGAAAAAGGACGTGAGTGTGCGCGGCTCCGGGTACCCCGGGCCGGTCATTCCAATATGCTGAATCCCATATTAAAGCCATTTGAAGAGAAAGCAAAGGAAATCACCTTTTATAAACCCCAGATTCCTTATATATCGGGACTAAGTGGCAAATGGGTAAAGGTCCGGGAAGCGGTGGACCCTCATTATTGGGCCAGACACCTGGTGGAAACCATCCGATTTTACGATGGGTTAACAGAATTATTAAAAGAAGAAAACGCGGTTTTTGTGCAAATGGGCTCGGATCGGAGTCTGAGTACCTTTGTCACGCTCCACCCGGATATCAAACCCGATAACCTGGTGATTAATCTTGTCAGACACCCCAAAGACGACACAGCGGATGTCTATTTCTTGATGCATAAAATCGGGCTTTTATGGCTTTATGGAATTCAACCGGACTGGAACGTGTTCCATTCAGAGCGAGAAAGATACCGCATCCATTTACCCACTTATTCCTTTGACCGGCAGCGTTTCCAACTGAATATCAGCCTGGAGGAAATTGCGGCAAAGGGACTGGCAGGCGGGAATTTGCGTAGAAAAGATGATCCGGCGGACTGGTTCTATGTCCCTTCCTGGTCTCGTTCTGATTGTTCCGGCCGTTTCGTCCCTGTTGTACCCCAAACAGCAGACCTCCGCAAACGGCTGGTATTTATCGGCAACAGCAGCCTGGGAAGCAAAGTCTTAAAGGCACTGGAACAGGGTGACGGTAATGTAGTGACCGTAAAATCCGGGAAAACCTTTGGAAAGGAAAACAGCAGCGCTTATATCGTCAACCCGGCAAAGCCGGGGGATTATGATTTGTTGATTACCCGGTTGCAAAAGGACGGACAGCTGCCGGATGCAATCGTTCATTTATGGTTGGTCACCGGACCTGAATCATGGGGGCCGACACTCCAAAAAGTGGATAAAACCCTGAATATGGGATTTTACAGCCTGTTCCACCTGGTCCGGGCACTGGGAAAACATGGATTTACCGATCCACTCCACATTGACATGGTATCCAACAACATGCAAGAGGTATTTGGGGAAGATTTGTTGTACCCGGAGAAAACCACCGTACTTGGCCCGGTTAAAATTATCCCTGTCGAATACCCCAATATCACATGCCGTAGTATTGATATTGTTACACCAAAACCGGGGAGTCGGCAGGAAGTGAAATTGGCATCCCAATTGGCGAGAGAATTGCAGAACGGTCAAAGCCATCAACCCGGCAGTGTTATCGCTTATAGGGGCACCCATCGCTGGGAGCAAACCTTCAAACCGGTGCGGCTGGAAAAACCAGGAAACAGCATGCCGCCGTTAAAAGAAAAGGGGGTCTACCTGCTTACAGGTGGTCTTGGCGGTATCGGGCTCGTCATTGCCCACCACCTGGCACACACAGTACAGGCAAAGCTGGTACTTACTACCCGTTCAGCCTTCCCGGACAAAAAAAACCGGGAACGATGGCTGAAATCGCATGCGGAGGATGACCCTATAAGCAGTAAAATACGGAAAGTCCTGGAACTTGAAGAATTGGGATCTGAAGTTATGGTGGTAACCGCTGATGCTGCCGATGAAGAACAGGTACAGGCAGCGGTCAGCCGCGTAATGGAACGGTTCGGCTCGATCAATGGCATTATACACTGCGCTGGTTTGCCTGACGGCGCCGCCATCCAAGTAAGAACAATGGAAATGACAGACAAAATCCTGGCGCCAAAAGTAAAGGGAACATTGGTACTGGAAGAAACATTCCAGGCAAAGGGAATCGAACCGGATTTCGTTATCTATTGTTCATCCACCAATGCCGTTTTACCGGCCTTTGGCCAGGTGGGGCACTGCAGCGCCAATGCCTTTCTTGATGCAATGGCCCTTTACAAAATGTCTAAAGGGGGCCCTTTTACCGTATCTATTAATTGGAATCCCTGGCTGGAAGTGGGACAGGCAGCCGAATCCATGAAAGAAGCAGCCGCCCCTTCGGGCACGTCTCAATTGGATGCCTTGTTATCCGCCGAAGGGGTGGATGTCTTCACGCGCATTTTAGCTGCTGACCTATCTCAGGTGGTGGTATCCACCAATGATTTTAACCTTAAGCATGAGCAATTTTATACTGCAGAAGTATCGCAAATACAGGAGGAAGTCGAGGAAAGTGACTTTTCGCCAACAACCTTACGCAGCCGACCGGAATTGGATTCCATATATGCACCACCAAGAAACGGTATTGAAAAAGTCCTGGTAAAAATCTGGCAAAGATTCTTCGGGTTCCAACAAGTGGGGGTCCATGACAACTTTTTCGCTTTGGGTGGAGATTCCTTAAAGGCCATGACCATTATTACCAAGATTCATAGGGAATTAAAGGTAAAAATACCCCTGGCTGAAGTTTTTGTCCACCCCACTATCGCGGAACTTTCGGAATTTATTGCCAGTGATAATAAAGAAGGAAGGTTCTCCCCGATAAAAAAGGCAGAAGAAAAAGAGTATTATCCATTGTCTTCGGCACAGGAGCGATTGTATATACTCCAGCGCATGGAACCTGGGAGCACCAGCTACAACTTGCCCCAGGTGTTGAACCTCAATACGGAAATCCACAGGGAAAAGCTCCAGCAAACATTTAAAAAATTGATACAAAGACACGAAAGCCTGAGAACCTCATTTCAAATAGTGAACAATGAAACTGTTCAGAAAATCCACCACCACGTCCATTTTAACGTGAACTATTATGATCCGGAGAAAGGGAAAAATAATGATAGTAACTCCATAAAGAAAATAATAAACAACTTTGTGAAGCCCTTTGATCTAAGCCAGCCGTATTTGCTTCGAATCGGTCTTATCAAGATAGGGGAAAAAAAACATGTTTTGGTCATCGACAAGCACCACATCATCACGGACGGTGTTTCCCAGGGAATAATGGTGGAAGATTTTATGGCCCTGTATGAGGATCGGGAGTTGCCGCTGCTTCGGCTTCAGTATAGAGATTACGCAGAATGGCAAAAGGAACTGGTAGAGACCGGAGAAATACAGAAACAGGAAACCTATTGGCTCGATAAATTCTCTGAAAAAATACCTGTTTTGAATTTGCCCCTCGATTATCCCAGGCCAGAGGAACTGGAGTTTGAAGGAGACAGTCTCAATTTCCACATCGGCCCGGAATTAACTCAAAAAGTAAGACGTTTTGTATCTGAAACAGGCACCACCCTCTTTATTCTGGTACTGGCCCTGTATAATGTGTTGCTGGCAAAGTATACCCACCGGGAGGATATCGTAGTGGGTGCTCCTGTTGCAGGAAGGACCCATGATGATTTAAAACAAATCATCGGCATGTTTATCAATATGCTGGCAATGAGAAATGCACCAATGGGCAATCAAACCTTCAGGCAGTTCCTGGTGGAAGTAAAGGAGAACGCGGTTAATGACTTTGAAAACCAGGATTATCAATTCGATACGCTGGTGGAAAAATTAAATATCGCAGCCGATGCTAACCGCCATCCATTGGTGGAAACCGTATTCATGCTGCATAATTATGGAATGAAACCCCAAAAGATTTCCATCTCCGATAAACGTGAACAAAATAACCAGGAAAAGTCCTATCACCCGGAACACAAAATCGCGAAATTTGACCTCAAGTTGGTGGCTTTTGATGAACGGGAGGACGCCATTGATTTTAACTTCGAATACCGCAGCAAGCTCTTTAAAAAAGAAACCATCCAACGGATGAGCAAACACTTTGTCAATATCATTAGAGAGGCCGTTTCTCATCCGGATTTAAAAATCTCCGAGATCCAAATGCTCACCAAAAAGGAAAAAGAAGAACTGATCCAACGCATTAAAGGAACCAATCCCCTTTTACCAGGGGATCAACCCGAAATAAAGTCGCGCGAAGCCCAACCGGTAGAAGGTGAATTCGATTTTTAACCGGGGAAATTATAATGAGTCGTACCATGGATTTGGATTGTCTTCTCATCGGCCATAACGAGATGAACTTTGTAGAATACGAAAAGAGAGTCAGGGAAATGGGGGTTCGATCCGGGGCCTACCGCGATCTGGACAAAAATTTCATCCAATATAATCACACCCCCTATCACGCTTCCGAAATATTCAATATTTTCTATTATGATCCCGTAAAACCGGCCAATTCCACAAAGCCCTTACACATCGGGGAAAATTTCAGCGCCGCCATCGCCTACCTGGGCACCTATCTAAACAGGAGGGGATTCACCTTTGATTATGTCAATTCCTTTCAAACAGAAAAAGAGTTGTTGGCTGAAAAATTAGCCAGGGAAAACATCCTCACCATTGCCGTCATCACCACCCTCTATGTATCTGTTTTTCCCATTCTCGAAGTCATCGCCTTTATAAAAAAATATAATCAAACCGCCGCAATCATCATCGGTGGACCGTTTGTTTCCAATCAAATAACCGCCCTGGATAAAATAGATATTCAATACGCTTTTAAGCAAATCGGTGCGGATATCTTTGTGAACAGTTCCCAGGGAGAGGCTGCACTGGTAAAAATAATCCGGGCACTAAAAACCGATTCTCCCATCGAAAAAATAGAAAATATTTACTATCGAAAGGATGGGAAGTATGTAGAAACCCCAATCCTGAAAGAAAACAACCCTATTTCCGAAAATATGGTGAACTGGGATTTATTTTCCCGGCGGGCAGGGGAATTTGTAAATGTCAGGACCTCCATTTCATGCCCTTATTCTTGCTCTTTTTGCGGCTTTCCCCAACACGCCGGCACCTATCAATTCGCAGGGGTAAAAGAAATTGAAAAAGAGCTTACGCTTTTGAATAAAATAAAAACAGTAAAGAGTGTGCAATTTGTTGATGATACCTTTAACGTACCGGCCAAACGATTCAAAGAAATTCTCATGATGATGATAAAAAACAAGTACACGGTCCCCTGGCACTCCCATTTCAGGTGTCAATTTGCAGACCGCGAAACCGTTGAGTTAATGAAAGAAAGCGGTTGTGAAGGGGTCTTTTTGGGCATTGAATCCGGCAGCAATCAAATCCTTAAAAACATGAACAAAGCCGCTACCGTGGAAAAATACCTTCGGGGAATCGAACTGTTAAAAAAATACGAGTTGTTAACCTACGGCTCTTTTATTATCGGGTTCCCGGGTGAAACCGACGAAACCGTACAGGAAACCGCTGCGTTTATAAAAGAAAGCGGCATTGATTTTTTCCGGGCCCAGCTCTGGTACTGCGATACAACAACCCCAATCTGGAAAGAAAAAGAAAAATATAAAATTGTCGGCTCACATTTTGAGTGGAGTCACGACACAATGGATTCCCAAAAAGCCAGTGATATCATCGATGAAATATTTTTATCCATCGACACTCCCACCTGGGTGCCCCAGTATAATTTTGAGTGCGACGGTTTGTTTCACCTGCTCCACCGCGGCCTAACCCTGGCACAGGTCAAAAAATTTATAAAAAGTTTTAACCAGGGGATAAAAGAAAAATTATTAAACCCTTCTCGAAGGGAAGCCAGTTTTGAGGTGATAAAACAAATAAAAGCATCCTTTCGAAAAGCAAACGGGGCCGGTGAATCTCCCGGTGAGAAAAAAAATATGATGGACAATTATAACGCAGAATTCGACTTTTAACCTGTGGGAAGTTGAAGGAGACGGCTAATGTATTCGGGGCCTGATGAAAATTTATTACTTTCCAGCCTGGAATTTATTCAACAAAAAGAATATTGGGTTAATAAGCTGTCCTGTGACATCGAAAGAATAGATATTTTCTCCGGGGCAAAAAATAAAAAACGGCCCAAAACCCATAAAAACAGGGACTGCATAGAGATCATCCTCCCGGCGGATTTATGCAGCCGGGTACTGAAATTAAGTAAACATTCTGATCTTTCCATTTATTTAATTTTATTAGCGGTTCTCAATACGTTGATATTCAAGTATACCGGTAATGAAAATGTCATTATCGCCTCCCCTGTATACGCGCCCAAAGCGATAGAAAATACCTTGAACACCCGCGTGTTTATACAGGTGGAAATCAGCGGTAATATGACCTTTAAAGAACTCCTGCTTAATACCAGGCAGGCTGCATTGGCCGCTTATGAAAACCAGGACTATCCTTCCGACAAGCTTATCGAATATCTTTACGATGCCGACGTATTACCGGATAAAGAACCGCCCTCCAATATCCGATGTGCGCTGCAGAATATTCACCATGAAACCCCCGACAGGAGAATTGAGACTGATCTCATATTTACCTTTGTACGGGAAGGGGAGCAAATTAGAGGCACCCTGGTATATAATCCGCATCACTATGACGCCTTTTACCTGGAACAACTTCCCGGGCATCTTGTTTATATCCTGGAACAATCGCTCCGGGATATTCATACAAAAATTGCTGAAATTTTTCTCCTGGGGGACCGGGAAAAAGAAGAATTGTTATTTGAATTTAACAACACCCGGGCAGAATATGTGACAGATAAAACCATCCACTCGCTGCTGGAGCAGCAGGTGGTAAAAATCCCCGACAAGGCAGCCGTGGTATTCGAAGGACAGCAATATACTTATAAGCAATTAAATGAAAAGGTCAATCAACTGGCAAGAAGATTAAGAAAAAAGGGAGTAAAAGCGGATAAAATCATCGCCATCATGGTGGAACGGTCCCTGGAAATGATCACCGCGATATTCGCTGTATTGAAGGCGGGGGCCGCATATCTGCCTATTGACCCCGAATACCCGGCAGAAAGAATGAGGTTTTTACTCAAAGATAGTGGATCAGAACTCCTGCTTACCCAAAAACACCTGGGCAGTGAAAATGAGCATCTAGACCAATGCATCCCCCGGGAAAACATTCTCTTTCTTGATGATGAAACTCTCTATTCAGGTCCTGTTCTCAACCTGGACAATGTCGATAAACCCCAAGACCCGGCTTACGTTATATACACCTCAGGAACAACAGGAAAACCCAAAGGTGTAATGATCGAGCATCGGAACGTCATCAACCTGGTTTGCGGATTAAAAGAACGAATTTACTCCCATTATCACAATTACGATTCCTTAAACGTGGCCTTGCTCTCCCCTTATGTCTTTGATGCTTCCGTAAAACAGATATTTGGGGCATTGCTCCAGGGGTACGGTTTGTACATTGCACCGGAGGAGGCCAGGATAGACGGCTTTGCTTTACTGGAATTTTATCACAACCATTCCATCGATATTTCCGACGGCACCCCCATTCATATGGGTATTTTGTCGGCTGCAATGGAGCAAAGCGTTTCAAAACCCGCGGTGAAACATTTTCTTATTGGGGGCGAAGCGCTTCCCGGCAAAGTAGTGGAAGACTTCCTGGGGCAATTCGAGCAAAATGCCCCGATCATTACAAATGTTTACGGCCCCACCGAATGCAGTGTGGATGCAACCGCATTTGAAATAACCCGGGAAAATAACGGGTTGTATGACATGATTCCTTTGGGAAAGCCAATGCCCAATTTCCAGGTTTATATCCTGGATAAGGAGAAAAATTTGCTGCCTGTGGGAATTGCCGGGGAATTGTGTATAGCGGGAAAAGGGGTCTCCAGGGGCTACCTCAATAATCCCGGACTGACAGCAGAAAAATTTATCCGCAGCCCTTTTATCTCATCGATGACCCGTCACCAGAAAGCAATCACGATTCTATACTGTACCGGTGATTTTGCCAGTTGGATGCCCAATGGGGATATCGAGTTTCTTGGAAGAATCGATCACCAGGTCAAGATAAGGGGATTTCGAATAGAGTTAGAAGAAATAGAAAGCCACCTTCTTGGGCATTCAGATATAAAAGATGCAGTGGTAATGGCAAAGGGAGAAGAAGAGAAATTTCTTTGTGCCTATTTTATTTCCGATAAAGAACCGGATGCCCTGCAATTGAGAGACTACTTGTCCCGTTTTTTCCCGGATTATGCTGTACCGACCCACCTGGTACAAATACCCAGGATGCCCCTTACTCCCAATGGGAAAGTAGATAGACGAGCGCTGCCGGAACCCAAAATAAAAACAGGAAAGGATTATGCGCCCCCACGGAATGAAATAGAAAAGGAATTGGTAGAAATTTGGTCCGGGGTATTATTTAATAGAGATGCATCGCATGGGACTGCAGGTTCATTGGATACATCTATCAGCATCGATGATAATTTTTTCCAATTGGGCGGGCATTCATTAAAGGCCACTATCCTGGCAGCCAGGATACAAAAGGAATTTAATGTTAATATACCGCTGGTAAAGATATTCAGGAGCCCCACCGTAAGAGAACTGGCGGAATACATAAAAAAAGAAGCCCCGCAAAAGTTGTACATATCCATCCCCCCCACTGAAAAAAAAGAATATTATATTCTTTCTTCAGCGCAGAAACGATTGTACATACTGCAACAAATGGATATGGGAAATACCGTTTATAATATGCCCCAAATCATACCGCTCCCCATGAAACCCGAAGTCGATAACGGCAAACTGGAAAATACCTTTAAATCTTTGATCGCGCGTCACCAAAGCTTGCGAACCTCTTTTCACATGGTGAATGACCAACCGGTTCAGAAAATTCACGATGAAGTGGGATTTGAGATCGAATATTTTGGCGTAGAGCAGGGAGCAGAGAGCCTCGATGTTTGCTGCGCAGATATTATCCGGGATTTCATCGGTCCGTTCGACTTATCCAAAGCACCGCTTCTCCGTGTCGGAATGATAAAATTATCGGAGGAGGGCACAACTTCCTTAATGGCCGGGGGTGCCGCCGCCCACATCTTGCTGGTAGATATGCATCATATCATATCCGACGGCATCTCTCTCGATTTATTGACAGACGAATTTGCCGCACTCTACCAGGGCGGGGAACTCCCTCCCTTAAGGCTCCGGTACAACGATTATGCCCAATGGCAAACCAGCGCTGTCCGGGAAAACATCCTGAAAAACCAGGAAACCTTCTGGCTGAACCAATTTAAAGGAGAAATCTCCCTATTAAACCTCCCTGCTGATTTTCCCAGGCCTCCGCTGCAGAGTTTTGCAGGAAGCAACCTGGGTTTTACCATAACCGCAGAAGAAACCCGGGACTTAAAAACCCTGGCCGCCAGGGAAGATGCAACCCTGTATATGGTAATGCTTTCACTGTTCATTGTTTTCCTGGCAAAAATCAGCGGCAGCGAGGATATTATCATTGGAACCCCAATCGCGGGACGTGAGCATGCCGACCTGGAAAAAATCATCGGTATGTTTGTCAACACTCTTGTGCTGAGGAACTTTCCCATAGGCTCAAAATCGTTTAGGCTATTTATAAAAGAAGTAAAAGAACGAACATTGGCGGCATTTGAGAACCAGGCCTATCAATTTGAAGACCTGGTGGAAAAAATAGACACGCGGCGGGATACCGGCCGGAACCCGGTATTTGATGTCATGTTTGATCTACAGGCCCGGGACCGCCAACCCCCTCCCGGTCTGGAAACCAAAGCCCACCCCCCAATCGCTCCCTATCGGTATGACAATCGCATATCCAAATTTGATATGACATTGACGGTAGTGGCTGAAGGAAATTACCTGCTGTTTAATTTTGAGTACTGCACAAAACTCTTTAAAAAAGAGACAATCGAACGTTTTACCAGGTATTTTAAAATCATCCTGTCGCTGGTATTAAAAAATCCCGGCAGCAAAATAGCTGAGATATCGATCCTACCTGAAGAGGACAGAAAACAGATTTTGTATCATTTCAATCACACCGATGCCCAATACCCGCGGGATAAAACCGTCCACCAGTTATTTGCAGAACAGGCAGAGAAAACCCCTCACCGTATCGCTGTTTCGGGCGATAGCCGCGAGACAGCAGGAAAAGAGGGGAGAAAGGGGGATACCACGCAATTGACCTATAGAGAATTGAATCAAAAAGCCGGTCAATTGGCCGGCTGGCTGAGGGGAAAAGGTGTCCTCCCGGACCATATTGTCGGAATTATGATTGAACCCTCGATTGAAATGAGTATTGCTCTACTGGGCGTTTTAATGGCAGGCGGCGGCTACATGCCCATTTCCCCGGATTACCCGGAAGAGCGGATTAATTACATGTTAACGGACAGTAATGCGAGGGTTTTATTGAGTGAAGTGAGTGAAGTTCTTGATCTATCCCTGCCCCCCGCAAGCCTGGCAAGCCCCTCAAATCTTGCCTATGTGATCTACACCTCCGGTTCAACCGGTCGGCCCAAAGGCGTGCTGGTGGAACACCGCAGCCTGGTTAACTATGTGTTTGCTTTTCTCCGCGAATTTGTCCTCTTTCCCACAGATACCATGCTTCAACAGGCCTCTTTTACCTTCGATGCCTTTGCGGAAGAGTTCTTTCCCATCCTGCTGACAGGTGGAAAACTATTCATCCCCGCAGAGATCGAGGTAAAGGATATATACCGCTTATCCCCCATCATTGTTAAACATGATGTCACATTGATTTCCGCTTCTCCTTTATTGCTTAATGAACTAAATAAGATCGATCGATTTCCCTCCCTGCGGATTTATATCAGTGGTGCCGATGTATTAAAATGGCATTATATTGATAACCTGTTAGAAACGGGAGTGATTTACAATACCTACGGTCCCACGGAAACGGTGGTTTGTGCCACTTATTATAAATGCCGGGAACAAACCTTCTCCAATGTACCCATTGGCAAACCCATTACCAATTACCGTGTTTACATCACAGATAAACAGGAACGGCTGCAGCCCATCGGGGTGCCAGGAGAACTTTGTATCAGCGGTCCCGGTGTGGCCCGGGGTTATTTAAATAAACCGGAATTAACCGCAGAAAAGTTTGTTTTCTATAGGTCCCACAGCCCTAAAAAAATCTACAAAACCGGCGATCTTGCCCGTTGGCTGCCGGATGGAAACATTGAATTTCTTGGCAGGCTCGATTACCAGGTAAAGATAAGAGGTTATCGAATAGAAACAGGTGAAATAGAGAATTGTCTATTAAATGAAGAGGATATAAGCGAAGCGGTTGTGATAGACAGGGAGGATAGAGAAGGGCATAAATACTTGTGTGCGTATATCGTATCCGGCAAGAAATGCAACCTGGCGGAATTAAGACATAAGTTGTCAAAGAAATTACCGGATTACATGGTTCCAGGTTATTTCATGCAATTGGATAACATTCCCCTGAGTCCGGAGGGAAAAATTAATCGCCGTGCACTGCGTGCACTTCCCCCCCCGGAAATGAGGGCGGTACAGGGGGTTGTCCCTCCCCGCGATAAAATCGAAAAAACCCTGGTGGAACTCTGGTCTCACGTCCTGGACATCCAGGAAGAGAAAATCGGGATCGATGCGGAATTTTTCCAACTGGGCGGTCATTCTCTAAAAGCAGTCACACTGCTGTCAAGAATTCACAAAGAATTGAATGTAAATATCCCTTTAACAGAAATATTTAAAACCCCTACCATCAGGGGATTGAGGGCCTATATCCGGGAAGCGGCCAATGATCAATACGTTTCCATCCGGATTGCGGAAAAAAGAGAATACTATCACTTATCATCGGCACAAAAAAGATTATATATGCTCCACCATATGGAGGAACAAAACATCACGTACAATATGCCGCAAATCATACCTCTGCCCCTGGAGATAGATAAGAAAAAACTTGAAAATACCTTCAGGAAGTTGATCTGGCGGCACGAGAGTTTAAGAACCTCTTTTTTCATGATAAAAAGCGAACCGGTGCAGATGATACATGACCGGGTGGAATTTGAGATTGAGCAGCACACCCCGGCCCCGGCAGGCCGCCCCCCTCAAGAGGGGAATTCCCTGGCTTTAAGAAATCCCCTTCCCGGGGGGGGACCCGGAGATTGGAGTGGGTTAGAACAATTCATCCGGCCTTTTGATTTGTCAAAAGCACCGCTGCTGCGGGTGGGATTGATACACTTCCCACCCCTGACCGTGGAGCCCGGGGAGCACTCCATCCAGGAAGGGATTCCCGGGCATAAACACATCCTGCTGGTGGACATGCATCACATCATTTCCGACGGCATTTCACACGGTATATTGGAACACGAGTTTATGGCATTATCTAGGGATGAAGAATTACCCTCCCTGCCCATTCAATATAAAGATTTTTCTCATTGGCAAAACAGCACCAGGGAAAAAGAAAACATCAAACAGCAGCAAGAATACTGGCTGAGAGAGTTTGAAGGAGAGATACCCGTCCTGGACTTACCCATAGATTATCCCCGGCCCACAGTTCAGAATTTCGAAGGTGCCGTCCTCGACTTCGAGGTATCCGGCGATCATACCCGAACATTAAAAGCAATCGCCCTGGCTGGCGGTTCTACTTTATACATGATTTTATTAACTCTCATCAACATCCTGTTATCGAAACTCAGCGGCCAGGAAGATATTATTATCGGCACTCCCATTGCAGGACGCCGGCACGCAGACCTGGAGAAGATCATCGGTATGTTTGTCAATACATTAGCATTAAGAAATTTTCCCCGGAGAGAAAAATCCCTTAACGAATTTTTTAAAGAGGTAACACAACGGACATTATCGGCCTTCGAGAACCAGGAGTATCCGTTTGAAGATTTAGTAGAAAAAGTCAATGTGGCACGGGATGCAGCCAGGAATCCGGTGTTCGACGTGATGATCGTCTTTCAAAATATTGACATAGGGATTGCCCAGGACAGTCACCCCGGTAAAAGAAAAGTAGAAATACCTTCTTCTTCGCAAGAATATTCGTATGAAAACAAAACTGCAAAATTCGATTTAACCTTAACCTTAACGGAGTTTCCAGGAAAACTCCTGGGTAGTTTAAATTACTGTATCCGCCTTTTTAAACCGAAAACCAGTGAACGCTTTATCGGTTATTTTAAACGGATTATATCCCAGGTTTGTGAGAATGAAAGGCTTCGACTCGCGGATATAGAAATTATATCCCCGGATGAAAAAACCCAGATATTGATCGATTTTAATCAGACGGAAGCGTCATATCCGCGCCGCAAGACCATTCACCAATTATTTGCCCAACAGGTTGAAAAGAGCGGTGACGGCGTTGCCATCGTCTGCCTGGAGCGTAGTGCCGGGAGCGTAGAATTTGTAGGGGACGGCACCGTTCATTTGACCTATGGGGGGTTAAACCGAAAATCCAATCAACTGGCACAGCTCCTGGGTGAAAAAGGGATCATGCCGGGTGAGTTGGTGGGAATCCTTGTGGACCGATCTCCTGAGATGATTATTGGTATATTGGGGATTTTAAAAGCAGGTGCCGGTTATGTACCCCTGAATCCCGCTGCGCCGACAGCAAGGACAAAATATATGGCGGAGGAATGTGATGTAAAGATAGGTTTGACATTGTCCCCTCTCCTGGATGAAGACAATATCCCTTTTGAGAATTATTTATATATTGATGAATATCATCATTATGCAAATATGTCGGAGGCAGACCCGGCCAGGAATGCGGTTCCTGGAGATTGGGCATATGTGATTTTTACTTCCGGTTCCACAGGGAAACCCAAAGGTGTACCTATTGCCCATGCCAATCTTTCGCCTCTGCTGCATTGGGGGTATCGCCACCTGGGATTGGGAATAAAGGACCGTACGATTCAAAATCTTTCTTATTATTTTGACTGGTCGGTGTGGGAAATATTTATTACCCTCACCACAGGAAGCGGGTTGTATATAGTTCCTGAAGACCTGCAGTTGAACCCGGGGGTGTGTATTAACCTTATAAATAAGCAAGGGATAACGGTTTTGCATGCTACTCCCAGCCATTACCGGTACTTTGCCAATATGGGGCTTCCGCTGGAGACATTGAAATATTTATTCCTGGGGGCGGAAAAGTTAACGCAAGACCTGGTTCAGCGCAGCTTTGAGTCCGTGAGTCCCAATTGCCGGGTATTTAATATGTACGGTCCAACGGAGTGCACCATAATTACCAATGTACTGGAAATCCACCAGGAGGATAATAATAAATTCCAATATCTTTCCAGTGTACCCATCGGTGGCCCCGCAGCTAATTTCAATCTCCTGGTGCTGGACAAAAGTTTAAACGTATGCCCGGTGAACATAACCGGTGAAATGTACATCGGCGGCGATGGAGTAGCTGAAGGATATTTGAACCGCCCGGAATTAACGGCGGAGAAGTTTGTTTCTGTTTCCTATAAGTCCTATAGGGCCTATAGGGCCTATATTTCTAGAAAAATCTACAAAACCGGTGACCTGGTGCGGTGGCTTTCTGACGGTAATATTGAATTCCTGGGAAGGATAGATTTCCAGGTCAAAATCAGGGGATTCAGGATCGAGCTGGGAGAGATTGAGAAACAATTGACCGGGCATCCGGCAATTAAAGAAACCGTGGTGTTAGTTCTTGGAGAGGAACAGCAGGAAAAATTCCTCTGTGCCTATGTTATTCTTAACAACGATAAAGAAAAATTATTTGATGAAACGCCTGGAATACCAGGAGAATTAAACGCATACCTGTCCCAAACGCTGCCGGATTATATGATCCCCTCTCATTTCATTCCCATACAAAAAATACCGTTAACACCCAATGGTAAACTGGATCGCAGGGCATTACCTCTGCCCGAAGCACAAAGCCCTTTGAGTGGTAAATATGTTCCTCCTGCCAATGAAATAGAAAAACAATTGGCGGCCATATGGGCGGAGGTGTTAGCCAGAGACCCATTGCATGCGCCCATAGGTATAGATGATGATTTTTTTGAATTGGGCGGCCATTCATTAAAAGCAACCGTATTAACAACAAAAATACTCGAAGAATTTAACCTGAGAGTACCATTGGTTGAGATATTTAAAAGTCCCACCATCAGGAAATTAACCGGATATATCAAGCATTCGCACAGGGATTTAGTATGGGAAAAAGATGAAAATATCGTATTAATCAGGAAAAAATCCGACAACGCCGGGCATCTCTTTTTTGTTCATGATGGCAGCGGAGAAATCGAAGCTTACATTGAATTTTGTAACCATCTAAAGGAAGAATTTAATTGCTGGGGAATAAAAGCAGAAAAACCTACGACCGCTGCTCCACAAAACGTCACAATTGAAGAAGTGGCAGCCAAATATACAGAAAAAATAAAACGGATTCAACCTCATGGTCCTTATCATATTGCCGGATGGTCCATAGGGGGCACCATCGCCTTTGAAATGATACGACAATTGGAAAGGAACGGAGAAAACATCAAGTTTTTGGCTGTAATCGATGCACCCGCCCCCCCTAAAGATCTACCCGCCGGCGGCAGTGGATTTACCGTTGAATCGGAGTTGGGTTTTGTCCAACCCTATTTAAAAGATAAGGAAATTATAGGAAAATTGAAAAAAGTAAGTGATATAAGTCATTTCTGGTCCCTATTCGTCGGTTACCTGGAATCAAGCAGTCTTAATGACAGTGATCTAACAGAAAAAGTCAGGCAGGTTATCACCGAGTATGAAGCACATGTAGTACCTGATTACCATCAATTAAGCATCGGCCAATTGATCCGATACCTGAACCTGGGCAGAACATTCCGTAATGCCAGGGCATTGTATAGCCCTGATGAAAAAATCAATGTCCCTATCTATTACTTTGGGGCCAGTCAATCAAAAGGCACGATTAAAAAAGATAACTGGAATGATTATTCCCGGAACCCCATAACATTTTGTGAGGTCACCGGTGACCATTTTTCAATTTTTAAAGTGCCCCAGGTGGTAGAACTTGCTAAAGCATTCGGTAGAATAGTGAAATGAAACCCAGGTCGATCTTTTAATTTCTTTAAATCTGGTTTATAATTCACCTTAAATAAAAAAAGCTTACAAAAGGAGATAATAAGATGAGAAAACCTATTTTGTTGTTTGTGTTACTGGTTACAGTCAGTTTGGCTTGTGCAGCGAAAGTAGTAAAAATTCCCGGTATCCTGAAACCCACCACAATACTGATTGAAAATGATCAGCTCTTTATCACTGAAGCTGCCGCTGTTTATATTTATTCATTAAACGATTTCAGCTTACAGGAAAAATTTGGTAAACAAGGACAGGGACCGCGGGAATTTAGTATTAATCCCATGAGAGGTATTCGGCTTAATATCCAACCTGATGAGATTCTTGTCGACTGCACAGGGAAAATAGTGTACTATACCAGGGAGGGAAATTTTAAAAAAGAAATAAGAACTCCTCCCATCTTTTCACCATACATGCCGTTGGGAGAAAAGTTTGTTGGAATTGGCATCGGAAGTGGAAAAAAAGGACCGGTTTTTGTGGTAAATATCTACGATGCCAACTTTAAAAAGGAAAAAGAGATTCACAGCGTTAACATACCTGACACGGGGGTAGGTAATATCAATCCGGTAACTTTTTTGTCAATGCCTTATCTATACACATGTGAAGACAAAATATTTGTCGGCGGGCAGGAAGAAGATATAGAGATGTTTGATAAGAGTGGTAAAAAACTTCCCCCTCTAATTAAAGATTACAAGAAGGTAACATTAACCGAGGCGCGAAAAAAGGAATACGAAGACTTTTTTAAAACCAGCACGAAATACAAGGGATACTATGAAAGAGATAAAGAACGAATAAAATACCCGGATTACTTTCCTATCGTACGGAATTTCCATGTGGTTGATAAAAAAATATACATTCTTACTTACAGGGAAAAAATGGGGAAAAAAGAGTTCTTGATTTATGACATCAGTGGAAAACCATTAAAAACAGTCTTCCTGCCTCTTGAAGAAATAACCCCGGTCGCTCTTTATCCATACACAATTAAAAATGGAAAACTTTATCAATTAATCGATAATCCTAAAACCGAAGAATGGGAACTGCATATAACTGAGATAAAATAGTTTTAACGCCAGGTAAAGAGGTGGCAGGCTGCAAAAGGAAAAAAGACAAAGTAGAGTTGGGGCACACCTACCTGGAAATGTATATCCGATACTTCCCTTTTTGCAGCAAAACTAAGAATCGTGTTAATGCTTTTATTTATCACAATCACCTCCTAAAAAACATACGGAAAAAAATTATATCTCAAAATTCCTAAATCCACCACCAATTTTTGTAAACCGCGAAGGCATTTATAATGCAGTAAAAGACGCGGGGGGGCGTGAAGAAGAGAGATCTCAGAAAGTCAGACGGCATACGGTCGGTAGAAGTTGAGAGGTTAAGAGGTCAAGAGAAACGAAGAAATGGAGAGTAGAAGAAGGTGAAAAGATAAGTTTAAGGTTTCCCCAAACGTTTGAAGCAACAGCCCTCTTTTCGATTCAAATCCATTACAAAAGAGTTCTCCCGGCTGGTTGGTTCAGGTAAGGGAACCTTTAGATGGCGCGTACGCGACTTCCGCGGTTCCCCTCGCCGAGGGGCTCTCCGTCCTGGTAGAACTCTTCCCAGCGAATCTCTCCATTTTTATGCCACCACATCATTTTCTTTGTTTGCGCGGCCAGGTTTTTTACTTCTATTATTTGACCGGCTTTATTGTAAGTCACTATTTCCACCAGTTTTTCAAATTCTCCTTTCCCGGAATATTTATGAAGGGTTTTCTTTTTCCCATCTTCATATCTTTGAGAGACCTCAAGTCGTTGGTTTGTCTCTTTCTGGCAGCAATAAGCGGTAAAAGATAAAATGAATAGAACCGATAAAATTTTTTTCATATTTTCTCCCCCTGGTTTAGAATGCGTTTTTCCAGGTTTTTTTCCCCAGCAGGGTAAGGAAAATGATTTTTATGTCTAGCCAGAAGCTCCAATTTTTAATATACCAGAGGTCATGACGGGTTCGTTGAATTTTTGTTCTTCAGTGGCAGTGGGTCCTCTCCAGCCATTGACCTGGGCCCAACTCGTAATCGCGGGTCTGATGCAGCGGCGAATCATATATTTAGCCACTTCATTTTGCAGCTTTTTATCCAGGTAAACTCGATGGGGCCGCGGTTCCACCACACTCATGTCCCCTTTCAACACATTAAAAAATTGCGGCAGCTCGTCCAAATTGGTTTTTCTTAGGAAACGTCCAAATAGAGTAACCCTGGAGTCCTTTTCCCGGGTAGATAAAGTGTCCTGGTTTTCTTCAGAATGGTACATGGTCCGGAATTTATACATCTTAAAGATATCTCCTCCCATACCTACCCGCCCGGCCGCATACAACACCCAAGAATGGGGCCGGTCCGGTCATTTTGATTCTCTTTCGATTCAAAAAAATCAAAATCGTCAATGACACAACATTTGACGCGATGAATGCGATAATCGCTCCTTCCAGCCGGTAACCCAAAAGATAAAATATAAGTATCATAAGAAGATTTGATAAGGGAAGAAAATAATTTTCCACTACTACCCTCAGGTTTATCTTTTTGAATCCCCTTAACACATCCAGCAAAATATGTAAGATGGTTATAATAGGAATGGTGAAAACCAGTAATTTCAGGGGCAGCGCCAGGGCGGGTTTTTTAAATAAATCAATGGAAATATAATCCCCTCCCCAGAGTTTACCGGCACCGGTAAAACCGCTGGCTTTAAACATAAAATTTAAATCTTCTACCGCTTCTTTTTTCATCACTGTTCTTTACTATAACACTTTCGAAATACCAGGCAGCCAATACCATTGGAACCATGACGGGGCTGCGGTGTCCCAGGAAAAAGGGTTTTAAAAAATGGCGGTTTTTTATGACNNTTTTTTTTAAAAAATTCCGGTGAGCAAACCGGTTAGAAAATTGACACATCATGCATTAAAGGTGATTGATGAGTCAAGGGAAACCTCTAAGTATGGGTTGTTTTTTGCTTTCCAGGAGAGGTTTTATCTTTTAAAGTTAAAAAGGGGGGTGCGATATAAATTGCGATATTTAAGGGATTTATTTTATTTGGATTCTCATCGGAAGATACTCAGGCTGCCGGGGTTTTTATTTCCTTTTTATATTGTATTGAATCCTTTTTTATGGTTTTACAAAAATTACATCCGGAAGGAAGGAGGAAGGGGCAAATTGTAATGCACCGGTCCCCTTTTCATGGGGAAAAGGAGTGGCCAATAATGGTTTATTATTTAAACACCTTATCGAAAAAGCCGATTACTTTTAAAAACAATCCCCCTAAACCTACCAATAATGCGATAATAAACATCCTCAAGTTATTAAATTTCCGGTCATAGAACCTGTCCCGCTCGATAATATAATCCCGGACCGATGTTTTGACCTCAGTGGTTAATTCATGAATTCTTTCACTTAAGACTCCCACCGTGTCTTTTAAATCCCTGATATCCGCATTGATCTGCTCGAAGCGTTTATCCACCTGCTCGAAGCGTTTATCCACCTGCTCGAAGCGTTTATCCACCTGCTCGAAGCGCTTATCCACCTGCTCGAAGCGCTTATCCACCTGCTCGAAGCGCTGGTCCACCTGTTTGAATCGCTGGTCTACCTCCTTGAATCTCTGGTTCATGCGTTCTTCCAATTGTTCTATATTCTTATTGGTTTGATCGATCTGGTGCTGCATGAAATCAAAGCGGACCTCGAAATACTTTGTGGTAGGGATTATATTGGCTACCAGCACATCGATGGTTTCTTTGTTTAGTGTCAACTCTTTGGTTTCTTGTTTAGTTGCTTCTGCCATATTTACTCCGTGGTTATATATATAACATGAATCGCATAATTTTTCAATAGGTAAAATGAGGGTGACCAGGGTGACGTCAAAGTCGCCTTAAATTG
>JABAOF010004681.1_pt3 | contig 83610 bp, 81 predicted proteins | sample 7062171 | NCBI WGS metagenome assembly JABAOF01 (sample SAMN14538628, study PRJNA623070) | marine sediment metagenome | biome: marine biome [ENVO:00000428]; feature: marine pelagic biome [ENVO:01000023]; material: deep marine sediment [ENVO:00002113] | place: India: Gulf of Khambhat ...
CTATATCACCTGGATTGTAGTTGGAATCATATTGATTACTGGCGTCTTTATTACAATCACCATATTTCCCTTTGAAAGCATTGGTGTTTTGCTTAGAGAAGGCCCATATGCGCAGAATGAAAGAAATATGAACTCACCGTCATTAGGTCCGTCATTAAATAATGGACCTTCTCCTCAAGTAGAGCAGGAGGGACCACCACAGATAAGTGAAAGGGAACGGGAGATGCTCAGCCGGGTTCTAGGGAAGGATCGAGTCAAACAGATTAATAATTGGGATGATGTAACTCCAGAAGAACGTCAGAAGATAGAGAAGTATTACGGTGGTTCACCTCCCAATGATATGAACCCGTAACAATTTACAATTCATAATTAATAATTAATGATTAACGTTTAATGCACTCTCCTCTTATTGGAATTGGATTGCTGCATTTAGAGCAGTTTTTGTCGGGAGTGAGTCGGTATTCGACAACTTTAAATCCAAATCTTCTTATTAGAAGCTCACCACATCGCGGACAGTAGGTGTTTTCATATCTTTGTCCCGCAACAGTTCCCAAGTATGGATAAAGTACACCTTCATCTTTTGCTATACTGTAGGCTTTCTCAAGAGTCAGAATATTGGTAGGGGAGGAAGAGAATTTATAGGCGGGATAATAACGAGCAAGATAAAGAGGTGTATCATTACACACATTCCTAGATGTTTTTGAACCAACCACCTCAGGCTCTCATAATCGTCATTTACATTCGGAATTACCAGATTAACAATTTCAACATGAGGACCCAGTGATTTAGACAGTTTAGCATTTCTCCAGACAATTTCTCCATTACTTTCTTCGTATAAGTATGCTTCACGGACCGTGGGGTATTCCAATAGGCGCTTGTTATCAAAAACTGTTCTTCCATTCACGGGAAACCTCTTTTGTTCTACATTCTATCCTAAGCTAATATATAAGATATATGTAGAGACTGGACTTCTGAATTTACTTGGGCTGTGAGATAATTTAAAAAATTTGTCTTGTAAGAAATGTTTCTTAAGTATGCAAGGGAGTTATATGTCAAAACGAAAAATAATGGCCGTTTTTGGCACCAGGCCGGAAGCAATCAAACTTGCCCCCGTTATTAAAGAACTTAAAGGTACTGGTTTGTTTGAAACTGCAGTCGTAGTTACTGCTCAGCACCGCGAAATGCTAGACGGGGTTTTAGCACTATTTGAAATAACTCCCGACTATGATCTGAATATTATGGAAGAAAAGCAAGAGCTCTTTGATATTACTGTAAAGAGTCTGAAAGGGCTGAATCCTATATTGAGACAAGAAGAACCGGACTTTCTTTTGGTACAGGGCGATACAACAACTACGTTAGCAGCAGCTCTATCAGCTTTTTATCTAAAGATTCCCATAGGACACGTAGAGGCGGGACTGAGGACATTTAAAAAGTATCAGCCCTTCCCCGAGGAAATGAATAGACAGCTTACTTCTTTACTCTCTGATCTCTGTTTTGCACCCACTGAAGTTGCCAGAGGAAATCTCCTGGCGGAAGGAGTAAATGATAAAAATATTTTCGTTACTGGAAATACGGTAATAGATGCATTGTTATCTACGGTTAAAGATGGCTACATTTTTAACATTCCGGAATTAAGGAAAATAGATTTTGACTCAAGACGGGTAGTTCTTGTGACTGTTCACCGCAGGGAAAGCTGGGGTGAGCCTTTACAAAGTATCTGTAAAGCAATTAGAAAGATTGCTGAACACATTGAAGACATAGAAGTTATTTTTTCTCTTCATCCCAATCCAGTCGTAAAGAAAGAGGTCCAGGGAATACTGGGTAACAAAGAGAGAATTTATCTTTTAGACGCGCTTGATTATGAAACCTTTGTCAATCTGATGAATAGATGTTATTTAGTTCTTACAGATTCAGGAGGAATTCAAGAGGAGGCTCCTTCTTTAGGAAAACCAGTTTTAGTGCTTCGTAAAGTTACCGAAAGGCCGGAAGCCATAAAAGCGGGAACCGCCAAGCTGGCAGGAATAGAAGAAGAGAACATAGTAAAACTTTCTATAGAACTACTTACGGATGCGACCAGCTACGAAAAGATGGCCAGAGCTTCAAACCCCTATGGGGATGGGAATGCAGCTAAAAGAATTACAGAAGTATTAGAAAAATATTTTTCGAAATAACTTTGCAGAATTGGGATTTATATTTCAAGCGCAGTCGGGGAGTATAAAGGAGATATTCATATTGTAAATACACCTTTAATAAAAAAAGAGAGCATTTGTTATGGCTGAGCATAATCTCTTGCGTAAATATTTTGGATTTTTTTTTACCGTGTCTTTACTGGCGTGTGTGACTACCTATAATATGTACAATCTGACTTCTTATGAAAGCATTGAAAGTTTTTCCAACCCGGTTCTTCAGGAGATCGGTTTTGCGTCTTTCGTAAATAGTTATTATCCGCCGATTATTGAACTGGCAAGACAAAATCCCGAAGTTTCTTTGCAGTTTCCCGGTTTGCCTCTCGATTTGGATATAAAGGGTAGAGACATCGCCAATTTAAGCGAGGAAGAGGCTTCCAGATACTTTATTGCCAGGTTGATAAGAGCTGTTTATAGGGAACCAGGGGGATTAGATTTGCCTCCTGAGGCTGAAGAAAGGTTCGGTCCCCTAATCCTCGTTACCAGAGTTTTTAACTATAGAACCCATGAGCTGCTTCGAGTTATAACTTTAGTATTGATAGCTGTAACAATGGTATTTCTCTTTTCTTTCGTATACCTGAGTCCCCGATTCAAAAAGTTTACAGGTCCCGGTATTGCCTTAGTTGCTGTGGGTCTTCCTCTCTGTGCCTCAATTTATTTATCTCGCATAGTTATGAATAAGATGCTGGCACAAGAGGGTATTTCTCTGGTTGTACTTGAGGCTGTAAAATCAGTAATATCCAGAGTACAAATCGGCTATTTGGTTTTGTTGTTGCTGGGCTTCACCCTTATCATTATTGGAAAAGCGGGAGAAGTGATGTTTAGAAACAGGGGAATAGACCAAGGTGAAAGATTAAAATGAAGATTAGTAAGTTTCAAAAATTAATAGAAGAAATATATTTCAATAAGGATAGCAAAAGGGGAAGAGAAGCAACATTTATCTGGCTCAGTGAGGAGATAGGGGAGCTGGCGAGGGCAATTCGACACTCAGAGGAAGCAAAGCTTAAAGAAGAATTTGCTGATGTATTGGCCTGGCTTGCTAGCTTGGCTTCGCTTTATGGGATAGATTTGGAAAAGGAGGTAGCTGCCAAGTACGGCAAAGGATGCCCCAAGTGTCATCGAAGTCCCTGTGAATGTTTGGAATAGCTACATTGAGATGCAAAGATTAAAATGTAAAAATCAAAATCACAATGCAAAATCTAAAATTGCGGAGTTGATATACTTGTATTAACTACTAACTAGAGTTGCAGTTATCTGGTATTACGGGGAGTATATCAAAGAAGTAATCTTCTTTTGTAATTTTGGTTTACCATTTTTCATTTTGGTTTTTGAATTTTGCATTAGCTTGTAGATACTGCGATGCAGCATGGCTAAGATATATCGGCTTAACCTTGACTTTTTTCAGGAGGAATATAGAGACTATGACTTCTTTAACTTTTTATGGCGGGGTGGGTGAAATTGGAGGAACCAAGATCCTGCTAGAAGACAAGGATAATAAAATCTTTTTTGATTTTGGTATGAGTTTTGGACAGCGTTCAAGATTTTATTCGGAGCCTTATTTAAGTCCGCGTGATGTGAGAGGGCTTCTTGAGTTTGATATTCTACAGGACATAAAAGGTGTATATGGTTTTGATAAAGAGACCGACGTGAGCGGAGTATTTATTTCACATGCACACCTGGACCATGCGGCCCACATAACCTTTCTGGATCGCAGCATTCCTGTCTATGCGGGAAAGACTACCCTTAATATTATTAAGGCTTTAAACGACATAAGACCTCAGACCTGGGAAACAGCGCTGGATGGTTTGAAATTCATTACCTTTCGCACCGGAGATGTAATAACATGCGGCTCAATCAAGGTTGAGCCCATTCATGTTGATCACTCTGTTCCAGCATCTTATGGATTTATTATATATACCTCTGCAGGCCCTGTAGTCTACACCGGGGATTTCCGTCTTCACGGCACACGTGCTGATCTGACTTTGGATTTTCTTAAACGAGCTGAAGAGGTACGACCATTAGCCATAATTACAGAGGGAACAAACATAATGGGAGTACATGTTTCATCAGAGCAGGAAGTAGAGGACAAAATTAAATACCTGGTTTCTCTAACCGAGGGACTGGTTATTGTCTCTTTTGCAATTAATGATGTTGACCGTTTGCGCACCCTATTCAATGTTTGTAAGGCGGCCGGAAGAAAGCTTGCTATTTCACTTAAGCAAGCATATCTTTTGGAGACACTTAAAGCTGATCCAAGAATAGATGTTCCTGACATAAAAAATGATCCCCATCTTTTTGCGTATAGGCGAAGAAAAAAAACCTACTATAAATGGGAACAGGAAATTATGGCAAAGCTGGGGGGCGTTGTTGATGCTCAGGCAGTATCTAAAAAACAGACGGAATATATACTGGCATCTACTTTCTATGACTTAAATGAATTGGTAGATATCCAGCCGGTAAGCGACAGCATTTTCATCCTTGCTGCAGCCGAACCCTTCAACGAAGAAATGGAAATTGACTATGAAAGATTAGCTGCCTGGATGGAGCATTTTGGGATGCCCCTTTTCCATATTCATGTCTCCGGGCATATTCTTCCACAGGAACTCAGAAAGATAGTTAAACAAATCAGTCCCAGGAAGCTAATTCCTATACATACGGAGTACCCACAGTTTTTTAAACGTTATTTGAAAGATATAGTTCCTGAAATTATTCTTCCCGAAAAAGGTGAAATGATCGAATTATAGTTTTAGCCTATTTTTGATTTTTAGTTTTTGTTTTGAAGCAAGCAAAAAGGCCTTAACTTGAGACGGAGTGAAAAATTAGCTTTATTTAATCAATATGATAGGCATATCTACTTCGTGGCGAGCGAACCAGCTAAAGAATGGGAAAGAGCTTTTAGAAGCATTAATGGGCTTAGGAGCAGAAGCACTTGAATTAGAATACCGGGTTTCCGAGGAGACCTTCTCTGAACTTAAACCCTTGTTGAAAAAAAGAAGGATACCAGTACTCAGTGTCCATAATGTTTTTCCCGCTTCCCCTGAGGAACAAACTTTTGCTTTTTCTGCAACAGAAAAAGAACCGAGGGAACTGGCTGTTAAGAAGGCAAAAAAGACCATCGAAATTGCCGCTGATCTTGAGGCGAGAGTTGTCATTCTGCATCTCGATAGTGTTCCCATGGATTCGCGTTTTGAGCAGATATTTGAACTTTATGATGAAGGTAAGACGGGCACAAACAGCTGGGAAGAGCTTTTTCAGGAACTGTTTAGGGAACGAAAGGAGAAGAGCATAAAAAGTCTTGATTCTGCACTTTTTAGTTTGGATGAGCTGAACCTGTTTGCCGAACGTTATCAGATATTTCTTGGGATTGAGAATAGGTATTTCTACCACGAGATACCAAATTTAGAAGAACTCAAGATTATCTTTGCCAAGTTTGCCGGAAGCAACATTCGTTACTGGCATGACGTAGGACATGCTCAAGTGGAGCAGAATTTTGGATGGCAGAATCAAAAAGAATTGCTTGATCTCTTTTCTGAAAGTCTAGCTGGAGTACATCTCCATGATGTAATAGGTTATTCAGATCACAAAGCACCGGGAACCGGTGAGGTAGACTTCTCTCTTCTTAAAGATTATATTCGCGAAGACACTATTAAGATTGTGGAAGTCTTTCCTGATGTTGAGAAAGAAAAGCTTGTGGAATCCTTTGCGCTTCTTAGACGGATTATCTGACAGCAATAAAAATCTGCGAAATTATGTTTCGGAAGGGGATAAACCCCTTCCCTGGGGTTGTTTGCGGTTTTTGTAGGGACAACTCCTGTGGTTGTCCCTTTTCGGTAAATTTCCTGGAGACACCTGCTCATCTCCTTTTACCTGGTGGCCATCTGCATCTATAAGGAAAATTCCTACCAAAACCAGGATTGATAGTTCGTTTCTCGAATCATCGAAAGTAAAGGAGGTAAAAGGCAATGAGAGACGAGAAGGGTCTTATAGGTACGTTAGTAGTTATCGTCATAGCAATAGCTCTTATTGTGGGGGCAGCAGCCGGGACGTACTGGTGGCAGTCACAAGAAGCGAAAGAGGAAAGAGCAGGACTTGAGCGACGAATTGAACGTCTTACGGAAAGTTTTAATGAACTAAAGGATAAGGTATCAAAGCCAGTGCAAAAAGTTGAGGAGGTAGTAACAGGGAAGGATGTTACTACTTCACCAAACGGAACTATAAAAGTTACCAAACCACAGGCGGGAGATAAGATTCAGAGTCCAGTAAGAATCGCGGGGGAAGCCCAGGTCTTTGAAGCCAATGTGAGGCTAAGAGTCAAGGATGCTTCAGGAAAAGTTTTGGGAGACGGTTTCACTACAGCTTCCGTAGGTGCGCCGGAGTGGGGAGACTTTAGCGAAGATTTTTCCTTTACAGAGCCCAAAGAGACACAAGTGGGCACGGTGGAGGTTTTCGAAGAGAGCGCTAAAGACGGTAGTATCGCGGACTGGGTGGTTATTCCGGTTTTGCTGGAGAAAGCGCAATAATAAGGATTCGAGGATTTTAGGGTAAGGGAGGCTATTTATCTCCCCTCTTTTTATTCTTTTTGACCTCACTGATCCCGAATACATTGTTGTAAGGGAGGGTGTATATCTCTCCTCTTTGCTAAAGAGGGGCAGGGGAGATTATTAGAATCTCGTACTTAGAATTTGAATTTCTGATATTTGCTTAAATCCTAGGACTCTTGGCCCCTTGAATCCTTTCTTTTGATCTCAAACACTACTGGATTGTGAGGATCGGGGCAGCAGACTGTTGCCGTATCTGGATCTTCCTCCCAGGGAAATTTGCCGCCGAATCTGAGCACGGTGATAAAAGGGAAAATAGCTGTGAATGCCCATCCGCAGAAGTCGTTTATTGTTTCGTTACCAGCAACCTCCCATGAATCTCCAGGCTTGAAGCCGCAAGCGGGTGTCCCTTTTCCAATAATCTCTTTTACCGTAACAGCAATTGGATAAGTTTCTTTCATATTCTTTTCCACACTCCTTTTTCACTACTTGATATAGCCCTGGAATTGAGATTGTAATGTCATAAGCATAACCTATGAAGGATGACACTTGTGATCATCCCCACGGAAGGGGACAAGCCCCTTACCTATAAAATCCAAATTTTGGACTTCTTCAACAACCTAGAATCATGTATCAAGGGGGCTTTTCACTCCCAATATGTTTCTTGTCGCCACATGGGTATAAATCATGGTGGTCTGAAGGTTCCGGTGTCCCAGCAACTCTTGGATTGTCCTTATGTCATAACCGGTTTCCAGCAGATGTGTGGCAAAGCTGTGTCTCAGAGTATGTACGGAGACATGTTTAGCTATTTCCGTCTTACTCAATGCTATCTTAAAAGCTTTCTGGAGCGATGCAGGATGCACATGATGCCTTCTGACCATGTGCGATCGCGGGTCAATTGAGAGCGATTTTGAAGGGAAGAGCCAGAACCATCCCCATTTCTTCCCCGCGTTAGGGTATTTCTTCTCAAGCGCACCTGGGAGATAGACACCATTCAGATCTTTCAGCCTGTCCTGGTCATATAGCGTTCTCACCCCTGAAATGTGGCAGATAAGATCATCCTTCAATACTTCTGGCAGTACAGTCCTGCGATCTTTGTCTCCTTTACCAGCCCTTACAATGACGAGATGTTGCTCAAGGTCGATATCTTTAATCCGTAGGCTAAGGCATTCTTGCAGCCGAAGCCCGCATCCATATATAAGCATAGCCATAAGCTTGTGCACGCCCACCATCTGGTCAAGCTTCAGTTTAATATTTAAATTTCAATGATTATACCGAACTATCAATGCGGTTTCTAGAGGTTTAAAATAAGAAAGTTTGACAGTTCATATTTTCTTATTATATAGTGCGTTTAATTATAGAATAGGCATAAAAATAACTGTTAGACTGCGAAATATAAAATAAGCAGAAGAGGATGCAGGAAGAATCAGATGAAGTCCAATTAACCAAATTAGAATCGATATTTGTAATCGGAATCATTGGTTGTATGCTGTTTGCCACCTGGGAACTAGCTCATCTCATAGCGGATGAGTGGTTAAGAGACTGGGTTCAGGCAGATGCATTTACGCGGAAGCGAATCATATATTATGGAATCGCTTTTGCTATGTCGATTTCCTCAGTCGTTATTACTACGAGATTCGCTTTTTCATTAGGACGATTCGGCAAAACAATCAATAGGGCATTTCTTTGGTATGGAACGCTTTTACTTATTAGCACTATAGCTATTTTTGTTTTTGACTGCCTTCCTGAGGTATTTTCGGGTTTTATTGGTGCAGGTGTTTTTATTGTTGCTATATATATTTTACAGAAGAAATATTTTACTAAGGAGCGAATAATTAAAAATAGACTGGAAAAAGGGACGTGTTTTTCATGCGGAAGCACTATACGTTTAAATGCTTGTCATTGTCCTGCTTGTGGAATAACAGTTGGANNTTACCTGCGCGTAACAGGCCCCATATTCTGCTGAATGTGGCCTAGAGACCATTTCCTCACAGGCGTCTTATGCAGCACCGATAACAGCCTTTGGGCTCTTATACGGATCAATATAAACAACGTTGGGCTGCNNGGGGGTGCCGGGTAACCGGCATTCCTACCGTAGAGGCTGCTACGGATACATAACCAGCAGAAAAGGGATACCGAAAGAGGTTGAATTATGAATGCGATATTGCCAGATACGAATGATTCTGTATTCCGCTCCCTTTGCAAAGCGGGCGGATTTGCTTCGTTTGCGTTCCTAGGTTATTCTTTGATTACTATCGTCATCCTCTCTGTCTTGGGCGGTCCGCCAAGTACCGCTGCTGAGACTTTTTCTATGCTTCAAACAAATCGTCTTCTTGGTCTATTACGGATGGATTTGTTGACGGTCGTTTTCATTCCCCTGTATTACCTGATCTTTCTGGGAATCTTTCTTGCGCTCAATGGCAAAAAGAATGCCTGGGCCATCCTTGCCTTGCTCTCCGTATTTGTCGGAGTCACTTTATTCCTGGCAACCCCCTCGGTATTCGCGATGCTGAATCTGAGCGACAAATATGCCAGCGCAACAAGCGAAAATCAACAAAATCAATTGATAGCGGCCGGAGAAGCTATTCTTGCCTCGGATATGTGGCATGGGACCGGTGCGATTTTGGGGGGAATCTTAATTGAATTCGGGGCGTTGCTATTTTCAATCGTAATGCTTCCCGGAAAGGTATTCAACAAACTCACAGCCTATGTCGGAATCATCACGCATGGTCTGGATTTTGCTCATTTCTTTTTCCTGTTCTGGATACCGCCAGTGGGAGTTATTCTGCTGGCTATTGCGGGGACCCTGTATTTATTGTGGTTTCCTTTGATTGGTGTACGATTAATTCAAATCGGAAAGACAGCACAGGTCTAATATGATGAAAAGCAGCCCAACACCGCGTGCACCCGACGGGTGGGAGTCGCCGCGTTTTCAAGCAGGTTGCGTGGCTTGAGACGAGTTCCGTCAAAATGGCGTTCCCTCACCCCGCCCACCCGCAGGTAACGCTGCCCGTTATGTAAATAGAAGACTTAAGGAAACGGTGTGAGAAAAAGATTTAAAGTAATATTATGGGTAGTGGCTGTCTGGGTTTTAACCAAGGTTGCGAGCTGGTCACTTAGCAAGTATTTAGATTCCGTTGCAACTACAAAAAACTTAAAAATTATTCTAGGTTATTTGTCAGTAGGGCTATCGTTTATAAGCGGAAAATTTGGTTTAGGTTTTCTTGCTGGTGCATTAGTATTTTTAATATGGGATTGGCCTGTAATTGGAAAGCTTATTCGTAAATTTCGAGAAAGCAAGAGAAACACAGAGGAAGACGAGCGCTTAGCAGAGGAATGTGAAGAAATTAGTAAATTTCTCTATGAACAGGCTTCCACAATGGAAAGACTCAGAAATGACTACTTCTTGGCAGGCGTGGCTGAAAAAGATAATCAAAAAGCGTGGAAAGAAGCACGTGCAGCAGAGTCTAGAGAGGAAGAACGAATTCGTAGGCAAATTGGCCCAAAGGTTCAAAGTATTATAGTAGCACTGAAAGATAAGGGAATAAAAATTGATTTGTGGGGTTTTTTTCTGAGCATTCATGATCTTGCAACAGCAAGTTGTTTTCTTGCTGAATTAAGTAAGTCTCTGAGAGATGGAACATATTTGGATCGTGAATTTAAAGCTAGTAGGATAGGATTGCCTCCAAGGTTATAATAATGATTAGAACATAACAAATCCATGCAGAGGGACAAGAACCAGCGGTAGCACATTGGTTTATGATAATTTATTATTGTTTAACAGTTCGTTGGTTTGTTAATGTCAGTCAAGTTCTTGCCCCTGATGTCTGCGTTAGGCGCCAGTCTGGCTCAGGTGTCGCTCGAAAGAAATGAAGTTTGGAAATGCCCGGGATTCGTCACACGGCAATAAAGCACCCATTCGGGTTCTCTGTTCTGGCGACGGTGGTTCTGCTCCTGCTGTACGTCGTTGCGGGCGCCGTCGCGGCCGTCGCCTCGACCGATGGCACTTCACATCAGGTGATCGAGGCGCTGGCTAGACTGGCGGCAGCCGGCTTAGTTTTGTTCGTGATATGGCGCCTGGGGATGATGCGAGACGCAGGGGTGCTGCACCCGGGTGCGGGTTGGGTGTGGGTGCTGGCGGTGGCTGTCGTCCTCTATCGGACGTTCGCTCACTCTTACGCCTTGTTCGGCGACTTCGGGCTAGCATTTACCTGGGTTCCGCTGTCTGGAGTGGCGGCGCTAAACGGCTCAGCCGCAGCGCTGTTGGAGGAGTTGGTGTTCCGTGGTGCCATGTTCAGCGTCCTGTTGCTGTCTTGGCGCAAGCTTTCGGGCGGCCCGCTGATGTCCGCCTTGCTGACGGCCGCGCTTTTCGGAGCATCACACCTCATCAGGCTTACAATGGGGCAGCCCGCGCCTGTCGTGGGCCTGCTGGTTCTGGACTCATTCTTGGCGGGTATCTTCTATGCTGCCATTGTGTTTCGCGGACGCAGCATCTGGCCTGTTGTGGCCCTGCACCTTCTGATCAACGCCTATGTGGGTGCGCGAGCAGTTGGCGTTGCGGGATTCGAGGAAACGACGTCGGCCTGGGTGATCATTCTGTTCCTCGGGCTACCGCTTCCGGTACTGGGCCTGTACATGCTTCGAAGAGTCAACGATCGAACGGCCGGCGCCTAACAACGCCTTGCACCTGACAATCGCGCTTCGTGCGCTTGCAGGTGAAGGCTATTCCATTAGGCGGTTTATGCAATAAACCAACGAAACAACAGGAAAAAAAGATGAAATACCAATCTATACTAAAGTGGCTAATCCCACCGATATTCGTTCTAGCCTTAGTTGCTTCAAGCGCTGGTCTCTTCTATCAAGTTCCAGGAGAAGCATTTTCGTATACCAATCATCGGGGCGAATCGGTAATGATCAACGGGCAAGGATTGTACTATTTTGACACTGTCAGTTCAGCCGCACAAACGCAAGGAAACGACTTGGTCACCTTGGTGGTGAGCTTGCCGTTATTGGTAATCTCTGCCTTTTTCGCATTTCGGAGCTCTCTACGTGGACGTCTGCTTTTGGTAGGCACCCTCGGCTTCTTTCTTTATACCTATATGTCAATGGCTTCTCTAGCATCCTACAATGCATTGTTTTTGGTATATGTATCCATTTTTGGGCTAAGTCTTTATGCATTTATCTTGTGTATGCTGTCCTTTGACTTAAGCACCCTTCCACAGGCATTTTCTGAGAGATTACCGCGCAAATGGATTGTGGGTTTAATGTTTACCGTTGGCGGCTTTCTCTTGCTCGCATGGCTGGGACGTATTGTGCCGCCGCTTATTCAAAATCAAACACCTGTTTTGGAAAACACCACCACCTTGGTAATACAATTTATGGATTTGGGATTAATTGTGCCATTGGCATTTCTAGGTGGAATTCTCTTACTTCGACGCAATGCTTTGGGTTATCTTTTAAGTTCCGTCATGTTAACAAAAGGCGTCACATTGGGATTGGGCGTAAGCGCAATGGCTATAAATATGGCACGAGTAGGAGTGCCAGAAAGCCTTGGAATTATGCTTCCTTTTTTAGTAATTACCTTTTTTAATTTGGTCATGGTGGTTATTCTGCTCAAGAATGTTACACAGGTCGGATGATTTGAAATGTCAAGTTTTCTATAGAAACCGCCTAACGAAGCGTGCACCGGACTCGTGGGATTCGTACCGCTAAATTGAGTTTATTTTGCCTTGGGGATTCCGCTATAATGAAAGATATCCGGTCCCACCCACGAGCCGGTAACGCAAGCCGTTAGGCAGCGATAGACACAGTCGGAAATGAGATCAGGTTCGGAGGCCACATGAGCGCCAAGCCCACGACAGGAAGGACCAACCCCCGACGTACAGTCCTCCGCATTGCGATGGGGGCCCTCCTTGCGGTAGTCCTTCTTCTCCTTGTCGCTCTGATTGCTGGCCGGATCCTGGCGTCTTCCATGAGGAACTCGTATCCCCCTCCAGGAACCTTGGTCGACGTCGGTGGGTACCGCATGCACATCAACTGTGTAGGGGAAGGTGATCCTACAGTCATTCTGGCTGCCGGCCTGGATGACTTCTCCGTCTTCTGGTCACTCGTCCAGCCTGAGGTCGCCAAGTTCTCGAGGGTTTGCACCTTCGACCGTCCCGGGCTCGGGTGGAGCGAGCCCAGTCCAACTCCGCGGACAACCAAGAACATGGTTGCAGAGCTACATACCTTGCTTGCGAATGCCGGCGTCACCGGCCCGATTCTCATGGTTGGTCACTCCTTCGGTGGCGCTCAACTCGAGCTCTACGCACACACGTATCCCGAGCAAGTTGCGGGACTCGTCCTCGTGGACGCCGCCCCGGTCGACCTCTTCCTTCGTGTCCCAGCATGGGAAGGACTTATCGCACAGAAGACTGGGCTATACCGCACGCTCGCTGCCCTTGATTCGCTAGGGCTTCTCGCTTTCACACCCACCAGCATCCCAACCCGGGGACTGCCAGAAGATGCTGCTTCCGCATATCAAGCCCTCGCGGCGTCAACCGACTACTTCAGTACGGCCGTCTCCGAGAACGAGGCCTTCCAAAGCAATCTCGCCGAGGTGCGCGACGCCAAGGTCACCCTCGGCTCCATACCACTTGTAGTCATCAGTCGCGGCTACTGGGATCCAGTTCCGGGGCTTTCATCGGCGGAGAATGCGCAGGCTTGGGACACTTGGCAAGAAATGCAATCCGAATTGGCGAAGCTCTCAACCACCAGCCGGAGCGTCGTTGCCGCGAGGAGCGAGCACCATATTCAGCTTCAGCAGCCCGAGATCATTGTGGACGCCATTCGGGACATTGCGGAGCAGATTCGCCAATAGCCCCTCCCGACGTTCAGAGCAAACCTTGCTGCCTAACAAGGGTAGGTAGAGCTAACAACTCATTCGAGCCGACTGAAAGGGGCGTCCTCCCTTAAGCCTGAGCCCCATTCCCAAAAGTTGCTTCTGCGTCAGCTTTGCGCCCTACAAACGGTTGACTTTAAAACGAGGCATCGTCTACACTGGCAGTAATGAATTGGGCGCAAAGGCTCGTCCAGCTTTCGCCCTTTCATCGGCTCAATTCGGGCGTTAGCCAGCAAGTATCCGCATAGGAGCCAACTATGGACACATCTGCAACAGCATCGCGCAACTCACAAGTCGAGATCCAGAAGCGCATTGCGAATGGAAAGATCACATGGGCGGGACCGCTCATCATGTTGTCGTCAAGGCCTATCCTTAACTTGATCCTCACGGCGTTAGTTGCCGCTATTTTCTTTTGAGGCAGCGCGGATCCTTGGACGGAAGCCTTTTTGTGGTGGAGGGTGTACGGCGTGCTGGTCGGCTTGGGATGCCTCATTCCACTCTTTTTCCTGGTACGCCGGGAAGGTATACGTATACTGGACCTGGGCAACTACCGTCGCGAGGGTTGGCTACGTGATGTCCTGATTGGAGTGGGGCTTTTCGTTCCCTTCATACTGCTGGGGATGGGTGTGATCTTTGGTGGTATGGCACTTTTCCAGTACACCCCTCCTGCGCCGACCGGGCAACTGCCGATTTGGGTGATACTTTTCACCATCATCGTCTGGCCAATCATCTGGGCGTTTTCTGAAGACAATACCTATTTAGGCTATAGCCTTCCACGTGTTGAGGCGCTTACCGGAGGGAGAAAGTGGCTGGCTGCGGTCGTTGTATGGTTCTTCCTCTCCTTGCAGCATATCTTCTCCCCACCGGCTTTGGCCTGGCAGATTGTCCTGTCCTGGCTTGTTGCCACGATTCCGTTCACAGCATTGTATTGCTGGCTTTGGTGGCGCTTGCGTCGACTGCTGCCCATAATGATTGCCCACTATTTAGCGGATATAGCCTCGGCGCTGGTTCCTTTGTTTCTCTTGGGACAATGACAACTAAGGGGTTGGCCATGATCCTTGAGAGCCATGATGGCAGGCATGGGGTTAACAAGGCGTTGCAACTGACCGCTTTCCGCTCCTTACGTCGCTCTGCTCCAAGCGGCAGGTGAGCTTGGTCGTTATGCGGATATAAAAAGGGGACAGATTTATATTCTAGAAGTCGTATATCAATTTCACCGGGTCTTGGAATAAGAATTCTTACGTTAGCGTTGCTAAATGTATATGGTACTGAATAAGTATAAAAGTAAATATTAGGCCGTTTATTTGGAGGCTATGTGTCAACTGTAATTAAAATTCAAACGACTGAGTCGCGACCCCTTATAATATTTCCTGTATTTATTAATAAGAAAGGACCTTTTGATTTCGTTCTTGACACAGGAGCAGCCATGTCAATCATGACAGAAGAGCTTGCCAGCATTATTGGAATTGAAGGTATGGAGGTCAAAGATGCAATGGGAGCCGCAGGTAAGAAAATTAAAGTGCAACTTGGAAGAGTTGCTTTAATGTCAATCGGAGAAATTAGAGTCGAAGATGTTCAAGTTGGTATAATGAAAGAACTTCCAAAGTGCGTTGGCCACGGTGTTCTTGGATATAATTTCCTCAAAGAATTTATTTTAACAATAGATTACAGGAGCAACCTGTTAACATTCACTTCACCCACAGAAAAGAAAAGCCATAATCGCTCGTTGCTAACATATATGCCATTACGTCTTGCAAGGCCAGACAGACCAATTATTTTAGTGGATGTTCTTATCAATGCCCAAGAAATTTATCAATTTGTCCTTGACACCGGTGCATCTCAGACGATTGTTTCCCCTGCAATAACTCAAAAATTAAATATTAAAGACATTAAAGCGGATTCCATAATGGGCGCTGGGGGCGCTATCCAAAGTTCAGCAGGAATTTTGAAGTCGATATCTGTGGGAGAAGTGTCTATCAAAAATATAGCTATCATTGTAGCTGACATTTTTTCTGCGCTTAGTCAGGCTGTGGGAGCTAAGATTGAAGGTATTCTTGGTTTTAATTTTTTAAGAAATTTCGAGCTCGAAATAGACTATCCGAATAAGAGCCTTAGGTTTAAAGAATAGGTTAATATAAGCTAAAAGATTATTGATAGAAGAATTTGACTCCACAGTAACAGATATAGTGCCCATTCAAGCGGTTAAGTCGACAAAAGACGGTTCTTCAGATCAGTTTTAATTAATTTCTCTTAATGAACTGAACATCCTTTGCTTAAAGCTATGTTAAAGATGGATAAGAGACAAGTATCACTTAGCAAGTTTATGGCTCTGCTTTTAAGACACAAACCTGAGAAGTATGGTTTAATTCTAGATGAAGAAGGTTATGTGCTGGTTGCTGAATTGGTTAAAGTGGTCAATAGTCATTGGAAGGGAAGTGGGAAAATAACTGAGGGCGACATTGCTCTATTAATTTCGTATTCAGACAAGAAACGGTTTGAGATAAAAGAAGGAAAGATTAGAGCTATTTATGGCCATAGTCCGGATATTGCTCCCAAATACTTGCCAATAGAACCACCAGAGATTTTATATCATGGAACTGCCAGAAGATTTTTGTCAGATATAAAAAAGAAGGGCTTAAGACCGATGGGGAGAAGCTATGTTCATCTCTCTACCACAGAGGAGCACGCTCATATAGTGGGGAGACGCAAGGACAAATTTCCGTTGATACTCAGGATCCGCGCACAGGAAGCGTATCTGGCAGGAATACCTTTCTTTAAAGGGTCGACGCAGGTTTATCTTTCTGAAGAGATTCCTGTTGGAGTATATTAATATTCTAAACGAATGAATATGTAAGAACAAAAATTCCGGCAACCTGGTAGAGAACGACAAGAAAGTACGAAGTTACAAGTAGAGTTAAGGCGCGCCTGGCAAGAATCTTATGTCGGCAGACATAGAGGATGACGCTTCCCAAAAAAACCAATGAAATCTTAGTGGCTAGAGGGTCTCTGGGCAATAAAAAATTTAGTTCAATTGCACCGAGTCTGAGTGAAGTCTTAGTTAGTAGATAATCTAGTATATTTAGGATGTTTAAAGCAACAAGGCCCAGAGCGTATATGGTCCTGTTTCTCAAATTTGCCTTCCTGTGCTCTTGACCGCATATAGTGTTATTAAACCATATTTTCTGTTCTCAGGCTATAGGTTCTTTCCTTTTTCTTCAAAAAAAGTGACAACTTTTTGCTTAAGGAAGCAGTAAGGAGACGCAGATACCATAATATGGTAATTCACAACACTATGGGGATAAGAAATACTTGCCAGGTCAAGGATAAAATTGGTGGTTGACGAAACATTAAACTGGATTAATAAATGATATTAAGGAAGGCAGGTCTGATGTAACTATGGTCTGGTCACACTGGAGTTGGCCATTAGCAACTGCTGTTGTTGGATTTATATTTTCCGGGTTGATATTACAGCAGTACTTTCGAAGAAAAAAACCCCATCAGCTTGCATGGTTTGTAGGAATGTTACTCTATGCAGTAGGGGCGGTAATGGAGTTCTATTCTGAATTCTTTCAAATGTGGAATCCAATGATTTACCGTTTTTACTATGTCGTGGCCGCCACCCTGGTGGGTTTTTTAGGACTTGGTACCGTTTATCTGATCTTTAGAAGAAAGATATGGGGGCACCTCTTTCTTGCATATCTGCTGTTAATTCTGATATTTTTTCTATATTTTGCGTTAACGGTTGACTTGATTTATGAAAACCTTGTCCCGGGAATCACAGTGGGAGGAACGGCTATGCCCGGTAGTGTTCGTCTATTCTCCTTTTTATACACTATTCCAGGGAGCTTTTTTCTTCTAGGGGGTGCGGTATACTCAATGATATTATTTGCTGCTAAAAAGCAATATGCATACCGGATGTGGGCATGTGTGCTAATAGCTATAGGTACAATTGTTATTGCTTCGGCTGGAGGGATGGCGCGGACAGGACGAACTGTTGGGTTATATCCCGCAGAAATGGTAGGGGCAGCTTTTCTGCTTTGGGGGTTTTTGAAGGCAGGAACCATTAGAAAAGGAACTAAGAACGGGTAGAGAAAACTCAAAACGTAAAGGCAGAAGGGCACAGGTGATTGATAACACACTTTTCACACCGGGGTTTTTGCGCCAGGCAAACTCTTCGACCGTGCCATATTAGAAGGTCGGTAATATGTGCCCAGTCGCTTTTAGGAACAATACTCATAAGATCTATTTCAATCTGGTCTGCGTTTTTAGATTTAGTTAGATTAAGACGTTTAGCCAAGCGCCTAACGTGAGTATCTACGGCAATTCCCTCCGTTACCCCATAAGCCTTTGCCAGAACAATGTTTGCAGTTTTACGGGCAACTCCAGGTAACATAATAAGTTCTTGCATAGTTGAAGGAACCCGGGAATCAAATCTATCTATTAAAAGTTTTGCGGCGCTTTTAATATATTTTGCCTTACTCTTATATAAGCCCAATACTTTTAAGTGATCTTCTAGGATACTCAGAGGGGCTTCTGCATAATCTGCGGCATTACGAAACTTTTTAAAAAGAGCGAAAGTCACTTCGTTAACTTTTTTGTCTGTAGATTGAGCAGAGAGAATAGTGGCAATTAAAAGCTCTAAGGGATTCTGATATTTAAGGGCAGTGGTTGCGCTGGGGTATTCCCTCTTAAGAATATCAATAATTAATTTAATCCTTTCTTCTGTTTCCATACGAAGTGGGCGGGCTTTCAATATCTACCTCCTGCTATCTTTATATCTGAAAGATTGGCATAAAATATAGCTCGTCGTAATCAAGCTGACAATTTAAAATTAGGAATAAATATTTGGTTTAGAAATTATTGATTCAGAGCTGACAATTTAAAGTACAGCATAAAAGATGTTATGCATAAAGAGAGCAGTAAAGCTAGTTTTTGTTATAAAAGCGTATGTTTTGTATCACATGTTTTGTTCAGATTTTGGATTCTAATCCGTAAGTTTAATCCTTCAACTTTGCCCAGGACAAGTATTTGTTATAATGTCGAAAACTGCCGCAACTTACACTGAAGGAGATAGGTGTGAACAATAATTTAAATACCCTTGAGAGTATCTTTAAAGTTATGGCAAATGAGAAGCGGCTTTCTATTTTAACGTTACTTATGGAAGAAAAGGAAATGTCACTCCAAGCCATAAGTCATCGATTAAACCTTCCCTTGAAGACAGCTTCAAGGAACCTAAATCTTTTAAAACAAAGCGGCTTTTTGCTAAGCACCACCCGGAGGGCTCAGGCTATTTTTCATATAAATATAAATTCTTCCGATTTTCTAATAATAACTTTGTTTGCAGCAGTAAGGGCTTCTTGCAATCCAGAAAGCAAGAAGAGAACAAGGATTGAAGTTGACCAACTTTTAGCAAAGTCTTTTACTACAGCTGCAGGAAATTTTAATAGATTCATCAAACATCAGAGCAGTTAATGAGATTCACAGTGGATGACCAAATAATTAAATTCTTATAAGTTTGGCAATGACTTCGATATGGTAAGTGTGAGGAAACATATCTACTGGTTGTATCGATTCAGTAAGATAGGTTTTTTCTGTTAAGCCTAGCAGATCCCGCACTAAGGTCGTTGGGTTACAGGAGATATAGATAATCTTGTTGGGTTTTATAGAATGTAAAGAGCTGATAACCTTCGGGTGTACCCCCGCTCTAGGAGGATCCAGGATTACTAAATCTGTATTGCTATTTGATGTAAGAGTATCAAGGTAATATTCCGCCTTTGCACATATGAATTCAGCATTAGTTATTCCGTTTAAAGTAGAATTAATTTTGGCGTCCTCTATAGCAGAAGGCCTTGATTCAATTCCATAAACCTTTTGAGCACTCTTAGCTAGAAATAAACTGATTGCACCAGTTCCGCAATATACATCAAAAATCACTTCTGAACCCTTAGCCATTTCGCCTATGTTTTGGTATAGTTTTTCTGCCATGATAGTATTGGTTTGGAAAAATGACTGTGCAGAAATTTGGAATTTCAAATCAGCAATCTTCTCCATTATATAATTATTCCCCCATAGAACTGATTCTGTTTCAGAGGTATATCTATCCGCAATGGAAGCGGTAGTAGTCCAGAGTATGCAAGTTGGAGAGAGTCTGTCTCTTATGAATCGAGCAAACTGTGTTTCGGGTAATGTTCCAGGTGAGGTAATTAAGTTAAGCATAAGCTCATTTGTATTTTTACCTATTTTAACAACTAAGTTTCGTAAGAAGCCTTGATGAGTTTTACGGTTATAAGAAGAAAGCCTGAAACTGCTGCAAAACTCTCTTGTGGCATTGAGAATTTCACTGCTGTTTGGGGAGAGTATGTAACAGTGGGTAAGATCTTCGATAAGAGAAAAGCTTCCTATACGGTGTTGACCCAAGATAATTTGTGAATCGTGTTTAGAAAACGAAAGTTCGCTCTGATTTCGGTAATACCAGGGGTCTTCCATGCCTGCAATAGGAAGGATTGGTACATTTTTCAATTCTGAATGATGCCATACCAGTTCCCTTATTAATAATTCTTTAGCCTCCAGTTGATCCTTATAGCGCATATTCTGCCAGGCGCAGCCTCCACAGATGCCAAAGTGGGGACAGCGTGGCTCAATACGTAGAGAAGAAGGTTCAATTATCTCCAGCGTTCTTCCTTCAACAAAGCTCTTCTTATGCCTGTATATTCTAGCAAGCACCTTTTCGTTAGGAAGAGCTCCTCGAATAAAAGCTACCTTCCCGTTTTCCAAACGCCCAACTCCCTGACCCCCATAGGCTAGAGAGTCAATTTTTACTTCAGCTACAGTGGTCTTTTTTTGAGACATAGTTAAAAAACGCGGTGTTTAATCCCCCTAATTCCCCCTTTAGCAAAGAGGGATAAATAAGAGGCGCTTTAGATAAAGATCCTCCAGCCTTCCTTTGGGACGTGCCTGACGGCAGGCAGGAAGGGGGGATTTATAATTTTAGTACTTGCTTGTTGAATCCTGAAACCTTTAATTGCAGCTCTCACTCTATTTTAATATAGGGCTATAACAGAAAAAAGGCGATGATGCTATCATTTTTGCTTGGTGGACATTTGTTATTATTCGACTAAAATGGCATATGGGTGAAATTTAGATGGTAGATGAACGAATATGGCGGGTTTCAGAGATAAATTTCTACATCCAGACCTTGCTTGAAGATAATCCAACACTTGAAAATGTAATGATTCGCGGTGAAATTGCTAATTTTCATCATCATCGTCCATCCGGGCATTTCTATTTTAATCTATCTGAAAACGACTATATTTTGCAATGCGTCCTTTTTAATGGAGTTTCGTTGGAGCTTCCTTTCAAACTTGAAAACGGTATAGAAGTAGTAGCTGGGGGAAGAATTACAACCTATCCCCCTAGAAGTCAGTATCAGTTAATAGTTGCCAGCATCAAGCCTTCAGGTCTGGGAACTTTGTATCAGGCTTTTGAGAATATGAAGAACAAGCTTGCCAAAGAGGGACTTTTTGATGAGAAGCATAAGAAACCACTTCCCAGATACCCTTCAGTAATAGGCCTGGTTACTTCACCAGTCGGTGCTGCAAGAAGGGATGTGGAAGAGAATCTCCGTAAGAGATATCCTGTAGCTACTCTTAAGATTTCACCTGCAATGGTCCAGGGAGCCGGTGCCTCTAAGTCGATAATTGGTGCTCTAGAGCTTTTTATGAAAAAACCAGCGGTAGATGTGATAATTCTTGCCCGAGGTGGAGGCAGTTTTGAAGAATTGTTCGTTTTTAATGACGAAAGTTTAGCCAGGACTATTTTTAATTCGCCTATACCAGTTGTTACTGGAATTGGACATCAGAAAGACTTTACCATAGCTGATTTTGTTGCTGATGTACGGGCTGGAACTCCCTCGCATGCTGTTGAAATCTGTACTCCAGACAGGGAGGAATTAAAGGATTACATAAAGAGTTTAGGAAATCGACTTTCCATCCAAGCACAACAGATTATTAAGGAGAAGAGTTATCGGGTTGAGGTTGCCGTAAAAAGCAGATTCTTTCATTGGACAGAGAATTACGTAGCACAAAAAAGACAATTAATAGATGATTTTAGAAGACGGTTAGAGTTTCGAATACCTAATGAACTGCGAAGAAAAAAGGAAAAATTAGCGTCTCTTGATCGCCATCTAAAATCGGTTAATCCAATGAGCGTGCTCAAACGCGGATTTTCAATATGTTTTTTGCAGAAAACCAGGATGATAGTCAAGTCGATAAGAGATGTATCGGTTAAAGATGTCATTCAGACACGTGTTGACGACGGAGAAATTTTTTCAAGTGTAAAGGGAAAGGAAGGGAAAAAGGATGAGCAAGAATAATATAGCGAATTTAAGTTTTGAAGAAGCGCTTAAGCAGTTAGAAGAAATTGTAAGTTCTCTTGAGGAAGGCAGAGAGATTACTTTAGACAAAATGGTTTCTTCATATAGTGAAGGATTGAAATTAGCAAAGCTGTGCCAGCAGAAACTCGCAGAGGCGGAATTAGAGGTACAGGAGATAAGCGAAGGAGAGTAGTAGGGTGCAGGAAGAGCAAACAACAAAGCCTCCCTTTTCTAAAGGGAGGTTGGAGAGGTTAACCCTTTCCTAAAACACTTATTCTTATCACCCTTTTTTAAAGGGGGATAAAGGGGGATTAATTCTCCTAAAGAGGGATTATGGGGATTATGCCTTTAAAATTTCATTTATGATTTGATGGGAGGATGAATGGATAAGAACGAAAAGATTCTAAAAGCTTTATGTGATCTGATATGGCTTAATGGAGTAATAGCAACCGAACTTATTCAGATAACAGAAAATACTAGTAAGAGCTTGAGGGGAGAGATTCCTGAGGCCTGTATTACACAGCATGCCAAACTACGGGAGGAAGCATTAGATATCGTAATCCGAAATTGTCCGGAGAGAGCCGAATCTTTAAAGAAACATATTCTGGGCCATCAATAGAAAGCATATTCGGGTAGCGATGAAACCATAAAATAGCACATAAGATTAGCAATTCGGTCAGGATTAGGACAAGAAGGACACTTATTATAGTACATTAAGCCAATTTGTATAAGGCCATTCACTGAGGCTAAGAATTTAGTCAGAGACTTGGAGATATAGAAAGGTGATATAATAACAGATAGGTAAATTATGGTATTAAGGGAGATGTATTGTGATTATAGCTATTGATGGTCCTGCTGCTTCTGGAAAGAGCACAGTGGCTAGGGGTATTGCGAGGAAGCTTAAATTTGATTACCTTGATACTGGGGCAATGTATAGAGCATTAACCTGGAAGGTTATTCACGAGAGAATAGATCTTTCGGATGAAAAGAGAATTACTGCTGTAACTAAGACCTCTAATATTGAATTCGAGAAAAACGGAGACATTGACCGCAAGAGAATATTTGTTGATGGCAAGGAAATATCAAAGGAAATTAGAGTGCCAAAAGTGAATGCCGGAGTTTCAATTGTATCCAAGATACCCGGAGTAAGAAACTTTTTAGTTAAAAAGCAGCGGGATTTTGCGGGAAACAGAAATGTGGTTGTTGAGGGTAGAGACATTGGTTCAGTCGTTTTTCCTCAAGCTCAAGTAAAGATTTACCTAACGGCAACTCCTAAGGAGAGGGCCTGTAGGAGACATAAGGAACTACAGCAGATAGGACACAGTATAAACCTTTTAGCTTTGGAAAGGGAGATATTATCGCGTGATAGGATTGATAGCAGCAGAGGAAGCAGCCCACTTTTGAAAGCGCCTGATGCTCGCATGATAGACACTACTGGTAGAAAAGTCGAAGATGTGGTCAATGAGATTATTTCCACATATGTAAAAAGGTAGCAATTTGTTCTATAGAATCTCTTATTTTATAGTTTGGATTATTTTTTTCGCCCTTTTCTTCTTCAGACGGGAGGGCGAAGAGAATATACCTAAAGAAGGGCCGGTAATCATAGCTGCGAACCATGTTAGTTATCTTGACCCTGTTGTGGTTGGAATGGCTTCGCCTAGGCCAGTCTGCTTCATGGCCAAAGCGGACTTGTTTAAGATACCAGTGCTGAAGCAGCTTATAACTTACCTTTATGCCTTTCCGGTACATCGCGGAAAATATAACAAAGAAGCGCTTACAAAGGCTCTGGATATACTGGTAAAGGGCAAGGTTGTAGGAATATTTCCTGAAGGAACACGGCAATTAAGCGGAAATCTAGGTTCTCCTCATCATGGAATTGCCCTTTTAGCGTTAAAAAGCGGTGCCCCTGTTATTCCTATGGCTCTTATGGGTACCTGGAAACCTTTCCCGGGAAAGCCGATTAGGGTAAAGGTTGGAAAGCCATTGCATTTCAAGAACGATGGCAGAACACAAAAGGAAGCGCTTTACAGTTTCAGTAAGGAAGTGATGGAGGCTATCTCTGAGTTAATGGAGCGAAAGGCTAAGAAATGAAGGTTAAGGTTGCCGAATATGCTGGATATTGCTATGGGGTGGAGAGAGCCTTGAAAATTACCCAGAAAGCCAGTGAAAACTCCTCGCTCCCTATTTATACACTGGGACCGATTATTCACAATCCTCAAGTGGTGGAATCGTTAAAAAAGAAGGGTATAAAGCCGGTAGAGAAGCTGGAAGATATTGAAGAAGGTATTCTGATTATTCGCTCTCACGGGGTTAATCCCAGAATTGCCGATAAAGCTAACTCTAAGGGGCTTAAGGTAATAGATGCCACCTGTCCTTTTGTTAAAAAAGTTCAGCACTGTGCTCAACAGCTTGAGAGAGAAGGTTATCAGTTGATAATTGTGGGAGAGCGTGAACATCCTGAGGTTAAAGGTATACGTGCATATGCAAGCAACAAGGCTATTTTAGTGGAAAAGCCTTCGGATATTCCCATCCTGCGGGAGGGTATTCGAGTTGGCATTGTAGTTCAAACTACACAGCCTTTCGAAAAGCTCGAGCAGGTCGTCAATGAAGTTCTAGCAGTATCTGCCGAATTGAAAGTGTTTAATACCATTTGTGATGCTACGGTTAAGCGTCAAGATGCAGCGCGTAAACTGGCCAAAAAGGTAGATGTTGTAGTGGTTGTAGGAGGTAAAAACAGTGCCAATACTACGAGGCTTGCTGAAATTTGCAGGGCTGAAGGAACAACGACCTATCATATAGAAACTGCGGAGGAGATTGAAAAACAGTGGTTTAATAAAGATATGGAAGTCGGAGTTACTGCTGGTGCTTCCACGCCTGATTGGCTTCTGAAAGAGGTTGTCGACAGACTTGAAAAAATGTGAAAGGACGGAAGTTATAAAGGATAGAAACATGCCCGCTGGGGGCGTTGTCTCTTATGTGGAAGCAGGTAGCATAGGCTCTATGGTGGGCATACTACCCGGCGATGAAATAAGAGCGGTAAACGGTAAAATAGTGCGTGATATTATTGATTTTAAAATACTAACTGATGAGGATAAATTTACACTTGAAGTAAAAAAAGATGGAAAACTAAGCTATGTTCCAGTCAGAAACGAATCGAGAAATCCCCTTGGAATATTCTTTCATTCTTCTATTTTTGATTTTCTTAAAACCTGCCGTAACAGATGTATTTTCTGCTTTGTTGATCAGCTTCCCTCAGGTTTACGAAGAAGCCTTTACCTTAAAGACGACGATTACCGGCTGTCTTTTCTCTACGGGAACTTTATTACCCTAAACAATACTGAAGACCGCGATATTGAGCGTATTATCGGACAGCGTTTAACTCCCTTGTATCTATCCCTCCATTCTATTAGCGAAGAGACGCGTAGGTTTATGATGGGGTACAGCAATCTAAAAATTTACAGTTATCTTGAGGCTTTTTCAGATAGCGGGATTGATATACATGTTCAAATAGTTCTCTGCCCGGGAATTAATGATGGCATAGAGCTTGAAACTACACTTAATGAGCTTAAAAACAGATACTCCTGTGTTAAATCAGTCGGAATCGTACCCGTTGGGCTCACCTCTTACAGGAAAGGACTTTTCTCACTGCGCACATGTACGTTAAGGGAGACCAGGGATCTGGCAAAACAAGTGTTCAATTGGCAGAAAAGATGTCGAAAAGAGACAGGTAAAAACTGGGTATATTTGGCAGATGAGTTCTACTTGACGGCAAATCTTCCCTTACCTGAATCTTCTTACTACGATGATTTTCCTCAGATTGAAAATGGGATAGGACTTACTCGAAGATTCCTGGATAACTTCAGCAAGTCTGCAACAGATTTCGATCCCAGCAGAATCATAAAAAGATTTTCAATTGCAACCGGGAGGTTGATAGGCAAAATCATCGAAATTAGCCTGGGTGAAGCGGGAATTGGAAACATGGTTGATGTCGTTACGATTACCAACAAATTTTTCGGTCCTCAAATCACTGTATCTGGTTTGCTAACGGGAACCGATATTATATCTTCGAAACATATGATAAATAATACATTATTAATATCCAATGCACTTCTTAATGAGGATAATCTGTTTCTAGATAGTGTCTCGTTAGAGGAGCTCCGTCGAGAGCTTGGTCAACCAGTAAGAATTATAGCTCAGGATGGTTCAAATCTCATAAAAGTGCTAATAGATGATGACTAAGGACGACAAGTAATGTCTTTGCCTCTTATTGCCATTGTGGGTAGACCCAACGTTGGCAAATCCACTCTTGTTAACCGTATATCAAAGGAACAGTTTGCCATTGTTGATAAGGAGCCGGGCATAACCCGTGATCGTAATTACGTAGAAACTGACTGGTCTGGCAGAACCTTCACTTTAATAGACACTGGTGGAATTGATTTTGGGACAGGGCTTAATTTAACGGTCGGAGTGCGAGAACAAGCGATGGTAGCTATAGATGAGGCAAATGTCATCTTGTTGGTCGTTGATGGTACCACGGGTCCTCTTGCATCTGATTTTGAAATTGCGGAAGTCTTAAGGCAAACAGATAAACCTGTGCTGTTACTGGTGAATAAAATTGACAGCCCTAAACATGAAAACCTGAAGTATGCTTTTTATGAGCTAAATTTAGGAGAACCGTTGGCAATCTCTGCTCTTCATGGTTTGGGAATAGGCGAGATACTGGATAAGGTCATAGATTTACTTCCTCCGGAAATTGGGGAAAGAAAAGAGGGCGAAGAACTTGGTGTAGCGATTGTGGGACGCCCTAATGTAGGCAAGTCTTCTCTTTTTAATCTTCTAGCAGGACAGGAAAGGGCGATTGTAAGTAACATACCGGGAACTACTCGCGATGCGGTTGATACAGTGATAACTCAGCAGGGACAAAACTACCGGTTTATTGATACAGCAGGCTTTCGAAAGCGCGCTAAAATAGATTTACCCGTTGAATACTATGGGATAGTAAGAACTTTGCGAGCTCTGGATAGAGCTCACATTGCACTTATCTTATTGGATACAACCGAAGCTGCCACAGAGCAGGATCAAAAAATTGCTGACTATGCCAAGAATAGAGGTTGTGGCACCGTAATTCTTATAAATAAATGGGATTTGATAGCAAAAGAGATTGACAAAGAATCATATCTAAAGAGAGTTAGAGAAAAACTTCGCTTTATCGATTATTCGCCTATCTTAACCATCTCGGCAAAGACTGGTTTTAAAATAAAAAGGATTTATCCATTAATTGACGAAATTGCAAGCTATTACTTTAAACAGATAAGTACTTCAGAGTTAAATAGATTTATAAGCGAAACGGCAAAACAGGGACACGCTTTAACAAAAGGAAAAAGAAAACTTAGAGTCTTTTATGCTACTCAGACTTCAGTAGCACCACCAAAGTTTTTATTCTTTTGTAATTATCCTGAGCTTGCTGGTGTTTCTTATAAGCGTTACTGGGGAAACAGAATTAGAGATACTTACAACTTCAAGGGTTGCCCAATCATAATATCCTTTAGAAAGAAATAGAGTTAACTGCAGACTTAATAGTATGGATGGTGTGTTAACAAAAATCCCGTGAAATTTGTTCAGCTTGTTCTTTTGCCAGTATCATATTTTATTGGCTCCATACCCTGGGGAGTTCTGGTAAGTAAAAAATTTTTTGGTATAGACCTTCGCAATTACGGAAGCAAAAATATAGGTTTTACCAATGCCTTTAGAACCTTAGGGCTTTTAGGTGGGATGGTGGTTCTTGTGGCAGACGTGAGCAAAGGAATTATTTCTGTCTTAATAGCCAGGGCAATAGGGGGCAATGACTTACTCGTAGTACTTTCAGGTTTAGCTGCTATACTAGGGCATAACTGGTCAATTTTCCTGAGATTTTCTGGAGGCAAGGGTGTAGCTACGGCAGCTGGTGTTATTCTTGGTCTTTCACCCAGAATTCTGTTTATGCTTTTGGCAATTTGGCTAATAGTCTTGATTATTTCCAAATATGTATCCCTGGCTTCAATAATTACTGCCACCTCTTTCCCTTTATTGGTGGTTTTTTTCTACCGGTGGAACCTTTCGTATATCATTTTTAGTATTTTGGTAGCCCTGGTAATTATAATTAGACATCGCTCAAATATTAAGCGTCTTCTGTCAGGATCAGAGTTACCTTTAAGTTTTCTTTCCAGAAAAGGAGGAAATCTTGGCGCTTAGAATTGCTGTTGTTGGTGCAGGAAGCTGGGGAACAGCAATTTCTATTCTTTTAGCGAGAAAGAAATATTTGGTGAATTTATGGGCTCGTGACTCTGAACTTGCCAGGGAGATAAAAGCTATACGCTATAACCCACGTTACCTCTCAGAAGCCTTGATACCCCCCAATGTCTTTCCAACAGGAGACTTGGAAGAAGCAGTGAGGGAAGTTAAATTTGTAGTTTTAGCGGTTCCATCAATGGCAATGCGTCCGGTGATGAAAAAGCTCAAACAATATCTTTCTAAAGATATGCTGCTCGTTAGCCTTACTAAGGGTATCGAGCCGGGTACGCTTATGAGAATGAGTGAGGTTATTGAAAATGAAATTCCAGTTGAGTTTGCAAAAAACCTCGGTGTGCTGTCTGGTCCAAATCATTCCGAGGAAGTCAGTAAAGATATTCCTACTGCAACTGTGGTTTCGGCCAAAGAAAAACATATTGCATTTCGACTGCAAAAATTATTTATGACCCCTTATTTTCGTGTCTACACTAATCCAGATATAGTAGGCGTAGAGTTAGGCGGAGCTGTTAAAAATGTCATAGCAATTGCAGCTGGAATATCTGACGGTTTGGGGTATGGAGACAACACTAAAGCCTCTCTTATGACTCGGGGATTGGCGGAAATGACGCGATTGGGTCTTGTCATAGGAGCTAAACCTCTGACCTTTGCCGGACTTTCTGGAGTCGGCGACCTTATCGCGACCTGCACCAGCAGGCATAGCCGTAACCGAGCAGCAGGCGAGAGAATTGCAAAAGGTCTAACCATTGAGGAAATATCTGAAGAGACAAATATGGTTGCCGAGGGTTTATTTTCTGCTGCTGCAGTGGACAAGCTTTCCATAAAGCATGAAGTAGAGATGCCAATAACCAGAAATGTTGCTGCTGTTTTATATGAGGGAAAAGACCCATACAAAAGCGTATCCGACCTTATGCAACGAGGTGCAACAGAGGAAATAGTCTGGTAGTTAATAAAAGCAAGAAAGTTCCATATAATGTAAACATATAAAAATGCTGATTTTTGCAGGAAAAAACGGGATTTTGTTGAACTGGTATATAGCTGGTCAGCAGGTAAGTCCGTGTTAAGAAAATCATATTAATGCAGATAAATTAGTTATGATCTCGATTCCTGAAAGGAGGTGACTCTAATGACGAAGCAGGATCTAATTGACGTTGTAGCTAATGAAATCGGGTTCTCTAAAAAAGATGCAGGAAGAGCAGTTGATGCAGTTATAGAAGGAGTAACTAGAGCTCTGCGTCAAGGACAAAAGGTGCAAATAGCAGGTTTTGGAACTTTTGAGGTGCGTAGCAGGAGCGCCCGTGAAGGAAGAAATCCACAGACAGGCCAGACAATTATGATTCCGGCGAGAAAAACACCTGCATTCAAAGCAGGGAAGGCACTAAAGGACGCTGTTCAATAAGCTGAAATTATAGCTTATATCAAAGCAGAGGGGGATAACCTCTCTGCTTTTTGCTTCTTTGGTATCGACTATCATAGTAAAATATAAGTAGAACCTGTTTAGTACGGCTAATTATTTGAAACTCGCAACTGAAGAAAATAGAATATAGATAGCAACGCTGGTTGACGGAGGATTTTAGTCTCTAAACATTAGCTTGTGCAATCTGTTAACTGTGTATGAGTTAATTAAGGATGGGGAAGGAAATTTGAGATGAAGAATTACTTCAAAATACTTGAAATTGATCCTGGTGCTTCACCTGAGGTTATTGAGAAAGCATACAGAGTCTTGTGTGCAAAATATCATCCTGACCGTCAACCTGAGGAACATCGCAAATGGGCAAACAAGAAAATGCAGGAGCTTAATGAAGCATATCATACTCTATCTAACCTTGAGCGAAGAAAGAGGTATCAAGAACGTCTAGGTTTGGATCTATGGGAGATTTTCCTTGATGAAGGTCTTATCGGTTTGGCAAAGTTGTGGATAGGGCGGAGTTGAACCAGATGGGGAAAGGAGAAATTCCACGTTACTGGCCTATCCTTTACATACTCTCGCAGTTAACGAAGCTGGAGATATATCGCAGGCTTCAATATCTGATCTATATTGCCCACCGTCAAGGTCTTTCGGCTACTTATGATTTTATTTTATCAAATGGCAATCTCGTGTCTCCTCAAATAAAACTTGATTTGGAGTTTATGGAGAAAAAGGGTCTGATTAAAGCAATATTCCACAACATTTGGGTATTTGAAATTACCAGGCGAGGTAATTCGTATGCGCAGAGGACTTTCAAATTAGTTCCAAAGAGGCAGCAAAGAATAATGTCAAAAGTTTTAAGCGAAAGCAAAGACATGTCTTATTCAAAAATGTTTGAAAAGCTAACTGAGGAACTTTCAGTAAAAGCTGAAGATTTGAATTACAAACTTAGCAATATCAGTTTGGATATGCAGGTACTAAAATATTCGCTTAAGAGTTCCTTGCCAAGCCACAACCTTCTTTTGCTAATCGGTTCTTTGGATTATGTAAAAGATGCTGCTAAAAGAATAAAGTCTACTGATAACGTTAAAAAAGAGATCCCTTTCATCCTATCAGAATATATTAAAAAATTAGAAGCAGTCGTTAGCCTTACGGGCAAAAACCCAGAGGCTTTAGGAAATATGGATTTATCGTACATAGCGGAAGACTTTGAGCTCTTACAGAAAGTATGTCTAGAAGCAGGTATGCTTTCTCAACTTCAAGAGAAACACGATTTTACTATTTTTGAAGAAATCTAGGAAGGCAAAGTGAGAAGATATTCCATCCTTATATTCTTTCTTATAAATTTCATTCTATTTTCAAATCAATCCGTTTACGCAGCAGTTGCCTGGAAAAAGCTTAAAGGCAAAGATTTTACAATTTACTATCAAAAAGAAGCATGGGGCAGATCCGCTCTTAAGATTACTGCAGAGGAGTACGGAAAGGTTACCGATTTCTTTCGCTTTAAACCTGCCGGAGAAATAAAAATCTATGTCTACAGTGACAAAAAGAGATTCTTAGAAATTGCACCCAGTGAGAAAACTATGGGACTCGCACGTCCCTTTTCTTCAGAGATAGCAGTTCTGGCTCGGGATGGTATGCTTCCTTCAGTGATATCTCATGAACTAGTTCATATAGTTATGCTGCAGAGCATCCCTAATACAGTAAGTTTACCTTTTTGGTTTGTTGAGGGGATAGCAATCTATTTGTCTGAACCTCAGCTTACTGAGGTAGACCTGGAGCGGTATGCCCTTCAGGGAGACCTGCGCGACGTTGAAGAACTCAGGGGAAAACCTGCTTCTGAAGAAGAGGGAAAGGCAGCAGCGCAGGGGTACCTTATCACTAAATTGATAGTAGAAAAATTCGGTAAAGAAAGTCTTCGCAATATAGTTTTTCTCATGCAGAAGGGGACTAGTTTTGATACCGCTCTCGAAAAAACTAGCGGTCTGACCTATGAGAATCTTCAGGGTGAATGGGAGAAATTTGGTGTAAGAAGAAAACGAGAATCTTTGCTGCTAAACCTTCGTATTCTGGGATTTCTCATCCTTGGAGCCTTGTCACTTTTTGTATCTGTCGTTTGGCTTATCAGGTTTAGAAGAAAATTGGCCATAACAGAAGCTGAAGCAAAAGAGATGGAGAAAGAGATGGAGAAGGAAATTTGATAGGTAGCCTTTTACTCTGGAAGAAGATAATTTTATTTATCGCTGCTCTGAGTATATATGCTTTTTTGTTTACTTCTAACCTCCGTTTACTAACGACCCGGACATTTACTATTCAACAGCAAAAGAGATTGAATATTGGAACAGAAGTTGGCTTTTCCTTGGAGGAGCTGCGTCAGGTTGATACCGAGTTAGTAAATTTTATTCACTCAAGTAAAACATTTCCTTTTATTACCGTAAAGTCAGCCGGAGATAGTTCTATACCTCTCTTTACAAAGAGGGAAATAGCACATCTTTATGATACACGAAATTTGCTCCACAAATTTTTTCTCACACAGAGATATTCATTTGTTTTTCTATTACTTGTATTTGTTTTAGGCAGAAAAAGGTTTTCTTATCAAGAGTTGTTCAGGATAGTTTCTTATACAGGGATGGTTATTATTTCCGTTTTGGTTTTTCTTCTCGTTTTTATATTTACCGGTTTTGATAATTTTTTTTATTTCTTTCATACCATTTTCTTCGAATCTGGAACCTGGGTTTTCAGTTCTGAAGAGATGTTACCTCGACTCTTTCCTGATAGATTTTGGATGGAAGCTGCGATAATTTTATTAGGGATCTTTACGGTGCAAGTTATGATTGTGATCCTGTTTCTTAGGAGTCTTGCAAAGAGAGGAAGAAGGAAAAGGCTTGAAATAAAAAGAATAAACACATAAGAATCAGGAGAGCGTGGATGATTCTTCCAGTTGAGTGGGAAACCACCATTAACAAAATGATAAAAGAAAAGGGCACTGTAGTTTTAATCGGAGGTTCCGATACTGGAAAAACCACCTTCGCGCTTTCGTTGGCCAATGATGCCCTAGCTAAAGAAATTCCAACCGCCCTGGTTGACGCTGATCTTGGTCAATCTACTATAGGACCTCCCACTACTATTGGGCTTTCCTTGCTGAAAAAAGGAGATGATTTAAAAGAACCGAAGGTTAACAGTATATATTTTGTTGGTGATACTTCTCCTTTTAGCCATCTTCTTCAGAGTGTGGTGGGAACCAAACGTTTGGTGGAAAAAGCCAGGACTCTGGGAGCAAAGTTAATAGTGGTTGATACCAGCGGTTTGATCACGGGAGCAATGGGTCAAGCTCTTAAGTATCATGAAGTACAAGTAATAGGCGGCGACCACATTGTGGCTTTACAGCGAAGCACGGAACTGGAATTTATCTTAAGGTCATTATCGCATTATCAAAAACCCCAGCTTTATAACCTCAAAGTCCCCATAGAGGTAAGAAGAGTTTCTCCCGAAATGAGAGCACGCCATCGTAAGATTCGGTTTCAAAAATATTTCAGAGATTCCAGAGTCTATGCTTTTAAAGCGAAGAAGATTTCTGTCTATCCCCCAATAGTAGATCTGGTAAGAAGAAGAGATTATCAGAATTTGATTGTAGCTCTAAAAGATGCAGAAAGTGAAACTGAAGGAATTGGAATCATAGTCAATCAGCTTGTCCGGGATGAATTGGTAGAGGTGCTGACACCAATAAAGACAGACATAAAAATAAGAGGTCTTGAGCTGGGTTTTTTACGTTTAAGCGAAGAAGGGGATGAACTGGGAAGAATCAAGCTATGGAAAAGTTAAGCGGGTTTATTCAATTCCTCTGCAAATTAAGTTTTCGTTTTAATAATTAGCATCAACTATTTTTCTTTGTTTAATAGTCCCTTTCAGTCTATTTCTGTTTATGAGAAGCGGCAAGGTGGAAGTACTCTTTTATAAATCTTCTCTGGAGGAAATATTTATTATGTGAAGAATTACAAAATTGCAGCAGCAATTTCAGCAAATATTAACTTACGAATATTGTAAAAGTCTTTTGTGTCACTAACTCTAATTATTCTAGTTTACTAGTGCAGCTCAGGGTCTTAAATCACTATATCTTATGATTCTATTTATTCTTTAACCTCCTTAAGTGTTCGCTAGCCTCTTCCTTTACTGCTGGGTTGGTCTCCAATTTTAGTAGAATTCCCCAGTTTTTAATGGCCAGTTTTTTATTTCCTGCCATTTCATAAATCTGCGCAAGGTAGTATCTAAGAGCAGGATTGTTTGGGTGGTGGACGACTGATTTTTCTAACATCTCTAAAGCCTTCAGATGATTTTTTTCCTGTATATGTATTGCAGCTAATCCTACATAAGAATCTCCAAAGAGAGGATCTTGTCTAAGAGAATCTTTATAGTACTTAAGGGCCTTGCTATTTTTATCCCAGTTTCGGTATACCTCTGCAAGCTCAAAACTAAATAGTGCAGACTCAGGAAATGTCTGCTGAAGTTTTTTAGCAATAGCTATTGCTTTTTCGGGTTCCTTATTTGCGAGATAAGCGGATAGCAGGTTCAGTTCCGGTTGCCAGAGTGCCAGCAGAGAAAAGTAATCTGGATCTTCTATGCTGGTTCTTGGTTCGCGGTAGCTATAGCTGAAGTCTGTTTTTTGTACTATGATTTTACCTCTGCCGGGTTGAAGTCTGAACAGCATACCTTCATATTTCTGGTTGAAGAAAGGAAGAACTTCGAAAAAAATGTTGCTTAGATAGACGGGGTGGTTTTCTATATTCTCAGTAATGAGTTTTATAAGAGTAGAATCGAAAGTTTTTTGACGATTAGGGATTTTCAGCTCGGGTGCGGTCAGCTTAAGTTGGTCAAGATACCAAATCTTTTGGAGACTTCTTTTGCTGACCAAGGTTACATCTGGACGTATATTTTCTATGAAATGGAGATATTCGATAGGGAAGAGGTTGTCTCCATCATAAATAAGTAAAGCATTTTTATCCAAAGACTTTAGAACATTTTGCGCAAAGTCATGTGCAAAAAATTTGTTTTTATTTTTTAGAGTATTAAAATTTTTACCGATTAATATCAGAGGTAAAATTGCGACGAGAAGAGCAGTTGCAAAGAACAGAGGTGAAGAGATCGTTTTAGCATAATTGAGAATAACGTTAAGACCCAAGCCTATAAGGAAAACCATAATTAGAAATCCAGGAAGATAAAGTAAAAGCTCGGATATTTGATAAACATTTACGGCGTAAGCGAAATTCAGAAAGAAGAGCAGCAGAAAGAAAAGTAAGATTTTAGTGTTACGGACAGCTATCCAATATATACCAAGAAGAACAAGTATCAAAAGTGCAGGAATAAGTTGGTCTATAAGCATAGAAAAATAAGCGGTTAATTGGTCAATAATCACTGTCGACGGGAAAAATTGAAAATGTCCCTTGTATTCTGCTGCTGTAATGTAACTCCAAAAATTAGTAATGGTTGTAGTGTCTCCCCAGTTCCTGAGTGGATTTCGTGCCGCGCTGATAGGAATATAGAGGTAAGGTATAAGACCAAGCAAAGCACAGGCCAAGGAGATGGAAACACGTCTTATATTTACAAGAGTCTCAGGTTCAAAAGAAATTATCAGGTAGAGAAAAGCCGGTGCTAGAAAAAGAAATGTAGGTCGATGGGAGACGGCTAATCCGTAAAGGAAGAAAGCAGCATAGAAGTTTAAAGTCCCCTTCTTCTTTATCCATTTTAAAGAAAGGAGAATGAGGGCTGATAGCAACAGAATCTCCAGTGAAACAAACTCAGCAATAATGCTATGTGACCAAAAAGCATAAGAGAAGGAAAAAAGAAGTGAAGCTGAAGCAGCCGGTATCACTTTATTTATAATATGTTGTTCCCTTGGGCTAATTTCTACAACCACAAAGAAATTTAGAATAGCAGCAAAAGAAGCTAGCAGAGCTGCAAAGAGGTTAAATCTAAAAGCCATGTTCCGAAATGGCAGAAATGAAAATATCTTTGCCAGGATAATAAGTAATGGATATCCGGGAGGATGAGGAACGCCCCAAGAATATGCCGACATAATAAGATCGGCACTGTCGCCAAAAACGATATCAGGTGCAAGCGTTGCTAAATATATTATGAAAGAAAAAATAAAAACTATAATTGCACCTGCTATTAATAAAATTTTACTCTTGCTAATTTCCATCTTTTCTAGTAAATTACTAAAAGTCGTTTAAAAATTCGAGACAAGATAGAGTACTCCTTTTTAATAATTATCACTTGGAAGATTAATAAAAAATTTTATTTATAGGAGGAATTAGTTGACCAAAAGAGAATTAGAAAACGACTCCTCCAAACGTGAATTGTAATTTATCACCAGTAAATAAATGTATCATTCAGTTTTACGATTGATCAGGAGGTGATGGAAATTCACCTACGGACATTATTCAAATCTGTGGCTGCCATTATGACAGCCATTTTGATATTTTCTTTGCCTAGTTCCGTTTCTGCTGCAGTGAGAAAAAGCAGCAGTAGAACACGGTCAGTCAGGAACGAGATAGGAGCTTTAAGCAGAGAGCTTAATCAAGTAGCCAGAGAATATGAGATAGCCAGTATAAAACTTTATAAAATTAATAGGGAGTTGAGAAAAAACGAGGCAGCTTTAGAAGTAGCAAGGAAAGAACTGGAAAATAGCCAGGCTGTTTTCAATAAAAGAATTAGTGCAATATATCGTCACGGTCATGTTGAATTTATAGAAGTGCTATTGGGGACTGAGGACTTTTCGGAGTTTACTTCCCGTCTGGAATTGCTGAAAAGGATAGGACAGCAAGATACTTTAGTTTTAAATCAAATTAAGAAACGCAAGGCTGAAATTGATAAAAGAAATGCAGCACTCGTTGAGGGGAAGAAGAGTCAGAGAGCACTGGTGCGCACACTGGCAAGCAAAAGGGCTCAAATGGAAGCTAAACTGAGGAGAAAAAAGGCAACGCTTGCCAGAAGTCAAGCCAGTGCAGGGCTGAGCCGGTCAACTAGAAGGTTAAAACTGGCTGTTTCTCGTGCATCTTATACTTTAAGAGGAGGTTTCATTTTTCCAATAGCAGGAGCGCATGCGCTTACTAATAGTTTTGGAGACCCGCGGAGAGGTCATCGTCATCAAGGAAATGATATTTTTGCCCTCAGAGGCACACCAGTGGTTGCAGTAGTTTCAGGATCTGTTAGCGCAACGTATACGGGTGGTGGTGGCAAAACCATCTATCTTTACGGAAGCGATGGAAATACCTATATCTATATGCATCTCAATGGATATGCCGTAACCGGTGGTAGTGTTTCGCAAGGTCAGGTAATTGGTTATGTAGGTAGTACTGGAAACGCACGTGGTAGCTCTTCCCATCTGCATTTTGAGATACGACCTGGTGGAGGAAGGGCAATCGACCCTTATCCCATCTTAGCAGCATCTCACTAGTTGAAGCTCCTCTAACTGGATTTGTTTCGCCGATTCCCTCACATATTGTATAAAGATATAATTGGAGTTCTCCCTATTTTTCCATCCGATTTAACCTCCTATATCTAAAAACCATTAGATTGTTTACAATATTTTCGTATTAAGGATTTTCCTTTTATATAAAGCTTGATTTACCATTCTTTTCATAATGATGGTAGGTTGTTGAGATGTTTTTGGGAGTTCTTTAATTAATCAAAAACAAAGATTATGGAGCGGCAAGGAGGTCTTAACTGAAGATATGAAAAATGCATTCATAATATATAGTGAGGATTATAACGTAAGTTTTGATAAGCATATATTTCCAGTTGAGAAGTACAGTTTGCTTTACAATCGTCTTTGTCAGGAAGGCTGGATTCATAAAGATGAAATTATTAAACCCAAACCAGTATCAAAAGAGAATTTGCTACTTGTTCATACCGAGAGATATCTCAAAGATCTATTTTCTCTTAGATTAACTGCAAGAACTTCATGGTCAGAGTTATCCCTTACCAAAGAAATAATTAGTTTCTTTTTGCTAACCACAGGCGGAACTATTTTAGCTTGTCAGCAGGCTCTGGAAGCACAAAGGACTGCTATTAATTTGGCAGGAGGCTATCACCATGCCTATCCCGAAAGAGCTGAGGGATTTTGCTATATAAATGATATTGCGGTTGCACTGAGAGCAGTACAGGCACACGACAGCAGGCTCAAAGCAATGATTATTGATTGTGATCTTCATCAAGGAAATGGTACTGCTTACATTTTTAGCGGCGATAATCGTGTCTTTACTTTCTCAATTCACCAGGAAGATCTTTATCCGGTTCCTAAAGAAAAGAGCAGTCTTGATATAGGATTGGAAGGAGGCACCGGCGGAAAAGAATATTTGGAAAAACTAAGAAACTCTCTTCCTGATGCTATTAAAACGTTTGATCCTCATTTGATAGTCTATGATGCCGGTGCAGACCCCTATGTGGATGATCAATTGGGGGATCTTTGTCTGACGAAAGATGAGCTTAAAGAAAGAGATCTTCTGGTTTTGACTCTCGCTCGCTCAAGGAATATCCCGGTAGCTATAGTCCTGGGCGGAGGATATGCCCTGAGGACAGAGGACGTTGTTGACATCCATGCAGCTACCGTTACAACGGTTTTGGAATTTTAATGAAATTTCGAAAATATTCAAGGAGATAGAAGAGAAGCGAAGAATGAATAGATTGGATATTGACCGGATAAGGCCGTTTTGATACTATAGAAATAACCTTTAAACTAGTCCGGCGAGGCTAGCAAGGGGTAAAAGGAATATGTATTGGAGTATGCCTTCTTGCAGCTAGACCGAGGAGGCATTTTTTATGCCCAAACTCAGGTGATTAGAGTGGAATTTAAAGCCAAGACCGCTGTGTTGAACAGCAGTGATATTGAGAGAATAATTACGAGAATTGCCCACGAGATTGTAGAAAAGAATAAAGGAGCTAAGAATTTGGTGCTCGTAGGCATAAGAACTCGTGGTGTTTATCTGGCCAATCGTTTGGTTGAACGTATAAAAAGGGTCGAAAAAGAGGAAATTCCTTTGGGCATGCTGGATATCTCACTTTACCGAGACGATATAGCTCTTCATCCCAAGCTTGAGGTTCAAAGCACCGATATTCCCTTTGATGTAACAGGGAAGGACGTAATCTTGGTTGATGATGTGCTTTTTACCGGGAGAAGTGTAAGAGCTGCCCTTGACGCTTTGACAGATTTTGGTAGACCACGCAGCATTCAATTAGCTGTGCTAATTGATCGAGGGCATAGAGAATTTCCTATTAGGGCGGATTATGTAGGGAAGAATTTACCTACATCCAGAAAAGAAGACGTAAAGGTTTTTTTAGAAGAGACTGATGGCGAAGATTTAGTAGCCTTAGGGAAGAGAATCTAAATCATTGCTATAAGCATTATGGTTCTTAAACCAGGGAGTCAAGATGAGGGAAGTTAAGAACATACCTGAAAACTCAGGCACGCAAGCTAGGATCGAGCAAAAGGCCTTGTCTGCAAAGAACTTGCTGGGTATCAGCCAGCTCTCTGCTGAAGAGATTCATTTGATTCTTTATACTGCACGTTCTTTTGAAGAAATTTCTACCAGAGCGATAAAGAAAGTCCCCACTTTACGGGGCAGAACAATAGTTAATCTCTTCTATGAGCCCTCTACTCGAACAAGAACCTCATTTGAACTTGCTGGAAAGCGGCTTAGCGCTGACGTTATCAACATATCAACTAAAACAAGTGCTGTAGCAAAGGGCGAAGGTTTAAAAGATATGGCATTGACCTTACAGGCAATGGGAATTGATGTAGTCGTGATCCGTCATTCAGTAGCGGGTGCGCCTTATATGATGGCAAGATGGACTGAGGCAAGAATAATTAATGCCGGAGATGGAGCTCACGAACACCCAACTCAAGCTTTACTTGACCTTTATACAATTCAATCAAGATTAGGCAGGTTAAAGGATTTACATATTCTGGTTGTGGGAGATATTTTGCACAGTAGAGTGGCGCGATCAAACATTCTTGCTCTTACTAAGATGAAGGCAAAAGTTACCATAGTGGGTCCTCCCACGCTCATCCCAATGGATATCAAAAAGATGGGAGTAGAGGTAAGTTGTGACTTCGATGAGGTAATACCTCAAGCTGATGTAATCTATCTTCTTCGTCTTCAGTTAGAGCGACAAAAGCAGAATTTTTTTCCATCTTTAAGGGAGTATGCTTCCTTATTTGGGTTTAATAAGGCGAGGCTGGACAAAACAAAAAATAATGTTCTGGTAATGCATCCGGGACCTTTAAATCGGGGAATCGAAATCAGCTCAGAAGTGGCTGATATTGCACAAAACATAATCACTGAGCAAGTTACCAGTGGAATTGCGGTAAGAATGGCTGTTCTGTATCTGTTATTTGGAGGTGCGAGCGATATTGCCGAAGCTGCTGGTTAAAAATGGTGTAATTATAGACCCAACAAATAAAGAAGAAAAGGTATCTGATCTTCTGATTGAAAGTGGGAAGATAAAAAGGATCGGGAAGGGTCTTAGCGGACAGGGAGCCACTGTTCTTGAAGCAGATGGTCTGATAGTATGTCCCGGTCTTATTGATATGCATGCCCATTTACGTGAGCCAGGGAGAGAGGATGAGGAGACAATAGCTAGCGGCACTCGAGCTGCTGCGAAAGGCGGTTTTACCTCGGTTGTCTGTATGGCCAATACTGAACCGCCTGCTGATAATAAATCTGTTCTAGACTACATAAAAGCTCAGGCAGAGGAAGAAGGGGTAGTCCGTGTCTATACAGTTGGTGCAGTTACGAAAGGTCTGAGGGGTGAAGAGCTGGCAGAAATGGCTGAACTTTCAGAGGCTGGGGCTGTTGCTTTTTCCGATGACGGGAGACCCATAATGAATGCAGAGGTAATGCGTCGGGCGTTAGAATATGCAAAAATGTTAAACCGTCCTCTGATCGCCCACGCAGAGGACGAGCACCTTTCCTTTGGAGGACAGATAAATGAGGGTTACTACTCTACACTATTAGGAATGAGAGGGATTCCTGCCGCTGCCGAGGAGACAATAATTGCCAGGGACTTGCTTTTGAGCGAGCTTACAGGAGCAAGACTTCACATCGCTCATGTAAGTACCAAAGGTTCAGTGGGAATGGTTAGAAGGGCAAAAAGGAAGGGTATTCCTGTCACTTGCGAAGTTACACCTCACCACCTTGTATTTACGGACGAAGCCTTATCGACCTTTGATACGAATTACAAGGTTAATCCGCCACTACGTAGCAGAGAAGATATGGATGCACTAAGGGAAGGTTTAGCTGAGGGAATTATCGATGCTATTGCTACCGATCATGCACCTCATGCACTTCAGGAGAAAGAGAAGGAATTTGACTATGCGCCTTTCGGAATTGTAGGCTTGCAGACAGCACTTGCCGTCATAATTACCGAGTTGGTTGAGACAGGAGTCTTAACTATTTCTGAAGCAATCGGGAAAATGAGTACAAATCCTGCCAGGATCTTGGGTATTGATGGGGGAGTTTTGGAGGAAGGCTCAATTGCAGACTTAATTATAGTCGAACCTAAAGCTAAAGTTGAGCTATATAAGCCAGGTTATTCCAAACCTGAAGTTGATGTTGATAACTGGGAGTCAAAAAGCGAAAATAGCCCGTATTTTGGGTGGAAATTACGAGGTAGAGTTATCCACACGGTTGTTGATGGAGAAATTATCGTTAAAGATAGAAAAATAGTTGATAAAAAACCCACATTAGAATCAAGAAAGCGGTATTAAGCTACAAATGGTGAAAGACAATGACTATCATGAATAGAGAACCGTGTATATTGGCTCTGGAGGATGGAGCAACATACTATGGTTGGGCTCTGGGTGAGAAAGGAGAAGCAGCCGGTGAAGTAGTCTTTAATACCAGCATGACTGGTTATCAGGAAATACTAACCGATCCTTCTTATGCAGGGCAAATAGTGACAATGACCTATCCTCTAATAGGAAACTACGGAGTTAACAGGGAGGATTTCGAATCCAGAGGGCCTTTTGTAGAAGGTTTTGTTGTTAGAGAAAGTTCAGGAATCTACAGTAATTGGCGAGCCACCGGGTCTATTAGCGAATTTCTTATGGAATATGGAATAGTAGGCATTGAAGGTATTGATACCAGAGCGCTCACCAGACATATCAGAAGCGAAGGCGCAATGAGAGGGGTCATTTCTTCAGTCAATCTGGATGAGGATTATCTAATCTCTAAAGCAAAGACTATTCCCAGCCTTGTAGGAAGGGATATGGTTAAGGAAGTTACCACAGTTGAGCCCTATGTCTGGAATAACTCAATGGATAAGTCGAAATATATCAGAAAGAATCCCAAATATAAGGTGGTTGTTTTTGACTACGGCATTAAATTTAATATTCTCCGTTCCCTTGAGATTTCAGGCTGTCAGATACATGTCCTGCCAGCAGATGCATCAGCGGAAGAGGCTTTAAAACTTGATCCTGATGGAATTCTCCTCTCCAATGGGCCAGGAGATCCTCAGGGAGTTCCATATGCCATTAAGACTGTTAAGGATTTACTGGGTAAAAAACCTATTTTTGGAATCTGTTTAGGTCACCAGCTATTGGCTTTAGCTTTAGGAGGGGCAACCTACAAGTTAAAATTTGGGCACCATGGAGGAAATCAACCTGTTAAGAATCTTAGGACCGCTAAAGTAGAGATAACTGCTCAAAATCATGGCTTTGCTGTTGACATGGATTCAGTAACCGAAATAGCTGAAGTAACTCATGTAAATCTTAGTGACAACACAGTTGAGGGGATGATATGCAAGGATTTTCAGGCCTTCTCTGTTCAATATCACCCTGAAGCATCGCCCGGTCCTCATGATGCTAAATATTTGTTTCAAGAATTTACCGGTATGATACACCGAAGCAGAAAAAAAGCTTTATCTTGAGCGCTGTGATTTGATTAATGGATAACTGCCAGAAGAACGATAGGTGTGTTCTAATATTAAAACTGGACTGAAGCAAGATGCCTACAAGAAATGACATAAAAAAGATTCTTTTGATAGGATCAGGTCCAATTATTATTGGACAGGCTTGCGAGTTTGACTACTCAGGTACACAAGCATGTAAAGTTCTCAAGGAAGACGGATTCCAGGTGGTACTGATAAATAGCAATCCTGCCACTATTATGACGGACCCGGAGTTTGCTGACCGTACCTATATCGAGCCTATTACCACGCCAATTGTGGAGAAAATTCTAGCGGCGGAGAAACCCGATGCCCTCCTGCCTACTTTAGGGGGACAGACCGGTCTGAATGTCGGCGTGGAGTTAGCTAAAAATGGCGTGCTTGAAAAATATGGCGTAGAGATGATTGGAGCGAAGCTTGAGGCTATTGAGAAAGCGGAAGATCGCAGTCTCTTCAAACAGGCAATGCGGCGAATTGGACTTGAAGTACCCAGAAGCGGCTTTGCGTATAACCTCAGTCAGTCAGAAAAAATAGCAGGGAAGATAGGGTTTCCCTTAGTGATAAGACCCAGTTTTACTCTTGGCGGTTCAGGGGGTAGCATTGCCTGGAATATGGAAGAGTTTAGAGAACTGGTTGCAGACGGCCTTTCAATTAGTCCTATAGGAGAAGTCTTGATTGAAGAGTCGGTCATAGGCTGGAAAGAATATGAACTCGAAGTTATGAGGGATCTAAAGGACAATGTGGTAATTGTCTGTCCCATTGAGAATGTTGATCCTATGGGTATACACACTGGGGATTCTATTACTGTTGCGCCTGCCCAGACCTTAACAGATAAGGAATATCAGAAACTGAGAGATGCCTCTATTAACATAATGAGAGAGATCGGTGTAGAAACCGGGGGTTCCAATATCCAGTTTGCCATAGAACCAGACAGCGGCAGAATGGTAGTAATTGAGATGAATCCCAGAGTATCCAGAAGTTCAGCCTTGGCCTCAAAGGCTACAGGTTTTCCTATAGCGAAAATCGCTGCAAAGCTGGCTACAGGCTATACTCTTGATGAGATTCCCAATGATATTACAAGAGAAACTCCGGCATGTTTTGAACCTACTATTGATTATGTGGTAGTTAAAACTCCACGTTGGGCTTTTGAGAAATTCCCAGATGCTGATTCTACTCTCACAACCAAGATGAAATCAGTAGGTGAAGTAATGTCTATCGGCCGAACTTTCAAGGAGGCACTCCAAAAATCAATACGTTCCCTGGAGGCTGACCGATTCGGTCTGGGAGCAGATGGTAGAGATGAGATTATAAAAGAACAACTTCATCAGAAACTCGCAGTTCCCAATCAAGACCGGCTTTTTTATATCAAATATGCCTTGGAGCAATGTATGCACCTGGATCAGGTATATGAGCTTACGAAAATCGATAGATGGTTTCTCCATAGTGTTCAAGAGATAATTTTTATGGAAAAAGAAATATCGAGTACGACAATTAAGACCATCACACCCGGTCTTTTACGGGAAGCCAAGCGCTATGGTTTTTCTGATTTTCAAATAGCGCACTTATTAGGAAGCGATGAGCAGACAGTAAGAAATCTTCGAACAAAGTTTGATATCATACCTACCTTTAAAACTGTTGATACCTGCGCTGCGGAATTTGAAGCATATACCCCTTACTACTATTCAACTTACGAAACTGAAAATGAAATCAGACCTGCCAAAAAGCCAAAGGTCGTAATTCTGGGGAGCGGCCCCAACCGTATAGGACAAGGAATTGAATTTGACTATTGCTGTGTACATGCGGTATTGGCACTGAAGGAAGAAGGTTACGAAACCATAATGATTAATTGCAATCCGGAAACAGTAAGTACCGATTATGATACAGCAGATCGGCTCTATTTTGAGCCCCTTACCTTTGAGGACGTACTGAATATAGTGGAACGTGAGGAACCGATAGGAGTAATTGTTCAATTTGGAGGACAGACTCCCCTTAAGCTGGCGGTACCGCTCGAAAATGAAGGTGTGAAGATACTGGGAACTCCACCCGATAGTATTGATTTAGCTGAAGACAGAAAACGGTTTGGCAGACTTCTAAAGAGATTCGGACTTAACCAGCCTTTACACGGTACCGCTTTCTCTTATGAGGAAGCCAAAAAAGTAGCTCAGCAGATAGACTATCCTCTTCTGGTTAGACCCTCATATGTTCTTGGTGGTAGAGCAATGGAGATCGTATACTCTGAGGAGATGCTAGAGAGCTATATTTTTTCCGCAGCGAAGGCGTCTCCAGAGCATCCTATTCTTATTGACAAGTTTCTAGAGGACGCTGTGGAAATCGATGTTGATGCAGTTGCTGACGGTAACGATGTATTTATAGGCGGAATAATGGAACATATCGAAGAGGCAGGTATACATTCGGGTGATAGTGCCTGTGCTATACCACCGCAGAATCTAACCAAAGAGAAAATAGAGGAAATAAAAAATTACACCAAGAAATTAGCTCTAAAGCTTGGTGTGGTGGGGCTTATTAATATTCAATTTGCAGTTAAGAATGATACGGTCTTCGTTCTGGAAGTAAACCCCAGAGCATCACGGACTATCCCCTTTGTTAGCAAAGCCACTGGCATACCGCTGGCTAAACTGGCAGCAAAGGTGATGGTTGGCCGCACTCTGAAAGAATTAGGTCACAGAGAGAGGTTAGAATTTAAACATATTGCTGTAAAGGAAGCAGTTCTTCCATTTGGTAGATTTCCGGAAGTAGATACTATATTGGGCCCTGAGATGAAATCTACTGGCGAGGTAATGGGAATAGATTTTGATTTTGGCGCAGCTTTTGCTAAAGCAGAAATGGGAGCCAGCTCATCACTTCCAGTACAGGGTGCGGTCTTTATCAGTGTAAACAATAAAGATAAGCTGGCTATCGTTCCCATTGCCCACCGGATTCAGGAAAAAGGATTTAAGATTATTGCAACCAGTGGTACAGCTGAGGTTCTGTCACAAAATGGGATACGGGTTTCAGAAGTGCTCAAATTAAGAGAAGGCCGTCCAAATGTAGTAGACCTTATTAAAAGCGGGCAGATTAACCTGGTTATAAATACACCTTGGGGAAGAGGTACCCGCACTGATGGTTATTATATTCGAACCGCAGCAATGGCTCACAGAATTCCCTGTATAACTACTATCTCTGCTGCTTCAGCAGCGGCCAAGGGAATTGAAGCAATGTCGGACAATGAGCTTTCTGTGTATGCCATACAAGATTATTATAATAAATCATCCTGATTTGAATATAATATAAACCGAATATTGTTTCATATTTATGGTTCAAAATAGATGTTCTAATGAAGATGGTACAAAGCAAAATAAAGGTTCTTTCCATAAAGGAATTAAGTAAAGACATATACCGCCTGTCTCTTGATGCTCCACATATTTCAAAGGAAGCTAAACCCGGTCAGTTCATAAACATTCTTTGCGGGGAAAATCAAAACTATATTCTGCGACGGCCTTTTAGCATTTATTCCAGGAACGATACTTCCATCGAAATTGTCTTTAAGGTTGTTGGCAGGGGAACAGCCTGGCTTAAGGAAGTAGAATCCGGTTCAATACTGGATATAATTGGGCCTTTGGGTAAGGGGTTTGAAATAAAAGAGGATTTTGAAAGCGCGCTGCTGGTTTCCGGAGGGACAGGCATCGCTGCTCTTAGGCTTCTGGCTGAGGAGCTAAAGAATAAAGGAACGAAAGTGTATATAGCTTTGGGAGCTCGTAGTATAAGCAACCTTCCTTTTAGCGATGAGCTAGAAAAGATTGCACATAAGCTGTATCTTGCAACTGAAGATGGAACTTTAGGAAAGAAGGGCCTGGTCACAGATTTACTATCCGGACTCTTTAAGAAGATGAATCTACAGCAAGTCTATGCCTGCGGTCCCAACGCTATGCTTATAAAAGTAGCTGAGCTGTCCTCCCGTTACAAAATCCCTTGCCAGGTTTCTCTGGAGAAATTTATGGGCTGTGGCTTGGGAGTTTGTCTTTCCTGCGTATGTCCGATTAAGATTGATTCCGGAGATTGGGATTATCAGCGAGTATGTATAGAGGGGCCCGTTTTTAAATCAGATGAGGTTGTGTGGGATGCCGTCTAATCTTGCGGTAGAGATTGCTGGAATAAAAATGAAGAATCCAGTTATGACAGCCTCTGGTACCTTCGGAAGCGGCAGAGAATATTCCTCACTGCTGGATATTAACAAATTAGGGGCAATAGTGGTTAAATCAGTTACTTTTAACGAAATTAAAGGGAACAAACCACCCCGTATTTGTGAGACTGCTTCAGGTATTTTAAATAGTATTGGTTTACAAAATAAGGGTGTTGATTATTTTATTAATATGGATCTTCCTTTTTTAAAACAGTTTGATGTTCCAGTTATCGTTAGTGTTGCGGGTTATAATATCGAACAGTATGTTCAAGTAGTAACCAGACTGGAAAAGGCCAGAGGAATTTCTGGAATTGAGCTGAATGTTTCCTGTCCCAATATTAAAAATGGCGGGATGGAATTTGGAAACAGCCTGAAGATACTAAGGAATCTAGTCGGAAGAGTACGGACAGTAACTGACAGGGCTATTATAGTAAAATTGTCTCCGAATATTGCAGATATTTGCAAAATAGCAGAAGCAGCCATAGGGGCGGGAGCTAATGCTATTTCTCTAATTAATTCTATTCCAGCAATGTCTATTGATATCGATAACCGCAAGCCCAAACTCGGCAATGTAACGGGAGGTCTTACCGGGCCAGCGATAAAGCCGATAGCTTTGAAGATGGTTTGGGAAGTTGCTAATAGAGTTGAGGTTCCGGTAATCGGTATAGGTGGAATTATGACCACAGAGGATGCAATCGAATTTTTTCTGGCCGGTGCTTCCGCTGTAGCTATTGGAACTGCAAATCTGGTGAATCCAAAAACGACTCTTACGATTATTGCAGGACTGAGGGACTATTTAAAACAGAAAAAGATCGATGATATCAATGAACTAAGAGGCATGCTAATTATATGATAATAACTTTTATCCGTACTCTTAATATTTTATTGAGGAGACGCGTTGAAAAATCCACCTCTGATTTTGGCCCTTGATGTCTCGAGTCAGATTGAAGTTGCAAGACTCTGCCATATGCTGCGTAATCGGATCGATTTCTTCAAGGTTGGTTTGCAGCTTTTTATTGCGGAAGGCAGACAGGTAGTGGAACTTATCCATACTCTGGGTGGAAAAGTCTTTTTAGATCTCAAATTTAATGATATTCCGAATCAGGTAAGCGATGCCTGTCGCGAGTCGCTCAAGATGGGAGTAGAGATGCTCACTGTCCATACTACTGGAGGTTTCGAGATGATGAGAAGGGCAGCTGAGGCAGTTAAGTGGGAGAATGGAACTACGAAAGTGTTGGGCGTTACCCTGCTTACGTCTTTGGATGATGAAACTGTAAGAGAGATAGGGATAGAGCGCGAAGTAAGTGAGCAGGTAACCTATCTGGCTAAGCTTGCTCAGGAAGCTGGCCTGGACGGAGTAGTAGCTTCGCCTCTTGAAGTCACTGCCATAAGAGAGATCTGCGGTGGTCAATTCTTGATAGTAACACCGGGCATTCGACTTCCGGGAATTGCTGCTTATGATCAAAAGAGAGTTCTCTCAGTAAAAGAGGCTATAAAGGCAGGTGCGTCTTATATAGTAGTAGGGAGACCTATAATAAAAGCATCGGATCCAATAAAGGTTGTAGATCAGATCTTGGCAGAACTGGGGGAATCCTCAGGATGAAAAAGCAGGAAGTACTGGAGCTGTTTGAGAAGAAAAAGGTAATTGAAAAGGGACATTTTTTGCTTTCCTCTGGAAGACACAGCGATACATATCTTCAAACTGCGAGGATACTTCAATTTCCCGAACTAACTCGGAAATTAGCTCAAGAATTAGCCAGGAACTATTCGAAGGTTGATGTGGTTATATCACCAGCTCTAGGAGGAATAATATTGGGATTTGCAGTAGCTGAAGCATTGGGATGCCGTATGATTTTTACCGAACGCTGTGAACAAAAGATGGAGTTGCGCCGCGGATTTGAATTGCGTAAGGATGAACGTGTCTTGATAGTCGAGGACGTTATAACAACTGGTCAGTCAGTAAAGGAAATATTGGATATTGTTAAGGATAGGGAAGCTATTTTGGTGGGTATTGCTGTCTTAATAGATCGTGGAGATAAGAAAATATTTTCAGAGGTTCCTAACGCCCTGGTTAAATTGTCCATAAAGTCTTATGCGCCTCAGCAGTGTATTTTCTGTAATGATGAGATACCCCTGGTTGCCCCTGGAAGCAGATATAAAATTTAAGTTCGACAGTATTGAATGTGAAACTTTAGTTGGATTATGAAGGAGATAGGTTGATATATTTTGCTCAGGCAAAGCAGTCGAAGACACGCGGTCGGCACCTTCTCAACATAGCAATATTTAAATTTAACCGCCGCTCGAGTCTCGCCTCGCGCATAGCCAAGGGCTCTAACCAGAAGGTAGATAGCGAGGCTTCGACACGGTCTTCTCCCTGCTTCGCCTTCGCCTTTCCACCCCTTTTGCTCAAGTGTTGACCTAACTTGTTCATAGACCACTTTAGTTATTCTTGATAACTTTGAACCTAAAAAGTATAATTCCAGATACAATGCGAGGAGGAAGATGGAGATTCCGGAACTTTCTGCCGAAGATCGTAGCCGGGGCTTGGAGAAAGCTATTCAGCTGAGAAGAAAGAGAGCAGAACTGAAAAAAGAACTAAAAAAAGGAAAGATTAGTCTTGAAGTAACCCTCAGGCAAATAGATGATGAGGTGTTGGGCCGGATGAAGGTTAGCTCTTTTCTACAATCTCTACCGGGAGTGGGGCAGGTACGAAGCCGCAGTATAATGAGAAAATTAGGTATAAGTACAGTAAAGAGAGTTCAGGGTTTAGGTTCCAAACAGCGAGAGCTGATTATCGCTGAACTGAAAGAAAAAATGTAGAGAATTCTATTATTTCAAGATATGTAGTATCCTGCTTTTGTGCAATAGAGACTTACGTAAACATATTTGTGAGTCGGTGTGCAGCTTCACTTCTCAATATAGTAGTGGGAAAGTAAAAATTGTTGCTTGTAATCAAAACAGTTATATATGGGTAAATTATGGGTTCGAAGATACACAAGAAGCTCTTTGTAGTATCCGGGCCATCTGGAGCAGGGAAGGGCACTTTAGTAGCAAAACTCCTTAGTTCACTAGCTGGCGTCAAACGTTCTGTATCGGTAACCACCAGACCTAAACGACCGGGAGAGGTTGATGGCTATGATTATTATTTTCTGACCGAAGAAGAGTTTGAGCAGAAGAGGGAACAGGGAGAATTTCTTGAATCTGCTACTGTGCATAAATACCTGTATGGGACCCTTTATAGCGAAGTAAAGCATAAACTGCTTGCAGGTGAGGATGTAATTCTGGAGATAGATGTACAGGGAGCGCTTCAAGTAAAAAAGAAGATTCCCGATTCTATCTTAATTTTTATCCAACCACCTTCAATAGCGGAGCTTGAACACAGATTGAAAAAAAGGCAAACAGAAACTCCAGACGATTTTGCAGCACGAATAGATGCAGCACTAAAAGAGATGAAAGCCGCATATAATTATGATTATGTGATTGTAAACGATAAGGTTGATAGAGCCGTAAAAGAGCTGATTAAAGTAGTGAGTGAAGAGAGAGCAAAAACATCGACATTAAACATTTGAGGATATAAGATGCAGGATACAAACTGCAAGCCCGTTGAAAAATTTATTATTTAACTATTTTTAAAAAATCTCAATACGGAATAGAATATATATGTTGCAGACAATGATTTTGTATCGCGCACCCAAAGTGTTTAAGAATTTCAAGGCAGAGGGCAAAAAGGAGAGTAAAGGTGCTACTAAAACCCAAGATTGATGATCTGCTAAAGAAAGTGGATAGCAAGTATACTCTGGTCATACTGACTGCGAAGAGAGCTAGGCAGATAAATTATTATCAGAGCAGCCTGAAGAAAGAAGAAGGTCTGGTAGAGGGAGTACAACCTTTGATCAAGAGCGAATCAAGTAAACCTCTCACTATTGCCATGGAAGAAGCAGCTGATGACAAAATAACTTATGAGCGTTTAGTGGATGGTATCAAATAGCGTTGAGTCAGTGTACGATACTGGCTTATCTGTTCACTATTGTAAGACCGAGAAGTGGGCGTTAAGAAAAGTATAATCGTTTCAAGATAAATTCTATTCATAGCCGTAAACATAACCTCTTTGTCCTGTATGATTTAGCACGGTTTCACCTCAAACATTTTGAAATAGTCTGCGAAGTGAATTAGAAATGCTTAAGGACAAGATAATAGTTCTTGGAATAACAGGCAGTATTGCAGCTTATAAGTCTGCTGAACTGGCAAGACTTCTGGTTAAAAGGAAAGCGAAAGTAAAAGTAATAATGACCACGGCTGCCCTTAACTTCATAACTCCCCTAACCTTCGAAACTATTACAGCAAACAAAGTTGCAACAAGTCTTTTTGAACCACATTTGCCTGATGAAACTCTGTTTCACATCACACTGGCAAGAGAAGCAGATCTGATTCTGATTGCTCCTGCTACTGCTAATATTATTGCGAAGATTGCCCAAGGAATTGCTGATGATCTACTTTCTTCAACGGTTATTGATTGTACCTGTCCTCTTATTATTGCACCGGCTATGCATAAAGAGATGTATTTAAATCCTGCCACTTTGCAAAATATTGAGACGCTGAATCGCAGGGGAATTCGCCTGGTTGGTCCCGAGGAAGGGGAATTGGCATCGGGAGATGAAGGGATAGGGAGGCTAGCTGATTTATTTACAATTATACAAGCAGTGGAAGAGGAACTTGCCAGAAAGGAGGATCTTAAAGGAATCAAAGTCTTGGTAACTGCTGGAGGAACCCGTGAACCAATCGATCCTGTAAGATATATTAGTAATAGATCTTCTGGAAAGATGGGATATTTTATAGCGGCTGAAGCCAAAAGGAGAGGTGCTCAAGTAGTTTTGGTGAGCGCTCCCACAAGTTTGGTTCCCCTTGATGGTATAGACCTGGTACAAGTTGTTACTGCTGAAGAAATGAGGACGGCCGTTTTCGAAAATATGGCGTCATCACAAGTTTTAATCATGGCAGCAGCTGTTGCAGATTTTAAGCCAGCTTCGTTTAAGCCTGAAAAAATTAAAAAAGACTCAATGCCTTCTTCCATAGAGCTTAGTCCAACAGCCGATATATTGAAGGAGGCAGCAGATATTAAGGGAGACTGTCTGTTTGTGGGTTTTGCTCTGGAGTCCGAACTCGACTTACGAGAGGCTAAAAGAAAACTTATAGAAAAGAACTTAGATTTGATTGCCGTTAACACCTTTGAATATTTAGGTGCTGACAAAAATCAGATAACTTTTGTTAATAAAGATGGCGCTATCCCTCTTCCCCTTCTTTATAAAGAGCAGGCAGCAAGAGCGGTAATTGATGAGGTTGTAAAATTATTTAAGAACAGATAAATGTTACAAATGTTAATAAAGGCTGGTTCTATACTTAGAATGCATTCCACGTAGACACGCAAAAAGTTGTCAGTGAGGAGTCGGTAGTAGGCAGTGATAATTATACTCCCGACTGTCGACTAAGAAACTCCAGACTAGTTTTTGATACCTAGGCAAAAATACTTCATACCTTTTGTACAGAACTAAAATATATTTTGTTAACAAGGTTTGTGCTTGACGATTTTCAGCTCTTCTGATAGATTTCTCTTAACTAAATACTGAAGCTCTCTTATCCAGAGTTGGCAGAGGGACTGGCCCTATGAAGCCCGGCAACCTGGAAGGTAGTCGAAAGTCAAAGGAATCTAAAATCAGCTTGACGTTTGACCCACGAGTAAGGCTAGTAATTAACTAGGCTGAAAGCTGGTAGACTATTTTTTAAGGTGCCAATTCCTGCAGAGCTTTCCAAGGAAAACTTCTGAAAGATGAGAGGAATAGAGATTCTAACGACCCTCTTCTTGCTTTGAGAAGAGGGATTTTTATCGATGGGAGTTCAGTCGAAATGTCACAAAGATACGCAGGAAATTTATCAGTGGGGAATCGGTAGTCGGAAGTGAAAATTATACTCCCGACTATTTACTAATAAACTTCCGACTAGTTTCTGATGTTTAGATAAACGGGAGCTGTTTTTACATAGAAGTATAGAAGCTTTAAAGGGACTGAATAAATGCAGCTTGAGGGTTTTCAGAGGTCTTTATTTAAACTTATGAAAAGGGGGAAATGAATGAAAAAGCAAAGCTATTTTTTCACCTCGGAATCAGTAACTGAAGGACATCCAGATAAAATAGCTGATAGAATTTCTGATGCTATTCTTGATGGTGTATACATGGATGATCCAGTTGGGAGAGTAGCCTGCGAAACCCTAGTGACTAGAGGCCTTGTAGTTGTAGCTGGAGAAATAACTACTACCACATATGTAGATATTCCGAGGGTTATCAGGGATACTGTGAGAGAAGCCGGTTATACACGAGCAAAGTATGGTTTTGACTGCGATACCTGTGGGGTTGTTACAAGTATCCAGGAACAGTCAAGGGATATTTCGATTGGAGTCAACCATGCTTTAGAAGAACGCACTGGTGAATCTACTGATATTGAACTGGATAAAGAAGGAGCAGGAGACCAGGGAATGATGTTCGGCTATGCTTGTAACGAAACTCCTGAACTTATGCCTATGCCAATAATGCTTGCCCACAAGCTGGCTCACCGGCTGGCTGAAGTAAGAAAGTCAGGTGTGGTCCCCTATCTTAGGCCAGACGGTAAAACCCAAGTAACACTGCAATATGTTGATGGGAAGCCGGTGGCGATTGATAAAGTTCTTATAGCTGCCCAACATCGGCCGGGGATTGATCTGGAAAATCTTATACGGCCTGATTTGATTGAGCATGTTGTTAAGCCTGTCCTGCCGGAAGAATTGGTGGATAAAGAGCTACTTGAAGACAAACACCGTATGTTGGTCAATCCAACTGGACGATTTGAAATTGGAGGTCCTATGGCTGACACAGGGGTTACCGGTAGAAAGATTATGGTAGATACTTACGGTGGGATGTCAAGGCATGGCGGTGGGTGCTTTTCTGGTAAAGATCCTACAAAGGTAGACCGGTCCGGTGCTTATGCAGCCCGGCATGCAGCGAAAAATGTAGTCGCAGCAGGCCTGGCTGACAGGTGCGAAGTACAGATTGCTTATGCTATAGGAGTAGCGCGCCCACTCTCTATAGCGGTCCATACTTTCGGAACAGAGAAGATAGATAAGAGGAAGATTGAAAAACTGATAGAAGAATGTTTTGATTTTAGGCCGGCTGCTATCATACGAAACCTCGATCTAAGAAGACCAATATATAAGAAGACTGCATGCTATGGACATTTTGGCCGCAATGATGCCGATTTCACCTGGGAGCGAACAGATACAGTTGATGTATTGAAGAAAGAGGCGGGTACACAATAAATTGAGGAACTTTTTCCAAAAGGTCTAAAACAAGATAATTTGCAAAAGAGCCACCATTTAGGGTGGCTCTCTACTGCTAGCCTGCAGTTATCCAAGCTGATATAATCGGAAAATCGAGGGTAGGTATATGGAGAGATTATTTGCTGAAATCATAGTTGATGTTCCTGCAGAAGAAGTCGACCGCCCATTTACTTATGCAGTCCCCAGGAAATTGCACTCTCAGATTGCTGTTGGTTCGATGGTTTTGGTTCCCTTTGGAAAAAGACGCGAGGTTGGCTATGTTGTTGGACTTTCCTTTGCAACTTCTTATCCTTCAGTAAGCGAAATTATTAGCATCATTGATGATCATCCCGTTTTAACAGCAGAGATGATTGAGCTCAGCAGCTGGATTGCGTATTACTATATCTCTACTCAAATTGCAGCATTGAGGCTTTTTCTTGCCCCGGGACGAAGAAGGAAGATAGTTAAACGAATGGTCTTGATTGTTAAAAATGAACATATTGGTGAAACTTCTCTTTCAGAACAAGAGCAGCAAATTTTGCAGATGATTCGCTCAGCAGGAGGCGATTTGCCGTGGGAAGAGATGAAAAAACATTTGAATGTTAAAAATTCTTATACCGCTCTTAAAAAACTAATGGGAAAAGGCATTATTGAGAGTAGATATGAATTAACGGCGCCACGCATAGGACCCAAGCGTGAAGAGTGGGTTGAGCTGATTGCAGAAATCAATGAGCAAGAGTTGAATAATTTTAATAAGTCTTCTAAACAGAAGGCAATTCTTGAAGAACTGGTGAGAAGAGAAAGGACAATGAGGGTAAAAGACCTGCTCTTGCATACAGATACCACTAGAAATCCATTAAGGTCTCTGGAAAAGAAAGGGAAGATTAGACTGTACAAAAAAGATGTTAGACGCGGGAGCAGAGATTACAGCTATGATCTAACTCAATCAACACTGAATTATGATCTTAACACGGAGCAAAGGGAAGCACTGCATCATATTAAAGAAACTGTTGAGGAAAGAAGTTTTAAAGTTTTTCTTCTTCAGGGGGTGACTGGTAGTGGAAAAACAGAAGTTTATCTTCAAGCTATTGCTTATGCTGTCAAACAGGGGAGAAGTGCAGTTGTAATTGTTCCTGAGATAGTACTCACCGCACAAATGGTGGAACGGTTTAAGAAAAGATTTGGTGAACGAGTAGCAGTAATGCATTCAGCACTGGGTGAGGGAGAGCGGTTCGACCAATGGCAGGCGGTGAATAGAGGTAATTTTGATGTAGTGGTTGGTGCACGCTCTGCTATATTTGCTCCGCTCAGAAACCTGGGTTTAATTGTCGTTGATGAAGAGCAAGAGACTAGTTACAAACAGAATAGAAACCCTCGTTATCATGCCAGGGATGTTGCCATCAAGCGGGCCAATTTGAATAACGCTGCTGTTATTCTAGGAAGCGCAACTCCATCGGTGGAAAGTAAATACAGGGCAGAAAAGGGTGAATTTAAACTTTTAACCTTACCTAAGCGCGTGGAAGAGAGGCCGCAACCGGATATTGAAATTATCGATATGAGACAAAGAAACGATCGATATATTTTTCACCAGAAACTCTCTGATGGAATAGGCTCTGCGCTTTCAGCAGGTGATAACGTTATATTATTTCTTAATCGCCGGGGGTTTGCCAGTTTTTTAATTTGTAAAGATTGTGGTTTGTCAGCCAGATGCGAGCAATGTGCAGTATCTCTCACTTACCATTTACCGCACAGAAGCGGTGAAAAGAAATTGCTAAAGTGTCATCATTGCGGTAGCACAAGGTTACCACCTCAAATTTGTCCAAGCTGTGGAAGTCATAACATTGGATATTTTGGATTGGGAACACAGCAAGTTGAAACAGAAACAAGAAGGTTATATCCTCAAAATAAGACGATAAGAATGGATACTGATGCATTAAGCAGTAAGAATGCATATATTCATAAGCTTGTTGACTTCAAATCGTCTTCAGGTGCCATACTTCTCGGCACCCAGATGATAGCAAAAGGTCTGGACTTTCCCGAAGTGACGTTAGTTGGAGTAATAAATGCCGACACTGCTTTGAATCTGCCTGATTTCCGGGCATCAGAGAGGACTTTTCAGCTTCTAATGCAGGTGAGTGGCAGAGCCGGAAGGGGAAACCGACCCGGGAAAGTGCTAATTCAAACGTATGCACCTGAGCATTATGCAATTGATACTGTGAAAAACGGAAATTATGATTCGTTTTATCACCGGGAAATAACATTTCGAAAAGAACTTGGTTACCCTCCCTTTTCGAAGATAATAAATATTTTATTTACGGGAAGCGAGGAGAAGCAAGTTTTGACGGTAGCAACAGAGTTAGCAAAACACTTTTACCGGAAAGGGACAGATAGATGGATGGGTGTGTTAGGTCCTGCATCTGCACCTATCTCAAAGATTAAAGGACGGTATCGCTGGCACTTGATGCTTAAAGTTAAGAAAGAGGGACTGCAAAAATTCATAAAGGAATCCCTGCAGGAATTTAGAGCTCAAAGGATTAGCGACAGAGTCAATATAATAGTAGATGTTGATCCCATTTGGCTCTTATGAGAAAAATATGAAATAATCGTCTCTAATCCTTCTTTAAAACCTTCCTGCCGGCAGGCAGGAAGAGGAGAACATATATAGTCTCCCTTTTCTAAAGGGAGGTTTGAGGGATTAACTCTTTTCTAAGGCGGGTACAGGGGGATTACAGTTAATTTCCAATTAATAATTGTCAATTGACAATTATTAATTGCTGAGGTGGAGGATTAGCCAATGTCAATATTATCACTAAAAAAGCTGGGAGACCCTGTTTTAAGGGAAAAATCAAAACAGGTAGATATAGGCGATGAAGGATTGAAAGATTTGGTAAAGACAATGGAGCAGCTAATGCGTGAATCTCAGGGAGTTGGTTTAGCTGCAAACCAAATTGGAGTATTGAAAAGAGTTTTTGTTTATGACATTGGTGATGGTTTACGGATATTACTTAATCCGCAAATAGTTTCAAAGGAAGGAATAATAGAGGAAGAGGAAGGATGCTTGAGTGCCCCGCAAATAAGGGTCAAGGTCCAGCGCGCTGAAAAAATCAGGGTTACAGCGCAAGACCTAGAGGGTAATCCTGTTGATCTTGAAGTTGAAGGGCTGGTTGCTCGCGTCTTTCAACACGAGATTGATCACTTGGAGGGAAAGCTTATCATCGACCGGTGCAGCAAAGAAGAAAAACGCAGAGCATTGAGAGAAATGGAAGGTATTTGAATCAAGAGAGCTAGGAGCAAATTAGTTGCGATAGAACGAATTTAAATTACAATTGTTAAAGGTTCCTGCTGTTAAACAGTTTTACTGACTGGGGATAGAAAATTGGAATCTTTAAGCAGACACATGCTTTTCTAATCAATAATAAATTAACCAGGTTACTGAGTAATATGATGCGTATTCTTTTCTTTGGTACCCCGCAATTTGCTTTACCGTCTCTGCAAGCACTGGTAGACTCCCATCATCAGATTGCAGCTGTTGTTACCCAGCCAGATAGACCAAAGGGGCGAAAACTACACACAGTTTCACCTCCGGTAAAGATAAAAGCCGATCGCGAAGGTATATTGTGTATGCAGCCTTACAGCTTAAAAGAAAAAGGGATTGAGAAACAGATCAAAGCTCTTTCCCCAGATATAGCTGTCGTTGTAGCTTTCGGACAAATCATCCCTAACTGGCTTTTGGAATTTCCTCCCCATGGATGTCTTAATTTACATGCTTCTTTGCTTCCAAGTTATAGGGGAGCAGCTCCTATTCAACGAGCCTTGATGGATGGGGTGAAGGAGACAGGTATTTCGATTATGCGATTAGATAGTGGTATCGATACCGGACCTATATATAGGCAGGAGAAATTGGAGGTTACTGATGATGATACTGCTGTCTCTCTCTATATCAGGCTTTCTGAATTAGGTGCCCGGGTATTGATGCAGGTAATTGAAGAAATCGAAAAGGGAACTGCTGTTTTAAAACCTCAGGATGAAAATCTGGCAAACTACGCACCTAAAATTGAAAAAGAAGAAGGGGAAATAAAATGGTTGCTTCCAGCAGAAGTAATTCACAATTTAATAAGAGCATTAAATCCAACACCAGGAGCTTATACTTTTTTTGGTTCAAGAAGATTGAAGATATGGAAGACAAGAAAAGAGCCGACTATGTTACAGACAAAAGGGAAAGCAGGCGAAATACTTGCTGCCGGGAGAGAACTGCTGGTTGCAACCGGCACAATACCTTTAGCAATTGTTGAAGTTCAACCGGAAAATAAGGATAGAATAACGGGAGACGAGTTTGTTCGCGGTTACCGGATTAAAAAAGGCGATAAATTCGGAGAATGAAATTTGTAATTAAAGCTGATAGGGTACTATATAAAAGCTAACCTTTCAGAATCTTGAATAGCATATCATCTATAGTGTATGATATATTTTAAATGCTTAAAGGTTAGTTGGATTATAAAGGAGATAGGTTGACACATTTTACTCAGGCAAAGTGGTCGAAGACACCCCGCCAGCGGCGGGGCCGCTCGAGTCTCGCCTCGCGCATTACCAAAAGCTTTACCTAGAATGTAGATAGCGAGGCTGCGACACGGTCTTATCCATGCTTCGACTTCGCCCCTTCGCCTTTGTTTAATCAAGTGTTAACCTAACTTGTTGATAGACTAGGTTAGTTTTAAATAAAATACAGGAAGGTGAAACGTTCATGTTTTTCTTTGATCCCCTATATTTCATAATACTTCTTCCGGCAATTGCCCTCTCTTTGTGGGCTCAATATAAAGTAAAGTCTGCCTTTGAGAAATACTCAAAAGTTGCTGCTTCATCACGAGCGAGCGGAGCAGAAGCAGCTGAGATGATTTTGAAACGAAAAGGACTGAGCAACGTAAATATTGAGAGAGGCACTGGTGTACTTACCGATGCTTATGATCCCAGGAATCGTGTTTTGAGACTGTCACCGGATGTATATCAGGGACGTTCTTTGGCAGCACTAGGAGTCGCTGCTCATGAAGTTGGCCATGCTCTTCAACATGCGGTTCAGTATACTCCACTTAAGATAAGATCGGGGCTGGTGCCAGCAGCAAACTTCGGTTCACAGATGGCATTTCCTCTTATATTCTTGGGTTTTTTATTAGCACGAGGAGGTTCTACTATAAGTCCTATGCTTATAAATTTGGGCATAGTAGCATTTTCAGTTGCAGTACTTTTTCAGGTGGTTACTCTTCCAGTAGAATTTAATGCAAGCCGTCGTGCTATGTTATTACTCAAAGAATCTGGCCTGATAAGTTCCGCGGAGGATCGACAGACCAAAGCGGTACTCGATGCTGCTGCCTTAACCTATCTAGCAGCGGCTCTGGTAGCAGTTCTTCAACTGCTCTATTTCATATTAAGAGGTCAGAGAAGAGTTTGATGTCCTGGTGTCCTCAAAAGCTGGTGTTTCCCGCAGTGCAAGAGAAATTGCCTTCAATATAGTACAAAGAGTTCACCAGACTGGGAGTTATGCCCACATTCTTCTTAACAGGGAGCTAAAGAGAAGTAAGTTAGAAAGACGTGATAAAGCTCTCTTAACAGAGCTGGTATACGGAAGTTTGAGAGCAGAAGGCACCCTTGATTGGGTGCTTTCGCAATTTACTACAAAGCCCATAGAAGAACTACCTCCCTCTATAAGAGATATTCTTCGTTTAGCTATATATCAACTTCTTTATATGAATAAAATACCAGTCCATGCTGCCTGCAATGAATCAGTCAAGCTTAGTAAGAAAATATCCGGTAAAACATTTGCCGGTCTGGTAAATGCTCTTTGCAGGAGAGTTGCTAAAGAAAAAGATCAACTGCTGTGGCCCAAATGGGAGGAAGATCCTATAGGATTCATTGTTCTTACTACTTACCATCCCCGCTGGATAGTGGAAATGTGGGTTGATGAGCTAGGATTGGAGGCAACAAACCAGCTTTGCCAGGCCAACAATAGAAGATTTCCACTCGCACTCCGTGCTAACACTCTAAAGACCACAGTGACGGAACTTAGGAGCAGGTTGGAGCAGCGGGGAATGGAAACGACTCCCTCAACCTTAATTCCTGAAGCATTGTTAGCAAACCGAATAGGAGATATATCAGAACTACCTGAGTTTCAGAATGGTCTCTTCCAGATTCAGGATGAAAGCTCAATGCTGGCAAGCTATGTAGTTGACCCCCAGTCTGGTGAGAGTGTATTGGATCTGTGTGCCGCCCCTGGCGGAAAGACTACGCATCTTGCAGCGCTAATGAAGAATAAAGGAAGGATCATTGCAGTAGATTTGCATGCACATCGGTTGAAACTGATTGAAGAGAATTGCAGGCGCCTGGGAGTCGAAATAGTTCAGCTTAAGAAGGGAAATGCCACGAGACTAAAGGATTACATGGATGAAACAGTGGACAGAATTTTAATAGATGCACCTTGTTCTGGGTTGGGGACTCTTGGACGCAGACCTGACAGTCGATGGAGAAAGACTCCACAGACTATTAAACAATTAGTAACTCTGCAGCAAAGACTTTTGGAGTCTGCTTCAGGTTTCCTAAAGCCCGGCGGTATTCTAGTATATGCAACCTGCACCATCTCCAGGCAGGAAAACCAGGATGTAGCGAACAACTTTATTATGAAACATAAGGATTTCACCTGGGATGAGGCTGTTAAATATACGCACGGGAATATATTTTCAGGTGATGAACCTTGGATCCAATTGTTTCCCCATGTACACAAAACTCAAGGTTTCTTTATCGCCAGGTTTAGAAGGAAGATGGTTTCATAAAGTGCAGTATGGTTAATCCCTGCCTGCCAGTATGCAGGCCTGCAACTCCCTCCAGGAAAGGATAATCCCTCCAACCTCCCTTTTGAAAAGGAGACTATATATGTTTCCCTATTTACTAAAGAGGGATTGGCGGGAGATTATCTGAACTTTGTTCTTAGGTGCAGGAATTTCTCTTATCTACATAATTCTAGTACCTCAAGCTATTGAATCAAACATCTTTATCAACCTTTGATAGCTTGCAATTGATGCATTCCTTTGCTAGAATTTGCCTAAATAAAGATAGGAAGTATCTTCGGGGCAGGGTGAGGCTAATAATGCCAAGTCCCGACCGGTGGTAAAGCCCACGAGCTCCGCACTTACTTTATTGCATAATTGGAGTTTATATAACAGATTGTATGATTGCGTGCCTCTGTTGGTTACTTCAAAGTTTGCAGTAAAGTAAGTGCGGGGCAGGATCTGGTGAGATTCCAGAGCCGACAGTATAGTCTGGATGGGAGAAGATATCTTTTGGTATGATTTACGAGCCAAGGGTAATTCTCCCTTGGCTGCTTATTTTTAAGGATATGGAAAAACCGAATCAGCAGTATGAGAAGTATATGGAACGAGTACTTGAGCTGGCCGAGAAAGGACGGGGTAGAACAAGCCCTAATCCTATGGTGGGCGCTCTTGTGATTAAAAATGGGGAGGTAGTCGGTGAGGGCTATCATACTGCAGCAGGAAAAAAACATGCAGAAGTAGTGGCTTTGGAGAATGCAGGAGAGAAAGCAAAGGGCGCAGTTCTGATTTCCAGTCTGGAACCCTGTTGCACTGCCGGAAAAACGCCGCCCTGTACCGAGGCAATTAAGAAGTCTGGAATAAGCAAGGTAGTTATCGGATTAATTGATCCTAACCCTCTGGTAAATGGTAAAGGATTATATGAGATTCGAAGTGCAGGGATTGAAGTCTTTAGCGGAGTTTTAAACCGGCAGATAGCCCGTCAGAACGAGATATATGTTAAATATATCACGAGCAGGTATCCTTTTGTGCTGATGAAAACAGGAATGAGTTTGAACGGTATGATTGCAACCCCTCAGGCTGATCGAATTACTGGAGAGAAATCACACCAAGAGGTTCATATTTTAAGGGATGAGTATGATGCCATAGTAGTAGGCATAGGTACCATATTCGCTGACGATCCGCTGCTCACTGCGAGACCTGACAATAAGATAGGACATAATCCTATTAGAGTGGTGATTGACAGCAAAGGCAAGCTTCCTCTTGACGCCAAGGTTATAACTGACAAGTCTGCTCCTACCATAATTGCTACCACTGAAGAAGCGTCGCTTGAGAGGTTAAATGAGCTGTCGAAAAAAGGCGTAGAGGTTTTGGTTTTAAGGTCTGATCAAAATGAGGTAGATCTCTGGAATCTTATGGACGAATTGGGTAGACGCGGTGTAACTAGTGTTCTCCTGGAGGGGGGAGCCAGGATTTATAAATCAGCTGTTAATTCTGGCATCGTAGATAAATACGTCTTTTTTATTGCACCCCGGTTGATTGGAGGTTCAAAAAGCCGTGGGTTAATCCCCTTGGAGGGGTTAGACTGGTGGCAGGATTTAAGGTTCAGCCGTATCAGGAAGATGGGTGAAGATTTAATGATAGAAGCATACCCTATATAGGCATATATTGCACTTTTGAAAAGGTAAAGAACTTACTTCTTATGCGCGGGAAACACCAGATGTTTGGCATCAAAGGTCAAAATACATTCTCAAAATTGGTTTTTCACACTACCTATCCGCTGTATAAAAATCTGACAGATTGGTTGTTTTGCGTTTTGAGTCTTCAATCAAGTTTATATTGAGCAGTTTGACTAAGCTCACTACAGGTTTGTCGAGGGACTTATAGCAAGTATTTAAGTTTTAGTTAATCTTTAGCAAATAATCCTCACTTCTAAATAAGTGAGAATCTAGAGTGTCTATGCTACAGAAAGAGAGCCGGATATGTTCACCGGAATTGTGGAAGAAGTAGGCATAGTAAAGAGCTTTAATCGAAGAATCTCCAGCGTGAATATCAAAATAAGGTGTTCAAAGATAACTGGTGATTTGAGAACAGGAGATTCAATAGCAGTAGACGGGGTCTGCCTAACGGTTACAGATATTAAGGGTCAGGGATTTAGTGCTGACATAAGTATAGAGACTCTTAAGAGAACAAATTTGGGAGGACTCAAAGCGGGCAGCAGAGTTAATTTAGAGCGAGCAGTTATGGCTGAGACAAGGCTTGGGGGGCATATAGTTAGCGGTCACATTGACGGAGTTGGGACAATTGTCCGTAAACTCAAGAAAGGGGCAACAGAAATTATTCAAATAAGGACTCATAGAGAGATTTTGAGATATCTGGTGCCGCAAGGTTCAGTGACTATAGATGGAATAAGCTTAACAATTTTAGAGACCTCCAATGACAGCTTTACGGTCGCAATTATACCTTTTACTGCAGAAACCACAACTATTGGGAGTAAAAGGATGGGGGCGAAAGTTAATATTGAATCTGATATTATCGGAAAATATGTTATTAGTCTCGTTGAGCGTAACTTCTATACAACGAAGAGGAAAGCGAGGTAGTGAAAAATGGCTTTTTCAACTATTGGGAAGGCATTAGAAGATATAGAAATGGGGAAGATGGTTATTGTGGTTGACGATGAAGCCAGAGAGAATGAGGGGGATTTGGTTATGGCTGCAGAAAAGGTAACTCCTGAAACCATCAATTTTATGACTAAATATGCTCGCGGTCTAATATGTATGCCCTGTGAAGGCAGAAGGCTGGATGAACTGAAGATACAAGCTATGGTCAGTGATAATGATTCTACCCACGGGACTGCCTTCACAGTATCAATAGGAGCAAAACACAAGATAACCACAGGAATTTCTGCATTTGATAGAGCAGCAACTATTCAAGCTGTAGTTGATCCCGATACAAAACCCGAAGATATTTGCCGTCCTGGTCATATCTTCCCCCTAAGAGCCAGAGACGGAGGGGTACTAAAAAGAGCTGGTCATACTGAGGCAGCTGTAGACTTGGCCAAACTGGCCGGTTTGGCTCCAGTCGGAGTAATATGCGAGATAATGAATGATGACGGAACTATGGCCCGTGTACCTCAACTTGAAGAGGTTGCTTGTAAGCACAATCTTAAAATGATTACCGTTGCCGGCCTTATTGCTTATCGGCGAAGAACTGAAAAGCTGGTGCGGCGCATCGCAGAGGTAGTCCTGCCTACCAGATTCGGAAACTTCAAGGCAATAGGTTATGAAAGCATACTCGATCGTAATTATCATCTTGCGCTGGTGAAGGGCGAAGTGGCGGGTAAACCTAATGTTCTTGTTCGTGTCCACTCGGAATGTTTGACTGGTGATGTCTTTGGTTCTCTTCGATGTGATTGTGGAGATCAGCTATGGAATGCACTTAAGAGGATTGAAGAGGAGGGCGCAGGGGTGCTTCTTTATATGATGGGACAGGAAGGAAGGGGAATAGGTTTACTTAACAAGCTTCGCGCCTATAAATTACAGGAAAAAGGCAAGGATACAGTCCAGGCAAATGAAGCTCTGGGTTTCCTACCGGATCTTAGAGATTATGGAATTGGAGCACAGATACTGGTTGATTTAGGCCTTTCTTCCATGCGCTTAATGACAAATAATCCAGCTAAAATTGTTGGTTTAGAAGGATATGGTTTAAAAGTGGCAGAGCGCATTCCTCATGAGACTGAACCCAATCCCTTAAATATTGACTACCTGGAGACTAAGAAGTCGAAATTGGAACATCTGCTAACCGTGGATGACGAAAATAAAGAAAATACAGCTGTTGAGCAGTAATTTGTATAAAAAAAGTGATAAGGAAAGGAGTCATATGAAAGTCTTTGAAGGCAAGCTTATTGCCAAGGATTTAAGGTTTGCTATAGTGGTAAGCAGGTTTAATGAGTTCTTGAGCGCCCGGCTTCTCGATGGAGCCCTGGATGCTCTAAGAAGACATGATGCGAGGGATGAAAACATTGAGGTGGCTTGGGTGCCGGGTTCTTTTGAAATGCCGCTTATTGCGCAAAAAATGGCCATGTCTAAAAAATATGATGCCGTGGTTTGCCTGGGGGCTATTATTCGGGGAGATACACCTCATTTTGACTATATAGCTAGTGAGGTAGCAAAAGGTATAGCCAAAGTAAATTTGGACACAGGTATTCCCGTATCTTTTGGCGTAATAACTGCTGATACAACAGAGCAGGCAATTGAAAGGGCTGGTGTAAAAGCAGGAAATAAAGGGTGGCAGGCTGCTTACTCTGCCATTGAAATGGCAAATCTTTTAAAGGAATTTAAAAAATAATAAAGAATATAAAGGCAATTCATGTTCGTTGATGTGCAGAAGTCTGTTTACAGAAATAATTGCAGCAAAAGTTTAGGGTGTAGAAGTTACAGATGAAGCTGAGAGGAAGATGGTTAGATGGCTTTCTGCTGGGAAATAAAGAAGTGTCCGGCCAGTCAGTACATGAATTGCTCTGCATATAAAAACAGGAAAAATTGTTGGGAAGTTAATGATCGTCCCTGTACAAGAGATATTACTTTATGTATAGAATTTGCTTGTCCTGTATATCTTTTGAATCAGGAAAAAATTGAGAGAGCTTATTATGAACGCGTAGTACCTATTCTGGAGGTCGGCGAAGAAATAACCGGTTCGAATCCTAATTAAGAAAGTGAAAAGATTCTTATTAGATAATGGCAGTATTTTTCTGCCATTTTTTGTCTTTTTGATTAAAAATCCCAATGTAAGAAGGGATTTTTAATCAAAAGAAGAAAAAAAATACGATTAATTCAGACTGTTAATATGGTAATTTCCAGGGAGGATTTATCTTGAAAAACAGCAAACGTCGTTCAGTTTCTGAAGGGCAGATTACAAACGCTGATTTATCATTGATTGTTTTTGAGCTGGGAGACAAGAAATATGGTGCGAACGTGAGTCAAATTTGTGAGGTTATCCGGATGGTTGAGATTACGGAAATCCCTGGTAGCGCTCAATTTATTGCGGGAGTAATAAATCTAAGGGGAAAGGTTATTCCTGTTATTGATCTTAGAAAATATTTTAGAATTCCAACTATTACCTATACATTGGATAACGCTATTTTGGTTGCAGAGATTGAGGGAAAAACTGCAGGTATAGTTGTGGATAGAGTATGTGATGTGGTAAATATTCCTCGAATCTCAATCGAACAACCGGAGGGAAACACGACGATTTATTCGGAGCTCATTGAAGGAATTGTAAAGCTCCCGGAATTACTATTACTTATTGTTGATTTTAATAAAGTTTTAAGCTTTGAGGAAAAGAGAGAATTAGAGAATATAGCGTCCATATAGCTTATTTAATACGGGGTGTAAAGAAAGCGGATTGAAAACAAAGGAAATACTTCATCAAAGAGCAGAAGCTTTAAGTAGATCAATCGAGTCAAAAGAGCTTGCTACCGAAAAGATACTTATATGCACTTTGGATTCTGAATGGTACGGACTAAAACTGGATTGCGTAAGAGAGGTTATAAAGATTGGGAAAATTGCAGTTCTACCCAGTGTACCGGAGCAAATAAAGGGGCTGGTAAATCTGAGAGGGAATGTACTTTCCATTACTGACCTCAGGCCCCTGCTTGGGTTAATTTCTGGTGGAAGAGAGGAACTGCGTACAGTTGTAGTAGTTGAACAAGGAGGAGTACAAACAGGTATTTTGGTAGAAACTATATATGGAGTGATTGAGATTTCCTCAAAACTGATTAAGCCCCCACTTCTGACTATGGATGAAACAAAAGGAGAATACTTAATAGGCGAGTTTCAGTATGAAGGCAAGCTTGTTGGTCTTCTAAATTGTAAGAGTTTGCTGGCATTAGTTAAATGAATTAAGAAGGCTGGAATGGCAACAATGTATATAAAAGGGGCAATAGAGGGGGATATGAATGGTTACAGCGTTTAGGAATCGGCTACGAATATCGCTGGGATTAAGAATCTCTTCCGCTGTTGCACTGCTGGTGTTCATGATTGTAGTTTCTGCAGCCATTTATGTTTATTTTAAAGATCGTAACATCCGCACCGACAGTATGAAGGATCATGGCATGGAAATAGCAGAACAGTTTGCCAGAATGAGTGCTGATGCCGTCTTACTTGATGATTATGACGTATTAAAAAACTACGTAATTGAGATTGTTGAAAATAATCCCCATACATCCCGTGCTACGATTCTTGATAAAAATGGCAGGGTTCTTGCATGTTCCGACACAGTCTTCGAGGGAAAGATTTTAAGTGACAGTGTGAGCGTAACTGCGGCAAATACAAAAGAACCTTTAATTCAGTTCTATAAAGAAAAAGGTGAACCCTTTTATGATATAGCCGTTCCACTGGAGATAGAGGGGAATAAATGGGGCCTGGTAAGACTTGGAATATCGCTTAAGAGCACCTTTTACGATATAGAGCTTGACTTGTTGAGGAATTCGGTTTGGGCATTTTTTGGTCTGGTCTTCGGATTTTTTTACTCTCTTATGCGGTCCCGGTCTTTAACCCAACCACTTGATGCATTAAGCCACCACATTAACTCTTCCTCTTCCGAATTATTAGCTGTTTCCCAGGAATTGGCGTCTGGATCGACCGAGCAAGCCGCCTCTGTAAATGAGACTACTGCTACCCTAGAAGAACTAGGGGCTGCGGCTAGACAAATTGCTGACAATGCGGGCTATACCGCTCAAACCACGGAACAGGCTTTAGCCAGTGTTCAAGAAGGCCAGCAGGTAGTGGAAAGTACTATCCATGCTATGGAAGAAATCAGTCAAAAGACTAAGAATACAGCCCAGGACATACTGTCGCTAGGTGAAAGATCTCAGCAAATTGGTGCAGTTATGGAGATAATCGATGATATTGCTGAGCAGACTAACTTGCTTGCCCTCAATGCAAGCATCGAAGCAGCACGTGCCGGAGAAGCCGGGAAAGGTTTTGCGGTAGTGGCAACCGAGATTAGAAAACTGGCTGAGAACGTGGCCGATTCAACCTCTGAAGTCAAGGAGTTAATAACTGAACTACAGTCATCAACCAGCAAAGCAGTGATGACTACTGAGGAGGGAATGAGGATGGCTGAGGAGGGTGCGGAATTAGTAAGAAAAGCTGGGGAGACCTTCAAGCACGTGATAGACGTAATTGCTATGACTACGGATTCGGCAAAGCAAATATCGCTAGCCACACAGCAGCAGCAGTCAGCAAGCGAACAATCTATTGCAGTTATTAAGGAGATAGATAAGTTAGCGGAGCAAACTGCAGCGGCCAGTAAAGATCTCACTTCTTCAGCACAGGAATTGGATAGCCTCACGAGAAATCTACAGCAAGTATTGGGTCCTCGAAAGGATGGCCAGCTTTAGTTTAAGGAATCAGACTATGGAAGGTATAGATCAACAAGAATTTATTATCAAATTTATAGAAGAAGCAGAGGATCATGTAAAAGGTCTCAACCAAGGGCTGCTCAAACTTGAAGCAGATCCTCATAATAGAGAAATCATAGATGAGCTCTTCCGCTTGGCTCATACCATGAAGGGCGCAGCAAAAATGGTTGGACTCTTGAAGATAGCGGATTTGGCGCATAAGGTAGAGGACGTTTTTGGAAAGGTAAGAGAGGAGGGAAGACAATTAACCCACAGCGAAATAGATTTACTTTTCGGTTCATTCGATACTTTTAAGGAACTGCTGGATGAGGCGGTTGGAAAAAAGGAAAGTAAAGAAGGTGTTGATATAAAGGAGTTCTGCGTCCTTTTAAATGAAATGACCGAAGACAAAAAGACATCCGCTAAGAAAAAATCGAAAATTGAGAGAACCAGAAAAGAGCCTAAAACCATTATCCCTACCGCAAAAACCACAGGTAAAGAGAGTAAGCCTAAAGTTGTAGGAAGACGTCTGGAAGACAAAGAAGAAACTATTAGAGTAAGAACAGAAAAGCTTGACATCTTGTCTGATCTAGTAAGCGAGATAATTATGGGTCAAAGACAGGTCGAGCAGAATTTATGGGAAGTCAAGGAACTGTATCTACAAGCAAAAGAAGGTCTGAGGTTGGAGTCTTCGTTTAGAAAAAAGATACAGGATTTGCAAACAACAGTAGCAAAGAAAGAACAGCTCCTTGAAGATATGGATAATATTGAATTTATTTATACCCACTTAAGAAACTCTTTGCACAAGCTATTTAAAAAAAGTGTAGATAGTCTTTCCCAATTAGCTATGAAGACTAAAGACATGCAACAGAAATTGCTGGAAACTAGGATGCTTCCCCTCTCTGTTATTTTGGATGATCTGCCCAGAGCGGTACGTGATCTCGCTAAACAGTTTGGAAAAGAAATATGCATAAGGATAAGTGGAGGCAATACGGAATTAGATAAGAATATGTTAGAAAACTTAAGAGATCCCATAATTCACATGATTCGAAACGCTGTTGATCATGGAATAGAATTTCCAGAAGAGAGGGAAAAGTTAGGAAAAGACCGGTCAGGAATGATTGAAATTTCTTCCTGGAATGAGGGAGACCGCATAATATTGGAGATAAAGGATAATGGTAGAGGCATTGACTGGAAAAAAATAAAAAGAGTAGCAGCGAAAAAAGGTTATATCAGCCCTGAATTTACACGCCATTTAAGCGATGGAGATGCCGTTAGTTTGCTCTTTCTTCCGGGATTTAGCACGAGCTCCACTACGACTGACATATCTGGTCGTGGTGTGGGACTTGACATAGTGAAGAAAAATATTGAAGAGCTGAAAGGCAATATCAGTATATCCACCAGTCGAGGTTGGGGGACCACAGTAAGACTGGAGATGCCTCTTACGCTCGTAATGCAGCGAGTGCTTTTAGTGAAGGTTGCCACGGAGACAATGGCAATTCCTACAGTCTCAGTTCAGGGAATTATTAAAATAAACTGGGCAGATGTTCGAACCATTGAAAGGAACCAGGCACTGATGATAAAAGGAGTCACTATTCCTCTTATGTATTTAAACCAAATACTTGGATGGAAAGCATCACCGACTGGAGGTAAGACCGAAGCTATTGCCGTTTTGGTTCAATGGTTAGACCAAAGAGTTGCCTTTCTGGTTGATAAGGTGATTGGTGAGCAAGAGGTGATAGTGAAAAATTTGGGAAGGCATTTAAGGAGAATTAGAAATGTAGCGGGAGTCACCATACTTGGCAATGGAGAGGTTGTTGCAATTCTTCATATTGCCGACTTAATTGATTCGATCCGTGGTCGTTCTTCGGAACCTCCTGCCATAAAGAAAGAGAGCAAGATTAAAGAAAGCCAATATTCTATATTAGTTGTAGAGGACTCTATGACGACTCGGGAGATGGAAAAAAGTATTTTAGAAGCTTCGGACTATAGCGTAGAAACGGCAGCGGACGGCATAGAAGCAATGGAAGAAGCGGGTAAAAAGCGATATGACCTTTTTGTAATTGACATTCAGATGCCTCGCATGGACGGGTTTCAGCTAACGGAATATCTTAGGAGCGATCGTTACTACAAAGATACACCTATTATTATAGTTACGTCAAAAGAGAAGGAAGAAGACAAAATAAGAGGAATTGAATTGGGGGTAAATGCTTATATAACCAAAAAATATTTTAATCAAAATGTCCTTTTAGAGACTGTAGATCATCTAATAGGAGAAAAGAAAAGCCAGAAGGAGAAGGTAATAATTGGAAAGTAAGATAAGAGTTTTAGTAGTTGATGATTCCGCGGTTGCACGGGAGATGATCTCGCGAATTCTAAATAGGTCGCTTGATATAGAAGTAGTTGGATATGCAGAAAATGGAAAAGAGGCTATAAGAAAAACCGGCATACTAAAACCTGATATTATCACTATGGATATTCGCATGCCTACTATGGATGGATATAAAGCAACCGAACAAATTATGGCATATTATCCAACCTCAATTCTGATTTTAGCAGCTTCTCTGGACGAGCTCGGCCTTAACTCAGTTTTTAAGGCACTTAAAACAGGAGCGCTGGATGTTATAGAAAAACCAAGTTTAGAGGAGGACTGGTCGGATTTGGAGAGCTTCAATCGAGAGCTCGTAAACAAGGTAAAGTTATTATCGAAAATAACAGTAATTAGTCATCCTAAAGGAAGGTTACGCCAGGGTTACGAAATTCATAAGGTGATTTCGAGTCGGGGTTTTTGTATTGTTGCGATAGGTTCATCGACAGGTGGACCAGGTGCGCTTTCAAAAATCCTCTCAAGATTTGAGCGGGATTTCTCTGCTGGAATTGTTATAGCCCAGCACCTCTCAGATAGCTTCATCAAAGGTCTTGCAAGGTGGTTAGATTCTGAATCCAGAATTAGCGTAAAAGAAGCAAAGGATGGTGAAGCAGTTCATCCGGGAGTAGCTTTGATTTCACCGGCATCATACCATATGCAGGTTGGAAATGGAGGGAAAATTAAACTGATCGATTCTTCGAAGATACAGGGAGTTAAACCTTCAGCTGACATTCTGTTAAGTTCTGTGGCTGAAGTCTATGGGCCTAAGGCAATAGGAGTAATCTTGACCGGCATGGGCTCAGATGGCGCTAAAGGCCTCAAAAAGGTAAGAGAAAAAGGAGGCGTGACCATAGCTCAAGATGAGTCGAGCTGTGTAGTTTTTGGAATGCCTAAGGAGGCTATAGAAGTTGGTGCGGTGGACAGGATAGTACCTCTTGATTCAATTGGAGAAGAAATTATTAACCTGGTATCTTCTACGACAGCTATAAAACTATAGGCAAGAAAATGCAAAAAGTAGTGAGACCGGATCTTACTTCAGAAGAGTTTAAGTTGTTTCGAGACCTAATAAGAGAACGCTGTGGTATAGATCTAAGTAAGAGTCAGATTGATTCTTTGAGAATAAGCCTTCTTGCCAGAACTAGCGAAAAGCATTCGCTGGATTATATAAGTTATTACGAATTTCTGAAATCTCATCCCGGCGGGAAAGAAGAGTTTAAAGAGCTTATAAACCTAATTACTATAAATGAAACCTCCTTTTTTAGACAGCAACAGCATTTTGAGATTCTCAGGAATTATATAATTCCTGAAATTGTTAGGACCAAAAAAGAAAAGAAGCTTAATATTTGGAGTGCTGGTTGTTCCACAGGTGAAGAGCCATATTCAATTGCCATAACCATCAAGGAGTATTTTCCGGGTCTTTCTAAGTGGCAAGTAAGAATCTTGGCTACAGACGTAAGTAAGAAAGCTTTGTCTGCAGCTAAAGAGGCAGAATACGGAACACATACTCTGCGTTTAGTTGAGCGCAGGATTCTTGATAAGTATTTTGAACACATAAATAACGAAAGCTATCAGTTAAAAAAAGAAATTAGGGATATGGTTTGTTTTGGTTATCACAACTTGATAAAGGAGCCCTATCCCATTTTAATAATGAGTGATTGGGATATTATTTTTTGCAGGAATGTAACCATATATTTTAATATAGAATCTACCAAGAGAGTATTAGACAATTTCTATAATAGTCTTGGTGATAATGGATATCTTTTTATTGGATACGCTGAAATGATTCAGCATGTAACCAAAAAATTTAAGGTAACAAAGAGAGACGGTGTATTCTTTTATAGGAAGAGCCAACAAAAGGAAAGTGAAACTCATTACGCTGCTATGACAGTTGCGCCTTCATTGACAAAGCGACTGAAAGATTTCTTGCCCCATAGCCCTTTGAAGATTGAACAAAGTGATGATGAAATACTCAGAAGAGCAACAAGTCTTTTTAAGGAGGAAGAATACACTTTAGCCAGAACTGAAGCGGAAAAACTGATTGCTCGAAATCCCGCAAATATAGCGGCACGATTACTTAAGGTCCAAATATACGCAAATGATAAAGAATATGCCAAAGCAGAAGAAGAATGCTTATTAGCTATAAAAATTAATCAGATGAATGAATCCGCTCACTATTTACTCGGCATCATATATGAGGGACAGAACAGATTAGAGAGGGCTATAGATGAGTATCGCAAGACCATATATATAGATAAGGATTTTGTCCTGGCTTATTTTAATCTGGCTAATATATATCGTAAACAAGGCCGGATAAAGGAAGCGTCAAGAGAATTTCGGAATGCAACCATAGCTGCAGAGCGAGCTCCAAAGGGTGAATGGACAAAATTTACGGGGGGATTTCATACGGGAGCCATTGTGGAAGCTGCAGAAAAAATTGTGTCAAGGTTAAAAGAATGAAATGTAGAATAAATTGGTAATGATCCCTCAGCATACTGGAGAAGAGGGCTATGGCAAACGAGACTATTCTAATAGTAGATGACAGCCCAACGATCCAAGAAATACTCAAAAACTGGCTGACGACTAAAGGTTTCGTTGTTATCAACGCATCCAACGGACTTGAAGCGCTTAGTAAACTGGAGGAGAATATTCCTGATTTAATTATTCTGGATATTGAGATGCCGCATTTAAGTGGGTATGATGTGTGCCGAGAGGTGCGGAAGAATTTACGGACAAGCAATATTCCAGTGATTATGCTTACTTCTCGGACCGATATGAATGATAAGATTTTGGGATTAGAATTTGGAGCAGATGACTACTTAACCAAACCGTGCGACTCCCGGGAGCTGATAGCTAGAATAGAAACGAATATTAGACGCAGCAGGCAAGAGAGAGAAGCAAACCCACTTACTGGGCTTCCTGGCAATGTCCAGATTCATGATCAGATAGATAGTAGGATTCGCTCAAACACTGAATTTGCTCTGCTTTATCTCGATCTCGACAATTTTAAATGTTTCAATGATGTTTATGGATTCTCTGAAGGCGATAAAGTAATACAAAGGTTGTCGGAAATAATTACTGATACTGTAAGAACAGAAGGAAATTCAAATGATTTCGTCGGGCATATTGGCGGTGACGATTTTATATGTATAACTACTCTGGATAAAGTTAAAGTTCTATGTAAGGATATAGTGCAACGTTTCGACAGCAAGATTCCATTGCACTACAATGAAGAGGATAGGAAGCGTGGGTTTATTTATGGCGAGAGTAGGGAGGGAAAGAAATCGAAGTGCGGTATCATGACTGTTTCTATTGGTGCAGTTCTCAATACAAGCACTGGCTATAAGACAATGTGGGATTTAGTAGCAGCAGGCGCAGAAGCGAAACGAAATGCAAAAAGAAATTCCGAAAGCAGTTATTATATTCTTAAACCAGGAAAGGTGACTACAGAACCCTTAAGGAAATAACTGAAACCTAAGTCCCAAACTCCCTGCTGTTTTTAAATTAGTTTAAACCGCATATATTTTTATATAGGAAGTTATTGCTATATACTCATCTTGATGATCAATTATCCGGTGAATAGAACCAGAATAACGTTTATAGCTAAATAGCTCGCACAACTTTATTGCTTTTTATACACTTTGTACATATATTTATAGTTTTGGGTGTTCCGTCGACAATCACTCTGGTTTTCTGGATATTAACATTCCAGCGTTTTGCTGTTTTTCTTTGAGAATGACTGACATTATGTCCAAATAATGGGCCTTTGCCACAGATGTCACACCTTTTAGCCAATTGATAACACTCCTTTTTGATGTGAGAATTTAAAATATTTGGCCGAATTAAAACATTTGACGATAAATCTACCATCTTTTACTATCTTTGGCAATATGCTTTGGTTTAGGCTATTTAATATATCATAGACTAGAATTAGGGGGTTTATAATGGTTAAAGACCAGATATTTGGAGATATATATATATCTGACCAAGTGCTTGTTGACCTTATAGGCTATGCAACTCTTCAGACTTATGGAGTTATACGATTAGCAAAAGAAGACATACGCACGGGAATCCTGCGTTTAGCAAGACGAAGGAGCGGGAGAAGGAGCATTATTATTGAGAGAGAGAACCATAGCGTGAAGCTTGATGTTTTAGTGGTCATTGAATACGGCATAAATCTAGCAGAAGTAGCAAGAAATCTCTCAGGGAAAGTAAGATACGAGGTGGAGAAATATACGGGTCTAAGTGTAAGTGATGTTAAAGTACATGTTAAAGAGGTAAAATAGACAAGATCATGGCCCTTCAAGGTTGCAAGCCACAAAAATCATTCTTATAGATCTTCTGCTTATTCATACCGTGAGGTTTCAGAGTTGGTTAAGGGTAAAAAATTCAACAAACTGACCAAGAATAGAATTCTTACTGTTCGAGTGATCCTAAGCTGGTTCCCTTGCTTTCTGTCATTCCTTCACTTCGTTCAGGACGGTGTCTAAGGCGAAGCTGAAGAATCTCTCGACCTTGCCTGAATAATAAATTTTCAATCTCGGCCAGATAGTAAAAAGCTTATAACTTTTAAAATTATATAATACCGACATGGTTAACAAAGATATGGAAGTCACTCCTGATGTAAAAGAAATAAAACGGGCACTAAAGGGTGGCTTGACTACCCTCGAGAAATATGAGGATGAGATCAATTGCCTGAATGTCTTTCCCGTTCCTGATGGAGACACGGGAACAAATCTTCTAATGACTATGAGATCGGTAGTAGAAGAAGCTGAACGAATAGATCAAGCCACTTTTGAAAATCTGGCTCATGCAGTTTCTTATGGCTCACTTATGGGAGCAAGGGGCAATTCTGGAGTAATTCTCTCTCAAATTATTAGGGGTGTCTGTGATATCCTGATAAAAAGGAAATCCATAACGCCAGAAGTTATTGTTGAGGCACTCAAAAATGCCAGACGGATTTCCTATGCGGCGGTTAGAAAACCAGTAGCAGGTACTATGCTTACTATTATCAAAGATGCTTCAAGAGCAGCTCAGAAAATATATAAACAAAAGGCAGATCTTAAAGAATTGGTAGAAGCAGTACTTGCAGAGGCGAACCGGTCTTTATTAAGGACACCGGATCTTCTACCCATACTTAAGGAAGCAGGGGTTGTGGATGCTGGTGGGCGCGGCCTAATTGTCTTGGCAGAGGGATTAATCGCGGGTTTCAGAGGGGAAGAGATGGTTGATACTTTCAAGCCCCCTGCAGAACTTCTAGTTCCCTCCATAGAAAAAACCTCTCTTCAATACGCTTACTGCACCGAATTTCTGCTGCGAGGTAAAGGTCTTAGCTTAGACGGGCTTGAGAAAGATTTGAAACATTTAGGGAATTCGATTATGGTTGCAGGATCAGTAGAAATGGCAAGGGTTCATATCCATTCCAATCAGCCTGAAGAGGTTCTCAAGATTGCCGCTGCTAGTGGCGATGTTTCTGAAGTGCGGATTAATGATATGCAAGAACAAGCAGAGAAATACCAAGAATTTGCTGGGGAGAAAACTGAAAGGAAGCCATTTGGGATAATAGCAGTAGCAAGCGGAGAAGGAGTAAAGAGAATTTTGAGCAGCTTGGGCGTTGATGCTATAGTTGAAGGTGGACAGAGTATGAATCCCAGTGCTGCTGAAATAGTTGGTGCTATTCAAAGGGTACAAACTGATATTGCTATTATCTTTCCTAACAATAAAAATGTGATACTGACAGCTCAGCAGGCAGTAGATTTGGCGGAAAAGAAAGCAGAAGTAGTTCCCACAACATCGGTTGTTCAGGCGTTCTCGGCTATATTGGAACTTGATCCGCTTAGAGAAATTGATGAGAACTTGGAAGCAATGAAGAAAGCGGCATCCCGTGTGAAGGTGGGAGAAGTGACTAGAGCAATAAGGGGTGCGCAAACACCACTTGGACCGGTAAAAAAAGGCGATTTTATCGGGTTAATAAATCATGAAGTAGAAGTAGCGGGAGATGATCCACTTAAGATGTGTGAAAGATTAGTAACTCAGATGATAATTGAAGAATCTCAAATCGCAACCATTATTTATGGTGAAGAAACGCCATATAAAGAGGCAGACACTTTAGTTAAGATGATAAATGAGAGATACCCAAATATAGAGGCCGAGCTTTACCAGGGAGGTCAAAAGATTTATAGATATATAATAGGTATAGAATAAATTGGAAACTCGTCTGTCTGTGAGAGACAGCAAAGAACCGAAAATATACAACACTAGGAGAACAAATGTCCCGTATCGGAATAGTGGTTGACAGTACCGCAGACGTACCATTCTCTTTTTATCAAGAACACCACATAACCGTAGTACCCCTAAAAGTACATTTTGGAGAGGAAAGCTTTAAAGACTGGATAGACATTGATCCAGAAACATTCTACCGCAGACTTAAATCATTACCAGTGTTGCCAAAAACCTCACAACCGTCAGCTGCTGATTTTGAGAATGCCTATCGCAATTTAGCCAAAGAAAATGACTCTATTATATCTATACACATCTCCTCTAAACTTAGTGGCACAGTTAATTCCGCTCAGGCCGCTAAAGCTGCTTTACCCCAAATTCCCATTTACATAGTGGATACAGGTCTGGCTTCCATTGGTACGGCAATGGTAACCCAAGCGGCAATAAGGGAAATTGGTACCGCTGCTTCTATTGAAAAGGTCATAAAAGCGGTAGAAAAAGTGGCTGAGCATATAGTTATTCTCTTCGCAGTTGATACTCTAGAATATTTGCAAAAGGGCGGCCGGATAGGTAAGGCTTCAGCGCTTTTAGGTTCTCTTTTAAATATCAAACCCATTTTAACTATTAAAGATGGTGAGGTTCACCCCTTTAAAAAAATTCGGGGGAGCACCCGACTGTATCAAGAATTTGTGAATATCTTGAAAGAGCAGGTGGAATCGGGAAAGAAGCTTCATCTTGGCCTTGCTCATGCAGCAAATCCGCAAGCTGTAAATAGACTAAAGTCTCAAATTGAGGAATCAGGTATTGGCTACGATGACCTGCTCATCTCAGAAATAGGTCCAGTCATTGGAACCTACACCGGACCGGGAGCTTTTGCATTGGTATTCTATCAGGAATGAACCTTCTTTTAATATGCTAGCACTTTCTACACCAGTCGATAAACTGAAGGGAATTGGCCCTAGATATAGAGACAGACTGTCACATCTAAAAATAGAAACAGTCTCAGATATGCTTTTCTATGTTCCCCGTCGCTATCTTGATTTCAGCAAAATTGTTCCTATTTCTAAAGTACGCAACGGAGAAATAGTGACGATTAAGGGAATGGTCAGGGACATTGTCAACACTAAATCCTTTAAAAGAGGAACTGTTATAACTGAGGCCGTTATAAAAGATTCTTCAGGTAGTATCAAAGCGATATGGTTCAATCAAGCCTTTTTAGTGGAGATACTTAAAAAGGGTACGCAGGTTATGCTAGCAGGGAAATTTGAGCGGCAATATGGCCGTTTAGGACTTCAAAGCCCAGCATACGAAAGAGTATCAGAAGATCCCAAGCACGTAGGACGAATAGTTCCCATTTACCCTGAGACTGAAGGTGTAACTTCACGTTGGTTCAGAACTATAATAAAACCATTGCTAAAGTTGGTCGATGAAGTTGAGGATTATCTTCCTGATGAAGTTAAAAACAGGCAAGGTCTTATAAGTTTGCCTGAAGCGCTAAAAGAAATTCATTTTCCCGGTAACAAGGACGATCTGGAAAGAGCTAGAGATAGGTTGAGTTTTGATGAACTGTTTCTTTTGCAGCTGGGAAGACTGAAGAGTAAAGCAGTCTGGCAGAAAGAACACGCTGCTGCTATCAAATTTAACCGGGATACAGCTAGAGCTTTTGTGAACTCTCTTGGGTTTGAGCTTACCAAGGCACAGAAAAAGGCAGCTTGGGAGATTCTTCAGGATTTAGACAAAGAAACTCCGATGAATCGATTGCTGGAGGGTGATGTGGGCTCAGGAAAGACTGTTGTAGCAGCTCTAGCTATGTTGGTGGCAGTAGAGTCAGGTTATCAGTCTGCTCTAATGTGTCCAACCGAAGTCTTGGCTAAACAGCATTATCAGAAAATAACCGAGATGCTGGCTTCTTTCTCTATAAGCACAGGACTTCTAATTTCAGCTGTCAGAAATAATTATAAAGAAAGAGTGGTTGAAGAGATAAGGAATGGAAATACACAAATTATTGTTGGCACGCATGCTCTGATTCAAGACGCAGTTGAGTTCGGCAATTTAGGACTTGCTGTCGTAGATGAACAGCATCGGTTTGGAGTAAGACAGAGGCAAGCGCTGAAGGAAAACAATATGTCAAACACTATGCCGCACTTTCTCTCGATGAGCGCAACACCAATACCGCGAACGTTAACACTTACGCTTTACGGCGATCTGGAAATTTCAGTTATAGATGAGATGCCTCCAGGGCGTCAAAAAATCATTACAAAATTGATACCCACCAAGAAAAGGAAAGCCGCATATGAATTCATTCATAAGGAGATTTCGAGAGGAAGACAAGCATTTGTCATATGTCCCTTAATTGATGAATCTGACAAACTTGGTGTTAAGTCCGCAACGCAGGAATACCAAAAGCTTACAAGTCACATTTTCCCAGACGTAAGAATAGGACTTCTTCATGGAAAACTTAGACCTCAAGAGAAGGATACTGTTATGAAGGAGTTTTCGCAAGGAAGAATAGGCCTCCTGGTTTCAACCTCAGTGGTAGAGGTAGGAGTTGACGTGGCTAATGCGACGATTATGTTAATTGAAGGCGCCGAACGATTCGGACTGGCACAGCTCCACCAGTTTAGGGGAAGAGTAGGACGGAGCGGGCATCAGTCGTATTGTTTTTTGTTTACGGATTCGCGTGCAGAGACTTCTTTAAAAAGGCTGAAGGCTCTAACTGAAATAAGTGATGGATTTAAACTGGCTGAGATAGATCTGCAGTTGCGTGGTCCAGGAGAACTCTTTGGTACTCTTCAACACGGTATGCCGGATCTTAAAATGGCAAGCTTACTGGATGCCCGGTTAATAAAGAGAAGCAGGGAAGAGGCAGAGAAGTTGATAGAAAAAGCTCCAGAGCTTAGAGGATTCCCACTACTTTTAAGAAAGCTTTCTGAATTTGAACTGAGTTATCATAATGAGTAGGTGAGCATTGTTGCGCGTAATAGCCGGTGTTGCTGGAGGGCAACTTCTTAAGGCTCCACGAGGAAGAAGGGTTAGACCTACATCTGATAGAGTTAAAGAGGCCCTTTTTGATATTTTGGGAGATAAAGTGAAAGGAGCAAGGGTGCTCGATCTATATGCCGGGTCAGGAAGCTTGGCTATCGAAGCCCTAAGTAGAGGTGCAGAGGAGGCGTACCTGGTGGATGCTTCGAAGGAAGCGATAAGAGCTATAAAGGCAAATTTAAACAAGACAGGATTAAGTAATCGCGCTCATATAATAGAGGGTGGAGTAGAAGCTGTTTTAAGCCCACTATCAAAAAAGCAGATATATTTTGATTTGATTTTCATAGACCCCCCATATACAATAGGCCTAATTGAATTAGAACATGTCTTTAATAAGTTGCATAAAGGCAATTTATTATCGCTATATTCGCAGATTGTATTGGAAAGTTCTTCACGAGTAGAACTGCCGAGATTTTCAGGATTTGAAACCATGCTTTATAGAAAATATGGAGACACTATTTTAAGTTTTTATAAGTTGAGGGAGGGAACATAAAAATGCAAATTGCTGTGTGCCCCGGAAGCTTTGATCCTATTACAATAGGCCACCTGGATATAATAGAAAGGGCATCAAAGATTTATGATAAAGTTATAGTTGCTGTTGCAATCAATACAAGTAAACAGCCCACGTTTACATTGGAGGAAAGGCTTAAATTCATCAAACAAGGTATCTCAGGTCTAGCTAATGTTGAAGTTGAGGCTTTTGACTGTCTCTTGGTTGAGCTTGCCCGCAAGCATGATGCTCACACTATTATAAAGGGTCTGCGTGCAGTTACTGATTTCGAACACGAGTTCCAAATGGCTCAACTCAATCATTATCTGGATAACACTATTGAGACTGTGTTTATGATGGCAAATCCTCAGTATGCTTATCTTAGCTCAAGCGCGGTGAAAGAGATTGCTTCCTATGGTGGGCTAGTTGAAGGACTTGTGACCCCTGAAGTAGAATTAGCTTTAAAAAAGATTCATAGTAAGGCAAGTAGTTAACACCAGCTCCGAGGAGGAAAGATGGATTTTCTAGTTTTAATTGACAAATTAGAGGAATTAGTGAATGGTTCAAAACGTGTTCTGCTCTCTCAGTCAGTTTTGGTTAATCAAAAGAAACTTTTTGCTATAATTGACCAGATTAGGGCAACTCTGCCGGAAGAGATTAAACAAGCTCGCTGGATAGTAAAGGAACGGCAGGAGATGCTTGAGGAAACAGAGAGGGAGGCAAAACGGATACTGGAAGAAGCAAGAGTAACGGCAGAGAATTTAGCAGCAGAAACAGAAATCGTGAAACTGGCTGAGCAGCAGGCGCGAGAAGTAATAGAAGCTGCCAAAGTCAGAGAACGGGAGATTCGCCTCGGTGCTGAGGATTATGCTGATGAAATGCTGGCAAATCTTGAGGTAAATTTAGGTAAACTTTTAAACGCCGTACAGAGGGGTAGAGACAGGTTGCAGGGCAACTTAGAGCAGCGAGAATAGGAACTTGTTGCTTATGAAGTTGTATGCAGGCACGGCAAAGATTTACCCCGCAGATGCGGGGTTTTTCATTTAGACGCAATTTCTTGCGGGTAGTATCTATGTTATAATGTTACGGATTTCGACTTGGAGCCCTTAATGTCTCTGTAATATGTGTCTTTAGTCATTTAAATCTGTTAAGAACTGAGTCGGTTGGAATTATTTCAAGTTTGATTGTAAATACAGGAGAAAAGCAATGCCGAAATTTCTTATCGACATATCTGATCTCGTAGATAAAAGAATATCCCAGAAGGAAGTGCACATGAAAGAGGAATTGGCTCCTATCAAGCGGGGAGACGAGGAGCTTTCCTTTTATAAGCCAGTCGAATTAGATATCATATTGGAAAATATTCTTGAGGGCGTATTAGCTAAAGGTTCTATCCAGACTGAGATTTTAACAATCTGCAGCCGCTGTTTAAACAAAGTTTATCTCGATCTGCAATTGGATATTGAAGAGGTCTTTGTGAAGAGCAAAAAACAGGCCGAAGTGCTTATGGGAAAGGAGGAGGCTGAAGAGGTCTATTTTATAACAGATACAAAAATAGACCTTGAGCCAGCAGTTTATCAAGCTATCCTTTTAGCACTCCCCATACAACCTCTCTGCAGTGAAGCGTGTAAAGGATTGTGTCCGAAATGCGGCCAAAATCTAAATATTAGCAAGTGCGGTTGCCGTGTTGACGAAATAGATGTCAGAATGGAAAAGCTAAAAAAGCTACTTGAGAAGAAAGAACCTGGTAATTAGGAATTAGGAATTAGGAATTAGGAATTAGGAATAGACCCTAATAACTAATTCCGAATAACGAATAACTNNCCAAAAGGAAAACTTCGAGATCGAAAAGGGATAAAAGGAGAACTCACTGGAAGTTGAAATCACAAAGTCTTTCAGAGTGTCCCCAGTGTCATCAGCCGAAGCTTCCTCATCGTGTATGTCCTAATTGCGGCTACTATGGTGATGAACAAGTGCTGGAGATTGAATAACTTCTAAAATAGATGCATTACGATGACCAATAAAAAAGTCCGGATCGCTGTCGATGCTATGGGTGGAGACTATGCGCCTTATGAAATAATTAAGGGCGTACATATGGCGCGTCGACTGGGAGATGTTGAAATCCTTATAACCGGGCCGAGGGAACAAATCACCAAACACTTTTCTGAAGATGATACAAAAGAAATAACGATAGTGGATGCTCCTGATGTAATTGGAATGGAGGAGAAGGGTGCTCAAGCTGTACGTTCAAGGCCTGAGTCGTCACTTGTAAAAGCTATACAACTATGTCATATAGGTAAAGCTGATGCTGTTGTCTCTGCCGGAAACAGCGGAGCAATTATGGCGGCAACATTGCTAACCTGGGGGAGAATAGAGGGCATACAGAGACCGGCAATTGCTGTGGTTATTCCTACACCTTACAGGCCAGTACTCTTATTGGACGCTGGAGCCAATACAGAGTGTAAACCTGAAAATCTCCGGCAATTTGCACTAATGGGACATGCTTATGCCCGGGGAGTTCTGAATATTAAAAATCCCAGTATTGGCTTGTTGAATATAGGAGAAGAGGAGAGCAAGGGAAGCGAACTTACTCAAGATGCACATAGTTTGATTAAACAGAGCGGAGTCAATTTTTTTGGTAATGTGGAAGGAAAGGATATCCCGTTTGGAAAGGTAGATGTAGTAATCTGTGATGGTTTCACAGGAAATGTAGTTCTTAAGTTAGTGGAAGGAATAGCTGAAGTATTTTTCGGAGAGATAAAAAGTGTTATTTACAAGTCCTTTGCCAGTCGTACGGCAGGACTATTTCTTATGCGAGGATTGCGTGAGCTTAAAACAAAGCTTGATTATGAAGAGTATGGCGGGGCACTCCTTCTAGGAGTTAACGGAATCTGTATAATCTGCCATGGTAAGTCAAAAGCCAAGGCAGTGAGCAATGCGATCAGTGTAGCCAGAAATGCTGTTTTGAGCAACATAGTAGCTGAAATCGGAGAAAGTTTTTTCTCCAGGTCATAAAATATTGGTCCTTTCCTGCTTTAGCAGAAAATACCTAATCTGTAAGTATATAGTGTAAATAGGTAAACAGTTAGTTTTAGTTGGTTTAGAAAGAGGATAGGTTGATGCATTTTGCTCAGGCAAAGCAGTCGAAGACA
>JABAOF010000742.1_pt3 | contig 82943 bp, 69 predicted proteins | sample 7062171 | NCBI WGS metagenome assembly JABAOF01 (sample SAMN14538628, study PRJNA623070) | marine sediment metagenome | biome: marine biome [ENVO:00000428]; feature: marine pelagic biome [ENVO:01000023]; material: deep marine sediment [ENVO:00002113] | place: India: Gulf of Khambhat ...
GTCATCATGGTCCACATTGAAACCCTAAAAGATCCTGGTGGTTTTCTAGAAGTGGCCAGCCGTGTAACTCCTAAAAAACCTATCCTTGCCTTGAAGACAGGGAGAACATCTGAAGGAACAAAAGCTGTTGCATCTCATACCGGGGCCTTGGTCGAGCAAGAAACAATTGCAGATGCGATATTCAAGAAAAGTGGAGTTCTCCGCTTTGATACCCAGGAAGACATGGTCGACGCAGCCATTGCCTTTTCAAACCAGCCTGTTCCCAAAGGAGATAGGGTAGTTATCGTCACCAACACAGGAGGACCGGCAATAATTGGAGTAGACGAATGTATCTCAGCCGGGCTTAAATTAGCTGAATTGAGCCCAAAAACCAAAGACACTTTAAGCAAGCTTGTTTTTAAGGAAGCTATTGTCTCCAATCCAGTCGACGTTGTTGCTACTGCGGGCACTGAGCAGTACGGAGGAACAGTTGAGGCTCTGCTCAAAGACCCTAATATTAACTCACTCCTTCTTGTTTTTGTCACAGCTCCCTTTGTCGATTGTGAAGGCATAGCCCGAAAGCTTGGTGAGATTGGGGAGGCTTCCAAGAAGCCTATTGTCTGCCAGGTGATAACCATAGAGAAATGGGCTGAAGTAATTCGAATCATCAGAGAAAGCGGTATACCTGTTTACGATTTTGCAGAAACAGCAGCCAGAGCTCTCTCTGCAATGACCGAGTACGGAAAGATTCTCCAGAGAAAAGCTCCTTTGTATAAGGAATATGACGTAAATAAGAATGGCGCACAGAAGATTCTTGGCCAACATAAGGGGGAAGAAAAATTTCTCCCGCAGGATGATGTCTATAAGATTCTCAGATGTTACGGAATTCCTACTGTGAAATCCGTGAGAGTCAAGAAAAGAACCGAGCTTGATGGTGCTGCCTCGAAAATGATGTATCCATTGGTCTTAAAAGTTGATGCTGAAGAGATTGTCCATAAAACAGAAGTTGGAGGCGTTTCCCTCAATCTTAAAGATAAAGAGTCTCTTCATGCAGCTTATAATAGGATGGCTGAGAAGTTCGACATGGAAAAGCCCGCCTTCATCCTCCAGGAATATCTTAAGAGCGGAAAAGAAGTGATCATGGGAGCCAAAAGGAACGAAGGAGTCCAGCCAACGCTTATGTTTGGTTTGGGTGGAATTTTTGTGGAGACCATAAAGGATGTACAATTCAGGCTGGCGCCTCTTTCCCGCGAAGATGCCTTGGGGATGATTCACTCTATAAAGGGGCACTCCATTCTGGAGGGAATTAGAGGAGAGAAGGGAATGGATATTGATGCCTTAGCTGAAATTCTGATTCGTCTTTCTCAACTTGCCACGGATTTCCCTGAGATAGATGAGATGGATTTAAATCCTATCTTTGCTTTTGAGCAAGGCAAAGGAGCGAGAGTTGTCGATGCCCGCCTGAAAATCATAAAAGAAGCTTGAACTAAGCAGTGAGCTTTGTCCTAAGTTGCATGATTATTAGTCATTGCGAAAGAAGCGAGGCAATCCGTCGTTGCGAGCGAACTGTGGCAATCTCATAAGATATAGGGGTTTTATTTATTGAGCTCGCACTTATGAACGTATAAAGAGATCGAGAGCATTAGAATCATCAGATTCATATAATTAAGCATTTAATATGAACTTGGTTCCCTTAAGTATTGTCTGTGTTTACATTGTCCTTCTCTATGTGGTCACCTGGTTAACCCGCCGCCTCAGCAGGGGAGGCATGATCGCTTATCTTTTGGCTGGTAGGAATCTTCCTTTCTGGGTAGTTGCTCCCCTTCTCACCGGTCTGGCTGTAGGAGGTGCTTCTACAGTTGGGGTAGCAGAAAGAGCTTACAATGCTGGAATATCAGCAGGTTGGTATAATGCTGCTTGGGCTGCAGGGGCCGTATTAGTTGGTCTTATCGCTGCCCGTCGCTACCGTCGGATGGAGGTAGCCACCCTCCCAGAGCTTTTCGAAAGACGATACAACACTTCAGGTCGGGTCATAGGCGTCTTTGGCCAGCTCGTCTTGCAGATAGTTATTATCTCTGTCCAGTATGTAGCCGGCGGTGCTATCCTCTCTTCTCTTCTTCCCGATGTGTTTAGCTTCAAGCAAGGCATGTTTGTTACAGCAGTAGTTTTTGTGGGGATAACCTTGATCGGCGGGTTCTGGGCAGCAGGCTTGACCAACATCATCAATGTTATCCTCATCTATGTAGGAGTTATTCTGGGAGCAGTTATTGCGATTGGAAAGATTGGCGGTTTTGGAGAGCTTGTGGCCAAACTCCCTGCTCAACATCCTAGTTTTGACCTTGGTGCCATCGGCCTGCCCCTTATTTTTGCCTGGTTCATCGTTATGTGCACCATGGCCTTTTCTGTGCAATCTGTGGTTCAGATAACCTTTGCCGCCAAAGATTCGTCTTCTGCCAGTAAAGGATTTATTTTGGGTGGATTGATTATCCTCCCCATAGGCTTCATTAGCGCCGTCATAGGTCTGGCAGCTGCTATTCTTCATCCAGAGATTATAGCCACAGAAGCACTCCCCCGCACAGTTTTGACTCTTAGTCCGGTAGTGGCAGGAATTGTTCTGGCTGGATTATGGGCTGCTGATGTTTCTACTGCCTCAGCCCTTCTTGTCGGGAGTGCAACATTGGTTGTGGGAGATTTGGTTAAGAGATTTGTAGCTCCTGATCTTGGGGAAAAAGGAGAGAGAAGAATCTCTCGAATTTCGGTTCTCGTTTTGAGTGTTCTTACTTACCTTCTTGCCTATTTTGTTTCAAGTGACATCCTAAATACATTACTTGTCGGGCTTTCTTTGACCACTGGCTATACTTTAGTGACTTTGATGACCATTTTCTGGCCAAAAGTATGCAGACGTGCTCATGCCAACTGGACTTTGCTCACATCCATGGCGGCCCTTGCTTTCTGGCTCATATTTCCTCAAGTTTCGTCTTTTTTTAACAAAATCGGCCTTATCCATCCAATCTATTTTTGCTGGATTGTAAGCCTTGCGACTTTTTTTCTAGTCGCCATTATAGATAAGAGAAAAATAAAAGTACCTGGAGCTTGACGTTTATTTGTTGTGAAATTAGTATGCTACCTGGAAAACCAAAGAATTGCTTTAGGTATGGTAAAGTTTTATATCTATTCATATCTTAAAAGGAGGAAAAGATGGGTTTAGATTGGCTAAAAAAAGATAAAGAGCTCAAAGATCATTTTCTCTGGGGCAAGGAACACTGGGGAACTGAGCCTCCTTGTACGACCTACGAGAAGAGGCCTATCCTTAATGCTTCGGGTAAAGAGATTAAAGGTCTTTATTCAGCCTGGATTATCCTCAATAATCCTTCTCAATACAATTCATACACGACTAAGATGGTGAAAGGAGTTATCGCTGGATTTCAGAACGCTTCCCTAGACAGGAGTGTAGTAGCTGTTGTATTTACAGCTGTTGGAGACAGAGCATTCTGTACCGGGGGGAATACAAAGGAATATGCAGAATACTATGCTGGAAAGCCCAATGAATACGGAGAATACATGGACCTTTTCAACGGGATGGTTGATTCTATCCTCCTTTGCAAGAAGCCAACAATATGCCGTGTAAACGGGATGAGAATCGCCGGTGGTCAAGAAATAGGCATGGCTTGTGATATCGCCCTTTCTGCAGACACCGCTATTTTTGGCCAAGCCGGTCCCCGGCACGGGTCAGCTCCGGACGGAGGCTCTTCGGATTTTCTCCCCTGGTTCTTGAGCATTGAAGATGCCATCTGGAATTGCGTTTCCTGTGAACTGTGGAGTGCTTATAAGATGAAAAGGCTTGGTCTGATCAGCCAAGTAGTACCGGCAATAAAACAGGACGGAAAGTTTATTCGCAATCCTGCTGTAATCACGGATAAATATATTGAAGATGGAGAGATTGTCTATGGTGAATTCTATACAGGAGAAGAAGGGAAAAAAGCCAGGGAGTTTCTCAAGACAGCCTCGATTGATTTTGAGCTTTTGGATAAAGCTGTGAACGAAGTCATATGGAAGTTTACCAACCTCTTTCCGGGCTGCTTGATAAAGTCTCTAGACAGCGTGAGAGCAAAAAAGAAATATTTCTGGGATATGGCAAAAAATTATAACCGTCATTGGCTGGCTGTAAACATGAGTACAGAAGCATTTATGGGTTTCCAAGCCTTTAACGCAAAGAAGATAACTGGTCAAGACGTTATTGACTTTATTAAATACAGACAGCTCATCGCTGAAGGAAAGACCGTGGATGAGGCTTTCATGGAAGCAGTCTTACCCAAACCTAAAGAATAATGTAGGGGCTTGATTTATCAAGCCCACCTTATAAAAAGAGTAAATAGAATAATAGGAGGAATAAAATGGATTTAAAGGGGAAGGTAGCCCTTGTTACGGGGGGTAGCTTAGGCATCGGTACCAGTATTTCTTTGGATTTAGCCCAAAACGGAGCAGATGTGGCCTTGACATACAGGAAACATGAGAAGGAGGCAAAAGCAATCGCTAAGCAGATAAAGGCAATGGGCCGCAAAGCCCAGGAGTACAAAGTCGATGTCTCTGATTTTGGAGCAGTCCAGAAGCTGGTTAACGATGTTATAGATAAATTTGGCCGTTTAGATATTTTAGTTAACAATGCTGGTATGAACTGGGATGGAGTAGTTTGGAAGATGACTGAGGAACAATGGGATGCTGTGATCAATGTTGACCTTAAAGGCACTTTTAATTTTATCAGGGCTGCAGCTCCGGTTTTTAGAGAGCAGAAATCTGGGAAAATCATAAACATAACGTCAATAAACGCTCTAAGAGGGAAGTTCGGCCAGGCGAACTACTCCGCTGCCAAAGCTGGAGCAATAGGTTTGACCAAGGCTGTAGCTAGAGAAATGGGAAAGTACAGCGTGAACGTTAATGCTGTAGCTCCGGGAATGATTGAAACCGATATGATTAAAGACCTTCCTGACGATTTCAAGGAAAAGGCTGCAGCAGAGACTGTCTTTAATCGCCTTGGCCAACCAGAGGATATTGCTCATTTGGTCTCTTTCCTTTCCAGTGATAAAGCCAGGCATATCACGGGTGAAGTTATTAAAGTTGATGGAGGTCAATACATCTAAATTAAATCTGTAGGGGCTTGATTCATCAAGCCCGCACATTTATATTGTAGGGGTTTGATTTATCAAACCCACCTTTTAATGATTTGCGTGGATTCGGATTATAGGTGAAGCGGCTTGATTCATCAAGCCCCACAGAATTTACTATTTTCTGCATTAATTGGCGTCAAAAGAAATATCAAATGTCGAGAGTTGACTCCTAGGAGGATATTGATGAGAAAAATTGCCATTATTGGCGTCGGGCAGAGTTCCTTTGTCCGGAGTTATCCAGGTTCGATCAGAGAACTTGCCTTTGAGGGATTTAAGGAAGCTATAGAGGATGCAAAAGTATCTGTCAGCGATATCGATGCTTCTATTATTTGTTCGGCACCTGAATACGACAAGCAGCGCTCCCCATCAGGAGTGTTTGCTGAATATCTTGGTCTTATCCCTCAACCAACCTGCTATTTAGAGAGCCTGTGTTCCTCAACTAGTACAGGCTTGCGAATGGCTTATTCTTTAGTGAAATCAGGCCTTCATGATGTAGTTGCGGTTCTGGGTTTTCAGAAGATGTCAGAGATTTCCTCGGCAGAATCTCAAGAAAGGATGGGCAGGGGAGCTGATATTCAGTGGGAAAGTCCGTTCGGCACTATGATGCCTGCTTATTACGCCATGTTTGCCAAGGCGCACATGGAAAAGTACGGAACCACTCTTGAAGACATGGCTCTTGTAAGGGTGAAGGCTGCTACCTATGGCCCGCTAAACGACAAAGCAATGTTCCGCAAACCGGTGACTCTTGAGATGTTCACTGATCCAAACCATTTCATGTCAGGTCCCGTTGCAAGCCCTCTTCGCGTAGGAGACTGCTGTGCTAACGCTGATGGGAGTTCTTGCCTTATAGTAGCCAGCGAAGAAAAGGCTAAGGCTCTTTCGAAAAAACCAGTTTGGATTCGGGGATTAGGTGCTGCGTCAGCCAGTGTTAACATGGCAGGCAGGGATTTGGTCACAGGATTGGCAGTTGCCCGCCAGGCCTCTGAACAAGCTTATAAAATGGCTGGTATTACTCCAAAAGATATTGATATAGCAGAGGTTCACGATTGTTTCACTATTTCAGAAATTCTGGCCTATGAAGACCTGGGCTTTGCCAAGCCAGGAGAAGGAAAGGAGCTCGTAAAGAGCAAAGAGACTTACAAAGAAGGGAGCTTACCGACAAACGTGGATGGAGGCCTGCTTTCTAAAGGTCATCCGATTGGTGCGACCGGTGGATCTCAGATCAGGACAATTGTCCTTCAGCTCAGAGGTGAAGCGGGAGATATGCAGGTCAAAGACCCAGAGATAGGACTGGTGCATAACATCGGCGGTGTGGGCCTTTATGGAAATGTCACCATTCTTGGGAGGTGAGAAAATGGGTGAGAAGAAAGAAATAGATGATCGGTTTAAAAAATTTGGAACGGTTAGCTTTACGTCCGTTACCAAGGTGAACGACTTTATAGATTACCTGGAAAAGGGCAAAGTTATGGGTACTCGTTGCAAAGATTGTGGGACGGTCTTTTTCCCTCCTAGGGCTGACTGCTATAACTGCCTGTCAAGCTCTGTGGAATGGTTTGAAATATCGGGGAAGGGGAAGCTCGTATCATACAGTAAACTGAAGTATGCTCCTGTTGGGTTCGAAGGAGATCTGCCGTATAGCATCGCACTTGTTGACTATGGAGATTATAAAATATTCGGCAGGCTTGCCAGCGATATCCCTGACGATGAAGTTAAGCTTGGAATGGAAATGAAGACAGTTGTCAACAAGCTGCCAGATGGACAGTTGAATTATGTATTCGAGAAAGCTTAAATAGATTCTTCTATTATATAAAGAAGTAAATTCCTATCGCTATTTTTTCCCTTTTCTTATTACCCTTATGATATCAATTCCTTCAATTTGTGTTCCATTAGATAAACTTCCTGAAACTGTAATCTCAACATTTTCACCTACCTCGAGTAGATCCTCTACAGCAGCTCTGTCGAACTTAGCCATTAAATCAACAATTCCATCATTATCCTCATCACCAATCGATGAAGGCTTCGATTCAGCTCGGACAGAATCGTTAAGCAGGAGAGTAGAAACATCAATATCTGCTACATTATAACCTGCTGGTAACTCTATATATGCAGTGACCCACGTCCCTTTGCTCCCTAAATTTAATGTATCTGGGTCGATGTCTATTGTAGCTTCGATTGCTCCTTGAAACTCAAAGGCACCGATGTCAACGACAGCAATTCCGTCGCCATCGCCATCCACAATCCTGGGTTTGCCACTGAGATCAAACTCTGGTAGTCCGGGGGCTTCTAAGTCACCAACATCTATGCAAGGAGAACCTGCACTTAGCTTATAGTCAGCAAGGATTTTATCCATAAACCGGGGATCTTCGGAGATACATCCTATCCCCGCTTCACATCCTGAATAATCCTGAGGAGTATTATCCCATACATCATTATATGTGATGTGCGAGGAAGGGAGATAACTGGAATGGATACCGCCTCCCCCGGAGCTGTTCGTATTTCCGGTAATGATGTTGTTGGTGATTGTAGGGTAGGCAAATAAGCAGTAGATCCCACCGCCTCTCCTGGATGCGCTATTTCCAGTTATGGTATCGTTTTTGATCGTGGGATAGGATAAGAATTCGCAGTAGATCCCACCGCCCTCCCAGGACGCACTATTTCCTTTTATAACATTGTTAATCATGGTTGGAGAGGAGAAAAAAATGCAATAGATCCCACCTCCTTTGTGCGCACTGTTTTCAGTAATGACGTTGTTAATGATAGTGGGGGAGGAAACCAAGCAGTAGATCCCACCTCCTAGCGTCCCAGAGCCGTTGGTTATGGTGAAACCTTCAATTTTTGTCGAAGTATCATTTATAAGGTTGCAAACTATCACTTTGTCTGTTTTTTCCGCATCCAATATGCAGATATCTGCCCCCTCTCCTACTAAACTCACTCCATTTTTCATGTATATGGGGAATATTTCCGCATTTGTAGAGGGAGAATACGTTCCAGCACTCACATACACTGTATCGCCGGGATTTGCAGCAGCCATTGCCGATTGAATTGTGGGATAGTCACCTGGAACCGTAATGACTGAAATATCTGCAGTTGAGGTCAGTGAGACTATGAACGCAAGAGAGATAAAAATTATCATCAATAATATTTTTGGTTTCTTTCCTTTCATTTTTTGTTCATCCTTTATTTGATTTAGCCAATCTGCCCTGGCATCAGGGCTCATTTGTCTCTCATAGAAGTTTTTTGCATTAGTTTAATAAGCTGTTTTTTCTATCGCGTTTTTTTATGTTGAATATTGCTTGCAAATATCTTTAAGATATCCCTAGCTTCATAAAAACAGGCAGATAGAAAAATACCCAAAAGGACTTGAGTTTAAGCCTTAACCCCGCAAAAGAGAAAAAGCATACTCAATACTTTTATTGGAATATCTGCACTATTAATATATCTTAAACTTAAGTTTTCACAATGCTCTTTTACGATGGATTTCCGGGTAACCGATCTCCTCATTGAATTAACCTTATAGAGGAGTTTTTTTCACCTAAAAAGACTAAGTATTTTTTGGGACGAGATATATAAATAAAGAGAGGGATTTATTTTATTACAATAAATTTATTCTTTTTTCTTATTTATGTGCAATTTATCCAGACTTCCCTATGGATAAAATTAATCACAGAAAAAGATAAGGGCTCAAATCTTAATTTGCACGGGTTTGCTATCTTATTCTATAAACTGATCTTATCTGATTTTGTCAAAGATAAAGAAAAAAATGAAGTCAAATAAATTAACAAAATTGACAACTCATATCTCCAGTGTTATATCTTTAATCCATAACCAAAGAGAAGAATAGAAAACAAAGACACCAAGATGGCCCTATCTGAAATAAGATTTCACACTCCAAAAAACCTAGCTGAGGCTCTTGAGGTCCTAGGAGAACTAAAGGAGGCTCGGATCGTGGCGGGAGGGACAGACCTCTATGTGGATATAAAACAGGGTTTGATAGAAGCTAGGGATATCATATCTCTTCATAAGATAGAAGAGCTTAAGGGGATTGAAAAAAAAGACAAAAAAATTCGAATCGGAGCCATGGTAACAGCTCAGGATATTATATCCAGCTCCATCATAAGCCAAAACATCACAGCTCTTGCCGATGCTGCCCAATCAGTGGCTTCCTACCAGATTCGTTCTATGGCGACTATCGGGGGGAACCTCTCAAGCGCTGTTCCTTCTGCAGACCTTCCGCCGGTGCTAATAACGGCGGAGGCGACAGTTGAGCTTAGGTGTACAGAGTCATCGCGCGAGGTTTCTCTTTCCGAATTCTTCCGAGGTCCCAGGGAAACAGTCTGTAAGACAGAGGAATTGTTGACCTTTATTTTTGTCCCCTTCCCTCCGCCAAATACAGGGATTTCTTATCAAAAATTCGCTCTTCGGGAAGCCAACGCTCTTGCAGTTGCTTCTGTCGCTTCCAGACTTACTCTAAAAGACGGAAAAATAGACAGGGCAGCCATTGTTCTCGGGGCTGTCGGTCCCACTCCTGTCGAGGCTCTGAAAACTTCTGAATTCCTTTCTGGTAAGGAACCCTCTTATAGCCTCTTCAAAGAAGCATCCTTAATGGCAAAGGAAGAAGGAAAACCAATCTCGGATATAAGAGGTTCTGTCTGGTATAGGAAAGAATTGATCCAGATCTTAACAGTCAGAGCCTTAAATTTAGCCTTGTTTCGAGCTCAAGGAAAATCCAAGAGGATGGAGTAATCTGTATGGAGAAAGATAAAGGAAATTACCGCATCGCCGTTCTCAAAGTAAACGGCGAAGAACATTCTGTTGCAGTTAAAGATGGAGAAACTCTTCTGGATGTTCTTAGAGACAAGCTGGGACTCACGGGGACTAAAAAAGGATGCAACCTTGGTGTATGCGGTGCGTGCACGGTCCTCGTGGATGGTGAGCCAAAAAACAGCTGCCTCCTCCTGGCATCATCCTGTGAAGGAGCTGAGATAACCACGATAGAGGGCATCGAGCAAGAAGGAAAGCTTCATCCCTTGCAGCGAGCTTTTATCGATCAGGGCGCAGTCCAGTGTGGTTTTTGCACGCCCGGAGCGATATTAAGCGCTGTGGCCCTGATAAAGTGCAATCCAGACCCATCAGAGCAAGAAATAAAGGAGGCTCTCTCTGGAAACCTTTGCCGTTGCACCGGTTACACGCGCATTATTGAAGCTGTAAAGGAATGGAAAAAATACATAAAAACAAAAGAAACGCAATCTCTTCCGGATGACCTCAGTGAGTATCACAGCGTGGGCAAAAGCCTGCCGCGAGTGGATGCAGCGGCTAAAGTCACGGGCCAGGCAAAATTTACAGCAGATTATTATTTTAAGAACATGCTCTACGGAAAAATTCTTCATTCTCCCATCCCTCATGGAAGGATTAAAAAGATTGATACAAGAAAAGCAGAGGCTCTTCCTGGGGTCAGATTAGTCCTGACAGGGAAAAATGTGCCCGAGATTACCTATGGTGTTTCCCCGGCGCGATATGATGAACATGTGCTGGCTAAGGAGCGGGTGCGCCAAGTCGGTGATGAGGTAGCAGCGGTTATAGCCGTGGATGAGGAAACAGCAGAAAAAGCTCTAGGACTTATTAATGTGGAATACGAAGAGCTTCCGGCCGTGTTTAATCCCATGGAAGCTCTAAAAAAAGGAGCTCCTCAGCTTCATGAGAGGTATAGAAATAACATCAACACTCATGTTAACCATCATTTCGGAGATATCGAAAAAGGATTTAAAGAGGCTGATTATATTAGAGAAGAGGAGTTTGTCGGGAGTCACGTCTACCAGAATCCGCTCGAGCCCCATGCCTCAATCGCTTATTGGGAGAACGGCGGCTCTAACCTTGTGCTCTATTCTTCTACACAGGTTCCTCATTATGTTCACTACATGGTCGCTCGAGTGCTTGATATTCCTTTAGGGAAAATTCGCATCATCCGTCCTCCTGTAGGTGGAGGATTCGGTGGGAAGGCCGGGACAACTCCTCTTGATTTAATCACATCCATCGCGTCCAAAATGACGGGAAGACCTGTGAAGATGGTCTACAGTCGTGAAGAGATGTTTCTCTACGGCCGAGGAAGACATAAGCAGTACATGAAATTTAAGATCGGTGTAAAAAAAGATGGGAGGATTACTGCGGTTCAAAGTAAGATTTACCTTGACGGAGGCGCCTACACTTCGTTCGGGATTATAACTGCCTACTATGCAGGCGCCATGATTCCTACGCTCTATCATATCCCGAATTATAGATACGAGGGATTCAGGATTATGACTAATAAACCAGCCTGCGGCGCCATGCGCGGCAACGGAACGCCCCAACCTCGTTTTGCCTTTGAAAGCCTGCTCAATATGATCGCGGATGACTTAGAGATTGATCCTATCGAAATTCGTCTCCGCAATGCCATGGATCCCGATACCCGGACTTGTAATGACCTGGATGTTAGAAGTTGCGAATTTAAAGCCACTTTAAAAGAGGTGGCGAAAAAATCCGGCTGGACTGAGAAATACGGCAAGCTCCCACCGGGAAAAGGAATAGGAATCGGGTGCGGTGGCTTTGTCTCTGGAGCAGGCTATGCTATATACAGGGGTCAGGTCCAGAGAAGCTCCGAGAAAAAGCCTGAAACATTTTTAAAAAAATCTGTTTTTCCGCATGCAAACGCCATAGTCAAAATAAGCGAAGACGGCGAAGCCGCGGTCCTTCTAATCCAGGCTGCAGAAATAGGTCAGGGAGCATTGACCGTTCTTTCTCAGATGTGTGCCGAAGCCTTAGGCATAAGCCTTCATAAAGTCCGCATCAGGGCCGAAGATTCTGACATAAGCCCTCTTGATCTGGGTGCTTACTCTTCAAGGACTACCTTGATGGGAGGAAATGCAGTTGTTCAGGCAAGCCGAGATGTTCTCAAGAAGCTTCTTGTCGCTGCATCTAAAATTTGGAACTGTGATCATAAAGAGCTTGAGGCAAGAGATGATCAAGTATTTCATAAGAAGGATAAGTCAAAAAGGATAGGATGGTCAGAGGCTGCGCGGAAGTATTTTAACGAGCATGGACCCCTTGTGGGCACAGGCTGGTATAAGCCTCCAGAAGGACTCGGAGGAGATTATAAGGGAGCTGCTGTGGGAACAAGCCCTGCTTATTCTTTCGGAAGCTCTGTTTGTGAATGCAGCGTGGATCTTGAAACAGGGAAGGTGAGAATTGAAAAATTCACTGATTATCATGACTGCGGCACTCCTGTTAATCCTCAGGCTGTGCATGGGCAGGTTGAGGGAGCTGTAGTCATGGGCACGGGCGAGACCATCATGGAAGAAGTCATGTATGATGAAAAAGGTAAGATTTTAAATCCTAACCTTCATGACTATCTGCTCATGACCGCAAAGGACTCACCTGAAATCTTCAGCGGGATTGTTAAATCCTACGAGCCAGAAGGCCCCTACGGAGCCAAGGAAGTTGGAGAAGGTGCTACTTTACCAGTCTTGGCTGCAGTTGCCCATGCAATAGCAAATGCTACTGGAGTATGGATAAAAGAACTGCCGATTACTCCTGAAAAAATACTGAAAGCTCTGAAAAAGAAGAAAAGCTCCAGTTCTTCTTGATGTAGGGGCCTGATTTATCCAGCCTACCTGTTTTTTGTAGGAGTTTGATTAATCAAACCCACCTGTTTTTATATGGGGCCTTGATCTATTCTATGTAGAAGCTTGATTCATCAAGCCCACACCTTTTAATCCAAAAATTTCTAAATAATTTCCTTGACAAGTAACATCTAATATTATACTTTTATGGTAACCAATATTGGATACCATAAAAGCATGGAAAAGAACCTTCAAGATAAGATCCTAGAGGTCCTCAAAGCCTCCCCTTCAGGCCTCCAGATGGAGGAGCTTGCAGATAAGCTGGGCCTAACCCGCCATACGATAGCTAAATATTTAGAGGTCCTCCGAGCTGAAGGAAAAATCCACTACCACAAAGTAGGGCGTTCTAAACTCTGGAAAGAAATTATTACAACTACAAATATCAGACTGCTTAGTATGGATGACCTTGATGATATTCTAAAAATCGAAGAAAGAATAGAAAAAGAGCAAACCTTAGAGAAACCAAAAAGAATTGAATATTTGAAGGAAACAGCTGCCTATCATCTTCAGCATGGCGAACCTCTTATGAACCTTGGGGCGGAGATTGATGGGAAGCTCGTGGGATTTATTTTTGCAGAAATAAGGCTTTGGGAGTTCGGTAGAGGGGAAAAGACAGGTTGGATAAAAGTATTAGGAATCGATCCTGAATTCCAGGGGAGGGGGATAGGACACAAACTGGGCGAGACCTTGTTAGGTCATTTTAAGAGAAAAAACATTAAAAAAGTCAGAACCCTTGTAGACTGGTATGAAGGAAATTTAATTTCATATTTTAGATCCTTAGGCTTTGATATTCTCAACATGATTCCTTTAGAAAAGGAGTTAAAAGAATGATGGAAAAATTCAAAGAGTGGTACGAAAAACGCCACGAGTATGCTAAGGAGTGGAAAAGTAAGACAGGAGGAAAGGTTGTTGGCTACTTCTGCACCTATGTCCCGGAAGAAATTCTTTATGCAGCTGGAGTGCTTCCAGTGAGAATTCTCGGGAGCCATGAACCTCAAGATGTCACCGAACCTCATATTTTTGGAATGTACTGTCCTTTCTGCCGCGATTGCTTAGCTCAAGGGCTTAAAGGAAAATATGATTACCTTGACGGGATAATGATTGCTCAGAGCTGTTTACATATTCGCCAGACCTTTACTTCGTGGAAGCTTCATATTCCGATAGATTTCAGCTATTACCTTCCTATGCCCAACAATGTCCAAAGCAAAAGAGCTCTTCCCTATTTAACAGGAGAATTAAAGGCATTTAAAGAAGCTCTCGAAAAATGGACAGGGAAAGCAATCTCTGATGAGGACATGAAAACGGGAATTGAGATTATGAACCAGTCCCGAAAACTAACCCGAGAGCTCTATGAACTAAGAAAGCAGCCGAACCCTCCTCTGACTGGACTTGAAGCCATGTACGCAGTGGTTGCCAGCCAGATTGTAGATAAAAAGGATTACAATGAAACCCTGCATGGGGTTCTTGAAAAATTGCCCCAACGCCCTGCAGAAAAAGATTCCAAGGTAAGGTTGATGATTTTAGGCAGTGAAGACGACGATACGGAATTTCTCCAAATGGTGGAATCGTTGGGGGCAATCTTCGTGGTTGATGACCACTGCACAGGAAGCCGCTATTTCTGGAATGAGGTGACTCCAAACCAGAATCCTTTAGAGGCTATCGCTGCCCGTTATGTAGAAAGAGTTCCCTGTCCCAGTAAAGACTGGCCGGAGCGAACAAGGATTGAACATATAAAAAAGCTAGCTCAAGATTGGGAAGTTCAAGGAGCTATAGTTATCCAACAGAAGTTCTGCGATCCCCATGAGCTCGATATACCTGCTACTATTGAAAGCCTCAAACAGATCGGGATTCCCGCCCAGTTTTTAGAATTTGATGTAACCGTGCCTGTCGGTCAGTTTAAAACAAGAGTAGAAGCTTTTCTGGAAATGCTAAAAGAGGAAGATTTATATTAAGGAGGAGCACATGGGAGATAAATATAAAACCGAATCTTTAAAGTGTTGGGATAAAGCTAAAGAAATAAGGTTGAATTATTATAAAAACTTTGCTGAAGCTCATGAAAAAGGAGGCCTGCGCTGGGCAGGAGGTGCCTGGTCTTTTGATGCTATCCCGGCTGGCCTTGGTGATGACGTCTATCCTCTCACGGGCGAACCTTATGCCGCATCTATAGCCTGGAATAAAGACTTTGCTCTAAAGTGTCATGAGGCTGTGGAAAAAGCAGGATATGCCCGCGATCTTTGCTCCTACATGCGGAATTACTGGGGCTCAATCTTGCTCAATAAATATGCCTTCGGAGGAGACTTCCCCAAACCAGATTTTATTTGGCAGGACCATATCTGCTGTTCTCATGCCAAGTGGTACCAGGTTGCCCGTGATTTGGAGGGAAAGGATATCCCCATGTATTGCATCGACGTCAGCATTGGACCTTTCGAGGAGTTGACCGATAACAAGCTCGATTATGTCGTCGGTCAGATGCATGACGGGATTGAATGGCTGGAAGCTGTAACAGGAAGGAAATATGATGATGAGAAGCTAATCCGGGCTGTTTACGACCACTGTCGTTCAGAAAGTGTCTGGGCTGAAGTTTGTGCACTGAACAAAACTATTCCAGCTCCTCTTGATGAAAAAACCATGTATTCCCTTTATGTGCACGGAACTCTGAATAAAAGTAGTAAGGTAGTAGCTGATTTTTACGAGGAATTGCTGGATGAAGTTAAAGACAGAGTCAAAAGAGGAATTGCAGCAGTCGCCAACGAGCGCTGCCGGGTTATGTCTGACACCCAACCACCCTGGGCTTTTTTGAATGTGTTTCGATACCTGGAAAAGTATGGATGTGTATCTGTGGGCTCTCTATATACTTTTGGCTTGATCGGCATGTGGGATATTAAGGAAGATGGAAGCTGGGGACCGCGGAAAACGCCCCAGGAAGAGGGTATTGAGATTAAAGATCGCGATCAAGCCCTTCGAATCCTGGCATCCTGGGAATTGAATAAACCAGAATGGCAGCATTTCTACGCTCCTCAGCTCAAAAGCGAGATGATGATCAGAATCGCCAAGGAATGGAAACTTAACGGAGTTCTTCTCCATTATAACCGTGGCTGTGAAGGCTTGAGTTTGGGAATAGCTGAGAATAGACTGGCCTTGAAAGAAGCAGGTTTTCCGGTGATGATTTTTGAAGGCAACATGGGAGATGAAAGGGAATTTGATGAAACTCAGACGATGACCCGGATTGATGCCTTCATGGAAAGCCTCGGCCTTGAAAAATAAATTGTAGGGGCTTGATTTATCAAGCCCGTATTAAATAGGTTGTAGGGATTTGATTCATCAAATCCGATATTTTTGCAGGAATTTTATTATTTTTTATGTATTTGATTTTTTGTAGGGGCTTGATTCATCAAGCCCACAATTTGCGTATGGATGTTTTATTTATTTGTAGGGGTTTGATTTATCAAGCCCGCGCTTTTTTGAAATGGAGGTGGAAATGACTGTTGTCGGTATCGATTGCGGGGCAAAAAATGTTAAAGCCCTGATCCTGGAAGAAGATAAAATTTTAGCTAAAAGCTCGGTGCTTAGTGGCTTCGACCAGAAGGCTGCTGCGCAAGAGGCTTTAGATTTGGTTTTAAAGGACGCAAGCCTCAAAAAGGAAGATTTAGCTCATATTACGGCAACAGGAACCGGAAAAGAGGAAGTTGGCTTTTCCCTGGGAACAATCACTGAAGTCGGAGCTAATGCCAAAGCTATAAATTCTCTTTTTCCTTCTGTACGAACGGTTATTGATGTCGGGGCAGAAGAGGGAAGAGCGATCAAAATCAACGATAAGGGAAAAGTTATAGATTTTGCAATCAATGAAAAGTGCGCTGCAGGAGCTGGCACCTTTACCGAAACTATGGCGCGCGCCCTTGAGATTAAATTAGAAGAGATGGGATCACTTTCCCTGAAATCGCAAAAAGCTGTTCCGATGAATGCCCAATGTGCTGTATTTGCTGAGTCTGAAGTCGTCAGCCTTATTCATGCCAAGCACGCCAAGGAGGATATTGTCCGGGCTGTCCATGACGCGATTGCTGACCGCATCGCTTCCATGGTCCGGAAAATTGGAATCGAGAAGGATGTTGCTCTTGTGGGGGGAGTTGCCAGGAATATCGGTTTTGTTGATTCCTTAAAACGAGATTTGAATTTGGATTTGCTTATTCCCGACGATCCGGAATTTTCATGTGCTTTGGGAGCTGCTTTTGCAGCAGCAGAAAAAGCAAAAGGAGGCTAAAGTGGAGAAAGAATATTGGAGGTGGCCTGAATCAAGGTGGACGTCGTCTGATATTGACTGGAAAACCGGCGACATTATTTCAGCAGGAGTTGATGTCGGTTCTGTGAGCTCTCAGGCAGTTGTATTGGTTGACGGAGAGCTTTTCTGTTACAGCAACTATCGTACTGGTTCGGACAGCCCTGAAAGCGCTCAAAAGGTAATGGATAAAGCGCTGGAAGAGACGGATCTTACCCTTGAAAAAATTCATCACACTGTAGGTACTGGCTACGGAAGAGTCAACGTTCCTTTCGCTAACCGCGCCATAACCGAAATAGCCTGTCATGCCCGTGGGGCAAATTTCATGTATGGCCCTTCGGTGAGGACAATCCTTGATATGGGAGGCCAAGATTGCAAAGCCATCCACTGCGATGAGAAAGGCAAGGTAACAAACTTCCTGATGAATGATAAGTGTGCGGCAGGAACAGGACGCGGCATGGAAGTTTTTGCTGACCTTCTTTCTATCCCTATCGAGGAAATGGGGAAGCTTTCTTTTAAAGTAGAAAAAGAACCGGAGCCGGTTAGTTCCACGTGTGTTATTTTTGCCAAGTCTGAGGCTGTAGGACTTTTACGCAAGGGTTGGCCCAAGGAGAAGGTCTTGGCTGCTTATTCCTCAGCCATGGCGCACCGGGTGGTGGAGCTGCTGGAGAGAATAAAAGTGGAGAAGGATTTTGCTGTTACTGGCGGAATTGCCAAAAACGAGGGGGTTGTGAAAAGAATTGAGTCGGAGTTGAAGATAGAAGCTCTCGAGCCCCAGCATGACACTCAGATTGCAGGAGCCCTCGGGGCTGCTCTTTTTGCCAAGGCCCTTGTGGAGAAAGAGAGAGGTTTGAGATAAAATGCTAGCCCATTATGGTTACAAAGATGGTTCTGGGGATTATTTCATCGTCATTGACACGGATAAATGCGATGGGTGCGGCGAATGCGTAACCGCTTGCCCTTACGGAGTTTTAGAAGTAGGTGAGGATGAAAATGATCCCTTTAGGGAGGAACCCGTAGCTAAAGTTACAGAGGACCATCGCAAAAAGATTAAATACAGTTGCGCTCCCTGTAAGCCAACATCAGGAAAGAAACCACTGCCTTGTGTGCAGGCCTGCAGCCCTGATGCAATCTCCCATTCCTGGTAAAAATAGATTGTAGGGGCTTGATTCATTGTAGGGGCTTGATTCATCAAGCCCACATTTTTAAATAACTAGATGGGTATGATTTATCAAACATAAAATGATTGCAGGGGCTTGATTCGTTGTAGGGATTTGATTTATCAAACCCACCTTAAAAATGATAAAAAATGAAAATTAAATTAACTCTTGATGGCCAGAAAGTAGAGGCAGAAAAGGGACAGACCATTTTAACTGCTGCTCTGGCCGCTGGCATATATATCCCTCATCTTTGTTATCATCCTGATTTATCTTCTTTTGAAGAGATCTCTTCTTCAGAGGTCTGTTATCGCGGCCCGAAAGCCTACCGGACTGACTCCCGAGATAAAAAATATGAAGGATGCGGGCTCTGTCTGGTTAAGATTAAAGATAAAGATGAAACTGTCCTTTCCTGTATAACTCAAGTTGAAGAAGGAATGGAGGTTTTAACAACAAGCGAGCAGGTAGAAATCCTCCGTCAGGATAATTTAATTTCCGTTTTCGCCCATCACCCTCATGCCTGTCTAACCTGTGCTCAAAAAGAAGGATGCAGCCTGACTCAATGTTCGACTAACGTTCCTGAGGAGGAGCGCTGCTGTCCTCAGTTTGATTTTTGCGAGTTGCGCAAAGTGGCCGAATACGTCGGTCTCAAAGAAGACATAAAACGCTACGTGCCTCGCGATCTCTACTCAGAAGAGGACAAGCCTCTTTTTATAAGGGATTACAATATATGTATTGGCTGCCTGCGATGCGTAAGAGTGTGCGAAGAGGTCATTGGAGCCAAAGCCCTAGGATATGTTTTTACTGATAATGAAACTATTGTCGGCGCAACCCAACCTTCCCTTGAGGAGTCAGGTTGTCGTTTCTGCGGTGCTTGTGTAGAAGTCTGCCCGACCGGTGCTCTGCGCGATAAGGAGCTTAAAGCCGGGAATAGGAGGGCTGCCCTTGTTCCCTGTGTGGCCCGTTGTCCAGTGGAGATGCAGATTCCCTATTATGTAAGTTTTACTGCGGAGGGGAAATACGAGGAAGCAAGGAAGGTTATAAGAGAAAGTGTTCCTTTGGCTTCAAGCCTTGGCTACATCTGTCATCATCCATGCGAGGATGAATGCCGCAGAGGAGAGCTCAACCAGGCAGTTGCTATCTGTGACCTCAAGCGCTTTGCTCTCCAGGCAAACGATTCACATGGTCAGGTCCAGAAAGCAAAACAGACAGGGAAGAAGGTGGCCATCATCGGATCGGGCCCTGCTGGTCTTGTAGCAGCTTATTTTTTAGCTAAATTTGGGCATTCTGTGACTGTGTATGAATCCCAGCCAGAGCCTGGGGGAATGTTGAGATGGGCTATCCCTGAATACCGGCTCCCTCGGAGTGTTATTAACCAGGAAATCGCAGACATAAAAGCCATGGGAGTCGATATTTTAACCAACGCTCCTATTAAGAATGAGAATTTCCTTAAAGACTTAAAGCCCGATGCATGGGACGCTATTTTTCTTGCAACCGGAGCCCAGGATAGTAAAAGGATAGATGTGGAGGGTCTCTCGTTAAATGGAGTTTACTGGGGGCTGGAATTCCTTAGAGAAGCAAAAGAAGGAAAGAAAAATAGGCTTGGAGGAAAAGTAATTGTGATAGGAGGAGGGAATGTGGCCTTTGACGTGGCCATAACTGCACTGCGTCTAGGTGCTTCGAGCGTAGAGCTTGCCTGCCTGGAGAAGAGAGAAGAGATGCCTGCTTTTCCCTGGGAAATCGAGGAAGCAGAGGAAGAAGGAGTGATTATTCATCCTGGTTGGGGGCCCAGAAAAATTGAAGGGGATGGAAACCAGGTTAGGGGAGTTGAACTTCAGAGCTGCACCTCTGTCTTTGATGAGAAAGGCTATTTTTGCCCGACTTTTGACTCTTCTCAGAGCAAGTTTCTAAAGGCTGATACATTGATTCTGGCAGTAGGACAGAGCCCTGATTTCTCGTTCCTGCCTCCTGATCTGGGAATACTATTGACAGAGGAAGGAAACATTGAAATTAATCCGCAGACTCTTGAGACGAACGTTCCAGGGGTATTTGCCGGCGGAGAGGCTGCCTCAGGCCCTGCTTCTGCAGTAGAAGCCATGGCTATGGGGAGAAAAGCGGCTGATTCCATCGATAAATCTCTAGGAGGAGAAGGATTCGCAGATAGACCTTCCAACTTCATCGACGAGGAGAAAGGCAGCTTATGGATGGGAGAGGAGAAGGATTTTTCTTCCAAGCAGAGAGTTCCCCTGCCTGTATCTCCTGTTTCCGAGCGTCTCCGTTCCTTTGATCTTGTCCAGTTGGGATACAGCGAAGAGGATGCCCGTAAAGAAGCCAACCGGTGCTTGAGGTGTGACCTCAGGCTCAGGCTTTCCCCAGTCATCTTTCCCCCTGAGAAATGGCTCGAGTTTAGCCCTGAAGTTGTAAATAATGTTCCCGACTCAGAAGGAGCATTTCAGCTATTGGACAAAGAGAAAAATATTATCTATATTGCTGGAACCCCCAATCTAAAACAGGCACTTCAAGCACAGCTTTCTTTAAATCAAGAGGCGCGGTTTTTTACATACGAAGAGGACCCCATGTACACCAAGAGGGAAAGTGAACTCATCCAGCAGTTTCTCCAAAAGCACGGCCGTCTTCCCTCACAGAATGAAGACGTCGAGGACTTGTTTTAGTTCCTGGCCGTGAGATAGAATTTCTTTAAATAAAGACGGAGGTGTAATAATGAAACAAAATCGTAATTCCTCAATTATGGCTGTGTTACTGGCGATTCTGTTTATCTTGTTTTCCTTTCAGGCCCAAAGCATCGCTCAGGATAAAACCACACAGATAGATGAATTCGTAAAGCTCTGGCACGAAACAGGCACGTTCAACGGGACAGTTCTCGTCGCTGAAAAAGGAAAGGTCATCTTTAAGAAAGGCTACGGCCTCGCGAACATAGAGTGGGATATCCCGCATAAGCCTGATATGAAATTCAGGATCGGTTCTATAACCAAGCAGTTTACTTCTATGCTGATCATGCAGTTAGTGGAGAAAGGCAAGATCAATTTACAGGGGAAATTGAGCGATTACCTCCCTTATTACCGCAAGGATATTGGAGAGAAAGTGACAATTCACCACCTGCTGACTCATACATCAGGTATTCCCAGCTACACGAGGAATATGGCACGTCTCCAGGAGGCACGCCAGGACCCGTATCCTGTGGATGAATTCGTAAAGAACTACTGCAGCGATGACCTTGAATTCGAGCCGGGTTCCGAATACCGGTACAACAATTCAGGTTACTTCATTTTGGGTGCTATCATTGAAGCTATGACCGGCGAGCCATACACAGATGTCTTGCAGGAAAAGATACTTGATCCGGTGGGGATGAAGGACACCGGATACGACCACCCGGTTCCTCTCATCAAGAATCGCGCAGCGGGATATTCGATAACTTTTGATGGGTACGTAAATGCGGAATACTTGAATATGTCTCTACCTTATGCAGCAGGTTCTCTCTATTCAACGGTCGAAGACCTCTACAAGTGGGACCAAGCCCTTTATACAGATGAGCTAATCTCAAAGAAAATGAAAAAAGAGATGTTCAAACCGCATGTAGCTTCAGGGAAGGAATCGCATTATGCGTATGGATGGGGGATTTCCAAGAGGTCTTTTCCCAAGTCGAAAGAGAAATTGAACAGTGTTTCCCATGGAGGAGGAATAAACGGATTCAATACACTTATCGAAAGGCTTGTGGACGATAAGCACTTGATCGTTATATTCAACAACACACCAGGAGCTAGGTTGAGTTCCATGAGCGAGGGGATTATACGAATTCTCTACGGCAAGCCATATACTCCACCGAAAAAATCAATTGCAAAAGCGATTTATGATGCAGTGGTCGAGAATGGAGTAGAAGAAGCTGTAAAGCAATACCACGAACTGCAAAAAAATAAGAAAAAAGAGTATAACTTTCAGCCCAGAGAATTAAACAGACTGGGGTATGATCTTCTCTACAGGAAGAAGATGGTCAAGGAGGCCATTGAGATTTTCAAGCTCAACATAGAGGTTAATCCGAACTACGCCAATGGCTACGATAGCCTTGGAGAAGCGTATATGGTGGACGGGAATAAGAAATTGGCAATTAAGAACTATGCCAAGTCTCTGGAAATGGACCCGAATAATAAGAATGCAGTTGAGAAACTCAGCGAGCTCATGAAAATGAAATAGAAAGTAGATATTATTTCAATTTTTCAAATTTCTCAAGCCACTTCATCGTTTAGGGCGAAAAAAATAAATATTATCTCTTTCAAGAAAAGTATCTACTTTTATCAGTTCAAAACCCGCTTGTCCCGCCTGTTTGACCAGCTTTTCTTGCGAGGTTGATTCCGACCGATATCCTGATTTTTCAGGGCAATGTTCGACTATCACCAGAACTCCTTCGGGTTTTAGCGTAGGCGCAAGGTTTCTCACCAATCCCACAGGTTTTTCCAGGTGATGGTAAACATTGATCATGAAAGCTATATCCAACACTCCGGACGGAATGTTTGGATCAACCACTTTTCCGTGACGGACAATAACGTTTGTAAAACCATGGTCTTTGCACCGCTTGGCGAGACGCATAAGCGCGCCCATATCAATATCATTGGCATATACCTTCCCAGTTTCTCCTACTCTGTCCGCAAACCAGACGGCAAAACGGCCCCATCCTGCCCCAATGTCGCCGATCACCATGCCCGGCTTTAAACCAATGGCATCCATGATTTTCTCAGGGGGCTGTAACCTGTTGAGCCTTATTTCGTTTTCCTGTGTAAAGTCTTTTTTCTGTTGAATCCCTTCAGTGCTGCTCACAGCTACGAACAGCACAACCCAAAAAATTACCAGGTTCCTCAAAGGCGCTTTTTTCATGACGGCGCTTCTCCTTTATGGATTTTGTCGATAAATGCAAATAAATATGCTCATAAAAATTCTTTATTGGTTCTTGTTAGAATATACGAAAATAAGAAATAGAGGTTTAAAACTTATATGATATGGAGAAAGCAATCATTTTTTCTTCTTCTTTTTTCTCTATTTTAACTTGGATTGCATTATTGAAGATATTCGCCACTAAAGCTCCGACAAAAGCACCGGCAATATTTGCTGCCATATCACTTCCGCTAAAGTTATTGTCCTTTTTAGTGCTGTCAATAATTTCTTTTGCGAGCCCGGGAATGGTTCCTAATGTTGTCCCCCAGATCAATCTTCCAGGTGTCTTAAGATCAGTTTTATAGTGGAGATAAGTTTCGCTTGCAGCTCCGAATACGGATGAAACTCCAAAATGCAGCAGCTTGTCATCTACAGCAGAAGCATTTTTGTTTGCGGCTGAGAAGACAACAAAAAATAGAAGGATCGATATGAAAATCCGATTTTTTAAAAATTTCATCTTTTTTTCCTTTGGTTGACGGGAACTTGTTTTTTTTGTTCGAGGCCTTTTATCATTGTTGTCACAGTCCAGTTGAAGGGAGCTGGGATACCAAGCTTCTCTCCGTATTCAACAATTTTAGCGTTGAGAAAGTCTATTTCTGTCTTCCCTCCTTTTTCCATATCCACGAGCATGGATGGTTTATGATACCCACCCTTGCTTAGATAGGATAGGCCTGATTCATAGAAGTTAGAGGAAAATTTGACTCCGGTTCCTTCTGCTACTTTTATGCCCTCAAGAAGGAGATTCTCAACAATCTCTCTCAACGGGGGAGAATCCATAACCTCTTTCATGGTGAGTCCTGTTATGGTCGAAACCGAGGCCAGGCATGCATTCAATATGGCCTTTTCCCATTCGTGCTTTTTTATATCATCAGTATACTCTGTATCAAGGCCTGAACGGGTGAGAGTTTCGGCAAGTTCTTGAGCCAGAGAAGTATTTTCTTTGTCCATAACTCCAATATAGTTTGGCCGGTTAAAAAATGTTATTTCCACCTCTGTGTCAGAAGCCATTGCTCCTGCATAATTGATTATGCATCTTATAACATTTTCCTTTCCAAATATCTTTGCTGCCTGATCTTCGTTATCGAGTCCGTTTTGGAAAACGACGATTTTAGGAGGAGAAGGTAATACTTCTGAGATTTCAGAGGCAACGTCCACAAGACAATAGGCCTTGACGCAGATAAAGATTAAATCAGGTTTTTCTTTTATTTCTTTCAGGGAATACAGGAATTTTTTTGGATATTCGGTAAAATCTCCGCTTATCTGGCTTCTTGGGTCCTTAACCTTCAATCCTTTTTTCTCGATGGCTAGCAAGCGTTCTTTTAAAATATCTACAAGAGTTACATTTATTCCTTCTTTTAAAAGATGGGCACTTAAAATACTTCCGATAGGTCCTATCCCAATAACTGCATAATGTTTCATCAAGAAACCTTTGGACACATTTCAGCAGAAAAAAATTGGCATATCTTCTTTTTTGTATTTATTTACAAAAAAAAAGAATTGTCAAGCATCCCAATGGAGCACATATACATAAGTCTGGAAAATTTAGCAGATATGTTATATATATCAATCTCTTCTTTTTGAATAAAAAAGGATAATGAAAAGGCACCATAATCACTATGTATTATCTTTAAATTATGAACATCGATAGAGGATTCAGTTGGTAGTTTTTAGATTCCTGGATTGGCTTTGGCTCGTTATATTTATTGCTCTGATGATAGTCTGTGGAACTCTGTTCTATAGATTAGGTAAAAGATCCATGTCAGATTTTTTCCTGGCCGGCCGAGGTCTACCCTGGTGGCTTCCCGCTTCTTCTGTCTATGCTACACATTCTGCCACAGACACACCGATGTGGGTAAGTGGAGTTATCTATCAATACGGACTTCGGGGCATCTGGTATACTTTTTTTTCTGCCTGGTGTGCAATCTCTGCTTTTGCTTCGACCAGAATCTTTCGCCGCTCTCTAGCCTACACCCAGGCCGAGTGGCAAACTCTCCGTTTTTCAGGACTGGGAGCTGAACTGCTGCGGGGATGGATTGCTGGCTGGCAGGTGTTCATGAATATGTTTGTCCTGGGCTGGGTGGGGATTGCCATGGGCAAAGTCTGCCAATTTCTTTTTGGCTGGCCCGAGTGGCTGGGATTAATACTTTTTTCCTCGCTTTGTGCTGTGTATGTCTTGACTGCCGGTTACTGGGGAGTGGTTATGGCTGATTTTCAGCAGGGTGTAATCGCTTTTTCAGTTATCATCATCGTTTCAATATGGGGGATTGTTGCTGCCGGCGGCCCCCAGGGCATCATGAACAAGCTGGAATCGTTAGGGCAGAGTTGGCGGCTGAACCCGTTTGCTTTCAGCGGAGTAACTTCTGGTGAATTTCCTCTGGCCTGGTTTCTTACAATGCTGGTAATTGCTTTAATAGGTGGATTTGGGATGGGAACCAGTATTGATTGGTATCCAGAGGCTCAGCGTATTCAATCGGCCAAAACTGTGCGTGATGCCAGCTACAGCATCTGGGCAGGATCAGCATTGATCGTTGTCCGCAACTCTCTCTGGGCAGTTGCCATTCTTGCCTTTTTTTCTCTGTATCCGAACATTCAATCCACAGCCGAATACGAGATGGCCTGGTATCGCCTCGGATTTGAATTTCTTCCCGTGGGGCTGGTGGGTTTTTTCTTTGCCGCGATAGTAGCCATCCACCTTTCCACTATTTCCACTCATCTCAATTTGGGCGCTTCATACGCGACCAGGGACCTCTATCACCACTATTTCAAGCCTAAAGCGAGCGAAAAAGAACTTGTCTGGGTGGGGAGGATTTCGACTCTAATACTCCTTATTGGCTCTTTCTTCTATGGCTTGATGATGCAGGAGATAACACAGTGGCTTATTTTTGCCATCTGGATTATGACGGCCGGCATCTGGCTGCCTTCTATTCTTCAAGTCATCTGGTGGCGCTTTAATTCCTGGGGATACCTTTCCTCATGGATAGCCAATTTGGGATTAAGCTGGCTTATAGTCTGGATTCTACCTGAATTTCATGTTATCCCTCAGCTGCCGGATTATCTTCGGTTTTGGATAATGATGATTTTGGGTTTCTTAATATATATCCCGGTAACATTTCTCACGCCGACAGAAGATATGGATCGTCTGGTTAAATATTATGTGATGTCTAGACCTATAGGATGGTGGAAGCCGGTTCGTGAGGAAGCTGAAAGAAGAGGATTGCTGCGATCAAACTACGAACAAAGGGAAGGGAAATAAAATGGGCTGGATAAAAAAGAAATGGACTGCACAGGAAGCAGATAAATGGACCAAAGAAGATTATCTTACTTTTATTATCTCTCCTCTGGTTTATTTCTTGCTGGCCATAGGAGTGGCGCTAAGCTTGCTCTTGCTCTGGTATGGCTGGATCATACTGGGGGCCAGCTTAGTTTTATTGGTGATTATGGTCAAAATCATAGACCCAAAACTCAAGGCAATCTCTGAGGATTATGAAATAAAGCAGAAAAAATATCTCGAGGATTTAGAAAAAATTGCCAGGTGGGAGGAGTAAATGACTCAAAGCCTTTCAGTCGTACTAGGAATGTCTATTGCTTATTTCTTTTCCTTCCTGGGTCTTTTGCTTGCTTATTTTTCCTGCCGGAAAAAATATAAGAATAAACGAGCTAAAAAATAAGGATAAATTATGCTGGGAATTATAATTCCTTTATCGATTTTAATCATCTCCTTCGGGCTAACGTTTTATCTTTACCGTCATTTCTCCCGCAAACAGTAAATTTGACATCATATTTTTACCTATGCTATAAATTTTTTTTGGAGAGAATTGGAGAAAGAAGCCTGTGTTTCTGTTCAGGCAGGAAAGGGGGGAAATGTGGGAAGATTGCTGATGAGCAAATATATAAACTGCTGCTCAAATTCTCTTTTCTAATTCTCGCCGTGATTTTCAAGAAATTCTTGGTAGACGTAATTTAAAGTGTGGAGGTAAGCATGAAGAAAGGACTGGTTCGAGCCTTGATTAAGTGTGCTTTTCTGCTGGTGTTTTGTTCCATGACACTGCAAAGTGGCTTTTCTCAGCAGCCAGAGAAGAGTCTACTCCTCAAGGCCATGGAGGAGGAATTGAATCGCTCGATGAAAGGGTTGAGCGAGAAGGGGAATCCGCCTCCTTATTTTATAAGCTACGATGTCACAGAGACACAGAGTGCTATGATAATAGCCTCCTATGGTGCCCTGCGCAGAGGTTCAAAGGAACACTCACGCCTGCTGGATGTGGAGGTTCGGGTAGGCGATTATAAGCTTGATAATACCCATCGCCTTCGAGGCGTGTATGATTTCAGGTTTCCCGCCCCTGTATCTATTTCATTGGAAGACGACCTGGATGCAATCAAGAGCGCCCTTTGGTTAGAAACAGACAAGAAATATAAGGCAGCTATGGAAAGGCTGATTCAGGTGAAAGCGCAGAAAACCGTAAAGGTAAAAGAGGAGGATGAATCAGATGACTTCTCCCGAGAGTCTCCAGAGAAGTTCATAGGCCCTTCATACCAGGTTATGGCGGACAAGGCTAAGTGGGAAAAGAGGCTCAAGGAATACTCAATGCTGTTCAATGATTTTCCAGATATCTACGAATCTAGTGTAAGTTTATCGGCAAACGCCACAAACAAGTATCTTGTCAACAGTGAAGGGACAGTGATTCAGCAGGGGTTAACTCATTGGCGCCTTGGTGTTTATGCCAGGACAAAAGCAGAAGATGGAATGGATCTTTACAAGTACGAATCGTTCGATGCTCACTCGTTAGAAAAAATGCCCAGTGAGGAGGAAGTGCTTCAGAAAATTAAGCTTCTCACAAAAGAATTATTGGCTCTACGTGCATCTCCAGTTGTAGAGCCGTTCACAGGCCCGGCCATTTTGTCGGGGCGCGCTGCTGGGGTATTTTTCCACGAGATTTTCGGTCACAGAATTGAAGGTCATCGCCAGAAGGATGAAGAAGAAGGTCAGACTTTTACAAAAAAGATTAACCAACCAGTGTTGCCCGATTTCATATCAGTTTATGATGACCCCCTACAGAAAAGCTTCGGCGATAAAGACCTCAGTGGGCACTACCTTTATGACGATGAAGGGGTAAAAGCCCAACGGGTGACTGTGGTAGAAAATGGCATTTTGAAGAATTTTCTGATGTCGCGCTCTCCAATAGCAGGCTTTGATAAGTCGAGCGGTCATGGGCGAAAAGCAGCCGGCTACCGAGCGGTCGGCCGTCAAGGTAATTTGATCGTGGAAGCGTCCAAAACCGTATCTTCGAAGAAACTGCGTGAGTTGCTGATTGAAGAGTGCAAAAAACAAGATAAGGAGTTTGGTCTAATCTTCGAGGATATTTCCGGCGGTTTCACCTTCACCGGCCGGGGGATTCCCCAAGCGTATGCGGTGATTCCGATCATAGTCTACCGCGTATTCACAGACGGACGGCCCGACGAGATGGTGAGAGGCGTGGATTTGATAGGCACGCCGCTTGTCTCTTTTAGCAAGATCCTTGCCTGCGGAGATAAGCCAGAAGTCTTTAGCGGAATCTGCGGAGCTGAATCTGGAGGAGTACTTGTTTCTGCTGTAGCTCCGAGCATTCTCACCGGGGAGATTGAGATTCAAAAAAGAAGGAAATCACCGGATCGACCACCACTCCTTCCTCCGCCTCAAAGGAGGAAACAATGAAGAGATATAAGCGATCACGATTTACCTTACCATGGCTCTTTCTCTTAGGTTTCATGCTCTCTGGTGTTATTCCAGCGTCTAACCTTAATGCCCTGCAACAAGAGGATGTATTACTGAAGGCTCTTAAGGATGAAATGAACCGATCGATGCAGAAACTCCAACTTAAGGATATGGAGAAGCCCTATTACATCGAATATGCTGTGGAGGACACTGAGACATTTACAATAAAAGCTGTGTTTGGGGCAATTGTTGAATCCGATCAGGATAGAAGCCGAGTGTTGAGAGTAGGTTTACGGGTGGGTAGCTACGATATGGATAATAGCGAATTCGCAGGCGGGAGTTCACCATATTCCATGATAGGAGGCCCCCCAACCCAACTTGTGCTGGAAGATGATTATACAGCGTTGCGCCATGATATGTGGCTGGCGACTGATGAGGCTTACAAACAGGCGCTGGAGCAGTTAGCAGCGAAAAGATCTTTTATCAAAACCAAGATCCAGCCTGAAGAAATTCCTGACTTTTCGCGGGAGGAAGCTACAAAGGCAATCGCGCCCAAAAGAGTGTTAACATTTGACCAGAAAAAATGGAAAGAGGCCTTGCGCCGCTTGTCCGCAATTTTCCGTGAATTTCCCGTTATTTATGATTCAAGTATCAACCTTAATGTTAAGTTTTCCCACAAATATTTCGTCAACAGCGAAGGCACTGTAAGTCATCAGCCGGCCAATCTTGTTTTGCTCTACGCGAGGGCAGCCACCCAGGCATCTGATGGGATGGGACTGAAACATTATGTTCCATATTACGGAAATAGCCTTGAGCAGTTACCCCCTGAGAAGGAGATGGCAGCTTCTGTACGAAAGATGGCTGAGGAGCTTACTGCATTGACTTCAGCGCCGGTGCTGGAGAACTACATAGGTCCTGTGCTTGTTACTGGGCAGGCTGCCAGCGAACTCTTTGCCCAGGTGCTTGCTCCCCAGGTTTCTGGTCATCGCCCACCTCTTATGGAACAACAGCAAATGGCGGCGATGATGACCGAGAGCAAGTTTGCCGCCCGTTTGAATCGTCGAGTGCTCCCTTCTTTTTTTACTGTCGTGGATGACCCCACTCAAAAAACCTATGAGAACTACCAACTTATTGGCTCTTACGAGGTTGATGACCAAGGCGTTCCGGCTCGGCCAGTGACACTCATTGAACGTGGGATTTTGAAAACTCTCTTGATGTCACGCCGCCCCAGCAAAGAAATCTCCCAATCAAACGGCCACGGCCGAGCCATGCAGATAGGTTCCCCCAGCGTTCAAATCGGAAACATGTTCGTGCAGGCGGATGGGGGAAAAAGTTTTGCTGAATTGAAGCAAGAGTTGGTAGATCTGTGCCAGGATCAAGGGCTTTCCTATGGCTTGTTGATAAAGATGTTCGATAATCCCAGCATTTCTGGACGAGAGTTTTCATTATCATCGTTCTCTATGCGCAGGGGACCGCAGCAAGAGATGGTAACCCCTCCGATTCTGGTATACAGAGTATATGTCGAGGATGGAAGAGAAGAACTCGTGCGTGGCGTTACGGTGGCAGAGATGTCCGTTAGAATGTTGAGAGACATTGTAGCTGTGGGCGAAAACTATTATGTGAACAACAAGCTCATGTCTGGCGGTGGAATAATGGGGCTGTTTTTCTCATATGCTTTTAGGTTTGGAGAAGCAGGAGCCTTTGGTATTCCTACAACTGTGATTGCTCCCTCAGTACTTATTGAAGAGCTTGAATTGAAGAAACCTGGCGGTGCACAGCAGAAGCCAGCTTTCCTTAAGCATCCGTTTTTCAAGAAATAGCAGAGCAGGATATTTCTCAAAGCCTTTTATAATAACGGAGCTGCGGGGTCAGGCATTGCCACGGGAAAAGACATTTTCCGGCACTTTTGTCCTTATAACATTCCCATGGTTAAGGCCTGATGCCTTAATGGATTGTAAGTTTTTCTTGTATAATTCGGGAAATTCTGTATAATTAGACCTTATATACAGATATAAGAATGCAGATGAGAATTGAGATATGTATAAAAGGCGTTAAATCCATCTAAGGTTTTGTGAAAAGGGGAAAAATTCCAGATAAATTTTTGTTAGTGCAATGCTGGGTGCGAAATTTATTAAAAGGAGAACGAATGTAAGAGGGCAAAAAAGAAGGAAAGGTTAATTTGATGGATAATATTTTTTCAAGGGAGTAAAAATGGAAGAAGAAAACAAGATTTATATTGGGAATATAGACTATGGTGTAACCGAAGAAGAGCTTAGAGAAATATTCAAGGAGAAGGGCTTCGAGGTAAAAGACGTAAACATAATAAGAGACAAATTTTCAGGCAGATCAAAGGGATTTGGATTTGCTGAATTCGAGAATGATGAGCAAGTCCAAAAAGCAATAGAGTCATTGGATGGTCACGAATTAAAATCCAGAAAGCTCAAAGTAAATAAAGCACGAAGAAGAGAGCCCCGGTTTGAAAAACGCGGGGGATTCAAACAATTTAGAAGATAGTTTCTCATCCTTAGCTATTCATTCGGGATTTTGTTCTCGACGTTTGTTTCTTCGGGCATGGCCCCCCAGTCCTTAAGGCAGTTCTTACCCGGCTTTAGCTTGATTAGGTTTTTTATGGGGTGTTTCCCCGTTTTCAAGAAAGTTCTTTCTAGCATTAGCATTTATACTATTCCGTGTTTATTATCTACATATCAATTTTTCTAAAGTAAAGGGATGGATGAGCTTTTTAAATTACATGATAAAAAGGAGGATTATTAGATGAGGTTAGAAAGGAGCTTATTTAAAAAATGGCTTATGCTTATTGTCCTTTGCCTGTTTGTGGCTGCAGTCTTCTCTGCTTGTGGCTCCAAGGAAAAATTGTTGGATATGACCTATCCTTATGATGAAAGCACAATCTACTGGCCGACTGCAAACTCTTTTAAGCTAGAGAAGGTCTTCTGGGGAATTTCTGAGGGAGGTTGGTGGTATGCTTCTAATGTGTTCAGTGCCTCAGAGCACGGAGGAACTCACGTTGATGCCCCAATTCATTTTGCCGAGAAAGGACGCACTATTGAACAGATTCCTCTGGAGGAATGGATAGGGCCAGCTGTAAAGCTAGATGTCACTGAAAAATGCGAGAAAAATCGGGACTATCTTCTTGGAGTTGATGATATTAGTAACTGGGAGAATAAGCATGGAAAAATTCCTGATGGCGCCTGGGTAGTCATGTACACAGGTGTATGTACTAGATATTACCCAGATAGGAAAAAGGTCCTTGGAACCGATAAGACGGGCGAGGAAGCAATTCCTGAACTTAGCTTCCCCGGTTTCTCGCCTGAATCAGTTACTTATTTAATTAATGAGAGAAATATCACGGGAATTGCCATTGATACTCCTAGTATTGATTATGGAAAATCAAAAGAATTTAGAGCTCATCAAGCTCTCTGCGGAGCTGACAAACTTGCCTTAGAAAATATAGCCAATCTAGATAAGCTGCCTACTTTTGGAGCAACGCTTTATGTAATCCCGATGCCGATTAGACAGGGAACGGGTGCACCAGCTCGGGTTTTCGCCATTATTTCTTAATTTGCAAGGAATCTTGACTTTTTGTGCTAAATATTTTGACATCAAAATTTTGTTGTGCTATAAGCGTTTTTTAGCATTTAACTATTGAGACTTTCCTGTTTGATACAATAATCCATGTTTAAGAATAAGAAAATGCAAGCCAAAAAAGAGAGGATTTTCTGGTGAAAAGGGCTTTCCTCTTAGGTTTGGCTTCAGGCCTGGTACTTGTTGTTGTTTGTCCGCTTTTTTCGGAAAAGATTACCATTATTCACACGAACGACACTCACGGCAACTTTAAACCCTACATGACCAAGGTCGAAGGAGGAGAAAGACTCGTGGGGGGGATGGAGGCAACTAGTCATTATATAAACGAGATCAAAGCCAGGGAGAAAAACGTATTTTTAATTGAAAAAGGGGATATTTTAACTGGTACACTTGCCGCAGAAATTGAATATGAAGGCGTGATTGGCGGTGTAATGATGGAGTTCCTCAACAGATTGGACTACGATGTTTGGAGCTACGGCAATCATGATTTTGATAGGGGACAGAGCAATGCCCTAAGGCTGGCAAAGTTGGCTAAGTTTCCTACAGTTATGGCCAACATTATCTATAAAAAAAGCGGCAAACTTTTTCCGGCAGATCCATACCACATCTTTGAGGTGGGAGGGATTAAAGTTGGAGTGATTGCAGTTATGGAGGAGAATTTCCTAACTGAAGTGCAAAAAGAAAAAGTCGAGGGTCTTGATGTGTTGCCGATTGTTCCTACTCTCAACTCTTATATAACGGAGTTGGACAGAAAAACAGATTTGATTGTCGTAATCTCTCATAGCTGGTTTGAAAAGGGAGTGGAGGTTGCCAAAAGTGTAGCAGGAATTGATATAGTTTTGGTCGCTGCTGAGGACGGAAGATTTAAGGATGTAAATGGAGTATTGGTCATGTCAACCAAAGGACATCAAGAAACCTTGGGTTATTTAAGAGTGGAAGTGGATGATGATAAAGTTATCGGCTATGAAAAAAGGTTGATCTGGCTTTGGGCAGATCTCGATTTGAAACCATCGCCTCAAGTTGCTTCTTTAGTTAGCGAAGTTGATGAGCTAGTCGGGGAGGAATATGCTAAAGTCATAGGACAAGCCAAGGAAGACCTGACTGTATATTACTATCCAGGAAATAATGTGTTTGTTGAAAGCGTGCTTGGAAATTGGATAACTGATGTGATGCGCTGGAAGACAGGAGCTCAAGTCGGATTTCACAACACTGGAGCGATCAGAGCAGATATAAAGGCTGGGCCAGTAACTAAATCTAACATATTTGATGTCGCTCCTTTTCATAACACATTGGTCGTATTCAAGCTTTCAGGTCAGCAGCTTAAGGATGCTCTGGAGACAGATGTAGAAAGAGGCTGGGATAGAATGCAGGTTTCAGGCGTAAAGTACAAATATCACTCAAGAAAAGTCAAACCTTACGGCGAAAGAATAGATTATTTAGAGATAAAAGGGGAGATTTTGGTAAAAAATGGCAAAATTCTCTGGCCTAGGAAAGTATATACTGTTGTCAGCAACAATTACCTGGTTGGCCATGCAAAAGAAAAATACTTAGGTTTCCATGTAACCGCCCCCAAGGATACTGGCATTCCTTTAGAGAATATTCTGATGGAATGGTTAGATAAGTACAAAGTGCTCGATTATAAAATCGAAGAAAGAATCGTTGAAATCAAGTAATGAATCAGGTTTTGAGTTCAAATATTTCAAGCTAATATTGTCTTTCGCAGCTTCTATTTTTCTCGCCTATTGTTAAATATCCAAAATCAATGTATAGTCCCATTCTTAAAATAATTTACTTTTTTCTCCTAAGTCACAATACTGTAACTATTTTATGCTATATGATTTGTATTCATAGTTACGCTTTATTTAAATATTTGGCGCAATAGAAAAAAATAGCTTATCCCTAAAAAAATGGGGCCAAAAAAATGGGGCCAGGCCCCATTTATTGGCTGGCGCAATAGAGAAAACGTAGCATGTCCCCATTTATGTCTCCATTTTTGAATAAATTTAAAGCATAGAGAGTAAATAGAGATGAGTATTCGCCGGAAATCTATTGGAGGAGAAGATGGCTAAGAAATTAATGCTCATAATTGTCATTTTGTTTCTCATCTTCATTTTTCTTTTTAGTCAAGAACCAGAAAGTGCTCTCCAGTCTGAGATTAAGAAAAAAATATTTCTCTACTTTATAGGAGAAGAAGCAGGTTTTGAAGAGTATGAGTGGATTGAACAGGAAGATAAATTCGTCCTTTCAACCAAAGGGGAAATGAATAAACCGATTAGCCTGATTACAGAGCTTATGACAATAGAGTTGGATAGGGAATTTAAGCCTTTGCGCTTTTATTTTAAAGGATCAGTGAGAGGAGTTAGCCAGGAAATAGAGAGCACAGTAGCTGACAAAGAAGTGAAAAGCAGAATTAAGGTTGGCGAACAGACAAGCGAAATGACATCCAAAATCTCTCCAGATGCATTACTTTTACCCAACGGAATTTTCGCTCCATATGTTGTTCTAGCCAAAAAAGTTAAAGACTCTGGCAAAGAAAAAATGACAATTCCTGCCTATATTGTTCCCCAGCTGGAAGTCTCTTTGAGCGTAGTACCAGATACAGAAAATCCTCACCTTTTTAATCTTATCCTGGCTGGAGTGAATATTGAATTACTCACAGATGAACAAGGATATATTGAATCTCTTTCCATTCCTTCCCAGAGTATACAGGTCTATAAAGAAAAGCTTAAAAAAGAAGAACTGTTTGAAGGAGAGGGAATAAAGGAAGGAATAAGTCATGAGCTGGTGGTTCAAGGCAGCAAAGTCGGAAAAGGCTTTTACAGCCTTCAGGAGACAGAAGAAGGGATTTTAATTCAAGGTGAAACACAGCAGGCCGTAAGTCAAGTGAGCCTCAATTTTCAATTCGAAGAGAGACTATCTCCGGACTGGAACTTAAAAGAAGCCATGTTAAAAGGTAAGGTCAATGATGAAAAAGTGGAATTAGAAAGTAAAATCGATGAGGGTAAGATCAAAGCCTTGCTCAAACAGGGAGAAAAAGTAATAAAAAAAGAATTTCCCTTTTCACCTGATATAATTTTTTCAACTGGAAATCCTCTTGTTGATAATCTGCTTTTAGTCAAGAAAGCTAAGCAGCAGAAGATAAAAAAGCTTTATGCTCTTACCAAATCCTGGGGAAGTCACTACCTTGATGAGCCTCTTTTGTTGCCTATTACCATAGAAAGAGAAGGAGAAGATATTTTAAGCTGGAAGGAAAAGGATATAAAAACAACAAGATATTTTGCAGACCTGGCTGGAGCAAACGGAGGCTATATCTGGGCTGATAAAGAGAAGGTAATTAAAACCTCGCTTCCTTTCGCAGCAATGGATGTTTATCACCAGGACTACGTTGGTTTAAAGACAAAAGAGGTCCTTTCCCCAGTAATAACTTCGGAAAAGTATACTTCGGAAGAGGTTTCATATCCTTCGGAGAAAATAAAATTAGCCGGAACTTTAACTATTCCCAAGGATAACCGCTCAAAACACCCTGCTGCCATTCTGATTTCAGGTTCTGGACCTCAAGATAGGAATGAGGACACGGTTGGACCGGGTGGGCTGAAATTCGGAATTTTTAAACAAATCGCTCATCAGCTAAGCGAAAACGGCATAGCTGTTTTAAGGTATGATGACCGTGGGGTAGGAAAGAGTGAAGGAAATTTCATGGAGGCAGGTCAGGAAGATCTAATTCAGGATGTTAAAGCTGGAGTCAGCTATTTAAGAACAAGAGACGATATTTTGGATGATGGGATTGCACTCATCGGTCATTCTGAGGGAGGAATAATTGCTCCTCGTGTAGCTGCCGAGGACCCAAAAATAAGAGCCATTGTTCTAATGGCAGGAACAGCAGAAACAGGGGATAAGGTACTGAGAGAACAATTTAATTTTGTGCTTGACTCCATGGAGCTTTCTGAGGAAGAGAAGGAGAAGTTCAGGGCGAGCTACGAAAATGTGTTGAAGATTATCAGGGGCGAACCGGTCGAAAAAGAGATTGAGGAAAAGCTTAAGCCCCAGATCGAGCCTCAGCTAAAATGGCTTCGATCCTTTGTTAGTTATGAGCCTTTATCTGTGCTCGATAAAATAAAGGCTTCGGTACTAATAATCAATGGCGGAAAAGATAAACAAGTTTTTCCTCATCATGCCCGAAAACTTTACCATAGGTTAGAAGAACTAGATAAAGCCGTTACTCTTAAGATATTTCCGGATCTCAACCACCTTCTCATCCCGTCGAAAACAGGTGCCTATGCCGAATATGCCAGACAATTAATGGGAGATAGAAAGATCAGCCAAGATTTGTTAGGTTATCTATTGGGCTGGCTTCATGGGGTGCTCTATCATGATCAAGAGGGTCGCGTAATTAAATGACAGGTCTTGCCATATTTTTCCCTGATATGGCTTTTAGCTGGAAATGGAAATTTTTGAGGGCTGGTTGAAGCCTTGAACATGGAGCGGGGATATTGATTCTCATTTGATTTGACATGAAGATTTTCCTTAGTTATAAACTTTCTTATATAGATAAGGTGGGCTTGATAAATCAAGCCCCTACGGAGAATGAAATTGTGGGCTTGATAAATCAAGCCCCTGCAGCAATAAGGAGAAACCAATGAAAGAAATATCTCCTTTGACTCTGGTATTCATTCTTGCTGTCTTCATCTTAAGCCCGGCCAGTGCAGAAAATGCTCAAGTTAAGACTGTTGATGAAGTTAAAGTCGTTAAAAATCCGAAAAAGCCTGCGCCTTCGAAAGGTGCTTTGACTAAAATGATGCTCGAGGAAGAATTCAGGATAGGAGAAGGGGAATCAGAGGAGGAAATGTTTTCTGAGATAACCTCTGTTGCAGTCGATAATGATGGCAATATTTATATTCTAGACAGAAAGGAAAAAAAGGTAAAAGTTTTTGACAGTACAGGGAAGTTTGTAAGGAAATTCGGAAAGCAAGGTCAAGGGCCAGGGGAAATGAATATACCAATATTTGTTCAGATTAGCCCAAATAATGAGCTGGTTGTTGAGGATGTTGTCAACCGTAAATTAATGTTTTTCTCTTTTGAAGGAGAATTTCTGAAAAGTATCTCAACGGCCAAGGCTGCTGGTCTTGTTGCCATTGTGATTGATTCAAAAGCAAATTTAATCGGCCAAGCGGTTGTTCCTGCTGAGAAAAAACTAATCCGAGAAGTAAAAAAATATGATAAGGATTTAAATCCGCTTTTCACTATTGATACTCTCGATTTTACGAACCTTATAGAGGGTAAAATTAATCCTTATCGGTTAAACTCATTTTATGTTCTGGGCAAAGAAGATAATATTATCTACGGATATCCTGAGGGATACGAGATCGAGATTTATAATCCAGAAGGGAAATTGATCAAAAGGATCTTGAAGGAATATGATCCTGTAAAAATTACTAAAAAGGACCAGGATGAATTCATGGAGAGATTTCCGGCCGAGGCGGCCGTGATCAAGGATAGAATAGAATTTCCAAAATCGTTCCCAGCCTATCAAAGTTTCTCGCATGATAACCAAGGAAGATTATTCGTGAGGACATTTGAGAAAGGGAAAAAAGAGAGAGAGTATTACTTTGATGTCTTTGATGAGGAGGGAGTTTATATAGCGAAAATGCCTCTTGATGTGGAGCCCAGAATCTGGAAAGGGGAAAAGTTGTATGCTGTAAAAGAGAATGAGGACGGATTCCAGATTCTCATATGTTTCAGAATCCGTTGGGAAAAATAGCCTGCTGTTTGCGTCTCACTGCCTCCTCGAATTTTCAATCCTCCCTCCAATTATCCAATTAAATTAAATAATAAAGAAAAGTGTAATCAGCAATTTTTCTCTGTATGATATTCTAAAGCTCTATTTATTAGGAGAAGATAAGATGAAGACTGCATATTCCTTCAAATCTTTTGGTCATCCAAGCTTATTTATCCTGTTAGTATTTAGCATATTTCTAGTTCAGGACATGAACGGCCAGGACAAATTCTGGGCTCCTGCAGATCCTCCGAGAGCTCATTATAAAATTGATGCCAGGATAAACCTGCCAAATAACACTATTGAGGGGAAAGAGACAATTATTCTTGACAACAATTCTTCTAAGCTTATTTCTATGTTGGCAATTGATTGGTCTATTACAGACTCCCGCTCAATCGAGATAAGCATCAACGGAAAATCCATGCCTCTTTTAAATGAGGTGAAAAAGCCCCCAATTTCATCGCCTCTCCTTTATTCTTTGCCTAAACCTGTTAAGCCGGGATCAAGAGTCGAGCTGAATGTAAAATTCAGCGGAGGAGGTTTTACAAGAGGAGATAAAAAAGAAATAAAACTAATAAAATGGTATCCACGCCTCTGGTGGAATGGCCTTCCTACTCATGATGTCTTTGAAGTCAAACTTGATGTTCCCCCCGGATATGCTCTGGCAGTGAGCGGACGTTTGAACAGGGCAACTGGCGATTATGAGAACGAAGGTGTTCGAACCTTTGGAGTCTATCTCGGCCAAAACCTGAAAGCAGAGGAAAGGGAAGTAGAAGGAGTCCTTATTACCTCTTTGTTCACTGAAGAAGGTGCGGAATGCGCTAGATTATGTCTTGAGACTGCAGCGGATGTTGTGAAGTTTTATAAGAGATGGCTCGGATTTTACCCCTTTAAGTTTCTCTACATAATTCCAGGGGCCTCACAGCCAATGGGTGGCTATCCGTTTGCTTCTGGCATTGTGGTTATACACGGACAGGAAAGATTCAAGAAAAGGCCACTCCTCCACTGGAAGTGGATAACTGCTCACGAAATTGGCCATCAGTACTGGGGAGAATACGTCATGGACATTGATGTGCCTGCCTGGCTATGGATAGGGATGGGAATCTATGCAGATAGGGAGTACACAATTTTTCGTGGTCTTGGCATGGATAAGCACACTGGGCTCATGAACAGATATCTTAATGGAGTTCGCAAGCATCTAAACACTACTGTAGATATTCCTCAGGCACATTATAGAAAAATAGGATATGATTTTAATAACGTTGTTATCCATGGAAAGGGTTACAGTATTATCAGCGCCCTTGAATTTGGTCTTGGAAAAGAAACCTTTGAGAAAATATATAAAAGATGCTTAAAGGATTATGGAAGAAAGCCCCTTGGCTACAAAGAATTCTGGAAGGTGTGTGAAGAGGAAAGCGGCGAGAACTTGCAGTGGTTTTTTGATCAGTGGGTCCGCTCCAATAAGTATCTCTCTTATCAGATTGTCTCTAAGGAGAGCCTTGAGAAAAATGGGAGATATCTTTCTAAAATTAAGGTTGAATCACTCGGTTCCCTGCAAATGCCAGTTCCAGTAAAAGCTGTCTTCGAAGACGGATCAAGCCAGATTAAGCTCACAAATAGACTCTTTAGAGTTAACAACCTTGAATTTGAGAGCAAATCTAAGTTAAAAGAAGCAATATTAAATCCAGATAATAAACTTGCTATGCTTGAAACTCCGCTTGAAGCAACGTCTGAAGAGCTTTCTGAAATTATTTCCCTTCTACCCTGGACAGGAGCGGGAGAAGACGCACTCAAGGCCTACACCAAGGCAAAAAGCCTAAAACTTGACCATGTGGGGCACTGGTTCAAGCTGGGGTTGACTTTATTCGATGGAGGCTACTATAAAAAGTCTTTTGATGCCTTCGAAGAGCTTATAAAGCTTGATCCTCCCAAAATCAATCATTTTGCCTCGCTAGTCTGGATGGGACATCTTCAGGATTTATTCGGAAACAGGGAAAAAGCTTTAGAGTATTACAATAGAGCTCTAAAGTACGACACTGGGAGAACCATGCGGCATGATCAGTGGGGGATGAAGATAGACCGAAAATGGATTGAAGAGAGGCTTAAAAGTCCCTTTAAATGGGGTAAGAAGTAAAGAAATTTTGACTTAATTCTGCATTTTATTTATCTTCTATTCATGATTATTATACTGACTGGTCCTGTCCATTCAGGAAAGACTACTTTATTAAGGAAAGTAGTCCAGGAGTTAAAGAAGCAAAAATACAGGGTAGATGGCTTTTTGAGCGAAGCAGTGTGGAAGAAGGAGGAGACCGTCGGTTATGATTTATTTGATTTGAAAACAGAGAGGTCGATACCGTTTATCCGCAAAGCAGGAGAAAAAGAGTGGCAAAAAATTGGCCCTTATTTTTTTATCCCTGAAGGTTTGGCAGAGGCTGAAAAGATTATTCTTCGCGGCAAAAAAGCCGATATTCTTGTTGTGGATGAGGTCGGGCCCTTAGAATTATCCGGAAAGGGATTTTGGTCTTCCCTTAAACAAGTGGTTTTTGAGCCCTTAAGTAGCTTTCTTTTTGTTATGAGAGTGAACATCGTTGGAGGTTTTCTGGCGATGTTGGGAAAAGGGGAGGTCAAAATATTTAATATTGAAAGCAAGGAAGTTTTTCATCGTTTGATTGAAGAAATTAAAATTGAAAAAAAAGACCAAAGAACCTAAGATGCAGGTAAAATGAAAAACATCTATGTTCGCCTTCTGGATAAGCTGAAAGAACAGAAGCCTCTCGCTCTGGCTACAATCGTAGAGACAAAGGGCTCAACTCCCCAGGTGCCTGGAGCTTCAGCATTTTTTTCTTCTAAAGGGCTTCTTGATGGAACTCTGGGAGGAGGTTTGCTAGAAGCGGATGCCCAGAGAGAAGCTTTGAAGGCTCTTAAGAAAAAGGCCTCACTTCTCTCCGAATTTAGCCTTAAAGCTGACATATCTGAGGAGGATGGGGCCATATGCGGAGGAGAAGTAAGGATTCTTATTGATGCCTGTCCTGAAGAGCATAAAGATGCGTTCCGGGATTTAAGCCAATCTCTTTACAAGCGGAGGCCAGGTGTTTTAGCCACGTTTATAAACAGGATTTCTGAAGAAAGAGTATCAATTTTTCGGCATTGTATAGAAAGAAAAGAGAAACTTGCGGCAAACCAAAATGAACCTCTTTCTTTTTTTAAAGAGGAGATCAAAAGAGCTTTTTCTGAAGGCAAGCCATTCTTCTTGAAAATAAAGAAAGAAATATTCCCTGGAAAGGCAAAGGAGAAGTTCCTTTTTTTGGAGCCCGTTTTCCCTTTACCTCAACTGGTTATTGCTGGCGCAGGTCACATCGGTCAGGTGGTGACTCATCTGGGCAGCCTCTTGGATTTTGAGGTAACTGTGATTGATGACAGGCCCGAATTTGCTAATAAGGAAAAACTTCCAGATGCTGATCATATAATCGTCGATGAAATTGGGAAAGCCATCCAGAATTTTCCCGTATCTTCTGATGCATATGTGGTAATCATCACTCGAGGACATAAACACGACGGGGCAGCGTTGCGGCAATGTATAACTTCAGATGCTGCTTATATTGGTTTGATCGGGAGTATTCGTAAAATAAAGCTTATGAGAAAGAAATTCCTGGAAGAGGGATGGGCTACACCTCGCCAGTTTGATAGAGTTTGTGCTCCGATTGGCATCGATATCCAATCAAAAACTGTGGAGGAGATAGCTGTCAGCATCGCAGCTCAGCTAGTGCTTGTCCGCAGCCAAACCCAAAAAGAAAGGAAGGATGTAAAATGGTCTGGGCCATGATTTTAGCTGCAGGGGAATCTAAAAGAATGGGAAAACCAAAGCTTCTGCTTCCTTTCGGAGATAAAACCATTATTGAGACGATCGTTCAGACCGTGGTTTCATCCAAGGTGGAAAAAACGTTGGTCATTCTTGGATCAGAACGAGAAAAGATAGAAGAGAAAATCAAGAATTATCCGGTGAAGATTGTCTATAATCGTGATTTTCGCAGCGGGATGCTTTCATCCGTCCAGTGTGGATTAGAGGCCCTTCCTGAGGAAGCTAAGGCAGTTCTGGTTGTGCTTGGGGACCAACCGAAAATATCGACAACCGTTATTAACAAACTTATTGATGCCTATAAAAGCTCAGGAAAAGGGATTGTTCTACCTGTCTATAAAAAGGAGCGGGGTCATCCTGTGCTCGTAGACGTGAAATACCGGGAGGAAGTTAAAAACCTGAGTCCTGAGGTTGGACTTCGGGGAACAGTGTATAATCATCCCGAAGACATACTGGAAGTTGAGGTAGAGACTCCTAGTATATTCCAAGATATTGATGACCAGTCTGATTATAAGAAAGAATTAAAGAACAACGAATAAATCACAGGAAACCCGTTACCTCTCAGTCGCACAAAACTTTGCAATTTTAATCCGTTATTCTGCTGGGACGTAGCGTTCTCTCTAAAAAGCCTAATCAACAGAAGGAACAAGAGAAGAAAACAGCTGATATGAGTTGAGTCTTGCAGTATATATTTTTGATAAATATATGGACTAGAATTGGATTAGATTAGTCTAATCTATGGCATTTCTGCTCTGATGCGTTCAGGAGTCATCGGTAGCTGGAAGAGCCTTGCCCCGACAGCATCGTAAATCGCATTAGCAACCACAGCGCCCATACAAATAATAGCCGGTTCTCCGCCTCCCTGGTGAGGAGAATCTTTGGCATCTATCAATACCGTCTCAATCTTTGGCAGCCAGGAGAAGCGTGGTATTTCGTACGTATCAAAATTGAGGTCAAAAATCTCTCCACCTTTGAAACGGATTTCTTCGGTTAGGGCGTAGCCCAAGCCCATGGTGATACAGCCTTCCATCTGCATTTTGGCTCCCTCAGGATTGATAACCAGTCCCATGTCCTGCGCACAGACAACGCGCTTTACCTGGACAGCTCCTTTTTTATCGACTTCAACTTCCGCCATATGAGCCACGTAAGTGCCCGAATCAATACCCAAAGATATTCCATAACCTCGACCGTTTCCTGCTTTGGATTTAGTCCAGCCGAACTTCTCTGCAGCTGTGGTGAGAACTCCGATCATTCTTTTATCCTTTAAATTCTTCAGGCGGAATTCCAGAGGATCTATGCCTGCTCTTAAAGCCATGATATCAATCTGCGATTCTCGGGCAAATGTGTTGGTGTTGTTGGAAGGTGCTCTCCAGGCTCCTGTGCCAAAGGGATGGGAACCAGGAGTTCCCCGCCAACCTCCCCCAGTGGAAGCAGTTCGATGATGAGGGATATCATAAAATTGTTGGGAGCCTCTTTCCCCTGCGAAATAGACAGTATAATCCCAGAGAAAAATTTTACCCGTGTCTTTGATTCCCGATTTTATCTTAACCACTGCTGCGGGACGGAACGTATCATAGAAGAATTCCTCTGCCCTGGTCCAGGCCACTTGGACGGGTTTCCCGGTTAATTTTGCCAACCGTGCTGCTTCTACAGCTTGTCTGTTTTGGTTTTTTCCACCAAATCCTCCTCCTACAAAAGGAGGGATGATGCGAACATCCTTGGAAGGAAAGCCCAGAGCCTCGGCGACTTCTTCTTTGGCGCCAAAAGGCCTCTGAGTAGAAGCCCAGACGGTAGCTTTGTTACCCTCGATTTTGGCTATTGCTGTATGAGTTTCTGTAGGGGCATGAGCCACGTAGCTGTTCAGGTATGTTTCCTCAACAATATGGGCTGAGAGTTTTTCTCCTGTTTGGAGATTTCCTCCTTGGGCTACTGTTTCTCTTTCTGGGGCAACTTTGAGCAAATGATCAAAAATTGTCTTATCGTCTACTTTTGCTTCTGGCAAATCATACTGGGCTTTTACTTTTGATAAAGCTTTTTCAGCCTCATCTGGATGTTTATGGAGGACAGCTATAAAATCCTCGTCTTTGACTACTCGGACCTCCTTTATTTTTTCGGCTGCAGAAGTGTCCACGCTCTTTATTTTTGCGCCATGGGAAGGCGGTCTTAAGATCCGGGCATACAACATACCAGGCAGGCGAATATCTCCCGCAAACACAGCTTTACCCGTGACTTTTTCTGCTGCGTCCGTTCGGGAAACAGGCTTGCCGATTATGGTAAATTCCGACAAAGGTTTTAAAGTAGCTTTTCTTTCCAATTTCTTTGCGATCTTTTTACCTTTAGTTAGCTGGGCATAGGTAACCTGGTTTTTGTTTTGTGTTTTGTCGAATATTACCCCGTCCTTTGCTTTCAATTTACTCAGAGGTGTCTGCAGATGTTCAGCTGCCAGCTCCATCAAGACTGCTCTGGCCTTTGCCGCGGCTTCTCTGAGAGGAGGTCCAAAGAAGCGGGTGCTCATAGAACCGAAGGTACCCATGTCCCAAGGACAGAGATCCGTGTCTCCCATGACCATATCGACTGAGTCCAAGGATACTTCAAGCTCATCTGCTAACATCTGGGCCAGTGAAGTTATGATACCTTGGCCCAGCTCAACCTTTCCTGTAAAGCAGCTGACTCTGCCGTCTTCTCCGATTCTAAGAAAAGCATTAAAATCTTCGGGTAGCTCTGGGCGAAACCTTCTGCGGCGTTGCTGAAGCAATGCTTCAGCATCTGTTAAAGAGACCAGAATTACGATTCCACCCCCGAAGAGCTTAATGAATTCCCGTCTGTCAAGGGGGAAATGGGCTTCTATATCACTAAAATCAAGGTCCATATAATCATCTTTTTTCATCTATTTCCTCCTCTTTTCATTTCCTTGGCAGCGGTTTTGATGGCCATGACAATTCGGGCATATGATGCACAGCGGCATAAGTTTTCCTCCATGCCCTGAAGGATTTCTTTGTGGGTAGGCTGAGGATTTTTTAGCAATAGGCTGTAAGCGTTTAGGATCATACCGGGAGTACAGAATCCGCACTGAAGAGCGTTGTGCTTTATGAATGCTTTCTGCAAGGGGTGGAAATTTCCGTTGTTGGCTAATCCTTCGATAGTTATAACCTCTTTTCCTTTGACGTCTTTCACTGGGAACTGACACGAGCGGACAGCCTCATTGTTCACAAGGACAGTGCAGACACCGCAGCACCCCTCTCCACAACCGAATTTAGTTCCTGTAAGACTCAGTTCAGAGCGCAAGGCCCATAAGAGCATGCGCTCGCCGTCTAAAGTCAGTCGTGTGGGTTTATCATTGAGCTTGAAACTTATGGTTTCTCTCATGTTAATCTCCCTTTTTTATTTAAATTGCCGAGGAAATCGTAAGATTCATGTACGTATTTACAGGGGCTTGATTCATCAAGCCCGACCTTTTTTTATTTTGCAAATAAATATGTGGGTTTGATGAATCAAACCCCTACAAGCTTCAATCGCCTTAGAAAAAGAATTCCTATACTAAAGATAGAGCAGCTCTGTAGAGGACAATCTCTGCGAGTTCTTTCTTGTACCCGTTTTCGTCCAATGGCTTTGCTTCCTTCAGAGCTTCTCTGGCAGCTTTTCTCACCAGATCTTCTGTTACTTTTTTGCCTTTTATCATGTTCTCAGCCTTTGTTAGTCTCCAGGGAACAGGAGCAACTCCTCCTAAAACGATCTTTATATCCCTGAAAGTGCCTCCTGAAACTGTGCCTTTCACCGCTGCGGAAACCACGGCAAAATCCCAGGTTCCTCTTTCCTTGAGTTTATGATAAGTGCTTTTTTCTCCTTTTTTCGCCACGGGGATTCTTATCTCCCGCAAAACTTCATTCGGCTCCAGGATGTTCTCTTTTCTAACATTTACTTTAGGAAGGATATAGAAATTTTCCAGGGGGATGGTTTTATCTTTCTTAGGAGAGCTTATCGAAGCTTCTGCATCCAGGGCGATAAGGGGGGGTGCCAGATCCGAAGGATGGACAATGTAACAGAGTCCTCCGCCAAGTATGGCATGGTATTTGTTTTTCCCCCTTGATGCAAAACAGCTGGTTCCACCCTTTTTACGGCATTCTATTTGAGGGTCCCGATAATACCAGCATCGTGGTCTCTGGCACAGGTTTCCTCCCACAGTACCCATATTCCTGAGTTGAGGAGTGGCCATAGAATTGGCAGCTTCATGAAGTGCAGGGTACTGATTTTTTATCAAGGTATCTTCAGCCAGTCGAGTTAAGCTAGTCAAAGCTCCGATTCGGACTCCATTGTTTTCATTTTTGATGTAGGAAAGATCAGGTATGGATTTAAGGTCCACTATGACTTCCGGTTCGATTATCTCATCTTTTATCTCAGCCAAAAGGTCTGTTCCCCCGGCCATTAGTTTGTACATATCTTTTTTGTCGATTGTTAAAGAAGTTACCTGGTCAATTGTCTGGGGCTCGGCAATTTTGAAATCTTTCATCAGCCTACCTCCTTCCGTTTCAAAGCCTTGAGGACTTTATCAGGAGTCATCGGTATTTCTCTAACATGAACCCCGATAGCATTATAGACTGCATTGGCAATAGCTCCAGCAGGAGGGATTCGGGGTGGTTCGCCAACTCCTTTAGTACCCAGGTTATTTATCCTTGGGTCAACCATATCCACAACCAGGGGGATAATCTCAGGGATGTCCTGCGAAGTGGCAATCTTATAGTCCCTAAGATTCGGGTTAGCTAAGTTTCCGGTTGTGTCATCCATGATCCTTTCTTCAAATAGTGCTGTGCTTAAACCTTGGATGATACCCCCTATGATCTGGCTTTCTGCTGTTATTTTATTAATGAGTCTTCCTATCTCATGAACACCGACAACTTTGAGCACTTTTATCTGACCCGTCTCTGTATCCACTTCTACTTCAGCAAAATGAGCCCCAAAAGTGTTATAGGCGAAGCCTGAAGGACGCCCAGTATATTCGCCATGGAAGACTTTTTCTATGCGCAGTTTGCGTTCTTTACGTAAATCATCGAGCAGTTTTTTATACCCGATTGATTGCGCTGGATTATTCTTATCAGAAAATTTCCCGCTGCCTACTCTGATATCATCCGCTTCAATTTTTAGCTTTTCTGCTGCCATCTTCTTGAGATAATCAGCAGCTTTCATTGCGGCATCCCTTATGGCTGGGGCAACAGAAGGAGTTGTAGTGCTTCCCCCAGAGGAACCACACCAGGGATACTCTGTATTTCCGATCTTTACTGTAATGTCTTTTGGCTTTAATCCCAAGGTTTCCGCTGTGACTGTTGCCATGTATGTCCTTGTCCCGCCACCAATGTCCTGGGTTCCGCAGATAGCTTCAACGCTTCCGTCCGGATGAAGTTTGACATCAGCCAGGGTTCCAGCTCTTCCCACTCCCCACCAGATCTGGCTGGCCATCCCCAGTCCTCGTCGAATCTTTCCGTTTCCCTTTCCAGGCTTCTTATTCCTTCTTTTCCAGCCGATTTTTTCTGCTCCTAATTGATAGCACTTATCAAGGCCTTTTGAAGAGTAGGGGATATCTGTATCCCCCAAATTTTTGTTGCTGTAGTTCTTCATCCTCAATTCTAAAGGATCTAGATTTATCTCATTGGCCAGCTCTTCCATGAAGCTTTCAAGAGCAAAGGTTCCCTGGACATGGCCGGGAGCTCTTGTGGGTCGAGAAGCACCGGTGTTTGTGAAGACCGAGTATTCCTCGACTTTTACATTGGGACATTTGTAGACATCCATTATTGGTTCTGCGCAATAGTCTCCGCCTCCGATTCCTCCGCTGGTATAATTTTTCAGGTAGAGGGCAGTTAGAGTCCCATCCTTCTTCACTCCAGCCTTTAAGGTCTGCAGGCTTGAGGGACGATTTCCCACACAGAGAGAATTCTCTTTTCTGGAGAGGATTATTTTGACAGGCTTATTTGCTTGTTTAGCGAGCATCGCTGCTACCACAGTGTAATCGTTTAATCCGAGTTTACTGCCAAATCCACCTCCCATGTATTTCTTTATAACTTTAATTCGGCTCGCGGGCATTTTCAAAAAACGGGCAAGCCCATCCCTAACATTAAAAATGGCTTGAGTGGAGTCCCAGACTGTTAATCTTTCTCCTTCCCATTTGGCTACGCTACCATGGGTTTCAGCTGTATGATGGATCTCTACAGCTGTTTTATAGGTGCGTTCCAAGATAAGATCAGCTTCCTTGAATCCTATTTCGATGTCGCCCCGAGTGTATTTATCATATAGTGGCTGGACATTTGGTCTATCATGAACCTGCGGGGCTCCCTCTTGCAGGGCTTTTTCTTCTGTTACTACGAACGGGAGGGATTTGTATTCGACCTTTATTAATTTTAGAGCCTGCTCTGCTGTTCTCTCGTCCACAGCTGCCACAGCCGCAACCTGTTCACCGGCATATTTGACACGTCCTTTTTTGAGCTGGATCGCAGCTTTTACTCCGGGCAAGCTTTGAGCCGAGCTTAAGTCCACAGAAACGATGTCTGCGCAGGCGTGAGGACTTCTTAGAATCTTTCCGTAGAGCATTCCTCTGAGCATAATATCATGGGTGAAAGGGGCCCTGCCGGTGACAATTCTTTTCCCGTCAATTCTCGGAGTGGATTTACCAATAATTTCAAATTTATCTTTTTCGGGTTTGGGAACAACTTCCGGTTCTTCTGTTTTCTTATCTCTGAATTCTTCATAGTAGAGGAGATTGGCGTCTTCGGTATCTGAAAAATATGCTTTTTTCGCCATTCTATGACCTCCTCATGTTTTTTGATGCAGCAGAGACAGCTTCGCAGATTTTTGAATAGTTTCCGCAGCGACAGAGGTTTCCCGCAAGAGCATTTTTTGTTTCTTCCAGGGTTGGATTTTTATTTTTATCGAGGAGGGCCACAGACGATATTATGAATCCTGGAGTGCAGAAGCCGCACTGGTATCCGTCTTTTTCGATAAATGCCTGTTGAACAGGGTGAAGCTTTTCCTCGGTCGCCAATCCTTCGATTGTAGTGATTTTTTTGCCATCTGCTCTCACGGCAAGATAAAGACAGGAGTATACGGGATTACCATCCAGGAGAACCGTACATGCGCCGCATTCGCCCCGGGCGCATGTCATTTTTGTCCCGATCAAGTTCAACCTTTCTCTTAAAACATGGAGAAGGGTTTCTCTTGGTTCGACCGCGAGCGAGAACTTTTTTCCGTTGACAGTGAGAGAGATTTGTTTTTTGGAATAGAGGGGGATGTTTCCTTTCTTTGTCTTGAGAGAATCGATATCCTGGGCGAGGAGCTGGGGGACAATAGTCGCGCTTAAAGCTCCTCCTCCGAATCCTTTTATAAAATCCCTTCTAGTAAAAGTCTTTCTTTTCCTCTTTTTGGCTTTTTCCATTTTGCCTCTCCTTTTCAGGAAAAGATATTATTTGCTTATCCCAGCCTGATAAGAGTGATGATAGCTAGGCACAAAATGAGAGTAACAGGGGAGATAAGATATCTCAGTTTTCTTGCTTGCTTCGACTCTTCGAGTTTAGTCTCTAAGCTTCTAATCTTAACTCCGGCCTGCAGCCCTAGAGGGACAGTGACCAGGGAGATGAAAACAGCCAGAGGAGCATAGTAAAGAGATAGCGGGTAACCTGTTCCTTGAACAACACAGGCAGGGATTCCTGTTGCATATTTCACGAGAGGAAAGAGGTTTACGGCTAAGAGGGCAGTCATCCCCCCCAAGAGGGCCTGGCTCTTAATCTTATGCTTCAGTTTTTCATTGAATATCGATATCAAAATAATAAATGCAGCTCCCTGCATAAGAAAGGCAAAAATGGGATTTGCTATAGCTCCATGCTGAATAGGCAGTGAAAGTAGAAGGGCGTCAAACATCTTAAAGAGGCTGGCTACGACTATGAGTAGACCGACACCAAGGATTCTTCGAGTTAAGATCCAACTGGCAGCTATAAAGAAGAGTGCAAATCCTGTCATTATAGAACCAGAGAAAAGAGAAGCACAGCTTCTGAGCCACATACCCAGGGCAGCTTCGGAAAAACCCCACACAGCTCCGAGCATTACAACAATGCCCAGATAAGATTTGGGAATGTTTTTATCCATGCTTACCTCCTTGTTTTTTATTCAGTCCATCTGAATATTTTTGGATTATAAATTTCTTTTTTTCTTTTTACAACATTTTCTTTTTCAGCAGGGGTCAGGTCTTGTTTTTTGCCTTTGTTCATGAGGACACAGCTCTGGCAATGCTTTACATTGTAAGCAATCTCGCTTATTTTATAAATGGGTAGGGAAGCACGGCAATCTCATCCTGAAGAAAGGTAGTATCCATGTTGATTTCATCCTTTTAATGAAATCTCTTTGTGTTTGTCTGAGACTGTTGAGACGGGCAAAAAACAAAAAACAAGACCTGACCCCATTTATGCATTTATGGGAAAGTTAAAAAAAACTTGACAAAATCTGTCTAGCTCCTTATTATATATCTGTAATATCAGAATTATCAGAAAAATATAATTATTCTGAATATTATAACAAAATGAGAGGTTAAAAATGGCCAAAAAAAATAAAAACAAATCCAGTTCTCCTTCAGAAGCTCGAAGAATGGGCTGCTGCCGAGTTGAATCAGTAATAAGTGTTGATGAAAGAGGGCAGACGGTTCTTCCTAAGGAGATAAGAAAAAAGGCAAATATCAAGGCGGGTGATAAGTTAGCTGCCATGAGTTGGGAAAAGGATGGGAAAATCTGCTGCATTTCTTTGATTAAGGTCGAGGAGTTTACAGAAATGGCAAAAGACCTGCTTGGTCTGATGATGAAGGAAATGCTTAAAAAATAACATTTGCAATCTAATCTGGAGGTAATCATAAATGAAAGAAGAAAAAATAAAAAAAGTAGTAAGGAAATCTTATGCCAAAATTGCAAAACAGGAAAGCTCCTGTTGTGCTCCCGCGGATTCGTGCTGCGCAGGTGCAGATTTAGCAGAGGATATTAGTAAAAAAATCGGATATTCTGAAGAGGAAATAAAGGCTGTACCCGAAGGTGCAAATTTAGGTCTAGGCTGTGGGAATCCTGTTGCTATCGCCAGCTTGAAAGAAGGCGAGACTGTACTTGACCTAGGATCAGGTGCGGGATTTGATTGTTTTCTTGCTGCTGATAAAGTCGGGAAGAAAGGAAGAGTTATCGGCATTGATATGACTCCCGAGATGATTGATAAAGCAAGAGTGAACGTTCAGAAAGGAAAATATGAAAACGTGGAGTTCAGACTTGGAGAGATTGAAAATCTGCCAGTAGCAGATAGTTCAGTAGATATCATCATCTCAAATTGTGTTATTAATCTTGCTCCTGATAAAAAAAAGGTCTTCATGGAAGCTTTCAGGGTGCTGAGACCAGGGGGAAGAATGATGATCTCGGATATAGTTTTGCTGAAGGAGCTTCCGGATAGGATAAAGAGCTCCGTAGAAGCCTATGTTGGATGCGTTGCTGGGGCTGTAATGAAGGATAAATACCTGGAAGCCATAAAAGAAGCTGGATTTAAAGAGGTCAGTATAATTGACGAAACAAGCATCCCTTTTGAAAGCTTAGAAAACGATCCAACAACAAAAGCAATAATCGAGAATCTAAAAATTTCACCTGAGGAAGCAAGAGAGGCAGTAAGTTCGGTAATTAGTATTAACGTTTATGGGATAAAGCCGTTGCAGGACTAATGAATTCAAACTGTGACAATAAAATATTATAAAAGCAGAATCTGTTATTTTTCAGTTATTTTTATAAATTCCTCCTCTTCTCTGACTCTGTCAAAATTCCTATCAAAATCAATATATTTAAGATAGGCAAAATGCATCTTTTTAGTCTGGGGCCTATTAAAAAAGGCTCTCAAGTGCTCATAACCTGATTCTTTCATCCCCAAGCCCATATAAACAGAAGCCAGCTTAAGATGATCATATAAAACTAGCTTTTGTGGTAATATAAGACTGATATCATCGATGATTCTTAAAGCCTTTTCTTTTTCTCCTTTTTGGGAATGAATCATCCCTAAATAGAGGTTGGAGGCAATTTTTAAATCCAAAGGAGCAATGTCAAATTGCTCGAATACAGCCTTGCTTTCCTCTAAATGTCCCATGCAGTAATATATCTGCCCTAACCTGAATTTAGCCATCATGGAATAATCTAGCTTTTCAACAATATTACAGACATTTATCGCGTCATAAAATTCTCTCTTTAACGTCAATAGCTCAGCATAGATAATATTATTGAGTCCGTAAGGATTCAGCAAAAAACTCTTCTCCTTATACTCTAAGGCTTTATTAAAATCAGCTTCATTTCCTTCTTCTCCAAATCTTTGATAATAACAATAGCCAACTATGGAATTTAATTGAGCATCTTCTGGGTATTTTTTAATTGCTTCTTGAGCAAGCTCAAAAGCAAACTCTCTTGTATTTTCGTTGAAAGCTACCTCTTTTATTAAATAAACTTCGATTAAAGTAGAGTAATATTCAGGAAGTTCAGGACAGATAGCGTTAGCTTCTCTAAGAAGTTCCTCTGCTTTATTCACCCATTTGACATCAGACTCCCAATTAAAATTTACATAGTTAGAATAACAGAGAGCTAATCCGACATAGGCCTTAGCAAAGTTTCTGTCGATCTCAATCGCTTGGTTAAAGAGACTAATAGCTAATTTATTTCCCTCTGGAGTGCACTTACCTGAGTAAAATTTCCCCCGGTGATACAATTTCCAGGGATCATCATTATTTTTTACTAAATTGCTCAGGATATAATTTCCTTTTAGATAATTATCATAAGCCATGTAATCATTAGTTTTTCCAGTATCAGCTAAAAAAGAACGGTTATAGTCAATACTTAAATTTAATTTTTCATGTATTTTTCTGCAGATGTCGTCCTGAATTAAGAAGACATTTTCTAGTCTATCCTTGAACTCCTCGCTCCATATAGTATTGTAGTCTTTTGTCCTTATAAGCTTGACGCCGATTGTAATTTTATCTCCGTCTTTTTTTGTTTTCCCCTCTAAAATATAGTCTACGCTTAATTCTTCAGCGATTTGTTTTGCATCTTGAGAAGAGTTGTTATATTTAGAGACCGATACTGCAGGAGCGACTTTGAGTTCATTCAACAGCGTCATCTTGTTGATTATTTCGTTAGTCATTCCATCAGAAAAATATTCATCCTGTTGTGAGGGATTAAGATTTTTAAAAGGCAGAACAGCAAAGGAAAGGTATTCAGGCTGGGGAGAGAATGATATCCTATTCGTGAAAAATAAAGATAAAAAAACTAATAATAATAAACTTAAAGCTGATATCATGCTTATAATTGACCATTTGCTCTTTCGGAAGGACGGTTTTTTTATCTCTTTGCTTTCTGCTTTTTCTCTCAGCCATTTATCTATTTCTGATTTATAGGCAAATACTTTTGAATGTGGAGAGCTCTGGTCAATGCGGTGAACGGGTAAACCCAGCTCTACTTCCCATCTTTGACATGTTCTAACATTTCGATCCAGGTAATTAGAGATTTCCTTCCAGGAATTTAATAAGTCTTTTTGTTCCACTTTATCATCTCTTGGAACTTATTTATTATTAATATAATAAAAGGTTTTTATCAACGAATAATAAAAAAATCAGCAGTTTCTCTACAAAAAATTAAGGAATTTTAATCCAACCAGAAATGTATGCTTTCATTAGGGTACGATAACCTTATTCATTAGGCCAGAAGTCGATTTTTTAATTACAAAATGTAATTTTTCTTGGAGTGGAGGGTATCCATTGACAGGCTGGCAAATCCTGTTTATAAGAATATTCTACGGCTCTTTTTGCTTCTCTCTCTCTTTTTCGAGCCATTTTGGGAAGACCCAGTTGAGGATCTCGCTCTTCAGCTTCTTGTCCATCTCTTTTATCTTCAGCCCTACTTCCATTTTATTCTGGACGCCCTTGCTCCAGGTGACCACTCCAGACAATGTGGATGAAATCTTTTTTTCTGGAAGGAAAAGTTTTATCTCCATATTAGCGCCCGGATTAAGATTGAAACTGATAGTAAGCTTTAATCCTTCACGAGAGAAGTCATGAGCTGTTACCCGCTCAATTAAGTTATCTTTCCCCTCTATTTTTATAACTTCTACAGGTAGTAAACATTCAAACCGTAAAAACTCTCTTTGTTCTTTACTCATCTTGTTTTCAAGTTTTACACGATAAAAGAAGTTTTTTCAACAAAAACTTGAAATAAATGTTTCTCCTTTTTTATGGTGATAAGAACTTTAGATTAAATTTTGTCTGATAAATATAAAGAGATTTCTAATTTTTTTAATCAAAAGTTAAACGTATAGGTGTATTTAATCATCACGGCTCGGTTGCCTATAAATGGTGGAGCGGGATTCTGCCGGAATCTATTGGTGTTGATCCCTTCGTTATAGACAAGATAGAAGTCATTGCCTTCGCGCGGATTGTAGCGAATCCGGATATTTGCGATGACTGCATTGTTAGCACTGTTGTACTGGATAAAGGCTGTTGCTGAAAACTTGATGCTCAGCATGGCTAAGATGCGCAGACGTGCAATGTGGGCAGTAAACTGTTGGTCTCGATCAGGAAACACAACATTATTGAATTGATATGTTCCGCTCAATTCCAGGCTCTGGGAAATGCTCCACCAAGGAGATATGCTGAGCGATACTCGCCAACCATCATAAAAAGTACCTACTTCAAGCGTATTCTCTGAGAAAAGAAGCCTGGTCATGGGAGTTATATAAGTAGCATTCAGTCCGTAGAATGAATATTTTCCCACAGGCACCTCAGCGTCGCCTGAAAGTGAGAACTCTTCAGGCACATCTTCCCAGAACATTTTCAACATAAAATTACCGTAAGAGCCAGACTTTGTTTCAAACTCCCATCCCGGTCCGATTTCAGCCGACTCTGTCGATCCGCTTGTGTTTTCTAATAATAGAAATCCGTCTAAAAATATATGATGGCGCAGTAATGAAGACTTCTCGCCTGGCCTCCATCCATAAAGCAGGCGGTTTCCAAACCTAGTATAGTTATCTCGCACCAGGAAACCTATTCCTGGATTAAAAGTTGAGCCAACACGGGAAAAACTCAAATCATATCCCAGACCTTTGAGTGTTCTCCGTTCCCAGTTTACTCCTATTCGTGCTTGGTCGAGTGAAGCCAGGTTATTTTCCTGGCCGTTTTCAAAGGTCTGCGCCAATTTAAACGACAGATAGTCATTCCTGAAGAGGCGAAAAATACCATCGATGCCGTAAGCTATGTTGTAAGTGTTATCGACACCAATTCTGGTTGCTATGATTCCCCCGAGGTATGAATAAGGATTGAATACCTGGCGGCGTACACGGAAGACACCAAAATTCTCTGAGGGGAGACCCTCAACCTCGGCGGTTTGTATGTTGAGAAAACCCAAATCCCAGCCTCCAACTCGACCCACTACGCGAGCTCCTCCGTAGATACGGACTGACTTTCCCTCATAAATTCCAATCCTACGGCTGTAAAAGAGGCTATTATCTCCACCCAGATTGAAATCAAATGTGCTTGAGCGCTCCTGAAAAAAAAGCCGTTTTTCAGGGAAGAACAGTGAGAAGCGGGTTAAATTGACCTGCTCATCATCAGCTTCGACCTGAGCGAAATCGGTATTCAGGGTAAAGTCGAGAGTGAGGTTGCTCGTCAGCGCATATTTTATATCCAGCCCTGCTTCATGCGCCGGGTCGTCAGTTCGCTCGTAAGCAGTTTCGGCCTCATTGAGATCGTAAGAAAACCCAAGCCCTCCAAGTATATAGGGAGCAATATACAGAGGCTTCTTCTTGTATATGCCTTGGAAGATGACTTCTTGGGCCTGTGAAGGTTTGAAAAGGCTGAACATTCCCCAATTTGGCGGAATTGCCGGGAAAACCACTGATTCATTCTTTCTAGCTATCCACCGCCAGGATATAAGGCCCATAATGCAACTGCCATCTCTATCTTGAAATTGGAGACTCGAGATAGGTATGCGCATCTCAACAAACCATCCATCCTTGTTGCGCTCTGTTGCCACATCCCAGAATGTATTCCAGTCCGTATTTATGGGTTCTTCACCCTGAGCATCGTTAAAGACTGTCATATCCAATCGTAGGCCTGAGGGAGTGGTAAAAAACACCAGGGCATTTTCTTTATCGTTGAACGTATCGATGAGGATACCAAACCAGTCATTATTAGCTTTCATATCGTCCCGTTTTTTTGAGGTGCATTGTATCTTTGAAGGCTCTTTGTCAAAGAGCCGACCCGCCACATAAAGATAATCATCATCATAACCCACCAGGATTTCTGTCTGTTCTGTCGGCTTGTCGAGGAAATTCGGCGAATGCATGACGACAGGTAGAGGTTTAATTCCTTCCCAGGCAGCTTCCTCGCTCAAACCGTCAAGCTTGACGGGGCCGTTGAGGCGGGGAATGACATATCTATCTTTATTGACAATCTGCTTCTTTAGGTCTGCCTGGGGTATATTTTTCTGTTCATTTTTCTCTTGGCCAAAGACGGGGACAGCGAGAATAAATAGAATTAAGACTATTTTCACAATCGTGCTGTTCTTCATGGACCTTATTTTATTTTCCTAGTTCCTTAAAAAAAATCAAATTGACGTCATAATTATATTATTCACTCAAGGTTGTCAATAATTTATGTTTTCAAACTGCATTTATGGTTCCAGCGGTCGCAATCCATTTTGTTAGTTATTTGATGCGCTGATATCTATTTTTTCTGATATTATATTGAAGGGCGGTATGATTTATCTTAAAATTCCCCGGCGATTAAGCAGTTGCAGCAGCCACATCTTCCTTTATCCAATTGGAGCACTCTAGTTCTTAATTCCTTTCTAGTGATCAGAAGGGCACCGCAATAAGGACAGTAAGTGTTCTCTCCTTTATCATCAGAAACATTTCCTAAATAGACATATTTGAGTCCTTGCGCCAGACCCATTTTTCTGATTTCTCTAAGGTTATTTATTGGGGTAGGGGAGATATCAGATAATTTGAGATGAGGGAAGAAGCGGGTGACGTGCCAGGGGGTATCCCCTCCTAATTCCTTACAGATCCAGGCAGCCATTTTCCATAGGTCTTCTTCATTATCATTAATTCCAGGAATTACGTTTGTCACAATTTCAACATGCATTCCCCATTTATTCTTGGCCCTTTTAATGATCTCTAAGATTCCAGAGAAATCATCAATATAAGCAAGTTTTTTGTAGGAATCTTCAGAAAATCCCTTTAGATCTACCCGAAAGACATCTAAATAGGGACCTATAGTATCCAGCGCCTCGGGAGTAATAAAGCCGTTAGTAACATAATTGGTGTAAAGCTTGTTTATTTTAGCTAATTTTGCTCCATTCAGAGTGTACTCTAACCAGATTGTTGGCTCGTTGTAAGTCCAGGAGATTCCCGCACAATGGCTTTTCTTGGCCATCGGAATTAATTCTTTGGGGGTGATACGCCTGGCCTTTTCTATCTCCTCTTCCACGTCTGCATGGGCGATTTCCCAATTCTGACAGCCGGGGCAGCGAAAGTTGCAGCCAAAACTACCCAGGGAGAGCCATTCTGACCCTGGAAAAAAATGATAAACGGGCTTTTTCTCTATAGGAGAAACCATTATGGAAGAGACACGCGAGTAGATTAGAGAGTAAAGTTTTCCTTGATGATTGAGCCTTGTCTGGCAATATCCTCTTTCATTTTCGCTGATCATGCATCTCCTCTGACAGACATTACATTTGACTTTATTGTCTGATAGCTTTTCGTAGAGGCTTGCTTCAACCACTGTAATTAGATCTTCCCATTTTTCTTTAATTATTCTGTATTAAACATCTTAATTCTATATTTTTGCTAAAGATAATAAAAGTACAAATAATAAGTTTGAAGGGTATCACTCCGCCGAAAAAGGCGATTGAAACATCGCGATGTTTTAGTTATTATAATCAGAAAGAGACCAGTCCTTCTCCATGACTATAGGAGGCAAGAACATGGAAATTAATGTTAAAAGCCCTGCCTTTGTGCCAGGAGGTAAGATTCCTGATAAGTATACGTGCGATGGGATGGATATTTCTCCACCACTCACCTGGACTTCGGGTCCTGAGGGAACAAAAACATTCGCTATTATCTGCGATGATCCGGATGCACCGATGGGCACTTGGGTACACTGGGTTCTTTTTAATCTTCCTGTAAATATCACAGAACTCCATGAAAACGTCCCGCCTGAAAAGGAGCTGGAAATTGGTGCCAGACAGGGAATGAACGATTTTCGAAGAATTGGGTACGGCGGTCCGTGTCCTCCCGGTGGTGTGCACAGATATTTTTTTAAGCTGTATGCTCTAGATGCAGAAATCAATCTTGAGGCTGGGGCTACGAAAGATGAATTGTTAAAGGCTATGGAGGGCCATATACTGGCCGAAGGTCAGCTGATGGGAAGATACGAGAGGAGTTAGATTTCAAGATAGTAAAGAGAGAGAGTAGGTAAATTAGATTCCTGGCCTAAGCTGATTACAAACTGCTCCTAATCCCCGTTATCACCCATTCTAGGACATGATAATTAATTACACTTAAATCCTGATCGCAACAAGGCCCCATAAAATAATATGTACGCCTTTTTGGATAAATTCTTTTTCATATTTCATTCCACCTTGATCGTTTTCAACCTTTTTGGGTGGATTTGGAAGAAAACTCGGCGAGCTAACCTGGTTGTTGTACTCTTAACAGTCTTTTCCTGGACTATTTTGGGAATATGGTATGGTTTTGGCTTCTGTCCAAGCACAGACTGGCATTGGCAGGTAAGGATGAAACTGGGCCATTACGATATGCCTTCTTCTTACACGAAATTCCTTGTTGATTCTTTAACAGGGCTAGATGTAAACGAGAAACTCGTGAATATTTTTGCTGTTTTATTCCTCGCATTGGCTTTGTTCGCATCTGTTATGACAAATATGAAAGATTGGAGAAAAAAAATAAGTAAAAAGGCTAAAATTTACGTCCAGAAATCTTGAAATAGAAGTATTAATAATCTTTGCAATTATTTAGTGTTATTATATAGAAAGCTTTAATTCAAAATTCGAGATGTAAAGTGAAGCAGCTTATTTTGACTGTGATCATAATATTGGGAAGTTTTATACTTATCCTTGGCGAAGAAGAAATAATCATCGGAAGAGAAGATGGAGAAGGAATGTTGATTTACCCTCAAAGTATTGAAGAAGGACCTGATGGCAATATCTATGTCTATGACCTAGCAGATGCTTTTATAAAGGTATATTCTCCTGCAGGGAAATTTTTAAGAAAAATCGGAGGGAGAGGGCAGGGACCGGGTGAAATCCAGCGGCCTGACGGTGTTACGTTTGGGTTCAAGTCTGATGATAAGTTATTCTTCACCGAGTTTTTTGGAGGGCACCCCTGGATAACCTTTATGGAATTATCTGGTGAGTTTCATAAAGTTTTAAAACCAGAGCTAAAAGAATTTTTCGCAGTTAATAGAGCGATTTCTCTTCCAGACGACGGTTTTCTTGCTCACGTTTCGTTTAGAGGGAGACCAGAAAAGCAGAAGAATTATTTTTTGTACACATCTCCGATGGAACTGGTCATTCTTGACTCAAAAGGCCGTATAATTTCCAGGATTAAAAAAACAAATTATTTTATGAGGATATCCTACGTTGGTGATGGAGCTGATTCACCCCTACCGTTTACACCAAGATTTTTATGGTGCCCTTTTAAAAACAAAACCGTTATTTTTGCCGATGGCTTGAGTACAAAATTAAAAGTCTATGATTATGAAGGGAAATTAGTAAGAGAAATAAGCACGCCTCTTTCTAAGCCAGAAAAGGTCACGAAAAATGACCTTGATGAATGGAGAGAGGAAAGAAAGAGGAGTTTCAGAGATAAGGCATGGTATAACCGGTTTGGAACAGTTATAGAAAGATATAAAAAATCCATTTACGAAAAGAGACCAAACTTAACCGGAATCTCCTTAACACCTGATGGAAATATTTTCATTTCCGGGCTCTGGGATGAAGAAGCACAGAAAAGAAATTACTGGCTAGTTGATGAAAACGGAAAAACAATAGCAAAAATAAAGACTGAGCTTTCTGATCTAGAAATTTCAAGGTATTTTATCTTCTACAGAACAATCGATGAAGAAGAGAATATTCTGATTCACTGCTTTAAAAGGATAGGGGCAGAGAAAGAAGATTTATTAAGGCTCGAGAAAAAATAGATATACCGTTTAGAGAATTAGAATTCGGCTACATCATGTAGCTAATAACAAGAGGAAAATTTTGAACAGCAGACGTCTCTCGTCTTTGGATGCTTTCCGCGGCCTTACGATTGCGGGAATGATTCTAGTGAACAATCCGGGAAGCTGGAATCATGTCTATGCTCCTCTAAGGCATGCGGAGTGGCACGGTTGGACGCCAACAGATCTTGTTTTCCCCTTTTTCTTGTTTATTGTCGGTATATCCATATCTCTTTCCTTTTCTAGAAGAATGGAGCAGGGCATCGCCAAGAATGAATTGTATCTGAAAATCCTTAAGAGAACCGTCATCCTTTTTGGCCTTGGAATTTTGCTTGCGCTTTTCCCCCACTTTAATTTTTTAACTATCAGAATTCCAGGTGTTCTCCAGCGTATTGCTCTTTGTTATCTTTTTTCTTCTTTGCTTTTCCTCAAAACAGGTATTAAAGGCCGGTGCATGGCTTCTTTCTCTTTTTTGGCCGTTTACTGGTTAGTGATGAAATTGGTTCCGGTCCCAGGCTATGGACCTGGAGTTCTCGCTTACGAAGGAAATCTATGTGCCTTTATTGATAGCCGGCTTCTTGGCGGTCATCTGTATAAGCCTGGTTTTGATCCTGAAGGGATTCTGAGCACTTTGCCTACGATTGCCACAACTTTGTTGGGAACTCTGACTGGTGATTGGCTGCGGTCCTCCAAAACTATTCTCCATAAAACAATCGGCCTTTTAGGCGGAGCTCTTTTCTTCACCTTGAGCGGGCTTTTGCTACATCCGCTTTTTCCCATCAACAAGCAGCTCTGGACGAGCACCTATGTGCTTTTTACTGCAGGGGTTGCACTGCTTTTTTTAGTATTCTGCTATTGGATGATCGAAGGAATGAGGATTAAAAAGTGGGCAACTCCCTTTCTTATCTTAGGCTCAAATGCGATCATGGTCTATGTGGGATCTACTTTGATGGCCAAGCTTATCAGCTTGATAAAAGTATCAGTATCAGGGAAACTTTTAACTTTAAAAGCTTACATCTACAATAGCCTTCTTGCTCCCTGGGCAGGGAATTTGAACGGCTCTTTGCTCTTTCCTCTGCTTCTCATTATTCTTTGGATAGGGATTATGCTTCCTTTATACAGAAAAAAAATAATTATAAAGATATAAAAACTATTCAGAAATAACTTTAGTACAAAATTTTAAAGAGGGCGTGAAGTGGAACCTGATTGATAGAGACCATTCTTGATATTAAGTCGTGTGTCATAAATATGTGACAGTATTGACTCCCTCATCTCATACCTTTCCCTTAATTCAATTTAATCCAATTTGGCATGAATTTTGCCAAATAAAAAAATAGATTACTTGAGTTATTCGAATGGAGAAAATTTAAGTGAAAGAGATCGGGCTCATTCGAGTTATTATAATAAAAATGAATCATTGCCCCAGAATATTATTGAAGATGAATCCCCCTAGCCGAATTTATTCTTTTTTTTGATCCAGGCTGATGAAGAGGCAAATGATTTTTAGCATAATAGATACTAATAAGAATATAATAATAATAAGAAAAATTGCTTGATTTTTCTTTAATTTGATATTATAATATATTTATTTGATAGGAATAATAAAAAAAATAGGGAAAAATGTGAGGTGAGTTATGAAATTTCAGCATAGTATCAAGCCATTTACGCTTATTGTATTCCTGCTTATTGCAGTGGGAATAACAGTTTCTTCAGTAGACGCTCAGTACTTTGGGCGGAACAAAGTGCAGTATGAAACTTTCGATTTTAAGATTATGAAGACAAAGCACTTTGACATTTATTTCTACCCCGAGAAACAGGAGGCGGCCATGGAAGCTGCTAGAATGGCGGAAAGATGGTATGCTCGGTTGTCTCGACTTTTTAATCATGATTTAAGAGGCCGTCAGCCCTTGATTCTCTACGCTAGCTCTCCTGATTTCCAGCAAACAGCAGCTATTCCAGGTATAATCGGTGAAGGGACAGGAGGCGTCACTGAAATGTTCAAGAGGCGGATTGTCCTTCCTCTTGGGGCTTCGTTGGCTGAATCCGATCATGTGATCGGCCACGAGCTTGTTCACGCTTTCCAGTTTGATATAACGTCCCAGGAACGGCCGAGGTATGCCAATGCCACACCTACAGCACTCCGGCTTCCGCTCTGGCTCATCGAAGGTCTAGCTGAATATCTCTCTATTGGGTCTGTAGACCCTCACACAGCCATGTGGATGCGCGACGTAACTCGAAGAGAGAAGCTCCCTACAGTTCAAAAGCTGATTAATCCTAGGTTCTTCCCCTATCGATATGGCCAATCTCTCTGGGCTTATATCACAGGAAGATGGGGAGACGCTTCTGTCAGAAGAATCATGAAAGCAGTCAGCAAAACGGGTGATTATAAACCAGTTATTCAGAAAGTTCTGGGTATATCTTTGGAACAGCTTTCTAAAGACTGGCACAATTCCATGAAGAAAGCTTACAGCCCTCTAACCGAAGTTACGGACGTGACCGATAAATCGAGTCGATTGTTGTTTAAAGCAACAGAAGAGAATAGATTGAATGTTTCGCCAGCTCTCAGCCCTGACGGAACGCAGATTGTATTCCTTTCAAGCCGGAATTTATTTTCGATCGACATGTATCTTGCCGATGCAAAAACGGGCATAATCAAGACAAAACTCATAAAGACTGCGGTTGATCCCCATTTTGAAAGTTTACAGTTCATCAAATCCTCAGGAAGCTGGGATGCGGAGGGAAAACGTTTTGTCTTCGGTGCTATAACTAGAGGAAAGCCTGTCCTCTCTATTGTCAATGTGGAGAAGGGAAAGAGAGATAAAGAAGTTGTTTTTCCTCAATTAGGAGAGATCTTGAATCCGACTTGGTCGCCTGACGGACGCTTCATCGCCTTTTCTGCGCTGGTGGGAGGATTATCAGATATATTCATCTATGACCTTGAAGAAGACAAACTCGAGAGAATGACAGATGATGCTTTTGCCGATTTATATCCTACCTGGTCACCTGATGGGCGCTACATTGCCTTTGTCACTGACCGATTTTCTACCGATATTTCCATCTTGAATATAGGCAACTACGAGCTTGCTTTGAGAGACATGGAGACCGGAGATGTTCAAAGGGTTCCTGGGTTCAGGAATGCTAAAAATATCAATCCCCAGTGGTCGCCTGATTCAAAAAGCCTGTATTTTCTTTCCGACCAGAACGGAATAACAAATGTTTATAGAATTGACCTTGGCAGCCAGAAAATATTTCAAGTGACAAATCTATATACAGGTGTTAGCGGTATCATGGCCTTAAGTCCTGCCCTTTCTGTTTCCCAAAAAAGTGAGCGCCTTGTGTACTGCCTATACGAGGATGATAAATACAATATCTACTCTATAGATTCTGCTGATGATTTGAAAGGAAGAGAGCCGATAGCCCAGCTTGCCCAGGTAAACCCTTCGGTACTTCCACCTCGTGAAAAAGGTGAAGGAGAAGTTCTTGGTCTGTTGAAAAATCCTTTATTCGGACTTCCCGAGGAAACCGAATTTGAAATAACCAACTATAAGCCAAAATTGCAACTGGATTATGTCACCCAACCTCAGTTAGCGATCGGAGTCGATAGGTTTGGAACTTTTGCTGGAGGAGGAATCGCCTTTTATTTTAGCGATATGCTCGGCTATCACAATCTTGTGGGAATGTTCCAGTTGAGCAGTCGTTTTCTAGATTCGGCCGCTTTGGTCGGCTACCAAAACAGCAGGAGTCGTTTGAATTGGGGAGCTGTTGTCCAGCGCATTCCGTACGTAACCGGAGGATTTGCTGCTGGAGTCGATGATCGCCTTAATCCCACAGCTTACATCGAAGAAGAATTTATCTTTAGGCAGATCAATTATCAATTTTCGGGATTTGCTGCCTATCCTTTCAACCAAGTGCGCCGCTTTGAACTTACTGCTGGCTACAGCTTAATCGATTTTAGTCGAGAAGTCCGCACCCGGACTTTTTCTTATCCTGGTTTTATTGAGCTTTCCAGGGAAAAAGAAAAACTTCCTGCACCAGATAGTCTTCAATTTGGCTTCGGTGCTGCTGCCCTTGTCTATGACTCCTCCTTTTTCGGGGCAACGAGCCCCATCCTTGGACAGAGCTACAGGTTTGAGGTCTCGCCCTATTTTGGAACTATTGATTTCTATACTATGCTCGCCGACTATCGCCGTTATTTTATGCCTGTCAGGCCGTTTACGCTTGCTTTTCGTTTCCTCCACTTCGGCCGCTACGGAAAAGGTGGTGAAGACACTCGTCTCTTCCCGCTTTTTATCGGCTATGAAACTCTTGTGCGCGGATATAACACAGGTTCTTTTACGTTTGATGAAGTCACAGGCCCTGATCCTTTTGATTTCGGAAGCTTATTCGGAAGTAAAATGCTGATTGCAAATGTGGAGCTCCGTTTTCCGTTGTTTCAGGTTCTCGGAATAGGAAGGGGATATTATGGAGTCTTCCCAATTGACTTTATTGCCTTCTACGATGCTGGAATAGCCTGGTGGGATGATAATGAGCTCTTTGATGAATTTGGAGACCTACAAGAAACTGATCGCAAAGCCTCGTTTTTGGGTGGTGGACGCAACATGATTTCAAGCGCTGGAATCGGCCTTCGGGCAAATGTTCTTGGCTACCTGATTTTAGGAGTTGACCTCGTTTATCCTTTTGACAGGCCCCAAAAAGACTGGTACTTCCAGTTCACGTTCACTCCTGGCTTCTAACCCTCGTTCATTTTTTTTGATTTAGTCATTAGCTGTTTGACTTATATTTTTTCCTCTGCTATACGTAGAAGAGCATTAGTTACTGAGGGATAACAAATAAAAATCAGACGCTGTTAAAATAAGGTAATTTTCCAGTTTAGTCGGAGATAGCAAGTGAGGCGGGGATTCCTATTCAATCAAGAAAACCTGCTGAAGCAAAGATTGCAGCTCATACAAAGTGCCGACGAAAGTAAAGTTTTCGATCAAATAAAGAGGGGCGCCGGCACAAAGAATGCAACTGAGATAAGGAGGAATGGATGATTGATCTGGCCATCATATCAGGGACTGGATTTTATGATTTCCCTGGCTTGGAGGATGAAGAAGGTTTAAATATAGAAACAAAATATGGAGCCGCTTCCATCATAAAAGGAGCCGTTGAAGGGAAAAAAATTGCCTTTATTGCCAGGCACGGTAAAGGTCACAGTATATTTCCTAACATGATCAATCATAGGGCTAACCTGAAAGCTTTAAAAAAATTGGAAACAAAGGCAATCATCGCCACAACTGTCTGCGGAGTATTGGACCCCAGCATACCGCTCGCCAAGCTGGCTGTTTTCGACGATCTGTATTTTCCTGATAATCGGCTTCCTGATGGAGAAGCCTGTACGGTATATGAAAAAAGAGGAGAAAAATCAAGAGGACATTACATTTTTGATAAACCCTTTTCCGAAGAATTGAGACAACAGTTAATCGCTGCGGCCCGAGACCCTCTTACCAACGTTGTTTATGCCCATGCTTGCGGGCCAAGATTCAATACAAAATCCGAGATTAAAATGCTTCGAAATTATGCTTCCTTTGTCAGTCAAACAGCTGGTCCTGAGGTTGTTCTCGCTGGAGAGCTCGAAATTCCCTATGCGCTGCTCGGATTTGGAGTGGATTATGCAAACGGGATTAAGAAAGAACCAACCTCAGTCGAGGAGCTGAGGGATAATTTGAAAAAAAGTAAGATTATTTTTGCAGATGTTATAAGAGAATTAATAAAAAAATACAGAGCACCAGAGTTTGAGGGATTCATATACCGGTTTGAATAGACAGGAGTCTTTTTTTAATTTATATATAGATTCTATATATTTTTTTGTCTGGATTTAGTAGAAGTCTTTGTTTAAACAGCAAGCAAAAAATAATCCATTTGCTTGAAGGAACAAAAGATGAAAACCGAAGAATTTAGACTTTTATTCGAAGCCAAGAGTATTTTAGAAAAAAATTGGAGAGAGGGATACACTATTCCCTCACCTAAACTTTATCCTCACCAGTGGAGCTGGGATTCTGGTTTTATTTCTATCGGTTACTCTCATTTTGATCAGGATAGAGCGCAAAAAGAGACGCTTTCCCTGTTTGAAGGGCAGTGGGCAAACGGAATGCTTCCTCATATCTTATTCAGGGGAGGAAAAGGATACTTCCCGCCTGCTGAATACTGGCAAACCGAGCTCTCAGAGTACTCTCCTGCGATAAAAACATCAGGCATTACTCAGCCGCCCATCCATGCTCTGGCAGCTTTGCATGTCTATAAAAATTGCAGTAATAAAAAAGAAGCAAAGGATTTCTTGAAGAAGGTATTTCCCAAGATTATGATTTTCCACCGCTATTTGTTGACGAACAGAGACCCGGAAAATTCCGGGATGGCAACGATTTTTCATCCTTGGGAGTCAGGTCTGGATAACTCGCTTAGATGGGACGAACCTTTAGACAGAATTAAAGTCGAGGATTTACCACAATATAAAAGAGTTGATACAGAGAAGGTGAGTTCTGACCAGAGGCCTACAGATGAAGATTACGACAGGTACCTCTATCTTGTTGAGGTCATGAAAGAAAATAATTATGACGAGGAAAAGATATACAAAGTCATCCCTTTTAAAATCAAGGACATCGCTTTCAACTCCATCTTATACGCAGCCAATAAAGCCATGCTTGAGATTGCAGGTATCCTTGGAGAGAACAGCGACGAGGTAAATTCCTGGATAGAAAGAACTAAAAAAAACTATTTTGAATATTTTTGTCCTGATGTATCAGAAAATCCTCTCCACTACGATTATGACCTCGTCGGGAAAAAAAGAATAGAGACGAGAACAGCAGTCTCACTAATGCCGCTGTGCACAGACCTTTTAAGCCAGAAACAGGCAAAGGTACTGGCGTCATGGATGAAGCACTCTCATATGTGTAAGGAAGAATGCGCTCATGAGCATCCTGTTATCACTTCTATTTCAGTTGATGATGTGCAGTTTAATCCTTTAAATTACTGGAGAGGTCCAGTCTGGATAAATATTAACTGGATGCTATATGGAGGAATGAAGAGTTATAGTCTTTTTGAAGACGCCATGAATTTGAAAGAATCCATAATTGACCTGATCACAGAACATGGATTTTACGAGTATTATAATCCTTTGAGCGGAGAGGGTCTTGGGGCCGATAATTTCTCCTGGACTGCAGCCTTACTCATTGACCTGATATCAGAAACAGAAGATTGAAAATAGAGAAACCAGAGTATGCATTTTTTAGATTGGGATTAAAGGAAATTTCAAATGTAGTTATCAGATAGCCGAGGATTAATTTCAGGAAAGAAAAAAGGATTGATTGAATGAGAGTTATAATTGCCTCAGATCATGCAGGTTTGCGGTTGAAAGAAAAAGTAAAACGCTACTTGAAAAGAAAGAAGATAGAATACGAAGACCTGGGGACCGAATCCTTCACTTCAGTTGATTATCCAGATTATGCTCTAAAAGTCGCTGAAAAGGTTGTAAAAAATAAAAATACAAGGGGAATCCTTATATGTGGAACAGGAACCGGAATGACGATTGCTGCCAACAAGGTAAAAGGAATAAGGGCTGTCGCTGCTTATGACGCTTTTTCGGCGAAAATGTCAAGGATAGATAATGACACAAATGTCCTTGGTTTGAGAGGCCGATTCTTCCCTTTTGAAAAGATAAGGAAGATTATAACTGTTTGGCTGGATACGCCGTTTAGTGGAGAAAAAAGACATAAAAGGCGGATAAAGAAAATATCAGATTATGAGAGGAAAAGATGAGAAAAATCATTATTCCTGCAGTTATAGCCAAAACACAAAAAGAGTTAGACGATATTTTTTCCAGAATCAAGGATTCAGCCCGGTTGCTTCAGCTTGATGTAATGGATGGTAAATTTGTCCCGAATAATTCCCTTGATTTTGATTTTAGGCTGCCCGAGAAAAAATACCTTTATGAAGCTCATTTGATGATTGATGATCCAGAGAAGTGGGTTGATGAGAATTGGAAAAGAGTTGATACCGTAATAGCTCATTTCGAATCTGTAAAAAATCCGGAGAGAATCATAGAAGCTGTGAAGACAAAGGGGAAGAAAATCGCCTTTGCCTTGAATCCTGAAACAGATGCTGACCTTATCCTGAGTTATTTAGATAGCCTTGATCAGGTTCTTGTCATGACAGTCAATCCAGGTTTTTACGGCAGCAAATTTATACCTGAGATGTCGGATAAGATAAAAAGGTTGAGAGAACTGCGGCCCGATTTGGATATAGAAGTTGATGGTGGGATTAAACTAGATACAATCCAGGAGGTCTACGAAGCTGGTGCCAACATGTTTGTATCTGGATCCTATCTCATAAATTCAGATGATATAAAAGAAAGAATGAGAATTTTAGAGCAGAAGATAAAAACCGATTGAGTTTTTAATCAAGAAATTAGGCATCGACTTTTAAGAAGACTTAAAATCCTTTTCGTTAAATTTAAGGTGTTTAACAGAAGATACGGCAAAAAATGAAAAAACTTCTTACATTAGGAGTGGATCTTGGAGGAACCAAGGTGAAAACAGCCCTAGTAGATAAGAACGGAAAGATTCTATCTTCACATCGCTACCCCACCAACCCCGAGAAGGGGGCGCAAAGAATAATAGACGATATAGTAATCTGCGTGGAGGAATGCCTGGATAAGGGAGAAGAGGATGCCCAGGCCCTTGGAATTGGAGTTGCGGCTCAAGTAGACCACTCAGGGGTTGTTCTCACTTCTCCCAACCTTGGCTGGGAGAATGTTCCTCTGCGAGAGACGCTCGAACAAAAGTTAAAGCTTCCTGCGGTTGTCACTAACGATGTCCGCGCTGCGTCCTGGGGAGAATGGCGCTTTGGTGCAGGAAAAGGAGTTGATGATCTTGTCGTAGTTTTCGTGGGCACAGGAGTTGGTGGCGGTGTTGTCAGCGGCGGCCGTATGCTCGAGGGTTGTAGCAACTGTGCCGGAGAAATTGGACATACAACTCTTATCGTTGACGGACGAAATTGCAGCTGCCCAAATAAGGGCTGCTTAGAAGCCTATGTTGGCGGTTGGGCGATCGCCGAGCGTGCGCAAGAAGCTGTTCGCGCTAATCCTGAAGAAGGAAATGCTTTAATTTCCTTGGCTGGAGCAGCAGAAAAAATAACTGCTGCTTCGGTCAGCAAAGCATGTCATGATGGAGACAATTTATCGTCCCGATTGGTCAAGGAAACAGCCCAGTTTCTCTCATCAGGTCTTGTAGGCATAGTGAATTCCTTTAATCCCTGTCTGCTTGTTATCGGAGGAGGCGTGATCGATGGTCTTCCAGAGTTGATAGAGACTGCAGAGCCTTTCATTAAAAAAAGAGCGCTGAAAGTAGCGGCGAAGAACTTGAAGGTAGCTAAAGCTGCGCTGGGGAACGATGCTGGGATTGTTGGAGCAGCAGCTTTAGCTCAGGATCATCTAAAGGAACTTGTATGAAAAAAATTATTTGTTGTAAGGGAAATTCCCTTGAAGGGAGTCTTACGAAAGCGGAATGGAAAGTAACAGAAATAATAAATATTTTAGATAATCAAGGAAGGAAAAGATGAATCCATTAAAGGATTTACAGCAATACGGCCAGTCTGTTTGGCTTGATTATATACGCCTAAGTTTGATTATTGGTGGGGAGCTTGAGCGCTTAGTAAAAGAAGACGGATTAAGAGGTGTTACCAGCAATCCCACCATATTCCAAAAAGCCATAGCCGGGAGTAACGATTATGATGAAGCATTGAATAAGCTTCTCAAAGACAACCCTCACTTGGATGCCCGAAATCTCTACGAAAAACTGGTAGTAGAAGATATAAAGAGGGCAGCCGATATTTTTAAAAAAGTTTACGAAGAAACCGGTGGGGCGGACGGATTTGTATCTTTAGAGTTGTCGCCCGGTCTTGCTCACGATACAGAAGGAAGTGTTGCCGAAGCCCGTCGTTTCTGGAAAGAAGTGAATAGACCTAACCTTATGATTAAAGTTCCTGCTACCAAAGAAGGAATCCCTGCCGTGGAAGCACTTATTGCAGATGGGATCAATGTAAACATAACTCTCATGTTTTCTTTAGCCCATTATGAAGCTGTTGCTCAAGCATATTTGAAAGGGGTGAAGAAGTGTCTGAATCCGAGCAAGGTGGCTTCTGTCGCGTCATTATTCGTCAGCCGAGTGGATACAGCTGTGGATAGAGCTCTGGAAGCCAGTGGATCTCCCCGGGCTCTGGAGCTCAGAGGAAAGATTGCTACTGCCACTGCCAAGGTGGTTTACAAACGTTTCAAGGAGATATTCAGTGGTAACGCCTGGGAACGTTTGGTGCGCAACGGAGCCAGAGTTCAGCGTCCGCTCTGGGCAAGCACGGGAACAAAGAATCCTGTCTATTCAGACGTGCTTTATGTTGAGGGGCTTATAGGTCCAAGTACAGTCAATACGATGCCCCCTTCTACCCTAAACGCCTTCCGTAACCATGGGAAGGTGAATCCGACACTTGGAGCAAGATTAACCGAAGCTGAAGAATCCATCGCTCGCTTGGTTGAGTTTGGAATAAACCTTGAATCTATTACAGAAAAACTGCAGGAGGAAGGTGCGGCAGCCTTCTCAAATTCTTTTGACTCATTGCTAGATACGCTGGAAGAGAAGCGACATGAAATTATTCATGGTAAGAGAGCTCGTCAGATTCTAGAACTAGGCAGAGATCAATCTCGCCTTGGAGAGCGGCTAAAGTCTTGGAAAGAGATGAATTTTACTCGAAGACTCTGGAATAAGGATCCTACTCTCTGGTTTTCCGAGCCTGTTCCTGAAATCAAGGACCGGTTAGGATGGCTTACTCTCCCCGAAACTATGCACGAGAAGCTTGAAGATCTTGCTGCCTTTGCGCAGGAAGTGAAAGAAGAAAGGATAATCCATATAGTCTTGCTTGGCATGGGAGGCTCCAGCCTTGCTCCTGAGGTTTTCCAGAAGACGTTTGGCTACAAAAAGGGTTATCCCGGACTCTTCGTTCTCGATAGCACTCACCCCGAGGCTGTCCGTTCTATGCAAGAAATGATAGATTTCAGGAAGACGCTTTTTCTCGTTTCAAGTAAATCAGGAACAACTCTTGAAACTCTCTCCCTCTTCCGTCATTTCTGGAATGAGATGAGCCAAGTGTATGACAATCCAGGGCGCTATTTTGTAGCCATAACTGATCCCGGTACGCCTCTTATGAATTTGGCTCAGGAGAGGAGTTTTCGTCAGGTTTTTGAAGCTCCACCCGATGTTGGCGGACGGTATTCTGCACTCTCGGTTTTTGGATTAGTACCAGCAGCCCTTATCGGTCTGGATACTCATAAGCTGCTCGACAGGGCCTGGATTACTTTAGAGAATAATGCCTTTTGTCTACCAGAAGACGAAGCTTCGGGCTTAATCCTGGGCGCAGCCCTGGGTGAGCTATCAGAAACTCGCGATAAACTGACCTTTCTGACTTCGTCCTCGCTAGGCAGTTTGCCTGACTGGATAGAGCAGCTTGTTGCAGAGAGTACAGGAAAGGATGGCAAGGGCTTGGTTCCTGTCGCCAATGAGCCTAAAGCAACCATTCATGCTTACGATAAGGACAGGGTTTTTGTCGGGCTGAACCTTGAAGGAGATCAAGATAGAGAATTGGATGAAAGGCTAAAGGATCTTGAGGCGGCAGGCCACCCAACTATAAGAATAACTTTGGAAGAGAAGGTAGATTTGGGGCAGGAAATCTTCCGCTGGGAAATTGCAGTCGCTGCAATAGGAGCAGTTATCGGGATACACCCTTTTAATCAGCCTGATGTTCAGCTTTCTAAAGAGTTTACTCAAAAAATGATGGAGGAAGATGAGGCTGAAAAAAAGGATAATAATGAAGTCAAAACATTCTCTGTTGAAGATCCTGAGGGATTGGCAGATGCGCTTGCGGACTGGGTCCTAGGAGCATCACCTGGAGACTACATTGCCCTTCAAGCCTACCTTAATCCCCTGAAGGAGGTAACATCAGGTCTCCAGAAAATTAGAAATGAGCTTTTGAATCGCACACGGCTGGCAACGACTCTTGGTTACGGACCGCGATTTTTACATTCCACAGGGCAGCTTCATAAGGGAGGACCGAACAACGGTCTTTTTCTCCAACTCGTAGATGAGCCAGAGTTTGATCTCCCAGTTCCTGAAACTAACTTTTCTTTTGGCAAATTGATAAGAGCCCAATCTATGGGGGATTACCAGGCTCTTAAACAAAAGGGGCGGAGAGTCCTGAGGATTAATCTGAGAAGGGATGTGGTAGCCGGTCTTGAAAAGCTGATGGATTTAATGCGAAGAACATGAGATTTTGGGACGCAGGGATGCTAAACGGAAAATCAGAAAAGGAGGAATAAAAGATGGAAATAGGGATTATAGGACTTGGACGCATGGGTGCCAATATGACCGAGCGGCTTTTGAAAGACGGCCACCGTGTTGTGGGCTATGCCCGGCATTGGGATAAAGTTCAACCAGTTATCGATAAAGGTGCTGTGGGTGCGCATTCTTTGGAAGAACTTGTCTCAAAGCTTGCTCCTAAGCGGATTATCTGGCTGATGATTCCAGCCGGGAAACCCGTGGATTTGACTATCCAAAAGTTGATCGATCTCCTGGACAAGGATGATGTGATAATAGATGGGGGAAATTCCTTCTATAAAGATACTTTGAGAAGAGCCGAAGAACTCAAACAAAAGAATATCCATTATGTTGATGTTGGGACCAGCGGAGGGATTTGGGGGCTAACAGAAGGCTACAGCCTGATGATCGGCGGCGAAAAAGATATAGTCGAATTTCTAAGCCCTCTCTTTAAAACACTGGCTCCTGCTTCTGATAAAGGATGGAGCTATATCGGGCCAAACGGAGCCGGCCATTTTGTAAAAATGGTCCACAACGGGATTGAATATGGCATGATGCAGTCCTATGCAGAGGGTTTTGCTCTCATGAAGCGAAAAGAGGAGTTTAGCCTTGATCTTCATCGGATAGCTGAAGTCTGGCGTTATGGAAGCGTTGTCCGTTCATGGCTTCTCGATCTTATAGTCGAGGCTCTTAAGGAAAACCCTGATTTAGAGGGAGTAGCACCCTATGTTGCCGAATCAGGAGAGGGACGCTGGACCGTGAAAGAAGCCATTGATCAGAATTTGGCTGCGCCGGTTATCTCTCTATCTCTTCTACAGCGTTTTCGCTCCCGTGAAAAGGAAAATTTCTCAGACAAACTGCTGGCCATCATGAGAAGTAAGTTTGGCGGCCATGAAATCACCAAGAAGGAAAAATCATGAATAAACCTTCTGTTGATAAACATCTTTTTGTGATTTTTGGGGGGACTGGAAACCTTTCCCTCACTAAGCTTCTTCCAGCCCTTTACCATTTACTCGTGAAGAAAAATTTAAAGGAAGTTTGTCAGGTTTTGGGAGTTGCAATAAAAAATATAGATGACGAAGTATTCAGGGAGAAAGCTCGAGAAGCATTAATAACAGCAGGATTTTCAAAAGAAGAGGTCGACATTTGGTGCGATTCTTGTGTTCACTATCAATCTTTAGGAAAATCACCCGAAGATTATTCCCCTCTCATTGCCCGAATTAAATCACTTGAGGAGGAAAACAATATCAAAGGTAACCGTGTATTCTACCTTGCTCTTCCGCCGTCCTCTTTTCCAACCGTTATTAAAGGAATCGGCGAATCTGGTCTTAACAAAAGCCAAGGCTGGGTACGAATCGTCATCGAAAAGCCCTTTGGCGAAGACATCTCATCTGCCCGAGAGCTTAATCGTTTGCTCCACCGCTATTTTGATGAATCTCAGATCTACAGGATAGACCACTATCTAGGTAAGGAAACCGTGCAGAATTTATTAATCTTTAGGTTTGCCAACACAATTTTTGAATCCTTGTGGAGTAGGGACAGGATTGAAAGCGTTCAGATTACAGTAGCTGAGAGTATCGGAATCGAAGGACGGGCTAGCTACTATGACCGGGCTGGAGCCTTGCGGGATATCGTTCAGAATCATCTTGTTCAGCTACTCACACTTATTGCTATGGAAGTACCAGCAGTTTTTAATGCGGATTCTATCCGGAGTGAGAAAGTCAAGGTGCTTCATTCGATACAAGGGATTCCTCCTGAAAATGTTATTTTCGGACAGTATGGGAAAGGAAGTATCAATAACAAAGAAGTTCTTGGCTACAGGGAAGAACCAGGAGTGGCTTCTGATTCCAGTGCAGAGACTTATGTCGCTTTGCGAATTGATGTTGATAACTGGAGGTGGCAGGGGGTACCGTTTTATATTAGAACAGGAAAAAGGCTCCCCCGCCGCATGACTCAGATCGTTATAGATTTTCGTCATCCTCCTATCTGCGTGTTCAGCCCTTATAGCTTATGTAAGGTCCAATCAAACAGGATTTTGATTACTCTCCAGCCTGATGAGGGATTTAACGTCTTTTTTGATGTGAAAGAACCAGGAGAAAACATGAGGTTGAAGACAAAAAGCCTGCATTTCCATTATAAAGAAGCGTTCGGACCGCTCCCGGATGCCTACCAGACTCTGATCCTCGATATTCTCGAAGGGGACCAAACTCTTTTTGTGCGAGCGGATGAAGTTGAGGGTTCGTGGCAATTATTTACTCCACTTTTAGAAAAAAATATTCCAATTCGCTTCTATAAAGCGGGTACTTGGGGGCCGAAAGAAGCAGATGAATTTATCGCTCGAAGAGGAGGAACGTGGCTGAACCAGGAAGCCCCGATGTGAGAGTCTTCCCTGACCTGCATGAAGCGAGTCGGGCGCTGGCCGAAAGACTGGTTGAGACAGTCACGGATGTGCTGGCTTCAAAAGACAGTTTTACCCTGGCGCTTTCTGGAGGCAAGACTCCGCGCTCTCTATATGCGCTTCTTGCCGGGGAATACTCGACCGAGATTTCTTGGAAAAGGGTCCATCTTTTCTGGGGCGATGAACGCTGCGTTTCTCAGGAAAGCAAGGACAGCAATTTTGCCATGGCTTATGAAGCGCTGATATCTAAAGTCCCGTTACCTTCTCAAAACGTTCATCGTATTCCCGCAGAAATAAGCCCTCCTGAAAAAGCTGCAAGATATTATGAGCGAATGATACGGGAGTTCTTTGAACCTGTGGAAGAGGAATCCTTTCTTTTTGATGCTATGATTCTTGGGATAGGGGAGGACGGCCACACGGCTTCACTTTTTCCCGGAAGTTCGGCTCTTGCGGAAAAGAGCCACTGGGTTCTCGCAGTTAATGCTCCTCCTTCTTTTTCTCCACAGAAGAGGATTACTCTTACCCTTCCCCTGATTAATCGATCGAGGAGCATTTTTTTCCTGGTTTCAGGAATTAAAAAAAGGGAAGTGGTTAGAGAAATATTGAAGAAACCTGAAACAGCTAAAAAGCTCTATCCAGCAGCAATGATTCGTCCTTTAGGAAGTGTGGATTGGTATATCGATAGACAGGTACTCAATGATAAATCTTAATAAATTGGAACACAGGATAATTTGGGAGATGATCGTTGATTTTCCGATTGTCCTTATAAGAATTCTATTTTATAATCAATTTTATACTCTCTGCAGTACACAATTAAATAATCTTATGAGAGGAGGAAAAAATGAACGAGTTTGAAACACGTATTCAGAAGGATTGTGGGTTAGACCTGTATGCTTCTGAGATTCAAAAAGTTCAAGTGAATTTAGGGCTTAAGTGCAACCAGAGCTGTTCACACTGCCATTTTGCCTGCAGCCCACAGCGGGAAGAGATGATGGATTGGGAAACAATGACCGAAGTGATCAAGGTCGTTTATAATGTTCAGCCAGAGATGGTTGATATCACAGGAGGAGCGCCAGAGATTCATCCTCTCATAAGAAAGTTTATTGAAGGTCTATCAGATGATGGGTATAACGTCCAAGTCCGAACCAATCTCACAGCACTTCTGGAACCAGGTATGAGAGATATGCCAGAGTTTCTAAGAGAGCACAAAGTTCATATGGTGGCTTCTATGCCCTGTTATCTCGAAAAAAACGTCAATGCGCAAAGGGGAAATGGTGTGTACGGAAAAAGTATTCAAATGCTGCAAAAACTCAACAGTTTGGAGTATGGAACTAATCCTGAACTTCCCCTATATTTGGTTTATAATCCTGGTGGACCCTTTCTCCCTCCAGACCAAGCTCAATTAGAGGGAGATTTTAAGAGGGAGCTTTCCAACAGGTTTGGCATTCATTTTACAAACCTCTATACAATTACAAACATGCCCATAGGCCGTTTCTGGCAGGCATTAAAACAGCAGAAAAAAGACGGTGAGTATATGGAGCTCCTTTTAGATGGATTTAATTGCCAAACTGTGGAAGGACTTATGTGCAGACATCAGATTTGCGTAGCCTGGGACGGTATCCTTTATGATTGTGACTTTAACATAGCCCTTGGAATACCTGTAGGAAAGGAGCTGCCAAATAATATAAAAGATTTTAATTTTGGGCCACTCTCAAATCGAAAAATCGTAACCGGCAGGCACTGTTTTGGTTGTACGGCTGGTTTTGGTTCTTCTTGTGGCGGAGCGCTGGCTTCTGATAGTTCTTGAAATAAATGGGTTGGAATATCTTGAAGCGGATTTTTCTAATTTTTCTTCTCTTTCTCCTGTTTTTTCCCCTTGAATTCAGGGCTGTAGAAGAAGATGAAGAATTCTCCTATGAGGAATACGACACCGTTCTTAAGACTTATGTTGACCTGAAAGGTAAAGTCAGCTACAGAGAGCTGAAAGAAAACAAGAATGAAATGGAAGCTTTCCTTGATGAGTTGGAAAAGTTGAAACCAGAGGATTATCAAAGTTGGAATGACGAACAGAAAATTGCATTGTGGATCAATGCTTACAATGCTTTGACCCTGAAGGCGATCTTGGACCACTATCCGCTTAAGGAATCTTCTTTTAGAACCAGGAAATATCCAAGAAACAGCATTCGCCAGATCTCCGGAGTTTGGGATAAGATAAAGTTTCCTGTGATGGGGAAGGAAATTACACTTGATCACATCGAGCACAAGATCCTGCGCAGAGAATTTAACGAACCAAAGATTCATATGGCATTGGTCTGCGCAGCAAGAGGGTGCCCCCCCCTTCGTCAGGAACCTTATAAAGCAGAAATGCTCAAGGACCAATTGGATGACCAAACGCGGAGATTTCTTTCTAGCGATAAGAATTTTCTAATCAATAAAGAGCAACGCTTGGTCTATCTTTCTTCGATCTTTAAGTGGTATGGGAAGGATTTTATCGAATCATTCAAGCCAGCGACAGGATTTAAAGGCCACAAGCGTCGAATAAAAGCTGTCCTTAATTTTATTTCTGCCTACCTTAAAGAAGAAGATCGAAGATTTTTAAAGGCGGGCTCTTACAAGATCAAATACTTTAATTATGATTGGACTTTAAACGAACAGGAGAACTGATGGCAAATTCTGATAAAAGAGAACATATTTCTTCCTCACCTCCACCACGAAAAAAGGGTATCTGGAGGCCTATCGCCTTGGGGCTTATTATTATTACCTTTATGGTGCTGGCGAAGGTCTTTAACTTAGGCGGGCGTCTGGGAGAGTTGAGAGAGTGGATTCTTTCACTTGGCGCTTTGGGACCTCTTGTTTATATATTGATATATATCGGAGCTGTAGTTTTAGCTATCCCTGGATCTGTTATCACCATAATGGCCGGGGTAATGTTTGGCTCTGTCCTGGGCGTGGCCACGGTAAGCGTAGGTTCCACGATTGGAGCAAGCTTGGCTTTTTTGGTCTCTCGACATATAGCAAGAGAGGCTATTGCTCAAAAGTTCGCAAACAATAAGAAATTTCATCACCTTGACCAACTAACAAAAGAACATGGCGCTATTATCGTGGCTATTACGCGTCTTGTGCCCCTTTTTCCTTTCAATCTTCTCAATTACGGATTTGGCCTCACGCTTGTTCCTTTCTGGACTTATGTCTTCTGGTCATGGCTCTGCATGCTTCCTGGAACCGTGCTCTATGTGGTAGGTGCCGATGCGGTCGCCAGCGCCGTCTCTGAGGGAAAGATTCCCTGGACTTTGATCGGGATTCTTGCCTTCACTGCAGTCCTCATTACTATCCTGGTAAGGAAGGCAAGAAAAAAATTAAAAGCAGAGGAGGGAAACAAAGAAAATGAGTAGACAAGCAATGTTATTACCTGATGACGAGCACAATAAGCTTCTTATATCCAAAGTGCATCCTCTTGATTACGAGAATCCAGATCCAGCCTCTAAGTACAACCTTGTAGTGATCGGAGCTGGAACCGCTGGCCTTATAACTGCTTTGGGCGCTGCAATCCTTGGGGCTCGAGTTGCTCTGGTTGAAAGAATGTTTATGGGAGGATGTTGTTTAAACGGGGGCTGTGTTCCTTCTAAGGCCATTATTCGATCTTCGCGCGTTGTTGGAGAGGTGTGGAATTCTCCAGATTACGGATTCGAGCCGCCCGAATCTTTCCCCGTTAATTTTTCCAAGGTAATGGAGCGCATGCGGCGACTGAGAGCCCAACTTAGCGACCATGATTCTGTTGCCCGCTACTCATCTCTAGGTGTCGATGTTTTTCTGGGGGAAGGAAAGTTTAAAGATGGCCGCACTTTAGAGGTTGACGGAAAAACGTTAAGGTTTAAGAAGGCTATTATTGCAAGTGGCTCAAGATCTGCTCATCCCTCCATCGAAGGCATAGATAAGGCAGGGTTTTTAACAAATGAGACTGTATTTTCCCTGACCGAGAGGCCAGAGACGCTGGTCGTTATCGGTGGAGGACCGATCGGGTGTGAGCTTGCCCAGGCTTTTAACCGACTTGGTTCTAAAGTCACAATCGTACAGAGAAATGTCCAGTTCTTACCCCGGGAAGACCCAGAGGCTGCTGCCATTTTAGGTAAAATTTTTGAGAAAGAAGGTATCCGTTGCATATTGAGTGCCTCAGTGAAGAAGGTTAGTACTGAGAACGGCAAAAAGATGGTTCATGTTTCCAGTAAGGATGGAAATTCAAAGATTGAGGCAGAAGAGATACTTGTTGGCATAGGACGAAGTCCCAACGTGGAAGGTCTAAACCTCGAAGCTGCGGGCGTGGAATATGATATGCGCAAAGGTGTAGTTGTGAATGATTACCTGCAGACAACCAACTCAAATATATATGCGGCAGGTGATATTTGTTTTCCGTATAAGTTTACCCACATTGCCGAAGCAACGGCTCGGATTGCGATCCAGAATGCCCTGTTTCTTAAGAGTAAAAAGCATACTTCTCTGATTATTCCCTGGTGTACTTACACAGATCCTGAGATCGCTCATGTCGGGATGTATGAAAAGGACGCCAAGGCTAAAGGAATCCCTATTGAGACCTACACCAGACAATTTAATGAGATAGACAGAGCTGTTACGGACGGTGAAGAGGAGGGATTTGTTAAGATTCATACCAGAAAAGGGAAAGATAAAATACTGGGGGCAACGATCGTGTCAAGACATGCAGGAGAGTTGATAAGCGAGATTACTCTGGCTATGTTACTTGGGAAAGGTTTGAAGACTCTTACCAATGTGATTCATCCCTATCCTACCCAAGCAGAAGCTGTCAAGCAGGCTTGTGGTCAATATTACGCCCAGAAGCTGACACCTTTTCTTAAGCGTCTTTTAAAACGTTGGTTTGCCTGGAAGAGATAAAAAATAGGGTATGAGCAGGCAAAAACTTATTATCTTCACTAAGTATCCTGAACCTGGAACGGTAAAAACGCGTCTAATCCCGGTCCTTGGTAAAAAAGAAGCAGCCTCTCTTCATCAGGCTATGACCGAACGCACCCTAAGATGGGCAAAGTCTCTTTCTGGAAAAAATCCAGACCTTATAGAAATCTGGTATGAAGGGGGAAGCAGGCGCATGATGGAGGAGTGGCTCGGACCCGAATTCAACTATTTCCATCAGGGGGATGGGCACCTTGGCGAGCGTATGGCAAGAGCCTTTCAGGATAATTTTCGAAGGGGGAAAAAAGCTGTGGTCCTTGTCGGAGTAGACTGCCCAGAGCTTACTGCCTTCCATGGCCAGGCCGCCTTTGATGCTTTAAAGGACCACGATTTAGTCCTTGGTCCTACGAAGGATGGGGGATACTGTCTTATCGGACTTAGACGAATGGCTCCTGAGATTTTTAGGTCTATCGCATGGGGAACGGATACTGTTCACCAAGAAACACTGGAGAAAGCAAGAATTAAGGGCATATCTGTCAAGAACCTGCACATTTTGCACGATGTGGACGAGCCTCAAGATCTTCCCTTCTGGGAAAGAGCCTTCAAACAGTCACTCTCTGTAATTATCCCAACCTTGAATGAAGAAAATCATATTCGCCAAACTCTTGAACATATAGGAAAGATCTCTGACGGAGAGGTGATAGTCGTGGACGGAGGAAGCGAAGATAATACAGCCCAGATTGCCAAGGATTTCGGAGCGCAAGTGCTCTCATCCAGTCCGAGCCGGGGAGAGCAGCTGAATGCTGGAGCCTCTAAGGCATCAGGTGATCTTCTGCTCTTTTTGCACGCAGATACCGTCCCGCCTGAAAATTTCTCGTCTCTCATTCGCCAGGCAATGAAAGATCCTGAGGTTGCTGGAGGTTCTTTTGCCCTGAAGATTCAACCATCCACAGCCCTGATAAGGTATATTGAGAGAAATGTGACCTGGCGGACCAGGCTATTTCGCTTACCCTATGGTGACCAGGCCATTTTTGTCAGGGCTTCACTTTTCCGTTTGATGGGTGGGTATGCTGAAATTCCACTTATGGAAGACGTGGAATTTGTCCGCCGGCTCAGAAGAATAGGTAAAATGGCCTTCATTCCTGTTCCGGTCGTAACTTCTTCCCGCCGTTATGCCAAAACAGGAGCTATTCGAGCAATCTTGAAAAACAAACTCGTGTTATTCGGTTATTACCTGAAGATACACCCTACCCGTCTTGCCCGATTTTATTATAATAAAGAAAAAGAAGAATAAAAAATGTATAGAATTCCACCTTTTAGGGTGAATTGAGCTAATTTTAAAATCATCTCAAAAGAGGATTGTATCTCTTTAGATTTATTGTCAATATATATAATCGGTGTTAAAAAAATCGACAAAGCACAGAAAAATATTTTTTTTGGCTGGCAATTCAAGCATTTTTAGAAGTTAAGGACCATGAAGACCAGAAAAGCATTATTTGCAGCTCTGCCGAAAATACTATTTATGATTGTATTATTCTCTTTTCTTTCTGAACCAGTATTGTCCAGCGGAAAAAAAGTCAGAGTCATCGCCGAAAAAGCAAATATTTATTTTAAAGCAGATAAAAACAGCCCTGTTGTTGAGACTGTCGCCAAAGGGACCATCCTTACTCTCCGTGATACAGGAAAAGTAAAAAAAATATGGCTCTCTGTATCTTATGCTTCTGAAGAGTCAGGGATGATTAAATCAGGCTATATACTGGAAGCATTAGTTGAGAGGCTTTTTGTAGTGACAAAGGTTGTCACGTTAAAAGGGGAGGATGAGGGTCTGCGAGATAAGCGTAAATTTAAGAATTATTTCAGAGATACTCGTTGGGGAATGAGTAAGAATCAGGTGTTTGAATTGGAGGGCAGGACTGCTAACCATGAGAAATCTTATGGATTAGAGATCCTTAAATATCGGAAAAAAGCAATGGGCTTGGATTGTTTGATTGAGTTTATTTTTGCTGGAAATAAATTAATAAGAGGTAAATATATTTTTTTGGAAGAGCATAAACATAAAAACCAATATATCAGCGATTATAAAAAAATTAAAGATTGGTTAACTGAAATGCATGGAATGCCCCAAGGAAGTAACGTTACCTGGCGAAATGATTTATATAAAGAGGATTACGCCAACTGGGGCCTTGCCGTAGGCCTGGGTCATTTAGAATATAGTTCTCTCTGGAAGAATCAAGAAGTTGAAATTTTTCTTACCCTCTCTGGAGAAAATAATAAGCTGTCACTCAGGGCTGAATATAAAGGATTAAGAATTAGAAAATAGAGAAAGAAGCAAAAAAGGGATAGTTCCCATTATTTAATTTCAGCGCCGTCCCAGCAGTAAGTGCAGATTCTTTCTTTAGGCAAGCCGATAGCCTCCACAAGGTCTTCCAGCTTTTGATATTTCAATGTTGTCAGTTTTAATCTTTTGCTTATTTGACTAATCATTCGTTTGTATTTTTCAGAGCCTTCTGTTGAATATTCGTCCAGGTCTTTACCATCCACTCCTTCTATCTCTATTATTGCCTTTCTTGCTGCAAGATCCAGCTCTGACTTTGACCTTGAGAAATTAAGGAATTTGCAGCCATGCGTAAGCGGGGGGCAGGCTGGGCGCATATGTACTTCAAGAGCTCCAAAATCGTAAAGCCGCTGGATAGTATCCTTCAGTTGAGTTCCTCTGACGATTGAATCTTCGCAGAAGAGCAATCGTTTGCCTTCAATCAATTCGCTGATAGGGATGAGTTTCATCCTTGCTACGATATCTCTTACTGACTGGTCCTGAGGCATAAAACTTCGCGCCCAGGTAGGAGTATATTTAACAAAAGGCCTTTTAAAGGGTAT
>JABAOF010001153.1_pt3 | contig 82230 bp, 85 predicted proteins | sample 7062171 | NCBI WGS metagenome assembly JABAOF01 (sample SAMN14538628, study PRJNA623070) | marine sediment metagenome | biome: marine biome [ENVO:00000428]; feature: marine pelagic biome [ENVO:01000023]; material: deep marine sediment [ENVO:00002113] | place: India: Gulf of Khambhat ...
AACAACTCCCTCCCATTTTCTTTTCGAATATAACACGTACAAGACTCTGGAGCTGAGGGGGCTCGAACCTCACTACACAAACCCAAACAGAATCCTATAGTCTGAGCGATCTCATCTCTGCCTTTCTTCTACCTTGACTTCCAATATTATGTGTCCCCAGCCCCCGCATTCCACTCCAACATCAAAACATCCCGTTCTGCAAAATTTAATCTCGTTGGGATCGACACCCGCGTAGATGAGCTCGTGAATCGCGAGAATCATTGGGGTCAAACGTGCCAACGCAAACATGCAAATCCTCTTAGGATTCTTCCTCGTCAGAAGGTTCCCAACACCATCAAACACAAACCTATCGCCAACTCGGTGCTGACTGTTGCAGTTCTTGGATTCCACCACTTCAGCCACAATAGTCCTTTTCAACAGCAATTGCCCCTTTTCAAGAATCGCGGAATTCCTAGGATTAGCTCTAAACCTTTTCATCTCTTTATCAGAATAACCTAGATGTTCCTTCATATACTGCCAAACACTTTCGTCAACTGCCACTCCTTTCCCACCTGGAGGGCTTTTACAGAAGCGCGAACATATTAATGTTATCCGCCGACGCTAGAGAGTAAATACTCTGTCTTTTCAAAAGCACGCATACGCTGTCGGAATCGCCAGTTTGCGCCTGTCGTCCATGTAGTCTCAATATGTGATTATGTATTGTGCGTTGTCTATAATAGCATCACCATTCAATGCAATAAACCAGGGATATCTATTGACAAATCAAGATTTTTCGATGACGCCTCAGGGGCGACCAACCGGAATGCGGGCTTTCACAATCGTGTGGATAGGCCAATTAGTCTCATTATTAGGCACTGCGATGGCTGGATTTGCTCTTGCCTATTGGGCGTATATAACTACAGGGACCGCAACGGCATTGGCACTGGTCGGGTTTTCGCCTTTGCTCCAACGATGCTTATCAGCCCTGTCGCAGGCGCTCTAGTTGATCGGTGGAACCGAAAGCTCATGATGATGCTCAGCGATTTGGCAGCTATCTCGTCGACAGTCGTTGTCCTTCTTCTCTATTCAACCGATAATCTTCAGATTTGGCATCTGTACATTACAGGGGCCTTTGCGAGTGTTTTCGGGGCATTCCAGTTCCCAGCGTACTCAGCAGCGGTGACCACTATGGTTTCGAAGGAACAATATAGCCGGGCTAGTGGCATGCTTTCCACCGCACAATTTGCGTCCGGCATCTTTGCTCCGATTTTAGCAGCAGCCTTGATTATTACACCGATCGGCATAGGGGGTATATTGACGATTGACATCCTCACGTTTCTTGTAGCTATTGGTGCGTTGCTCATCGTCCACATCCCGCAACCTATCGTGACTGAAGAAGGGCTCAAGAGCAGGGGCAGCCTCTGGAAAGAGTCGATTTACGGATTTCAGTATATCTTCAAACGACCGGGCTTACTTGGCCTTCAACTCGTGTTCTTTAGTATAAACTTGGTTGCCGTCTTTGGCAATACGGTTTCAACGCCGATGATCTTGGCTCGCACGGGAAATGACGCCGCAGTGCTGGGAATTGTGCAGTCTATTATGGGTGTTGGGGGGGTTGTAGGGAGCGTGGTGCTCAGCGTCTGGGGTGGGCCCAAACGACGACTCCATGGTGTGCTCGCCGGAATGGGACTTGGCATGACGGGCATGGTCTTGATGGGGCTGGGTCGTAACCTTTATGTTTGGTCGATAGCCGCATTCATCAATCTGTTCTTCATCCCAATAATCAATGGGTCCAACCAGGCGATCTGGCAAAGCAAGGTTGCCCCAGATGTGCAGGGTCGCGTATTTGCGACACGTGCATTGATTGCGCAGATCAGCGTGCCCGTCGCCATGTTGTTGTCCGGTCCCTTGGCAGATTACTACTTCGAGCCAGCTCTGATGGCTGACGGGAGCCTGCAACCCGTATTCGGTTGGCTGGTCGGAATAGGCCCCGGCGCAGGCATGGCTCTCATGTTTGTCATCGCTGGTGTGTGTGGTGTATTCATAGGGTTCGGAGGATACACCGTCAAGGCTGTCAGGGATGTCGAAGATGTTATTCCCGATCATCAGGTAGCTGTCGACCCCAATCGAGCAGCCACGGCAGATGCAGACATCCATAGCTCATCCAGACCATCATAGAGCTGGAACCGAACACTTCTATCGGGCCTGTATGTGAACGCGCGTTTACCGACAACATGCCATTCTCGAGCGCGTGCATTTCTTTACCTTGGAGAGAAGAGACTAAGTCGAATCGAATAAAGACGAAAACGTTGAATCATTAACGACCACGCCAACTGGCTGATCTCGAGCATGCAAGCCCAAGAACCCGTTAAAGCGTGACTATTTGAACTGGTTGGCTTGGCCTTTGCAAGAAACCAACTTTCTTAGCTAGTCTAATAGAAGAGAGATTTTCCGGCCAGCAATGCCAATGTATCTCTAAATTCTGATTGAAGCATTCCTTGACACAAGCCAAGGTCACAATTGTGCCAAAACCCTTCTGCTTATATCCGTCAAACGTTTCAACGTATAAATCACACTTGTCTGAGACTATGTAGTCAGTTGAGCACCAAGAAGCTACATCGCCATCTTTAAAGATAACAAATCCGATGCCCTCGGAAAGATAATTGTCTAAACTCTGCCAACAGGCCTTTATGCATCTTCGAACTTCACCAATATTAGTTAGTCCATGTAGGTCAAGGACGCTTCGACCTATCCGCATTAATCGTGAATCCCAGGGAACATCGACGTCGTGAAGCCTAATTTCAGTTTCTCTTTGAAGGACAAAACCGTAGAGATCCAGCGTGTCGACCGACAGATCCATGAAAAGCTCGCTGACCTCTGTTTGTGTAGCTTTGAACAAGAGGAGGGTGTAAAGCTTTGCATATCCAGCTGCCTTTGCCATTGGTCCCAACTCATCCCGAAAGAAGTGCCTCATCTCCGAGGTGGCAATGCCCGACTTTGAAGCCGCAAGCACAAACACAAAACCATTTGCCAAATCCCAAACAAGAGCAGTGTCGGGATTAAACGCGTCATTTCCCCAGATGCGGCCACGGGATTTTCCTTCCACAATGGCAGACAATGAAAGATAAGTAGATACTCCTCGAATCAAAGGATGAACCAAAACGAATTGGTGTTTCTCAAATTCAGTATACATCGACACTCAGAGAACCTAAAAACCCTAGCTATTTAAATCCACAGTTTCAGCGTTGCATGCGCATTCGGGCCCTGCGACGCGAAGTTTCTTCCGTGATGAGGCGAATTTTGACTTTATTTCACGGCTGTTACAATAGGACAAACTCAGTTTTTACCTGTTTCAGTGAAATTAGAGTCGTAGTCTTTTCTACACCTTCCCGAGCAAGAATACTCTTCAATAAATCGTAGAATTCGTCCTGATCCTTTGTCCTAACCTTAAGAACGATGTCCCATTCTCCAGCAAGAAGGTCTGCGCTCTCAATCTCCTCGTATCGAGCTAGTTCTCCGACAATCCTATCAGGGTACGCACCGGCTTTTGCCATCAATTTAATGAAGAGATACACACAAAAGCCTTCATCGATTTTCTTGTAGTCAAAAACAGCTTTGTAGGTTTTAATCGCACCTTCTTTCTCTAGCTTCTTTATGTTGTAATGAATGGTTGTGGATGGCGCTTTTATCTCCTTAGCAATTCTAGCTATCTGTGGCGTGCAGTACCCGCCTTTGAACAGCTTGACTAATTGGGGTTTCATGTTTTTCATATTATTGAATAATATTCAAATTGTTAAAAGTTTTTCGTTCATTATTTGAACTTTGTTCAGACAGATAATTATTGACCAACGCCCCATTCAACCTTTAAGGTAGGTGATAATGTGGAATACCCATTGAAAAGACGAAAACCGCGTACTGCGGGGGCTCTTAAAGGAAAAATGCACGCATTGCTGGGTATCGAAAGGACCCACGTTCGGCCTGTGGACATCCAAAAAGAAGAAGGGGTCCTTACGGGTCTTTCTCTACATGGCGGTCATTCACGTCAAATTAAGACGGTCTTACACGAGGTGGAATACAAGAAAGCCAAGGCACTGATGGAGATCGAGAGGCAACGCATGCGGATGTTTTGAAAGTGCAGGTCATAACGTTCGCTACTCCGTTTTTGTTGGATCTTCAGAAATGTCGCTTCATGCGCGCGTGCCATTGAACAGAGACAGACCAATTAGACACAGCACATCCATTCGCTCCAAGCGTGTTTCTCATCGATCATTGTTCAACGGAAGCAAATCGGAAATTTTTACCTTATACGGATGCTCTAATGAACCCACGATAACCAATATGTCTTTACTAAAATCGCTGATTACTTCACGACATCGTCCACAGGGACCAAGCAGGCTATAACTACCCTTTCCATCGCCCCAAAGGGCTACAATCGCCTCAAAATCCTTAGATCATGTGCAACCGCAGTACAAATTGCAGCAACTTCACAGCAAACATCTGCAAAACCTACTCCGGCCTCAATGTGAATCCCCGTAAATACTCTTTTACCCCTCGTTCTGAGAGCTGCGGCGACTTCGTGAACGTCATCAACATGGAGTCGATGTGCTGTTTCCTTTGCAGCCTCGATTAAATCGCTGTCTTCTCGGTTTGGCTGGCTTGTGGACTTCAATTAATCCTTCTCTTGACCTTTTCGTATCGATCTCACTAAGCATCGTCTCGAGGATGTTCTAGGATTGGATTGGCTGCAGCATGGCGAATTGGTTTCCCTCTGGATCTAAGGCTACTGCTATCCATCCGCCGCTAGGGATGTCTTGTTTTGGCGCGATGATCTCTCCTCCTAACGCCTCTGTCTTTTTGGTGTATTCGTCAATTGACTCAACGGAGATGTAGTTAACTGGTTTGAGCTCTGGTCGATCCTTCTTGTACAAACCTCCGTTTACTCCCGGTCGAACAGGTGTCATCTTCTCATCGACAGGCACCGTCTCAATCACCCAATACTCCATTGGCCCGGGGTTTTTCTATATCTTCCATCCGAATAAGTCTGAATAGAACTTCCTCAGCTTCTCTACATCGTCACCTGGAACTTCGAAGTGCACAACTGTGTGATCCATTTTTTTCACATCAATCCATAATCTTCACAGTGGTTAAAAAGATTTCAAGAGTGTACTCCAGCAAGCCTCGTGAGGCACCAGTGTCTTCGAAGAGTTCGAACAATGGAACATAGAGCTTCGTCCCATAGCGTGATAATGCATGCCGAATCCCCATAGGCTATAATTAGAAGCTCTTATCTTCCTGAGTCGTCTATTTGTCCCCAACAGTGGTGTACACGCATGCAGAACAGAATGGACTTGTGGAGAAGATGAATGAAGCGGAATTCAGGAAATATTTGAGACAGAAAGGAAAAAAACCAACTGTAGTAAATCGAAATGTGCTTGTTTTAGAGAATTTCGTCTCCTATTTACTCGAAAAAAGAGCGAACGATCTTGATGGCGTGACAACTGATGATGTAGACGCTTTTGTGGTGTGTTTAGAAAACAAGAACAAATCAGCTAAAGGGTTTTTGTATGCCTTAATGAATTATTTCCATTTCCGAGGCAACGAAGATCTACTGAACCACGCCAAAACTCTCCGGGAAGAAAGAACCAAAAAAACCAGAAGGGCATTCCCAATTAAGAAATTTCTAAGCATCAATCGCAATTACGTTGAGAAACTCGCAGCTATCGGAATAAAAAATGTTGAGCAAATGCTCGAGAAGGGAAAAACAAGGAAGCAGCGTCAACAGTTGTCCAGACAATTGGACATCCCAGAAGAAGCAATCCTGGAGATAGTAAAGCTATCAGACATAACTCGTATTGGTTATGTGAAGAAGAAGCTTTCACGACTCTACTATGCCGCAGGGGTGGACTCCCCTGCTAAGATCGCCCAGTTTGAGCCACAACAACTACATGAATTCTTCGCTAAATTTGTCGAAGAATCCGGCTGGGATGGCATGGTTCCGAATCCAAAAGATTTAGCCAACAACATCAAAAGCGCAAGAAAACTGTCGGCAATCGTCGAAGAATAACTAGAATTCACCGCAGACACACTATATTCTCGCAGCTACCGTCTCTGCCATCGAAGCGCAGGGTAACCTCTACTTCGCGCGCGCGACGAGACGGAAGACGAGTCCTGAGAACATACGGAGTGTGTATGTTCGCCTTGGCTACCTTTTAAAGGAGGCTGGAGATGTAGTTCTGTATGGTGAAGCGTGAGAAAAGAATCCTGTTCTCAGTTCTGCTAAATACTTGCTTCACTATTCTAGAAATTCTCGGTGGCCTGTGGACCAACAGCTTAGCAATCATCTCTGATGCGCTACATGATTTTGGTGATAGCTTAGTGTTAGGGAGTTCATGGGTGTTGGAACGCGGAGCCAGCCGACCGCCTGATAGCAGTCGGACCTTCGGTTACCAGCGGCTTTCATTGTTTTCCGCACTCATCTCGGGAGTAGTCTTAGTGGCGGGCTCGATCGTCATCCTTTTTCAGGTCGCGTCAAGGCTTTTGACGCCCGAACCTGTCGATGCAAGCGGCATGATTGCAATCGCAATTATCGGGATAGCCTTCAATGGTGCTGGCGCTCTTCTACTACGAAAGGGTGGAAGCCTAAATGAAAAAGTCCTGTCTTGGCACCTCTTAGAAGATGTGCTGGGCTGGGTCGCGATTCTGGTTGGAAGTGTCATCATCCTCTTCTGGAATATATACCTCATTGATCCACTAATGACAATAGGCATCACCGTCTTCATCCTCTACAACGTTGCCAAGAATTTGAAAGAAGCAGTCAACATACTGCTTGAAGGCGTCCCTCGACACATTTCAATCGTCAACGTCAAACGAAGCCTCATGGCGGTCAATGGTGTCCTCGGGGTTCACGACCTCCACATTTGGTCTTTGGAGGGAGAGACCGACATCTTAACCGGACATGTGGTAGTAAACAAGACACTCCTCGAAACGCCCGATCAAACGCGACGAATTCTCAAAGAAGTGCTGAAGAAACAGCACATCGAGCATTCAACACTTGAGCTGGAAAGTGAACATTTTTGTTCAGGCGTCGAATGTAGAGATTGGCCCGACACACGCTAATGTGCGTACGCAAGATCACGCTCAATAAAACTCAATGCCCTAACATGCATGCTGCTGCATCAGCATTTCCCCGAATTCAGTCGACAAGAGTTACGCAAATCATGCCCAATAAGCACGAACCTTCTATCACTTTTCTTGGAATCCTGCCCCGCTGAATGGGCAACGTTCATGGAACCTCTCATTTCATCCTCACACTTTCACAGGACTCTCCACTTCATTGAGCATACGCTACTTCAAAGCCATTAAATGGAAAAAACGTGAAGCCTTTTGTGCTTGCGATTCACTGCCAGAGTCTTGGTGAATGTGAGAGGCGTTTAAGCACCTATGAAATTTATAGCCCTCCCTTCGCAAATGCACGCTGTGAATCGCAAGCGCGCCTTCCCCCCGGAAGAAAAGCGGCGCGAGAGACAATCTTATGAGGTCGACCTATTGCACCTAAGCGGCTACTTTTGCGATCCAGAATCTTATAATGAAAAGATTCTGTTTTTTGTCATGCCAAGCTATTGAATTCTGCTCGTTTCAAGGTATTGGTCCAGTCGGTTTTGCAGTGTTTTCCTCAACAATTCCATTCGCACCTTCAAGTATTCTTCTCGAAGCAAATCAAAGTAGAGATGGTCCCATCTACGCCCATTTACATAATGAATTTTTCTGAAGGTTCCTGACTTCTTAAAGCCACACCACATCAAAGTCTTGTGCGCCCGGCTATTGTACTCAACGCTACCTGCATCACAGCGCTCAGCATTTAACTGCAAGAAGACCATTTCCAGCAGAGCAACAGTAATCTGCCGCCCCAAGCCTTTCCCCCAGAGACCCTTCCTCCCGATGTATGTTCCGATGTGACCCGTCTTAACATTGCCCCAATCGCACTGTTCTAGACGAGCAATGCCCACAGGCGTCGTCTTGGTGTCATGCAGCTCAACAATTAAACGTAGGTGCTTCTCTTCCTTCAGCCTCTCTTCGAACTGCCTTTCCAACTTCGCCATGCTTAGGAAACTCAGTGGTTGGCTTCTAGAGTACATCATCAATTCTGCATCATTCTCCCACACGTGCAAGAGCTCTAAATCCTGCTGCTCCACCGGTCTAAACACTATGTTTCCAAATTGAAAAATGAGCGTCACCACCCTGACTACGCTGATAGCATTGATGCTGTTAATAGTTTTCGAAATATCAACAAAGAGTTTCCTATGATGCACCAGCAAGCTTCACGTCGAATATTGAGCTAAACTCAGGAAATCGTCCATACTTAACCCCAATTCCTGACATTTCTGGATGTTGCTCTTGAGCCAAGGCTCTCCATGAACTAATCTTTTCAGCGTGTCTTTCAGACCTTGAACATCTGGATCGTTGAATTCTGCTTGGTTTGCTTCCAGCAGTACAGCAAGGGAATCAACAGCCACGAGTGCTGTGTCGAGTCGGCTTTTAGGAATGAATCCAGCCCTGTAATCATGAGCTTTGATGGCATAGAGGCAATGTTCAGGCAGCTCATCTTTCAATCTTTCGGCAGCAACCACACCATGCTTCCTCATATCACCTCTGACTTCGTCGAAATCTAAATCGTGTAGCAGACCAACAAGCTCCCACGCTGTGCGATCCTCACCAAGCTTCACGGCAAGCTTCTTCATCAGCTTTGAAGCCAACAACATGTGGTGGTACTTGCTGCAAGTCTTCGCAAGCCCAAGCGCGTCTTTCAAAGATAACATTCGGAAGTACCTAACCATTTTCGTGGTTTTAGGGTTTATGGAAAAAGATGGAGTATGCCTACCACGGTGCGCGTTGTAGTACGCCTAGATGGTAAGTGTTCCATGATGTTCCATTTTTTCCCATTTAATAGAGTAGTGAAATGCTTCTTCGAGCTGACTCACCATTCTTATTATGTCGCTACTCCACTATATCTCGGATATATCGATGTACAAGCGGTTTTTCCCTATGTTGGAGAGGGCTTGGTGTTTCAAAGGTTTGATGAAGTAGTGCAATTTTAGTTTGGTATGCCTGAACTGTGAAACCACTGCGGCAGCCGGGCTCTCAAGATCTAGAGGCACATGTAGAAACTTGATGTTGTTCTCTAGCGCCAAATTGATGACCTGCTTAATCAGTTCTGTGATGCTTGCAGGATCCTTGTAAGCCAATAGAGCTAAATTGTAGCTCAATAGGGGCTCTCCCAGCTTAGGGACGTTGGGCATCTTGGTGAAAAGCCCCATTAGGCGCACCAAGAAAAGCTGAACCTTTGATCTCCAATTGAACTTCTGTACAATGTATCGTCTCACCTTGGTGTAGTCCCAACATCCTAAACAAGCCTTGATTTCCTCTGTGTCTTCAAAAACGAGAATGTCGCGAAAGTCGAAGTATGGCATCCTTCGAATGTATGCCGCCAAGTCTTTGGACCTGAAGGGTGCAAAGAAGTCGTAATCGTGATACATCTCGTTAATTAGATCTGCCACGGTATCGACGTCATTCTCCTTCATTGCCCTTATGTTCGCTTCGCGGGCGAGTTTCTGCTTTCTGTAAACCATAAGAGAGAATGTCGCACAATCCTTCACTTTCTTGAATCCCAACTTCGAAAACAAGTGTATTGACGGGATGTTCTCCTCAGCGATGTCGAGATGGAGTACTTCGAGATTCTCCTCTTGCGCAAGACGTTCGATACGTTCTTGTAGTCTTGCAGCAATCCCTCTTCGGCGATGTTGTGGATCAACTATGAAGCCGTACTCGTAAGCGGTCTTGAATTGCCTCCCCGCTATGTAAGTGTCTCTGATGGCACATGCGGCAGAGCCAACTATGTTGTCTCCATCGAGGGCCACAAAAACGCGCCAGGTGTTAAACGATTGGGAACGGGCAAAGTAGTCAGGTGAGCTGTCGACGCCCAGGATGAAGCTAGTGCCTTGTGGACATCGCTTCTGAAGCTCAACAAGAGCTTCATTATCCCTTTCCCCAGCTTCACGAATTCTAATCATAGGAATCCTCCTCCTAAGTCTCTTTGATGATACTTCTGTAAGTAGGCACCGGTCCATCGCTGTATAGCGCGAATCTGACGGATAATGATCTGAACAAATCGAGTCGACATCGTTTAGCCAACGTCCTAATTGACTTCTGAAATGCGTTTTCTTCTGCATGCAAAGACTGCTGATAGTGTTGTTATCATAACCAGTGGGAGAATGAGCATTGCTGGAATCTCCGGGATTATCTCAACCTCATGTGTTGAGTGTGGGTAGGCAAAATAGGTCCACGTGTGAGTCTCATTGGCGTATGCTGAGTTGTTGAAGTGGAGAACCTCAATCAATCCATCGTTAATTGTGACTAGGGTGACTTGAGCCATCAAATCTTTTGGAATTCCGACTCTGCAAAATCCGATTGACTGGGGTGTCGATGAATTGGAGACGTACATCGTGATTGTGCCGGTGGAACCGGAATACTCAAAGCCTGATAACGTGGAGTTAGAGATGACATTTACATATTGTCCCAGACTGGCGTTGAAACGATAAAATATCCCCATCAGCGGATATCGATCTGTATTGTTGTCGCCCAACGTCCATGGGGGCTCCCCTATTCCATCATGGTCTGGATCCATGCCAACATAGTCGCTCCAATAGTTTCCCTCAAGACCGTCATCCCAGCTACTTATTGATGTTTCAATAACCGTTTGGTTAATGTTGTTCATGATGTTGTTGTGGTGGATGACGCTGTTTGAAGATTGTCGGAGAACGAAGCCATTACTATTTTCCTCGATGACATTCCCACAGATAGTATTGCTTGTTGAAGTTCCCTCAACAATGATTCCGCGATAGTTGCTGCTTATGTTATTTCCTTGTAGCATATTGTTTGAAACGCCATAAAGCCAGATGCCTTCTTCAACGTTCTCTTCCACAGTATTTCCTAGAATGACATTGTTGTTCGAGGAATAGGACAGCTCAATGCCATCATCTCTGTTGGCGGCGATCTTGTTTTTTGAGATTGTGTTATTTGAGGAGTTGAAAATTTCAATCCCATCACCAGTGTTATTCGCTATGATGTTGCCATGTATTATGTTGTAGTGGCAGAATGCGTTAAATCCGACGCCATCTTCGATGTTTTCGGTCACGTTGTTTGCGGTGATGCGGTTGCGAGAGGAATTGATGAGGCTAACACCAGCCCAATTCCCAGAGACAGTGTTGCCCCACACGATGTTGTCATTGGAATAATCGTACAAGTCTACACCTCCCTCACTGTTTTGTATCGTGTTGCGAGAGATAGTGTTCTGTGATGAGGCTATGCAGTGAACAGCGCCCATGCTGTGTTCGATATGGTTGTCAGAGATTACGTTGCCCAAAGAAGAGTTGAGAAAGATGCCGTCCGCATTATGTGAAATGACATTGTAAGAGACGGTGTTGCCCGACGAGGATTCAAGGCGAACTCCGTCCCAGTTGTTAACCAGCCTGTTCCTTGAGACCAAGCTACCGCTAGACGCGATTAAGCGAACACCCTGTCCATGGTTTCCCGTTATGTTGTTACCCGAAATGACGTGGTTTCGAGAGTGGTTGGCAGTAATCCCGCCACTGTTGTCAACCAAAACGTTTCCAGAAATGTTACACGCGTCAGCGTTAGCGGTCAACCTTATTCCCTCGGCTGAGAAGCCCAGAATTTGCAGTCCTGTGATGGTGTTATTTTTTGAGTCCACAGTTAGTCCCACCGTGTCGGGTGGCAACAAGCCGCCGCTGAGAATTACACCTGCGCCAGCGGCATCGATGGTCAGATTCTCCTGAACGATGTGTGGCAACTCACTGGTCACAGTGATAGTCGCGGGGCTGGTCGGCGGGAAAACTAAACTGTTAAAAGAAACGATATCGCCCCAGACCGCGTTCGCCAAGCACCAACGCAACGTGCCTACACCACTGTCATGCACGCTGATGACAATCCATGTTTGTCCAGCAGCATGCACACACCCAAAAAACTGAACGGGCAGGCCCGTGAAGCTGACAGTTAGCAAGATGAGAGTAACTAGCGTTGCAGCTTTAAGCATAGTGCAGCTTTACGAGGCGAAACAAGATAAGATTTGCCCTGGCTACTTATCTGTTGGCGCGTGCGCCAAGGTAATCACCGAATAACGCTGATGGACAGAAAGCTTAAATACCCTATGTGTATCATATCTAATATAATATTAGAAATATATAACAAAATGTTAGAAATAAAAAAGAATGGAGGAAGCGAAATGAGTGAAGTCGAATGGATAATTCTGTCAGCCACCACAGCCACAATCATAGCTGTCATCAGCGGCATTATGTTCCAGCGCCGAATCAAAGGATCCAGACATCTGCTCTCCGAGAAAAAAACGTCTCATAAAGAATTCATGACGCTGGGAAGTTCATTAGTCGTCCTTGGAATTGTCTTCGGAACGGACAGGTTAATCGCCTATTCATTCATGGGGACAGGAGTGCTGCTGATAATCATCAGCGCAATCAGATCACAGAGAAAAGCCCGAAGATCGTCTGAGGAGATGCAGTGAATTGCCTAAGACGAATGCGGGCGCGCCAGCAATTGGCAACATGCAATCCTCGCTTTAAGCGTGTCCTTGTGTTTGATAGGAGCCTACCTAATGTTTAATGGAAGCATTTTCGGCGAAAACACGACGGGCATAGCATTAGTAGCAGGAATCATAGGGATTGGGACAATAGCGTACTCACGAAAAAAACGGAGGAGTATCGAGCGCAGGAGGCCGATTACATGTTCGATCACTTTGGCCCATGATGAGCATTTCGATACTAATCATCATTGTTCTCGTTGGCATATTAGTCATATGGAGAATGCTCAAAGACAGAAAATCGGGATTTCCCACCCAAGACGAGCGAACCGAGAAGATAACTAGAAAAGCTGCAACCTACGCGTTTTTCATCGGGATATAATTCATGCTCGCACTCAGTGCCGCCAACATCATTAACCACGAATTTGCAGGTTCACACCTTCTCGATGCAGGCTACGCGCTAATTACATCAATTCTAGTTCAAAGCTTAACATTCCTTGGATTACGCCTATACTTCAACCGAAAAGGCGAATTCTGATGCCCTTCAAGACAAGAATCAAAGAACTCCGAGCGATATATGACTTAACCCAAGAAGACTTGGCCAAAAGAGTCGGCGTGAGAAGAGAAACAATCCTTTACCTCGAGAAAGGCAAATACAATCCCTCACTAAAACTAGCTCACGACATCGCCAGGGTCTTAAACACAACGATAGATGACTTATTCATTTTCAAAGACGACGAAGAAAACGTTGACTGCATGCACATAAAATCCGTTTTTGGTAGCACGCTGCCGCGCTGTTTCCCCCTTAAACTCGAATACATGCTAGTACTAGTCAAATAAGATTTGGGCATCCACGTCGTTTTTCGTGGTACATACTCTGTTTTCAAACTATTTGTGACGTCAGGGAACGGAAGTCGTGAAAACATGTCTTATGTTTGGATGCAGCAGATCTCCGATTTTCTCGATAGCTCGCTGCCTCAAGTAGTTTAGACGCTTCTGCTTAGCCTCAAATTCCACCTTCGAATAGAGGTTTTCTGGATGAAGGTAAATGTCGTCAACCATCCTGACAGCTTTCGGCACCCTAAAGCCGCTTGGAGAGTTGATCCAGTCTTCCAACCCACCTCGTAGTAGAGAATCTAAGATGGCCATCGTGTTTTCGACTGTTATTTCTTTGTAGCGTGGGCCTTCCCCCACGCCTCCTGTGTTCAGTAGGAAGTAGTTAACCATCTTGAGTCTTCTTAGAATTTCATAAAATCGATTTGTGTGTTCTGCCCTATCGCCAGCCACAAAAGGATCGTAGAAGAATTGGCTGGCGATTTCACCAGCTTGAGTTGGGTCACCTGCAGATGATTCCATCGCTTGTCCAAGAACCATGAGGGCAACAGCTTGCTCCAAAGTCAGTTTAGCAATGGCTGGTATCAGCGGGCCCCTCGTAATGAGCAAGAGGTTATCAATCCTTTCCACGTCAATATGTACGCTAGCGTGCATGATGTCTCGTCTCGGTATCACGGCTCGTCCATTTGACGTTCGTTCGAGGATGTAGAAGTCGAGATCCCCGTCTTCGGTTACATGAACGTTTTCAATGACCACTCCAGGCTTTAACAGTCCGAAGAATATTTCTGGTTGTTCCCCCGGATTCACATCCTCCGTTTTGACGAACAGTCCACCTGCTTCAAAGCCATGAAATGAACCGTCTGGCGCTAAGGTTCCACCGTCATCTTGTATGAGCCATGACTTTTCCTTTCCTTTCCTCGACAGGATCTTGCAGGTCAAGGTTGTCTTGCCATTTGCGCTTAAGGCAAGCAATAACGTTCTAACTTTCCTGTAATTTCCATGGGAAGATTGGAGATAGTCTTCTCGACAGCCGGCATGCAGAAAAATGCCTTTTCGTTTGGTTTTAGCCACCCAGTCCTCGGCAGCAAACACTCCTTTTTTGAATTCACCAATGTAGTTGCTGTTTCGGACTATTTTGATAACTCTGCCCTCAGGTAGCATAGCCAGCCGTATAGTGATGTCTTTTTGTGGAAGGACTTTGGATTTGTTGTCTTCGAATGCCTGATCTTTGAAAAACAAGACCTGATATGTTGGCTGGCGGATCGTGTCTTTTGCGGGAAGGAACAGGTTCTTCCCTCCATAGGCAACGTGAGAAAACAGTTCAGGAACAATCAGCCGGACAGTAGTCTGACTGCTTACGTTACCCACGATTTGGTCAATGGAAATTAGCCGGCTCTTCGCGAGAAGGTTCTCGCATTTGACCAGTAGTTTGTGTTCTTCGTCACCAAAGTGGTAGTCGACACTGTTTTTGGTGAACATCGCTGCTCTCGAAGTAGGTTCGCTATCGACCACAAAACTCCCATAAATCGTCTTCTTCACCCCCGGCTCCTGCTCCACAAGTAACCGTAATTCCTCATCCGAAGGATTGTCCATCAACCTCCCCTCTTCTACAGCCCTTCTCCAAATTCTGTCCGCTGTTTCACTGAATTCTCCTAGGTTGAATCTCAACATGGCACCAACTCGGTTAGTTCGCCTGGCCCGACCAATAGTAATTAGTCGTTTCTACGAGCTTTTCCGTTATATAAGCGGAGTTCAAACTTATAACATTAAACACGTTGATATTAAATAGAAGTTTCAAAATTTTCCTTGCATCACAGGTGTTCAGATTCGAAAAATCTCAACTTTGTCATAGCTGATGAATGCGTGTGTCCAGTTTTAGATTCACCAACTGCGAACACCAATGTGTAGCAAGCACGCGTAGGAAGGTCTTGCCTATGCGCATGCTGATTAACGAGTAAGCTTGGATGCTTGTTTTCCACTCATACCCCAGTTGGCTTGTGGAATGTCATGGATTATTATGCTTACGTGCTGAGCATCGACGCCGATTTCGCTGAAAGCCTTAGTTATGCCCTTAATCAACTTCGCCTTCTGCTCCGTTGTTCGACCTTCCCACATCTCAACTATGACTACTGGCAAATTATCACCTCATCTACTAATCTAAGATCCACAGATTTAAAAAGTATAAGAGAATAAAGGCAATCACGCGTAGGCTGAATATAAAAACATGAAAGCCTTAGTACGCGTAACTGAATCAAAAAATTACCCTTAACACATAGGGATAATTGAGATATTCGTCGGTATCCATGCTCGTGAGTTCAATTGACCGACCTCACATTTTATTCATTGGTTGACCACAGCAGACCAAGGTTCCTCCGCCGCTCTCCATAACTTTTACTTTGTTCCCACAAATCTCGCATATATAGACCTCTCCCACTTGTGTCATGCATTCACCTCCATTGTTTTTATTAGCTGGTTATTCGCGGTCTGATGTTTTCCTAACAGCAGGAACCGCAACTCTTCATATGGGCACCTTTTTTATGAGATTCTAACTCTTTTTCCGTATTAAACGTCATGTTGCATATTGGACATTTAAGTTCTTCCATCTAGCTCACCTCCCTTCCTATTCTACGTGTGAGTGAAATACCAGGGGGATTGAATTTTCTTTGAGCGTTGAACCAGTCTTCTTGGCACGCTATTGGGTGCATGAATGACTAATGAATGTGCCCTTGCAGTTTTTCGAGGAACGCATTTCTGATTAGCGTTTTCTGTCTGTTTTTCCACATCTTTCACCACATGTGTAATCTAGCCAGTCCGTTAGGTTAAAGATATCCCGAACATATCCGGTTCGAACACTTGGGTGTTCTTGGCGCTACAGTCGAAAAGCGCGTCTCCACGCAACGTGGTGAGTCGTTTTGATGCTTCTGCTTTTACTCCGCCGCGGGCATTCACTTTGTTGTGGACTTATAAGGTTCGGATTGGTCTGCGGGGTTTGCGTAGCAGTAGACGCAGCCATTAGGACACACCATGGAGTACCAACCAACATCGATACTGCGTGTGCATCGACACAGAGCCCTCTGACCTGTCGCTTGGTCTTCAGGGTAGGGATCTCTGTCGGGATGCAACTCCTGCAATTCTGCCCCATCAATACACCCCACATTTCTTATCCCAGTCTGTGCGAGCGTCGGATCGACGCAGCAGCCTCGTACCTCCAGGCCATGTTCTTCAGCGTTTTTCATGAGATATCGTGCTTGTTCCTCTAGGTCGAAATCTGCGATGCCTAGGCCCAGCTTGTCAAACCTCCTCTTGACTTTAGGGTAGTAAGTCGCCCAGCTGACTCGGAAAGTCTTTACGTCTGCATGAGCTACGAGTGTGCTAACCTTCGGAAAGAGGTCTAAGTTTGTGAAGGTCTTGCCATCGACTACTAGGTTGAGTATTGGATCGAATCTAACATGAATTTTCGCTGGGGCCCCATCTAAGAATTCGTCGATAATTTTTGGCAACTCTGCTGCAACGTCTGGGAATCGGGGGATATTAGGTTCCAGAAAGGTGCCTCCTAATCCTGTTATCGTGCAGAGAATGAAGAGGTTGTAACGCTTCAATGTGGTTCTGATGGATTTAGCAAAGATCAAGTGAGGTGTTTTCGTCCATAAGATAATAGTATGGACATCCTCGGGAGGATATCGCTTTGCCAGCGTTTTCACTAGATATTCAGGAAAGCGGAGGATTTCCGTCCTTCTGCTAGCGGAGAGGACAACTTTAGCCATTTCTTATGGCCCCCAATCTGCTGCTGTTTTATATGCTCGACAATCCGTTCGTGGAAAGTCTGTGATGGCTTCGTTGAAGTATCGGCAGAAGCCCTTGGAATCGTCGGGAATCGTTAGTAGCTTAATTCGTCCATCAGTCAACTCAACTCGACGAACGTACTCTGTTTCGTAGTATCTGCAGGTGTAACATGTATAGATGTTGACGCTCTTTAGCTTGTTCTTTTGCACCTCACGTGTATGAGTCAGAAGCACAGCCACAGCTACGCCGAGGCAAATAATCCCTGTACCTACGATAAAGGTCCCCGATAAAAGCGGAAATGAAGGTTCGGAGGAAAATCTGTCTGATAGCTTCTCCTCGGAGGATGGTTCTGTGGGTGCGGAGTCGGCATGCATGCATAGGCCAACTGCTGAATCTTCAGATACACCTGCCGACAAGACGCGATTTTGTCCCCGAACCCGTCGCATCGCTTCCTCAACATCTGCAGTGGACGGTTTCAACGATCGCTACTCTTGGTGAGGCAACCGCTGAGCAGATTGCTGCAAAGACCGGACGCGCGAGGGCAGCAGAGAGCGATTATTTAAATCAGCTGACTGATCGAGGCTTCTTGAAAAAGAATCGCAAAGGGCGAGAGATCTACTTCAGAGTCTATGCACTTTACACCATCTGCCCCCACTGCGGCGCTCGTGTATTGATGACTCTCGGGGAGTGCGCCTATTGCGGAGCGGCGTTAACACGTGACACAGAGGAAACCTAGTCGTTTAACGTTAGCTAGGCTCTGTTGCTCCAAAGTTGATCGCTTCCAGCGCGAGTGAAAAGTTCGAGAAAAAGAAGCGCGCGCGCAGCGACTGGGGGAAGAAGAGGAGAAACCGCTTTGGACTTTTACTAAATCTTAAATCTGGATGAGGGAAAGTGGAGCTATGAATCAAGCGAATGAAGCAACATTTCGAAGTTATTTGTTTTTTTGGTCTGGTCAACTAGTGTCGCTGCTGGGATCTTCGATCGCCCAGTTTGTCATAATCTGGTGGGTGACCCTGCAAACTGAAAGTGCAATCTATCTGTCGATAGCGTCCTTTGTGGGGTTTGTCCCCCAAATTGTTTTAAGCCCCTTTGCGGGAGTACTTGCTGATCGATGGAGCCGAAAGAAAATCAGTGGAGTGACAGATTTTCTACAGGCCCTTGCCACGATAGTGCTCATTCTCCTATTCTGGCTCGATGTTGTGTCAATATGGCTAATTCTGTTGTTGCTCGCGGTGAGGGGAGCATTTCAGGCCTTCCATACGCCCACAGTTTCGGCAATCACTCCTACAATGGTGCCCCAAGATAAACTGAGCCGCATGAATGGATTGAACACTCTGTTCACAGGAGCGATCAATCTCATGGGGCCAGTAGTGGCAGCCTTGCTACTCACAATATGGGAAATTCATCAGATTTTGTGGATTGACGCCTTCACATTTCTGCTGGCTCTTGTACCTCTGCTGTTGATTGTGATTCCCTCGGTAAGAAAGCCCCTAGATCGCGCTGCAGCCGAGCATAAACCTTCCTTTTCTGAAGAATTTGCAGCAGGCTTGGGATTTATCAGAAATGCGAGAGGATTAATGCCGCTCCTGATTACAGCAACCATGTTGAACTTCTCGCTTACGCCGCTGTCCACTCAGCTTCCATACTACATCCGAGTCGACCATTTCGGGGGCCCAGGAGACTTGGCTTTTGTGGCGGCGTTTTTCGGCGCCGGATCGCTACTCGGAGGATTAGCAATGTCCATCCTGAAAGGATTCAAAAGGAAAATGGCGACAGGGGTTTTATTCGTCTACGTCATCTTTGTAGGCTATACAATTATCGCCCTCACTCCAACCGGAATGTTCTGGGTCATGGCGCTAGGCGCCCTAGTCGGCTCCTTTGCCCCACCCGTCTTCAATGTCTCTCTAATCACGATCCTTCAGACCGTTGTTCCGCTGCAGATGCAGGGACGCGTCAACTCCGTTCTAACTGCACTCGCCACTGCGGCCATGCCCGTCGCGATGATTATTTCAGGACCGTTGGCCGAGTACATGGGCACCAGCAATCTGTTCCTTGGCTGCGTTGTAGCAGGAGTGGCAACGTTAACAGTATCGTGGTTCTTCACTGACATGAAGCATGTAGAAGACATGGAAGCTCCGTCGAGCGAAACTCCGCTGCCCCATTAAAAGTCTCGTCCTAATGTGTCTTCCAAGAGCGCACATATAAACTCAAAGACTCACTGATCATCTGGTGAAGGCGCTGAGTTCCGATCCAGATCTTCGCAAAAAAGCGTTAGCTCTCGTGTGGATTGGGGAAGTATGGAATGTTTTTGAAGCCTCCATTGCATTATGGACCGCAGCACTTGCCAGTAGCGTAGCGTTGTTGGCTTTTGGATTAGATAGTTTGATTGAGGTGTTTGTCGGTGCAGTCATCATTTGGCGCTTTCAGAAAGGAAGAGAAGATGAAGAAGGCGAAACCGAAAAAAGGGCGCTCCGGCTTATTGGCTTCACCTTCTTTTTGCTTTCGGGCTTCATCGTGTTTCAATCGATAGCCACGTTGCTTGGGCTTTTCAAGCCACCAAAAGAAAGCTTGGTTGGCATCTTGATTACAATAGCAAGTGCCATCTTGATGACCCTATTGTTCTTGTACAAGAGTCAGATTGCCAAGCGAATGGGGTCGCGAGCGCTGAGAGCTGAAGCTTACCAAAGTTTGGTGTGCGATATGCAGGACCTTCTTGTCTTCTTTGGCCTCGCTCTAAACAGTCTTCTCGGCTGGTGGTGGGCTGATCCTGTGATGGCCTTAGCCCTTGTTCCTCTCTTGATCAGAGAAGGATTAGAGGCGTTTGAAGAAGAAATACCCCGTGCTGGCGCAGAACGTGCAAGCAATCTCCACTAAGCTGATAATTCATGGGAATGCGCATCTGCTCCCTTGGATGCCAAGGTTATGGCGGATGAGTACACAGGCGCTTGACCCACCAGTAGATTGAAAATGCACTTAGAAGAGCCGCAGCGATGTGAACTACAATGTCATACTCGCCGACCCAGAAAGGATTCTCGGAGGCAAAAACGACAAACGGATAGAGGAGGTGTGAGGAAACTCTGTGGGTCCACATGTCGAAAAAAAGGTGGGATGTTCCTCCAATTAAGGCGGAGAAGTAGATGGTTTTGAAGTTGTATTTTAGCTTGGAGGGGGAGAATCGGAAGATCCGGTAGGTGTTTTTAAGGATCTTGGAGAATTCTCTCTCAGCGACTAGCACCACCACACTCACCACCAAGGGGAAAATGGTGAAGGCGAAGAAGTAGCTATGCCATATTCCATGAATCATTGGTTGACCAATCATAAGGAGGTACAGCAATTCTAAATCAATACACGTGGATGAGAGGAGTAGAGCGGTGATGTCAAAGGTTTGGGGGCGAACCAGGTGGAGCGGCGCCACCGATAGGAAATGGAGGGGAGTCGCGGGCACGGTGACTCACTCGGAAAGTGTTGATTTTTCGCGGAAGTCCATCACAAGACGTTCATAGACCCAACAGGACAAGACGGTGCCAATCCCTGCGCCCATGATGATGTCCTTCAGCGAATCCATAGGATAGTTGAAGTACGTCGATGTAGGCCGCACTTGAACATCTAACGTCTCAGCAATCTCCCAGCCTAGAGCGATTATCCCAAGCACACAGAACATGAAGATCCACATAAATCGTCTATCCCAGCCAAGATATCGTTCCAGCGCAAGAGGGACAATCAACGAGCCCAAAAGCCACGGCGAAGTGATGTGCGTCCACGTGTCAACATAGCCTGGGGCGTTCAACTCAGGATTCCAATACCAGCCGTAGTGTTGACTTGCATTTTGGAAGGAAATCGCAAAAAGCCCGAGAAAAACAAGATAAGCTAAGTACCGCTTATTCAAGATAGTGTACTGCACCGCTCTTTTTTTTCCAACCGCGTAGAGGACAATGTGAGTCCCGATTAGCGCATAGGTTGGAAGGAACGCCCACGACACCGTGCCCCCAGGGCCAGTACTCACCGTGAGAAACGCGTCAACAGGCCGTGTAAGGACGAAGTCGACATACATCTCAAAATAGTTGGGCGTGTCCTTCCACGCAGAAGGGGGGAACGTGAAGTACCAGACAAACGATAAAATTATGATCACTGTGAAAAAAACCGCGAAAGGAGCCCAAAGCCGTAGCTTTTGAGAGTCAACCATGTCGCGAACTTCCAGCTTGTAGTTTTGTTACGGTGGCTTATTATTTTAGGTGTCTGTTTTCCAGATATCGGAAAACCACCTACACACTTAAGTCTCGTTGGAACGAACTTCGACGATTCTAGCTCCCAATATGCCATCATGCTACGAGAACACGCGCACCCCATGAGCCAGAAAGGACCTATGTTCCGATTCGGTTAGGAGAGTATCATCATGGCAATGAGTCGACTCATGATGGGAATTAACCCTAAAACCAGCAGTTTTGAGAGGAAATTTACGTCAACGGGCCACTCTTGAGCGGCTGCCACTTGTTTCTCTTTCACTTGCAGACTAAACAGACGAGCCATGAGGGCAATCGTCTGATCACTTTTCTTGGCTGAGGGGTGTTCCGCTAAGGCTGCGTCCAATCGGGTCAGCAGGTGCTGTGATTCTTCTGAAATCTTAGACAGTGCGCGTCGTTTCATTCCAAGAAGTGTTAAGTGGATGTTGTAAAACGGAAAGAGAACACCAACTATGCCTATGACGATGAAGGTAAGATATGGAGAGATGACGATGTCGAGAAACGACAAGGTGGAAGCACTGGCTAGAAAGGGAATACTGCCAATGGAAACTCCTAGGAAATAGAATAGGGAGAACGTTAAGGCAAACATGCTCAACTCGCGAAATCTGGCAACCGTCTCCAACGATAGTTCCACGTTTAACGGCTGTCGTGAGATCAAAAAGATTGTTAACCAAATTAAAGCGAGCATCCATACAGCAGTTGAGGTGAGGAGCGTGGCAAAGAGTGTAATCGCGAGATTCCAGAGGACATGTAGCTGGAGTCCCGCCTGAAGAATTCCTTGAATTTCGTTGAACAAGTAAAAGGGTATAAAAACGATTGCTATGAAAAAACAAGGCCAAATACTGTAACTGATGCGCACCAATCTTTGGAAGAATTCGGTAAACTGGCGATCATCAAGCTTCAACATTGAACGGAAATTCTGAACAACATCTCTCTGAGTGCGCTGCACGAAGTACGAACCGAAGAAAATAATAAAAAACGTCCCAAACAAGCTCAAATAGACATTGAGGTTAGATGTGAAGGTCAGCACCACCCCATCAACTGCATGAGCTAATAAGCCGGAAAGCCAGAGGACTAACAGAAAGCCAAACCGTGCCACCATCTGCTGCCCCACGGCATCTTCCTTAATCGGCAGGAAGCTGAACAGCCTCTCCGTCCATAACATCTCTTTTGGCAACCTGAACCCCAACTCACCATCATTCTTGCGCGCGCTCTGCTTTATCACTTGCGCACCAATTTCCAACAGTGGCTTGGCGCAAGCAGACTCCCAAAATGGGGACGTGGAAAGGCGTCTTCCGCGTCGCGCGCGCTATGCTCCGATCGTCGAAACGTAGACACCTACGACTGATTCCGAAGGCTAGAAAGCCACTTCTCTCAGTCATCGTTCAAAGAATAAGAGACTGCCACTTATCCTAGGCGCGTAAGCTTGGACTACACCGCGGGTTAGAATGAGACACTGTGCCTATTGCGGTCTTTGGGCGTACAAGACCGACACAAGGTATTTGGCAGTATGAGAAGTCGTTGCGGTGCATATGGTTTCTGGTGTGCCTGTTGAGACGATTTCTCCACCCCGATCACCGCCTCCTGGTCCTAGGTCGATGACCCAATCAGCGGTTTTGATGACATCAAGGTTATGTTCAACAATGATGATTGTGTTGCCAGCGTCTACTAGACGGTTCAATGTTTGTATCATTACGTCGATGTCGCAGGCTGCTAGGCCTGTTGTGGGTTCGTCGAGTATGTAGATCGTGTTTCCCACAGTCCTTCTTGCAAGTTCCTTTGCGAGCTTCATCCGTTGTGCTTCTCCTCCGCTGAGCGTTGTTGCGGGTTGGCCAAGTTTAAGGTAGCCTAGTCCAACTTCTATCAGAGTGTGAAGCTTTTCAGCGATGGCTGGAAGATCATCGAAAAACGTGAGAGCTTCATCTATCGTGAGGTTCAGTACATCAGCGATATTCTTTTCTTTGTAAGTTACTTCGAGAGTTTCGCGATCGTACCGTTTTCCTTTGCAGACGTCACATGTAATGTGCACGTCGCTCATGAAATGCATCGCAATGCGGATTATTCCTCGTCCTTTGCATTGTTCACAGCGGCCTGCTTTGGTGTTGAAGCTGAAGCGACTTTGCGTGTATCCACGCGCTTTCGCTTCAGGCATCTGAGCGAAAAGCTTGCGAATCTCTGTAAAGACGGTGGTATAGGTGGCTGGGTTTGATAGGGGGGTTCGGCCAATAGGTGACTGGTCAACGAGAATGACTTTCTCGACGTGTTCCAACCCTTCTATGCTATCATGTACTCCGGGGCTCATTTTTAAATTATATAATCTCTTTGCTAAGGCTTTGTAGATGGTTTCATACACCAGTGTGCTTTTGCCACTTCCTGAAACTCCCGTGACGCAGATGAATTTTCCTAATGGTAGGTCGACTTGAATGTTTTTGAGGTTGTTTTGTCTAGCTCCTCTTACAGTGATTGAGTGGCCGCTTCCACGTCGTCGCTGTGGCGGTATTGGAATTTGTTTGGCTCCAGTTAGATACTGAGCTGTTAGAGACGTCTGAGTCAACAGAACTTTTTTGGGTGGGCCTTCTGCAACTATCTCCCCTCCCAAAACACCGGCTTTAGGTCCCATATCGATTACGTGGTCGGCAGCAAGGATGGTGTCACGATCATGTTCGACAACGATGACTGTATTGCCTAGACGGCGTATTCGTTGAAGCGTACCAATAAGGCGATGGATGTCGCGTGGGTGAAGACCGACAGAGGGTTCGTCAAGGCAGTATAGTACGCCAGTTAATGCTGAGCCTATCTGGGCGGCAAGTCGGATGCGCTGTGATTCTCCACCTGAGAGAGTCATGGATTTTCTGTCAAGACTCAGATAGTTCAACCCCACTGCGATGATGAAGCGAAGTCGTTCAGTAATTTCTGTGAGGACCAAATGTGCTATCTTCTTCTCTTGGTCGGTGAGCTCGAGGCGTTTAAAGAAGTCTAAGGCCTCTTCGATAGTCAAGCTGGTTACGTGGTCTATTGATTTCCCTCCGACTGTGACCGCTAAGCTTTCGGGGCGGAGCTTTCTTCCATTGCAGACCGTGCAGGGAATATGTCGCGACAAGTTATTGACGATGTGTTCTTTGATCCAAGACGAACTGCTTGTTATTAGAGTTTCGTTTAGTGTCGGGATTATTCCTTGCCAGTCCCTTTTCACGTGATATCGTACAGATTTCCCGTCAGGACTTGGAACATCATATTCTATTCTTACTTTGGGTCGTCCCCACAGGATTAGGTCTATGGCTTGCTCAGACAGATCTCGCCATGGCACGTCGACTGGAATCCTGCCTTTCTGTGCAAGAGCCATCAGTTTGTGAGATGGCCAGTTGTTTAAATAGAAAGACGAAAACACGAAGCGAACCGCCTCGTCGCTGAATGGATTCTCCATTAAACTACGGGAGCTATTGGTGATGATCAACTTGGGATCGACCTCAAAGGTGTAGCCAAGTCCTTTGCAGTGGCGGCAGGCACCATCAGGGGTGTTATACGAGAAGGCGCTAGGCCGCAGTTTTTCGTACGATACACCACAACGAGGACACATTAGCTGTTCAGCGAAGATTAGGTCCGGCTCTCCCGTTCTTTGGATTATGGCAGCACCATTACCAGTTTCGAGAGCCGTTTCTAACGAACCAATCAATCGCTCTCGGTTCTGGTGAGTGGCATCGAGTTGGTCGACGACGACGTCAATGCTATGACTTCGCTGTGGATCTAAGTTCAGATCTTCGACCTCCCTGATAGCGCCATCAACGCGGACTCGAGTGAAACCGTCCTTTAGAAGCCTCTCCAGCGTTTGCTGATGTCTTCCCTTTCTATTGGCAATAATGGGCGCAAGAATGTACACCTGGTTACGGTTCTTTCCCTCCATTACTATTCGGGCGGCAGACTCGGCTGAGAGCTGTTCTATTGCGTCTTCACATTTCGTGCAGTGCGGAGTTCCGATGTGTGCATAAAGGAGGCGAAGGTAGTCCAGAATCTCAGTGGTTGTGCCCACTGTACTTCTCGGATTGCTGGTGCGTCCTTTCTGCTCGATTGCGATGGCTGGTGGGATGCCGGTGATCTTCTCTACTTTGGGTCTTTCAAGGCGTCCAAGAAACCGTCGTGCATAGGTTGACAAGGACTCGACGTAACGTCGTTGTCCTTCAGCGAAGATCGTGTCGAAGAGTAGTGTAGATTTACCTGAACCTGATGGGCCGGTTATGACTACAAAACGGTTGCGCGGGATGTCGATGTCAAAGCCTTTAAGGTTGTGCTGTTCAGCTTTCGTTATCCGAATGAAAGCGGTCAATGTCGTTTCCCTCCGTTAATCCCCAACATTTCCTTTAGATATTGCCCTGTGTAGGATTCAGCGCAGTTGGCAATGTCTTCGGGGGTCCCTTCGGCAACAAGGTATCCTCCGTCGTCGCCGCCTTCAGGTCCCAAGTCAATGATCCAATCAGCAGTCTTCACCACATCGAGTTGATGTTCAATAATCACGACCGTGTTTCCCCGATCTACGAGTTGGTGTAAGACCTCGAGAAGACGTTTAATGTCGTGGAAGTGCAGTCCTGTGGTAGGTTCATCTAATATTATGAGGGTCTGTCCCGTGGTGGAGCGCGATAAGTACTTGCTCAATTTGATGCGTTGCGCTTCCCCGCCGCTGAGAGATGTGGCGGGTTGCCCCATTTTGACATACCCCATACCCACTTCATTAAGAGTTTTCAATCGACGGTGCAAAGCTGGAATGTCATGAAAGAACTCCAAACCCTCGGCGATGGTCATCGAGAGAATATCGGCTATGTTTTTTCCTTTGTAGCGAATCTGTAGCGTTTCTTGGTTATAGCGACGTCCTTTGCACACGCTACAAGTCACGTGGACTGGTGGGAGAAAGTGCATTTCAACGACTTCGACGCCTGCTCCTTTACATCTGGCACAGCGACCCCCTTTAACGTTGAAGCTGAACCGACCAGGCTTATAACCTCGGATTTGGGATTCAGGAAGACCTGCAAAGAGTTCACGTAGCGGTGTCCACAGTCCCGTGTACGTGGAGGGATTGGATCGCAGAGTTCGCCCAATTGGACTTTGATCGATAACAATCGCCTTGTCGAGGTACTCGACACCTAGAATTTCGTCATGATCACCGGGAGAAGCCAGAATCAACTCACCCGCGTCTTCTGTTTTCACGTGGCCACGATGAGACCGATAGAATCTTCGAAACAAGGTTTGTTGCAGCGTATCCACAATTAGACTGGACTTCCCACTCCCCGACACTCCGGTGATGGCTACAAATAGCCCAAGGGGGATTCGAACATCAATGTTCTTTAGGTTGTTGTGTCGCGCCCCTTTGATTGTAATCCATTGGCCTTGAGACCGCCTACGCTGGATAGGTGCTGCGATTGTTTCTTCTTTCCGAAGATAACGAGCAGTGATAGAACCTTCCGCTTTCTGCACAGCGTCAGGTGGACCCTCTGCCACAACGCGTCCCCCCTGCGTCCCGGCACCAGGACCCAGATCCACGAGGTGGTCTGCTGCCCGCATCGTAGCTTCATCATGCTCCACGATGATAACGGTGTTCCCCAAATCGCGAAGGCGCTTCAGCGAGTTGAGAAGCCGTCTGTTATCGCGGGCGTGCAGACCTATAGAAGGTTCATCGCACACGTAGGTGACACCGACAAGCTCTGATCCGATTTGACTGGCTAGGCGAATCCGTTGGGCTTCACCACCTGCAAGGGTTGGTGCGGATCGGCTCAGAGTCAAATAGTCGAGTCCGACATCGCAAAGAAAATCTAGACGGCTTTTGATTTCGCGGGTGATTTTTTCTGCAATTATCTTTTGAGGGCCCTGCACCTCAAGTTCTCGAAAAAACTGCTTCAACTTGGCAATGGGCATCACGTCAAGATCCGTGATGGAATATCCAGCAAACGTTACCGCTTCGGCTTCAACTCTCAATCGCTTGCCCTGACAGACGGGGCAAGTAGTCCTACGCATGTACTGTTCGAGCTCCCGTCGAATGTAGTCTGAGGTCGTTTGCCGATACTGCCGTTGCATACGTTGGATTAACCCTTCAAAAGGGCGATGCGCTATTCCTCCAATCTCAACATCGTTGGATCGTGCAGACCTGGTTTGGGGTTTCCACTCCCAAAGATAGGTGATCTTTTCGTCTCCTGACCCTCTTAGCAATAGGTGCTGCTGCCGCTTTGACAGATCCTGCCAACGATTTTCCTTTGTGAAACCATATCTGTCAGCCCACTTCTGGAAGGACTTGCGCCGTAACATCCAAGAGTAGGTGCGACCAAAAATCTGACTCACAGTGTGAGCGGGATCGGGAATGACGAGGGCAACATCAAAGTCTTGAACGTACCCAAGACCTTTGCAGTGGGGGCAGGCTCCATGCGGGTCATTCCACGAAAAGATGCGGGGTTCCAACTCTGGAAGACTGAAACCACATTGGGGACAGGCCAGCTTTTCGGAAAATGTCAGGTCGTCCCTCGGTGTTAATACTGTCACGAAGCCATGTGACATCGCGAGAGCGGTTTCGACGGCTTCAGCTATTCTGGCACGGTCACGCTCAGCGATGGATAGTCGGTCGACCACCAAGTCAATGGAGTGCTCTTTATGGCGGTCGAGAGTGATGTCCTCTTCAATGCTACGGAATTCACCATCCACTCTTGCTTGAATGAACCCCTTTTGAAGCCAGCTGTGAAACTGTCGTTGGTATGTGCCCTTTCTTCCGCGAACTAAGGGCGCTAGGATCTGAATCTGTTCTTCTGCTCCAAGTGTTAGGATGTGGTCCACTATTTGTTGGGGGGTTTGAGGTTGAACTTTTCTATGGCATTTGTGACAATGCGGCGTGCCAACACGGGCGTAGAGCAATCGGAGGTACGAGTAAATGTCTGTAATCGTTCCTACTGTGCTTCGGGGATTGCGTCCGACGCTTTTTTGGTCGATGGAGATTGAGGGGGAAAGACCCGTGATGTAGTCTACTTTTGGCTTTTCGAGCATGCCGAGGAAACGTCGGGCATATGCGGAGAGCGATTCCACGAAGCGACGTTGACCCTCAGCGTAGATAGTGTCATAGACGAGACTGGATTTGCCACTTCCTGAGACTCCGGTGACTACGGTGAGTTTGCTCTTGGGGATCTCGACATTTATGTGCTGCAAGTTGTGCTCGGATGCGCCTATTACGATGATCGATTGCGGCTCGTCGAAAGTGTTGATTGGGGTGCGTGGTTTCACCGTTTCTGATTCCATCACGTCTGTTCACCCTCTAATCGTTTCCTCAAGTTGGCAATTTCGTCCCTGAGCTGTGCTGCTCTCTCAAACTCGAGGGTGAAAGCTGCTTCCCGCATTTCACCCTCTAAATCAATGATGCGATTGGCGAGTTCGTCAACCTCGCAGGTGTTGGCGTCGGGCAGCTCTGCTTCGATGGGTAGGGGCGTCGGAAATTCTTGGGCGATGTCCTTGATCGCTTTTGTTATGGATCGAGGAGTGATATTGTGTTCCTCGTTGTACTTCATCTGGTAGTTCCGGCGTCGGCGCGTTTCGTTGATGGCAGTCTTCATTGCATCTGAGGGCTTGTCGGCGTAGAGAATGACGCGTCCATGCACGTTGCGTGCTGCTCTGCCCATTGTTTGAATCAGCGCCCACTCGGTGCGGAGGAACCCTTCTTTATCAGCGTCAAAGATAGCCACGAGTGCAACTTCTGGAAGGTCGAGACCTTCTCGAAGGAGGTTAATCCCCACGAGGACGTCGAAGGCTCCTTGGCGGAGTTCACGAATGATCTTTATCCGTTCAACCGTTTCGACTTCGGAATGAAGATACTTCGCTTTTATCCCTGATGCAGTGAGGTGGTCGGTCAGTTTCTCGGAATAGCGCTTTGTTAAGGTTGTGACTAACGCGCGGTCGCCTCGCTCGATTGTCTGGTGCAATTCTCCAATTAGATCTTCGACTTGATCGGCGGAGCGACGGACATGTATAGCTGGATCCAGCAGACCCGTAGGACGCAATAGCTGCTCCACGATCTGACTACTGACTGAACGTTCAAACGGTCCCGGAGTAGCGCTCGTGAAGATCACGTGATCTGCGTATTCCTCAAACTCTTTGAAGAGTAACGGCCTGTTTTCCAGGGCTGAGGGCAAGCGAAAGCCAAATTTCACCAAGTTCTCCTTTCGAGATCGATCGCCTTGGTACATACCTTGGATTTGCGGTATTGTCATGTGACTTTCATCGATGATTATCAGAAAGTCTTCTGGGAGATAGTTGAAGAGGGTGTAGGGGCGTTCGCCGGGCTGTCGATTAGTCAGAAACATCGAATAGTTTTCAATTCCCGGGCAATAGCCCGTCGTTCGCAGCAGCGTAATGTCATTCAAGGTTCGACGGCGGAGCCTCTCCGCCTCAACCACCTTCCCCTGCTTCCGGAACCATTCAACACGTTCCTCCATCTCCGCCTTGATGTCAGCAAGGACGCTTTGGATACGCTCCATTCGTTGAACATTGAATTTCGCTGGGAAGATGGTGATCCAGCTCTCTTCCGCCGCTCTCTTCCCCGTAACAGCGTCAAAGATAGAAATTCTCTCAACCCGGTTCCCGCCAAACTGAATCCGAAGACCCTGCTCATCATAGGCTGGATAGATGTCAACATTTCCACCACGTACTCGGAAGACGCCGGGCTCAATCTTCATATCGTTCCGGTGGTACTGCATTGCAACAAGGCTCTTGAGGAGGTCCCGCCTCGCTACCTGGTCCCCAACACTCAATGTTACCGACAAAGCTTCATACTCTTCAGGGTTCCCAGCTCCGAAGAGGCAGGACACTGATGCCACAATGATCACGTCTTGCCTCGTCATTAATGATTGAGTTGTGGATTGACGAAGTCGAGTAATCTCGGGATTCAGCTGGGCGCGCTTCGCGACATAAAAGTCCTTACTAGGAAGATACGCTTCGGGAAGATAGAAGTCATAATCAGAAACAAAAAATTCGACGGCGTTTTCCGGGAAGAACTGCTTATATTCAGAGGCCAACTGTGCTGCTAAGGTTTTATTGTGGGAGATGACAAGCGTAGGGCGACAATACTGCTCGATCACGTTGGCCATCGTAAACGTCTTTCCTGAACCTGTGACTCCGAGCAGAGTCTGGTATTGAAAGCCACCCTCCAGTCCCTCAACAAGCTTCATGGTTGCCTGAGATTGATCAGCTGTAGGCCTGAACGGCGACACGAGCTTAAAGTCACCCATCAATCGTCCCTTACCAGTCCAAATTAGGCAGCACTACAACGACACGCATTCTCTAAAACCTTTCCTAACACGAAACCTTCTACAACCACAATGCGTTAACCCCAAGTTCTCCATAAAGATGTACACATTCCTCTTTGCCACGCGCGTGCGTATAAATGTCGGGCTATAACGCAGAATCGCGCGCGCTTGAACTGACCAAAAAAGGCCGTGCAGCCTTCCGGGAATACCAACAAAGCCTCAAGCAAGTCTTCAATGATTTACAACACTAAATCATGGACGCACTCGTAGCGTGAATATGCCTACCTGAATACACAACCACAGTGCCATAAACGCATACATGAAACAGCTAGTAGGGGGTATCACGAAATGCATTTCGCTTCAGCGAATATCTGTCAAATATGAGGTTCACATCTATGTATTTGTCGGGGACAATCCTTTAAACGCCTTATGGATCACGTGTTTTGGAGCCTCAACATCTCCAATGATGTTTATCTTTTCAATATTGATCTCACCTAATCCTCGATTCCTCGCTTCCTGTAATACCGGCATCTCCTGTGGGTCAAATCCAACTAAGTGTGCTCCAACCGCTTCGACTGCGAACGCATCCCTTCCCACCAAAAGCAGTCTGGGAGAAACAGTGGTTCGCTTCTTCTTCCATCCCAAGAAGACACGAGTTCCATCTAATACTGCGAGGTCTATGCCTCCCACGGCCTCGTACATGTCCAACAGGGCCGTAGGCAGCTGCTTATGGAATCTAAACTTCTTCTTATCCGGGACTAAGCCCAACAAATTCTTGATCACAAAACCCATGTTCATAAGATCCTCGTCTCCAGTATCCTCATATCTTCTTGGCACATGAGTGCTGATGAACGTATTAGGCTCAAAGAGAATGTGAGATAACGGCACGCTCTCTCCAGCAACTTCAACTGCTCGTGTGTACGCATCGTCCGACAGATTGAACGGAAAAACTCTATCATCATAACAGTCTCTCCAGATCTCCAATCGTTTCAACCCAAGCCCTGCAAAGCTGTCGGATTCTACGACGCGAATCTCATTTGACTTGTCAAACGAATTAATGATTTGACGAAGCGTCTTCACCGTGGTACATATACCCGTCTCAATGTTATAGATTCCAACCTTGACCACAACTTTTCTTTCAGATATATTCAGATCGCCAATACCACCGATGAGGTCAATTGCCTTAGCGAAAGAATTGCTATCCACTACCGCGACACTTGGCAAATTTAGAGCCCCACCGTTTCAAGAGATTAAGAAATATAAAGAGCTGTTGCTCAGACGCATCACACATTATAAAGCGACAAATAGTTCTCTTGCTCGTTACATGCGAATAAAATCGTTTAGGGCATTGCCTTTTGGAAGCAAACGATACATCCTTTGACACGGAGAAACAGTGGTGTAACGATTAGTTCATAGAGATCAGTCATCCTACTTGGTGTGTCATGAATTGCTGCTTGGAACGACTATGAATTTAAGGCTCATGGAAAAAGAAGAATTGTATATACTGGCAGATTGGTTAAATGATCCAAGAGATTATGGGTGAACATGAACCACAAGAAAGCCTGCAAGTTTTAGGCAATCGTTTAGTCGAGTTGATTCACAATGGTTTTTCGTAGAAAAGAAGAACGGTGCTAAGATTGGTTGGGCTGCCACTTACCTTGTTGGAAGCCAAACAACAGTAGAATTTGGCGTAATTCCCGCGGAGAGAAATAAGGGATATGCCACAGAAGCAGCAAGCATCCTAGTGGACTATCTCTTTCTCACCAAAAACATTGTCCGCCTTCAAGCCGACACCAGCACCACGAACAAGCCATCCCAGAGAGTGCTCGAAAAGGTTGGCTTTCGAAAGGAAGGCACAATCAGAACCCATTTTTTCAGCTCTGGAAACTGGAGAGATTCATGTCTCTATAGCATACTGAGAGCTGAATCGAGCGATCCAAAATACTGGGGCGGAAAAACAACAGTTGACTGGCTTAGTTAGTGCGCGCGAGAACCTAAGGTTGGACGTATCCATCTAAGCGTTACATGTCTATGAAATCTGCTAAGTATTTAAAGTCGAATGGCTTTAAAATCGTTCCTCCGTCAAGATTAACCACAACATTTTGCACATCATCAAGATAACGGCCTAGTTCAATATCATGGTCGCGCATCAACGAGTCGAATTCAGAGTAGTTTCGGTGAATTGAAATCATAAAGCCGCCCATGCCCATTCCTCGACTGCCAACACACATCAGAACATTGGGGTGTTGCCTCATCCATTCTTTCGACTTGGCCAAAACCTCTTCTAACCTCTTGGGCGAAGTACGAGCCTCTCTACTCTTAGTGAATGTTACGACAAGTAGCTTGAACCCAAGTTTCACCCAATGGGGAACAACCGTGTAACTGCGAATTATGTCTCTTTCTAACTTTGCCCGTCGTCTTGTCACAGTGGGCTGAGAAATTCCGAGTTTCCGAGCTAACTTGTTATCGGAGTGCCTCGCATTTTTCATCAACGCGGCAAGAATCTGCCGGTCAACTTTCTTGAGAGGCTTCATAGAGTAATCTTGTGAGCCATATCAATAAATAATATTCGATTGCTCATTCTGCAAAACGTGAATTATACATGTCTGATTGTGCATCTGTAATGTACGCTGCAACGACCTTCTATCATTTGTGATTGTCAATTGCCTATGCTATCAAAGTATGCATAATCCATCACTTCAACATTCTGTCACAAGCCATAAAACCGCATTTGGAAACAAGGTTAGTGGTGCGCGCGCCTGTTTCTATCCTCGGTTTGTGCTGGATCGTTTTCTGACGGTTATGCAGATTGCAGCAGCTAGTGAGGTGATTACTGGGAGAGCCAGTTGGAACTCAGGAACCGCGGCAATCTTCTTCGTATATGAGAAATCGTCGAGGAACCAAAAATCAGTTCCCTCAAAATACACAGTCTTTATTTCTCCAAGAGTATCTTTATACAAGAAATAGGTGCTTGAACCGTAATTTGGGGAGACTGTTGTGGACCATAACTCGAAGCCTGCAAGATCATATACCGTTATGTTAACTTCAGCTTGACCCGCACAGATCCAACCGTCCACTTCAAAGACGGGATCAAAAACGGGGTGCGCAGAGGTGAAGTCTATTATCCCAGTATGGCTCCATGGGGTGGGTTCTCCAGGGGCGCCTGTCCACACCTGTATGGGCGTCGAATGAGGGGGATACCCTGTCGCGTCGTATCTTCCCTTCGACATGTTTGCTGCACGCCAATTTGTCGAGAATGTCAATCCGGTGTAGCGAGGGTGTCCAACGAATTGCATGTCTACGAGGTCGTTGAAGTCGACGATGGTGGTTGCTCCAACTGGTGAGATCGTAGAAAACATGATAGACGATACGACAAGTAATAAACTCATGTAAATGAAACGATTTTGCATGTTCCTTTCTCCGTTCTGTGTTAATGGCTAATTATAGTTAATTGGACCATTTATTAGAATTATGAAACTGAGATTCCTACAAATATACTAACAGTCCAGATTCTTCTTCTATATTACTTGTGGGCAAGCAGCGTGCGATGGACTAATTCTTTATATTGAGTCGGGGATAAAACTCATCATCTTCTGTGGTTCGAGAGGAACGGAATGACCAAGGTATCAATCAACGAAAATCTCGGGGTCAACGCCAGTGTCGGGTTCTATCCGTTGGTCGTAGTCGATGTTGTCAAGAGTTGTTGCAGTGAAAAATTTGAGCGCCCCAAAATGGATGTCACATTCAAGAGAATCAGGCAGATGATTCCTCAACTTGTAAAATTCGCGGATTATTATCGTAAGCTTGGGGGCAAGATAATTTGGATTCAGTCTACTCCATGGAGAGAAGAATATTTGCCGAGAAACATCAATCGATTGTACCACGAAAACTCTGAGGCCACCTTCTACACGGAACACAGTGTGGAGGAATCCGTGGAATTCTATGGTACACTTAGCCCTCACGAGCATGATGAAGTCTTCACAAAGAACACGTATTCCGCGTTTGCAGCTGAGGATTTGCAGAATCTCTTTCAGATACATAATTGGGACACATTTTTGCTCTCAGGAGTGTTCGCAGAAGCATGTGTCAACGCCACTCTCATCGATGGGTTCACCAAAGGATATTTCGCCATAATATTGTCAGATCTAGTAGAAACGATGGACGATGAAGCACAGCAGGCGCACAAGCAACAACTGCTTAATCACCAATGGCCACTTATGTATGGCCACGTAATGACGAGCACCGAGTTCTCGCGAAAATTAACAAAGACGACCAACCACAACCCACATCAGGCAGTGTAGCCACACCATGCAGACTAGTTTCCAAAGTAAAGGCGAAACGCTTTCCGCGACTCTTTATGCTAATGTAACTGGAGGCCTGCACTCAACGAATTGCGGAGTCGTCTTGTGTCCCCCCCATCCATTATACGGCGGCACGCGGAATGACACCAGACTCGTCAGGATCGCTAAGAAATTAGCCGAACACAACATCACCGCGCTGTGCTTTGACTACGGAAGTTACGGAAAAGGCATCAAAGAAGTGCACCACACCCTCGACGCCATTGCATTCATGCGGAAACAGGTCACCCCCGTGGGTTTACTAGGCTATTCCTTCGGCGCGGTTGTGGCGTCGAACGCAGCTGCACATTCAGACATCCGCGGCTTCGTCGCCATGTCAACCTTACGAACCGTAAACGGGCTAACAGCGACCTTCGAGGCTGATTGTGCCAAACTATTCATCCATGGAAAACGCGACGCTGTCGCACCATTTGCAGATTTCAAACATCTCTACCGCGAAGCGAAGGGAAAGAAAGAAAAACTGGTTCTGGATACTGACCATTTCTACATGGACAACCATCCCATGACCATCGACTCAGTCTCAGAAGCCATCCGCAAATTCTTTGAGAACGAGCTCATTACGTAAAAGAACGCACCTGCTCGGGCTGCACCGGTGTCTTTGCCTTGGAGGTATACTGTGGCCACATTTATCAACTCACGCGAGTTGCCTGCGTGTTTCTCACGGAATGCCAGCACCGGTGAACATGTCGTACAGATATTTGTTCCATTCCTCTCCCTCTTTGCTAATTATCTCGAATAGTTCCTGCAGAATCTTATGGTGTCGCTTTTCGTCCTCCACGATACGCTCTAAGACCTTTCGAGAGCTTTCGTCCTTTACTGACTTGCTGATTTCCACGGCTTGATCAAGCATCGCGCTTTCGTTCTGTGTGTGATAGGTGAGTTCCTGCGTCATTTTGTTCCGATCTATTTCTCCAACGACCACGCGTCGATGCATGTTGATTAAAGTCTGGTATGTATCGGAGTGTTTCATAGTATCCAAAATGATGCGGTGGATAAACAGCTTGATAATGGGATTCGTGATTGACTTGTACAGCGGATTGAGTTTCTCCACTGTCGCATCCTCGAATGCTTTCTGTTTCTCCAGCTTTTTCAGGGTCTCTTCACCAAATTTCTCCCAAGCCAAGATTTTTCACCTCCTTTCTGTTTCTTCTCGCTTCGAGTCAGTACATTGCCCAACTACTTTGACGGCTGTTTCTTGAGCCAGTCTGTGATTTCCTTCATTGTGCTGTTCGAACTCTGATTGATGACCGGCACTTGGATGTTTTCCCTGGTTTTTAGCGCCGGCTTGTACTGCGCCATCATGGCAAAGCTAACATTAGCCCAATAGATTGTCCCCAGCTTGAAATCTTCAGCTATTGGCACGGTGTCAGGAAGCACTTCGGTGAAAAAGAATACAACGTCGTTAGCCCAATAGAGAGCCGCAGGCACGCCCTGCGAACGTAGACCAGCGACGATTTCAGCAAGATCGCTAATGTTTTTAAAATATGCATATTCCTTTATGACGATTTCTTTCCACGGATCATACGTTATCTTAACCATCTCATGAACCTGCAATTTCAAGAGCGTTATCTAGAGGCATTTATCTTTTTTGGGGCACTCGTTGCGCGCGCGCATTAGTTTCGTGCGTGTGTCTTTTTCCACATGCTCATCAAGCCCCTTAACCATGTCAATAAGCCATCGCTCCGTCCATGTGGGTTTACTGGTTTGACGTTGATCTTCACAGTACTCGACGTATAACTCGCCAACCACCTTCACCATATCCTCCTGCGCGCGCGCAATTCGACCGACCTATACTATACTTATGCTGGAGTAACTGAAGGCACGGGAAATCTGAATACGCTTTGGCCTTTGACAGCACAGACTGTAGTCTCTGTCACTGAAGGCAATAGCTAAGCTTTCTTCGCTACAGGCTATAAGAGTCCCACAGCCGCTGCACAATCCGTTTATCTGTGGTACCCCTCTTTGATTGCAGTTTTCTATCCCACCTAACTTCTTTTTTTCTTTCAAAAATCTAGAGTCAAACAAATGTATCTAGTAACATAACGGTGGTTGACTGCCTTTTTGTAATGTGATGGCATCGACCTAGAAAAGGTGGCATGTGTGAAGGTGCGAGCATTTTCGGGATAAATTGTGCATAAAAATCCTTGAAGACCCCTGAAAACACCTAATGTGCATCTAGGGAGCTGATCTTATATATGGATTCGTTTCCGACCAGTTTCTATTTTCTCTGAGGATTTTCAGTTTCGTAATGAATGATGTGGGATAAAATCGGATACGTTCAAGCTTTTCGACATCTATAAAAGAGAATTCGAGCCATTCAACGTCGTGCACTGGCTGTGCACGCATTTTTCCTCCTATAATGGTAGCTAAGAAAAATAGTTCAATGCCATGAAGGTTAGGGAATCCTTCGATAAAATCGCGTACCCAGAGCAGACGTTCAGCCTTCACATCTAGCCCTGTCTCTTCTTTAACCTCACGAACAAGGCAATCCTCTATTTTCTCCTGAAACCAAACACCACCTCCGGGAAGAAAATAAAAATCTTTTTCAGGATTCAAACAATGTGTCACTAGGATTTCGTTAGCTCTATTAAAAATAACCGCCCTTGTGCCCACTCGAATGAGGCGCTCTGTCATTTTAATCCCGGCTACACACTCCTTCAAATCACATTAACATTATGTATGTGCGGTGAGTGTCTTGTGAAAAGAATGAGACCGTGAGAACGTAATCGTTTGGATTATGGATTCGAATCCCTTGAAAATCCAAGCCCAAAACATGCACACACGGGCACACATATAGGTGTGTGCATTTCAGAAACATATATATCATTTTCCTAAGCATCATTTCAGGGAGTGAAGTTTGGATAGCACTCGCAGAAAGAATATGCTATTTTTCCTAATTGGGATCATCGCTATCCTCGCTGTTGTCATGACCTACATCTTAATTAGTTTGCCACCTCAGTCTCAGACTAGTGTAAGTACTCAGACTAATGTAAGTATATACCGCTTCACGAACGAGTCCGCTGTGGATCATGGGGATGGCACTGTACAATGGCCGTTTACTGTCATAATCGAGAACACTGGCTCCACTGACGCTCATGGGTTGAGGGTAACTGTCCAAATTCTCGCAGATGACAGCGTGGTTGATTCTGTTACAACAAACATAAGCGAATTGAGAGCTGGGTGGAGCCGGACGTGCTCTTTGACTTGCTGGACTTATGACGATAATTGGACCCTTGGAAAGCAGGTAACCTATATTGCCACTTTAAGATGGGGCAATTCAGTTATTGACGAAATAACACTCTAATTTTCTAAGGGTGTTCCAAGGGGTTTAAGGAGATTTTAAGCACCAGTTCACCTTAGAAAAGTGTGGTTAAATCGCCCCAACACTAATGATTTGCACATTTGGCAACCGCTTCTTTAGTCATTACGCATGCGTGCCGACGTACACAAGTCATAAGAAATCCCGCGTCATTATAGAAGTGAGTGGTTGCTAATGGGAATTTCATTGAAAATGTTGGGACATGCCAGCTTCCAAATTAGGGCGGCTGGAAAGGTCATTTATATTGACCTGAAGAAGTATGGAAAGGTCATTGACCCAGTCGAAAAAGCAGACATTGTTTTGGCGACACATGGACATGCTGATCATTGCAGCCCAGACAAAGTATGGAAAGTTCAGAAAGAGGACACAGTGATCATTGCGCCCACCGCCTGTGGCAAACGGATGAAAGGCGATGTCAGGTCTCTCAAGCCTGGCGAAGAAACTACAACCGATGGCGTAACGATTAGGGCAGCGGAAGCCTACAATCTGAAAAGGTTCAAACCCTCTGGACAACCTTGGCATCCCCAAGGCTATGGAGTCGGCTATCTGATCACAGTTGAAGGTAAGACACTCTACCACGCAGGAGACACAGATTTGATTTCTGAAATGAAGACGCTTGGGCCAGTTGATGTAGCATTGCTACCTACTGGAGACAAGTATACCATGGACAACGCTGAGGCTGCGGAAGCAGCACTGCTGATCAATCCAACGGTGGCGATTCCCATGCATACCTGGGAAAACGATCCAAAAGAATTCAAAGAAAGAGTGGAAGCAACCTCGGCTATTAAAGTGGTTGTGTTAGAACTAGGCGAAGAGATTCAGGTCAGATAACTCCCATCGGAATACTACCGATCAGACAATCCTGTCTGCGATCCAAAAACTGAACTGGAAGCATTGTGAACTCTTGAATGCACGTGCTATGCACGCGTGTGCTTTGCCACCTGAGGCTCCTTTAGATACGACTTGGCAGCTTCTCTCAGGATTTCGGCTTTATCAGTTCGTTCCCACGTAAAATCTGGGTCATCTCGGCCGAAATGGCCGAACACGGCAGCTTTTCTGTAGATCGGTCGAAGCAGGTTAAGGTGTTTGATGATTGCAGCGGGGGTCATGTCGAAATGTGCCTTCACTAGGGCAAGGAGTTTTTCATCAGGTATTCTCCCTGTCTCAAACGTATTCACCATAACCGATACGGGTTGGGCGACACCAATGGCGTAAGACAGTTGGACCTCACATTGGGCAGCCAATCCCGCTGCAACAATGTTTTTTGCGATGTATCGGGCCATGTAGCAGCCCGATCTGTCAACTTTGGATGGGTCCTTTCCAGAAAAGCAGCCGCCTCCATGGCTCCCCACGCCGCCGTAGGTGTCAATGATGATTTTTCGGCCCGTCAACCCTGAATCGGCCAAGGTTCCGCCAATCACGAACCTTCCTGTTTCGTTGATGTAGAATTTCGTGTCTTGGTCTAGGAGGTGTGGCGGGATAACGTTTTTGATCACCAGGTTGATGATGTCCTCTCGCATTGTCCCTCGATCCACCTTGTTGTGGTGTTGGGCGGCGATGACCACTGCGTCTACTCTCTTGGGCTTGCCTTCGACGTATTCAACGGTGACCTGCGATTTGCCGTCAGGCCTTAGGTAGGGCAAGATCTTGGCTTTCCGACAGGTCGAAAGGCGTTTCACCAGTTTGTGAGCCAGCATTATGGGCAAAGGCATCAACTCCGCAGTCTCGTTTGTGGCGTAGCCAAACATCATCCCCTGATCCCCTGCGCCCTGTTCATGCGTCGCAGTTTCATTAACGCCCATGGCAATGTCGGGCGACTGCTCTGTGATCGACGTTAAGACCCCACACGTCTCCCAGTCTAACCCGTCTTTCGCGTTATTCAACCCGATCTCTTTCAGAGTCCTCCGGACAATGCTCGGCACGTCCACGTAGCAGGTTGTGGTAATCTGACCCGTAACGATGACGCTTCCCTGCATCACCAACGTCTCGCAGTCAACTCTTGCCGTGGGATCTTGAGCCAGAATACTGTCGAGGACAGCGTCGGAAATCTGATCAGCAACTTTGTCGGGGTGCCCCTCAGCCACAGACTCGGACGAGAACAAATAACTCCCATTGTTCACCATGAAAATCACCCTTCTTTAGATGAATTGCCTTATAACAATTCCCTCAATCTGTAGAGATTGCGTCGTTTGGTTGGCACATGCGCGCGTCAGGAAGAGTTGATCGAAGTCAAAGGCAAAAAGGAGATGCTCGCGCGAACCTTTTTAAACCATTATGACCCTTTAGTAGATTCATCACACAGGTTTATGCTTGATTTGAAGGGGCTTAGTATAAGCTTCTGAAGGCTTCATGAATTTTTGTGATAGGAATAATGTTAAATGCAAACATCATACTCATGCGCGAATCTAGAGATCATGAAAGAACTGGTAACATCTCCGGTTAAGATTCTGAAAGTAACGGTGGTGAGATTATAGATGGGAAGAAGGAAGATCCGCACTGAGCAGGATTTCAGCAATATGATGCTCCCCGTTGGGAGTGATGTGTTCGGAATAGCTACCAAGATGTTGGGCTACGGTAGACTTATGGTGAAATGCCAAGACGGTCATACACGGCTTTGCAGAATCAGGGGAAAAATGAAGAGACGCAACTGGATACGACTAGGTGATGTGGTGCTGGTTTCCCCTTGGGATTTTCAGTCAGATGTTCGTGGAGACATCTTCTGGCGATATCGAAGAAACCAGAAGAACTGGCTAAGAAGAAAGGGCTACCTCACAATTGAAGGGTAGCTCTGATGCAGCGAGAAGCATGAATCTTAAGAGGACAACCGAAGGGTTTTCAAGGTTCGCGTTTTGATGTAAGGCATACGCGTTTCGAATGCGCGCTCTCAAATGGCTTCAAGCTTTTATTCTGCTTTAGCAGGTGATGTACATTGAGGTGGTGATTCGTGAACCTTGTCGATGCATATTTAGTAGGGTCGTATACTGAGTTTCTGGTTCTTTTGCCCTATTTGGTAAAAGCTCATGAAGAAAAGGGTCTGATTTTAATGCGCGAGCGTGCACTAGGAGAAGTTAAGCGGATTCTTAATAGCAACAAGGTCTGGGCGCACATAGTGAATGAAATTGCTGACCTGATGACACAGCTGAAGAAAGATCCTACGCGGGCTCAGCAACTCAACTCCAAGGATATACAAGAGTTGACGAAAGCAGTTTCAAAATGGCGGAGTGAAATATCGAGACAACTAGAATCATCGTAAGCACTTCAAGTGTCGATTCATGCAATCGTTAAACACGCGAGCATTCATTTGGAAGACTTTAGGGGTGCATCACGCGTATGTAGAGAGTGTTCAGTACTCTTCTTTCTTGTCTATTAAGCCATCTCTTCGTGCTTTGAACATCGCAACTCTGAAAAATGCTAGACCTGCAAGCACGGTAAAAATTGTGGTTGCAGCCAAATATAGCAGGTTCATCTGAACATCAAAGCCCGTATGGTGGATAACTGAGAACCGCATTATTCTGAGGAAATATGTTATTGGCAGGACGTTTGAAACATGCTGGCCCCACCAGGGGAGAAGTTCCGGAAGGAAAACGACTCCCCCGAAGAGATAGAGTATTCCAGATACGTATTCGGGAAGCATAAACTGAACTTTCGACGTCATTATGTTAATACCGCATAGTATGAATCCAATCGCCATAAAGCAGACTATGCCTACCAGCAGGCCTAAGCTGAGCAGTCCAAAATCTATGCTCAGCCAGTCGATGGGGATGGGTATGCTCATGCCATATTGGAATATTAACACTCCTAGTCCAAGAGTGAGTAAGAGTGAAACCGAGGCGTTCATCACACCATTCAGGGCTCTTCCAACGATGTACCATTGGAGTGAGCCGGGAGTCAGGTAAATATGCTTCAACACTTCGTAGTGGGCTCTGTCCTCATGGATTAACATGCTCATCATTAACATTATTTGAGCCACGTAGATGAAGAAGGTGTTGCCTATGAACAGAAACGCAAAAAGCCCGGGATCAACGATTCCTGAGACAACGCTGCCTATTAAGAAAATGAAGCCTACTATTAGTAGACCAGCAATAGGTCTTATCAAGTAGTAGATGGCGAAGACTAGTGGGTCTGCCCAGTTTGTCTCAACCTTCCAACCTATCCAAACAGCCTGTTTTATGGTGCGCAGAATCGCTGTTATTGCCACCTTAGCGTCAGCCTCCCCTCTTTCTTGCCAAGGTTCTCCATGAAGTCAAGCGCCAACCTAGCTAGTGGCAGCAAAACCAGAATGAAGACTGCGAGCGCTATTATGTGTGGCCAGACGTCAATAATCCCTTGACCTAGGATTGCCACTCTACGTATGCCGTCCAATCCGAATGTCAAAGGAATGAGCGATGACAGAAGCTGAATCATGTGGGGAACGACTTGGCTGGTTGTTGGATAATATGTACCAGAAAGGAATTGAATTGGCTCTTGGAGTAGATTGGCGGTGTGCCAAGCCTCTCGTCCATACAGCATGAAGAGGGAAGCAAACATCATTCCCAACGCGTAAAGCGCGGCAATTGTTAAGACGAAGATGAGCAGCGCAGTCAAAGGTTCATGAAGTGCCATTGGCACTTGAAAAATCAGTATGCCTGCGATGAAAACTGCAGAAGCCCTCAGCACAGTGTTCACGAATCCACCCAAAGCCATGCCCAACAGAATAGCCATTCTGGATATCGGTGCTACAAGATACACCTCTAGGTTCCCGACTTCTTTCTCCCAGTAGAACTGTGCTGACATGTTCCACAACACGTTGGACCAAAAGGCCATCATAGTTCCACCAATGATCACGAACCCTGCGTATTCTGGTGGCGCGTTAACCATCTTGTAGAGAAAGACATATGCACTCAGAGTGATGACTGGTATAATTACTTCGGCTGCAAGCCATTCGGGTTCTCGGTTGCCACCTTTAATTCTTACCCATAGCCGGGCATAAGCTGCTTTCAAGTTATGCAGTAGTTCCTCACGTTTCATGAGTGGCGCTCTCTCCTTCCTCAAAACCACGCCCCACCAGGCTTATGTAAACGTCCTCGAGAGTCGGCTCAACTTCGTTCGCCGATAGTATCTTCAGATTCTGCTCTTCCAGTTTAGCCATTATTTTGGAGAATATTGTTTCCTTGGCCAGCATTACCTTAAACGATGTTGTGTCGGTCTGAATGCTCCGTGTCTGGGAGTACCCGATAACTCCTCTCATATCATCTGCGAAGCTGAAGTCGGCTTGGACAGACGAAACTTCAACCTTCATTATGAAGTTATCCTCCAACTTTTGCTTGAGTCTAAGTGGGCTGTCGCACGCTAGTATTCGTCCGCGGTCGATGATTGCCACTCGATCGCACATCTCGTCTGCTTCCGCCATGTAGTGTGTTGTTAGAAGAACGGTGCCTTCTTTCTCTCGCTTCGCCCAATCGACAATGTACGCCCTCAATTTTTTGCCGGTAAGAACGTCCAGACCCAGCGTGGGCTCGTCGAGAAACAGAACCTTTGGGTTGTTTAGCAGTCCCCTCGCAAGGTTAAGCCTCTGCTTGTAACCAGTTGAGAGTTTGGACATCCGAGTTTTCGCGTATTCATCAAACTCCAGATCGGCCATCAACCGGTTAATTCTTGCCGTAGCAGTCGATGAAGGCAGACCGTACAGCTGCGAGAAGAACCACAAGTTCTCGCTTACGGAGAGAATCCCATACCCTGGGGTTTCACCACCAGAAACGAGGCTGATCATCTGCCTGACTTTATGCGCCTCTCTGGAAACACTGAATCCTCCTACGTAGGCCTCCCCTTTTGTCGGAAGCAGAAGCGTCGTCAAAATCTTGATTAACGTCGTCTTTCCAGCCCCGTTTGGGCCGAGAAGACCGAAGATTTCACCTTCGTCTATGTAGATCGAGACCTTGTCAAGGGCCTTCACTGGCTTGTCTTGTCCCTTGAATACACGGACTATATCGCAGGTCTCAACAATGTGTGGCATAAGGTCACGAGCCAAAGCAACATGCAGAATTCCGTAATTAAGAATTTCGCTTATCATACATGTCCTTTAATGGGAAGTCCGAAACATTTTCAAGATCGTGCATGCGTGGCGCAAAAAGAGGAGGGTCGCGGGGGATATTTCCACGTTGAAGAGGCTACAATCTCTCTTGGCCCGCTTTTGGGTGCGCGCACGGAGACATGTGGGTTTTTGAGCGAGTGGAAATCTGGGGTCCAATGCTGCTCATAGGACTTTTTTCGTTCGTTTGGGGATTTCCCGGTCTCGTAGATGGCATTCGGGCGCTACGGACGAAGAACACATAACGTGCCTGTGTGTACATTTATGATTTATTTTTGAGGTAGAATCTCATTAACCTTAAAAGTAGTAATGGATGTGAAGAAGAGAAGAGGGATAGAAGAATAACTTGGAGGGCTCTCTTTGATTATTGAAATGGTGGCATCAGGCTTTCTCTTTCTGCTTATTTTAGTTTTAAACTTGGTGATGGGGGCATTAGGCTATTTGATGGAGACGGATGACTACGACCCAGACACTGACCTACAGAAGATTAATAAAAATCCCCAAAGATTTCAGGCAAGCATTGTGCTAGCGCTCATAGAACATGGTAGCGTCATCGCCCTTACTATAATGTTGTTTATTGCTTTTAGTCCGCATAATATAATGCTTGGAATTGTTTGGGCGATCTTTCGAACAGGAGAAGGCTTGATCCAATTCTATAATGAACCGAACTACTGGAGACTTATCAACATAGCAAGACAATACTCAGGAGCTAGTGGTGCTGAAAAAAAGGCGTTGAGTGATTTAGCTCGTTCCCTTTTCAAAACAAAAGACACGAGATTCAAGTTCGCCATGATTTGTTGGTCCATAGGCACACTCGCTTTTTCCATCGTGTTAGCCACCTCTGAAGTGGTCCCCAAAATCATTGGGTGGTTAGGAATTGTTGCCAGCATTCTCGTCGGCTTCAGCACTGGGACAAAACTGGTAAAACCTAGCTTTCGAGACTTGACAGCTATTGGTGGTCTGACGGCGATTCTCTTTGAGATAATCATTGGAGGATGGCTGTTATTTTCTCCGCTAATCTAGCATGCGGAAGCGCGTTCTCTCGCTAACTCGTCAGAATCTTTGGCTCTTTCCAATCTTCTCGAAGAATGCCAAGAACTCAGCAGTCAGCATGTTGGCCCCAAGTGAATCCACCTTTTCGAATTACCCCTTCTCTCTCAAAACCAGCTTTCTCAGCCGCCCTTATACTGGCTTTGTTTCGAGCATCAGTATTGATCATAATCCTGGGCGTGTCCTTCAAGAGAAAAAGATAGTCAACCATCAGCTGAATCGCTTCAGTGCCATATCCTTTACTTCTTTCCTTAGGAACTATGGCAAACCCTACTTCCACCCATCCATGTAGTGGGCAGGTTCCATATCCAATATGTCCAATCCTTGCTCCATCTTTCTTCTCTATTATAAACTCGTGCTCATCCATAGCGACTTTTACTGGAGACGGGGTCCCAAAATCTCTTTGCCAATCTACCTTAGATTTTTGCGGATTGGTGAAGTATTCGCCTTGAAACTCTATGCTATTACACCACTCAGCAAGCACCGGAATGTCATCCTTTTCCATAATTCGCAAATTAATCCTGTTACCTTCCAACATCCCTTTTCGTTTAACAATCCTCATTGTCAGTTCTTATAACTTGCGAAAGCGCGCTCATACAAATTTGAATTGCAGCCATGTTTGCTCCCAACTCCGCAGATCTCTTGTCTCCTGCGCTTCCTATTATGATTACATCATTTTCTTTAGGTCTGAAATAGGACAAGATAGTTTCATAAATTAATGCAGTATCATCGAAAACATTTCCTCCCGCGCTTGGCATTATCAACCTTCCATTAGAGTAAATCAATGTAGTTGCACCTTTAGCACCTGCTTTGATAGCTGTGTCGCGTTGCTCCAAGCCATCAGTAACAACTGAGCCAGCCTTCCTCACAAGGACTGCGATGTTTATTGGCCCTACAGTAAGGGAGCTGGATGGAATCTCTTTCGTCCGACTCATCACTGCTCTTAAAGAGGAGTATAATTTGACCCCTTTGTTTGAAAGGCGATTTCCAGATTTGGAGATTGTCAGCAGCCTTTCCCGTACCAAGTGTCTGATGAGCGTTCTTGTAGCTCCTTCGCCCAGTCCCAGTTTTTTAGAGAGTCTTTGTCGTCCAATACACTTTTGCGCCTCAATCTCATCGAGAGCCATTATCACATGGGCTTCTGAAAACTGAGGTGAGCGGCCAGGAGCAATTTTCTTCGCAATTGCTCCTAATTGCTGAAATGGGTCCATTTTCTTCTTTCAGATGTAACTCATTCAGCTTTTAGCTTTTTCTCGGCATATACGGTATGCCATCTGCGAAAACGCTCACCCAAATGCTTATATGGTTGGATCATCCCTCCAAATACTATGTTCTTCACAACACGCCAACTCGCGATTTTTATCATCCTAGCTTCCCTATGTGTAGCTATCCAGCTAACACCCAGAATCGGGAACGTAGAATTTACCTCCATTATCACTTTTACTATGGGCGTGTTCTTCGGAGGGTTTATTGGAGGGGCGTTTGGCGCGACTGTGATGTTCATCAATGGATTCCTCTCACCTTGGGGCGTCGCAGGATTCATCATGCCCTTTCAAATGGTGGGAATGGTGATTGTCGGTGCTGCTGGTGGAGTATACAAGAGATATGGAATTGAAGAAAATCCTCGTCAGCTGCTCTTGGAATCGGCAACGTTGGGCGCGTTTCTAACGCTAATCTATGACGTTATAACTAACAGTGGAGTGGCGATTCAAGCTCAATCCGCCTTCCTTCCTGTTTTCTTGTTTGGAATACCCATGTCTATATTGCACGTTGTTTCAAACACAGCACTCTTCGGATTTGCCCTTCCACCACTTACGAAGGCTATACAAAAGTTCCTATGAGGGATAAATCGGATGGTGAAAAAAAGAACAGTTGTGTTCATAGGTTTAGCACTCTCAGTTTGGGCAATATTAGCCACAGGGCTGGCAGGATACTACTACCTCCGCTTTGAAGACACGCTGAGAGCCTTTCGTGACGTTGAGAGCTCGATAATTGAAGTTGACTTCGTAATTGATTATGGAAATGGAACTGCAACATGGCATAATGGAACACAGTTGATCGCTGGGTCAACGGCGTTTGATGCTTTGCTTGCAGTGACGACAGATGTGCAATATGAGTCTCACAGCTTTGGAAAGCTCATAACAAGTATCAATGGAAAAGAAGAGAAAGAGAACTCTGGATGGATCTGGTTTTATTGGGACACTGAAGGATCAGCATGGGATTATTCTTTGGTCGCCATTGACCAACACATTTTACACCCAGATGATATTTTGAGATTCGAGTTCACAAGTTGGTAGCTCACCTCAGCAATGCCTTCCCCCAGTCTGCGGCGCACACATCATAGCAATAGAATTTCTCTTCTCAATTTATGAACATTTGAAACAAAAAAGATGCGAAAGAATGAAATATTTCGATGACTAATTGTTATCTGTGGGGAGAAGAATGAAGAAAGGGCTTACTGTATTCTTGACCTTTTCATTGCTTGTTATGTCTCTACTTTCGTTGCCTGTGCCATTGGCGGCAAGTGCACCTGACGAGTATGGACATGGAGGGCCCTATTGCAAATATGTGTGGATAGAGTTTTGGACCGATGAAAATGGGACAGTCTTCGTAACTGTAACCTTAGGGTTTCCCAGCACCCGATATTACTTTGAAGGTTGGGGAAATCTGACGAGAGACGGAAGCGATTTCTATGGCGATTCGTATATTTGGGTAGGACCGTTTGACAGGTTTTACCTTGCCATATATTGGGAAGTGGTCAATGATTTTAGTCTTGGAAAATTGGAGGAGGGTGTCTACACCTTTACGTTAACGTCTTGGGGTGTGTCCTACAGGAGCACGGTTTTTGAAGTTGGTTTTCCAGCTGACATTGATGATGATGGAAAGGTTGACATAAGAGACGTTGCTATCGTAGCCTTAGCCTATGGCACACAAAGTCCAGACCCAAGATACGATGCAGTCGCAGACATATACTACGATGGCAAAGTTGACATAAAAGATGTGTCGTTCACCGCAATCCACTTTGGCGAGTCAAATTCGTGATGTACCAAAAACATGTGCGCGCGCACTGAGAATCCTTCCACAAGTCATAAGACCAGAAGCTGGCGACTTGTTTGTAGAATATGCGTAGGAGGGTGATAGATTGGATATAGCATCTATTTCAGCTTTGGTTGCAGCTGGCGGAGTGCTGGTAGGTGTTGCCTTTGCATATCTTGAGGTTAGAAACCTTGCAAAACAGAGGGAGACAGATGTTGAGACGAGGCAAGCTGAGCTGTTCATGCAGATTTACGGCCACTATTACAAAGAAGACTTTCTAAGTGATGAGAACCAGATTCTATACCAGTGGAAATGGAAGGACTTTGATGACTTCTGGAAAAAGTATGGGCCAGAGACGAACCCAGAAAGCTTCAGCAAGTGGGACTCGATGGGCACGTACTTCAGAGGTATTGGAGTGCTTGTGAAGAGGAAACTGATAGACCCTGCTCTTGTGGATGAATTGATGGGCACCAGCATCAAACTGAATTGGAAAAAATCTGGCTCAATAGTGTTAGAATTCAGAAAACGCCTGTGGCCCGACGCCTACAAGGGATTTGAATACCTCTACAATGAAATGCTGAAAAGAGAACAAACACTGCCCGCACACCAATAGACAACCGTCTCCTCTTTTTCTAACTTCCGAAAAATGCATCCAGATTCGAGCGACACCTCACGGTGATGGGATTCAACTCCACCCCCAGAAACGCAACTGGAATGCTTTTTAGCTTCATGCACACCTGTGATGAATGGCATGTCATCAAGAGACAAAGGAATGGCTAGACTTCTTTCGCGACCTAGTCGTTCCAGTAGGTTCGACAAAGTAATAGAGAGGGTTAACCCTAACGCTTCCACTATTTTGGACATAGGGTGCGGGGTGGGTGCTCTAACAATAAAATTAGCTGAGAAATTTCCTTCGTCATCAATCGTTGGAGTGGACAAATCAAAGTATCTCCTTCGCAAATTACAGAAGAAGGGAGTTGCTTCAACCATTCTAGCTGACATTCCAAACCTACCCGTGAAAGAAGATGTCTTCGACGTAGCAGTAGCCATTCAAGTCTTGCACGAAATCGTATCCATGAAAGACGCAAATGCTTTGATCCATACTCTAAAACAAGTCTGCAACTCTCTAAGAAGCGGTGGTGAACTTATCTTGTTTGATCATGTCAGCCCTGGAGATGCCCCTATTCTAATAAGATTCTCTAATGATAGACTGGCAAAGCTTAAGGAATTTCAAACGAAGTTCAAACACCGGAAAGTGACTTTCCAAGATCGCGGTGACAGGTTGATCAGCATAAGCATGCGGGATTTTTACGACTTTTTCACCAAAATTTGGGCGTTGAATACAGATCTGGAGGAGGAAGAGATGCATGAGACTCATACGCCCTTCACTCGACAAGAACTCAAGGAGTGTCTCCTGAAAGCTGGGTTCAAGGTAAAACAGGCTCTAGTCTATAACACCACGCCTGTTCGCCCACGCAAAGGGATGGCTGTGCAATCGAAGATGAGGCTTCCAGATAGACAAATCATCCTAGTAGCTGGAAAGTAACCAAAAAAACGCGTGCATTCAGAAGGAGCGGGCCACAAAACGAAACGAAATTCTATAATGTATACGCGCAGAAAAAGAACTGGATAGGGTTTTGCCTTTTGTGAGAAAAAGCTGCGAGGAAACACTATGGAGAGCAGAGTCTTAATTAGCCATTGTTTAAGTACAGAACCTCAGATCATTTAATGGAAAATGGAGAAGGAGTGACCACTTTGACTGTCAAGGCAGTTTTGTTTGATGTGGGAAATACTCTAATCAAATATGATGTTGAATTCTTTGAGGAGGTCTTCCAAAGGATTCTAACTTCATTAGGTGTAGCCCGATCTTTGGTTGACATAAAGAAGGCATTCTTGAATGCGGACAATGAATCTAGAAATCTCCATCTGCTCTCATCTTTTGGCAAGGTAACTTGCGAAGAACATTGGAACACTTGGGATTCTCTTGTTCTTAAACACCTTGGAATCGCAGAACACGCAGAATTAGGCAAAGCTGTTCATTCCATGTGGTTTGATTATGTGGACTGTACACCTTTCCCCGAAGTAAAAGAGGCTTTATCAGCGCGCGCGCAATGGCTATGAGGAGGAAATTCACATCATTCTGAAAAAGGCAAATCTAGAGAACGCAGCTTTTGACATCATAGTTGGAGTAGACACAATAAAGAAAGTCAAACCTGACCCAGACATTTTTAGGTATGCTATCAGCAAGCTTGATGTGAAACCAGAAGAAACAGTGTTCGTCGGAGACAATGACGAGGCTGACTATAAGGGAGCTGAAAATGCCGGGGTACATGCATTGCTGGTTGATAGAACAGAAAAGCGGCAGAGTGATATAAAGACAATCAAAAACTTGAGAGAGGTTCTCTCTCTAATTAGAGATAAATCTCAGAAGAGTGAATGAAAATGTCAGCTAAGAAGGGATGGAACATCATTTCCAAGGACTACCAGGCATCTGTTCGGATTTCCCTTGAGGATGTTCATTATGGTCCAATGGCTCCTGGTGAAAAAGAACTGCGACTGCTTGGAGACGTGGAAGGACGACACATTCTGGAGATTGGCTGTGGAGGAGGACAAAATGCAATAGTATTAGCCAAGTGGGGGGCTAAATCAGTGGGCTTGGACCTTTCTGAGGAACAGGTCAAGTACGCCGCAAGACTAGCTAGAAGACAGAGAGTGGCAGTCCCATTTCATGTGGGAAACATGCAGGACATGAATATGTTCACCGAAGAAAGCTTTGACATTGTCCTCTCCTCTTGTGCAATAGGATATTCAGATAACCTAGGGCAAGTGTTCCATGAAGTTTTCAGGATTCTGCGACGAGATGGATTGTTTGTTTTCTGTGTTATGCATCCAATAGCCCTTAGGGGAAGGCTTGTTCGTTATGGAGGAAGAAAATATTGGGGATTGGGCAATTATTTCTATCGAGGAAGACGACTCTGGAAATGGAAATTCAAAGAGAAGGTTGCTGAGTTTTATGGGTATGGTCGAACCTTTGGAGACTATTTCAACCCTTTAGTCACCTCTGGATTTCTTGTTGAAAAGATTCTGGAGCCCAAGCCCTACCCTCTGCATAAAATGACAGAAGCTGAAATGAGGAAGATTCCATATTTTGATGAAGGCGATTTGAAAAGCTACGAGATATGGAGACGAATACCTTTCACCTTACTCTTCAAAGCGAGGAAGCCATTGAAGTAGAGACAGCCTTTCAAAATTGGAAAGTTGGGCTAAATGTGCAAAAAACTTTAGACAATTACCTTGGAATATTAAGAGTCGAGATTCAGTCCTTTTTATCGGCTTTTAAGGGCTAGCTCTGCTATTCTTCACAAGGGTGCCCTTTAGACTCTGGATGACACTCAGCGATTTGCTCAGGAGAACACTTCTTAGGATCTTTGACCTCTTTCTCAGGATTCGTGCAACCGCAATCACACATTAAGCATACCTCAATGAAGAAGCATCCGCATTGATCTATTAAACCTTTCACTTTGGTTCACATGCGTTCTTCTAGGGTTGTCGTCGATTAAAACGCGCTACTGCAATGGTTGGGGTGTCGTGATTCTGCGGATTGTTTCAGCTACCGTTAGGAAATCTGCCATGAATGTGCAGCGGTGTCCTTGGTGTTCGCATAGTTCTGCCAACCGGGAACCTGTGATTGCAAAAGGATAGTCCGCGTTTGTTGCGGCAGCATAATCGGTGGATCCGTTGCCTATGTAAATCACTGTCTTGCCTCGGGTTCGGTAGTGTCTTACCTGATCTTGTTTGAAGTCTACAGAGGTTTGGTCAAAGAGCTTTGGAAAGATGAAGTCTATGCCGTTGGCGGTGACTTGCGTCTTTGCTGTGTACGTCTCCACCAAGTCTTCCCACTCCTTCTGTCTTAGAAAGTGATGTATCACAAAGTCTAGGCCCGCGCTGACGATCACGAATGGAATCGCCTTCTTCTTGCAGTATCTGATCAGTGGTTCAAAGTTCGGGCGGAAGGTCACAGCCTTGTCCAGCTCAACTAGGATTTCTTCTCGGGTAGCCACCACTCGCGAAAACTGTTTCTTTAGGCATTCTTCGAGTGTGATTTGACCCCTCTCATATTGCGTGTCGAGGTTTTTCCAGTCCCCATGACCGAATCTGTCTAGAACGAAAATGCCTGTGTCAACCATTGCGATCGTCCCATCGAAGTCGCACAACACTACCAGATCCATAGGTCATCTGCTCCTCTAGCAAACAAAGAGACCAGCATCAGGTTATAGCTGTTACCCACCACGCAAGCGCATGCGCAAGCCTTATCTTTCCATGAAATAACAGAGCAATTAATGGCAAGTCGGAATGGCAGAATAGCTGGGATTCTCTTTTTGGCGGCCAGTGCTCAGTTCATCTTGGGCCTCGTGGTTGCAGAAGCTTTGTATCCCGACTACAATGTTGCTGACAATTACATCAGCGACCTTGGTGTCGGACCTTCCTCAATGGTCTTCAACTCTTCTGCCTTCCTCTTCGGGGGACTATCACTCATCGGAGCATACTTTCTACCGCGCACCGTTGATTTCAGGAGTCTGACTGTCCTACTCACCCTAATGGCTATTGGTGCTATGGGTGTCGGAATCTTCACGAGCGCGTTTACAACGCTTCATGGTGTCGTGTCTTTGATGGCTTTCGGGTTCGGCGGCCTATCTGCTATAGCCTCGTTCAAAACATCGAAACTGCCTTTGTCCGGGATTAGCGTGCTGTTGGGAGCAATTACACTTGGAGCGTTGGTGCTTTTCGCAGTTGGTCTGGTGACAACGGGCTCCCTAACCAGCAGTGAACCGCCAACCAGCGAGTTCTTCTTAGGTATAGGTCCTGGAGGAATGGAACGCATGATCGTATATCCCGCGTTCATTTGGCTCATCCTATTCAGCGGCCACCTAATAACACTCTCAGAGAAACAAGAAACCCCGAAATAGGTGAGTCCACACAAAAGGGGCGCGTACAGGTATCTAGTGACATCTCTAATGCGCGCGCGCAGACAACCTGAGAGGCAGAGAGAGAGACAGGTGAAACCGATGTTGATCCTGGGAAAATGACGCAGCAAATTTGCACAACTGTAGATCTTAGGCTCAAAAATCTTCCTCGGGCTCATCCCTTTTTGATTCTTGTCACCAGAGACCACAGAGCAATTGCCACTACTAATGCTATCAAGCCTAAAATACGAAAGCGATAACCCAGATTGACTTGAAAAGGCAGAAGATACCAAACTAGGAACAAAATCATCATGATTAGCATTGTAGACATGAACAACTTAGTTCTTGGCGACAATTTCATCCCAATTCAGTCCACTGCTTGTTAGAGCAAAGGTCACGCTAACTATAAAACTTTCACATGCACGACCAGCCACGTTGGGTTCAGGAGGGCTTGGGGATAGATGGGGTGAGTCCACGCTTTGGCCAGTCTAATCTGACTGTCTGCCTTTAGCGCCGCGTCGAGGTACGTGCACTAAGCGTTAGATTTTTGTGCTGGGTTTGAGCATTGTGTGAATGGAATTTACGTTGAATTGGAATTCCCAGAATGTGAAGGTCGAACTACGCGAAATCACTCAAGACTCTGTGAGAGCCATATGTGACCTAAAGGTGTCAAAGGAACAAGAGCAGTTTGTCGCGCCCAATTCGGTATCTATAGCGGAAGCTCATTTTTCCAGTGAGGCTTGGTTTCGAGCTGTTTACGCAGGCGAGACTCCAGTTGGATTTATCATGTTAGCAAAGGTTCCCAGAGAAGAGAGAGCAAGTCTTGGTACCCACTTTCTATGGCGGTTCATGGTTGATGAGAGATTTCAAGGCAGAGGTTACGGTAGACGAGCATTAGAATCTGTTATTCAATGTCTTAGAGAGAAGGCAAACGCACTTCACACAAGTTGTCGCGAAGGAAAAGGCTCCCCAAAAGGTTTCTACGAAAAAATGGGATTCAAAGAGACGGGAAAGAAGCTTAACAATGGAGAACAAATCCTAAGATTACTAATCCTAGAGAAAGGTACAGACTGCACACGATGAGCGCGTTTATTTTTTCCTTTCTCTTTCAAAGAGCAGGTAATGGTTGACGAGTGTTGGAGTTCCTTGGGCTTGATAGGTGTGGAGACGCCAACCCTCCCTTTCATGCTCTTCAATCACTCCACCTACTCTCTTGTGATGTCCAACCTGCACACACTTCCATTCTTTCACTCTTTTTCACCTCAAGCAGTCCTTTTAAGATGTGGTTTTTTGTTTTTCCGCGTGCGTGAGCACGCGCCACCAAGCTCGTTAAGGGCATTGCAGCGTGCAAAAGGCATCCATTTCTGTAATATCAAAAATCGTTCCGTTTAAGTCAAAGAGAATCGCCTTCACGTTCATCCTCTTGTCTTCATTCATCAGCTGGTCCTTTTATCCAGCTTTTAATCCCAATTCTCTTTTTCTTTTCCCTTGGTTCTGTGGTTGGGGCTTTGGAATGTAGGGTGATTCCCCAGCAAGTGAAAGCGTGGGAGTAAGGCTCTTGGATGAGATGGGTGAATGATATCTCACCATACGCCAAGAATCCTATTACCTGAGTGGAAGAAAGCACTTCCTTCAATATTTCAGCCTCAGTTCCCACTCTGCATCCAGCCATCAGCTCAACAATTCTTCTGTTAATGCAAGAAACGAGGAAAATGGCATCGTTTCTGCAGAAGCCTTGATCTTCTCTCAGCATATCGTACACGCGGCGAGCTCCTCTTTGCACCTTCTTAGGGTCACCCATCATTATGTAGCCAGGCATCTCAGGAGTATAACTTCTGATCGGAAACATAAGCTCAATGTCTTCCTCCACTACTCGCATACCCGCAACACAAGTATAGTTGCCAAAAGGGAAAGCAAACGCGTATTTGGCCACAACCGGATTGAATATCAGTAACCGTTTCTGTGCTCGAGAAAGTCGAGCTGCTTCCAGAATTGTTTCCTTGTCAGGCATCGGAAGCCCTTTTTCCCTTGATAGCTTGGCTTCGTTTTCATAAACCACTTCGGCATACTTAGTGAAGGGGTCCTTGTTGCCAATGCGTTTGACGTACTTGTAGTGGGGTTCTTTTTTGCTGTTGAAATGAAAAGTGTGCTGTCTTCCAATCTTAGTTATGGCATTTACATCGAGACCTATGGAGATTTCACACAAGTTGGGAATCAAGACACAAACGGCTTCGCCATCAAGGACTTTTAAATGTGGATGCTCTTTCAATCTTCCATAGAATTGACGACAAAGCTTTGCAGTTACTCCATCACCGCTACTTCCGCCTATCACGTTCATTATTCTTGCCTCACGGGTGTTGCCCATGAAGTGGGCGATTCCCTCGGCTAAGAAATGCTCGTAGCCTGGAGTGTCAACCTTCGACCCCTGAGTCAACACAAGTAGAGTCTTCCTCATGTGAAGACGCTCTTTGCTCGTGGTCTGTTTGTTGAAGTCTATCCACGCGTCACGGGCCATCTCCCTCCCTTGTTCTACTGCTTCCTCCGATGTTCGTAGACCCCAAGTTCGCCCTACGCCTATCGAAAGGTTTGTAACCAAAGCTAGGAGAGACATACCGTTGTAGCCTACTCCGGAAACGTCCTTCAGCACGAGGTCTTCGTTTTCTAATTCGCCAGCGGTTGTATGACCGATTAGTCTGAACTGATTTGCAGCTTGTTTCTTGAACCTATTTTCAATAGCTTTCAGAATCGACTCGCATATCAATGAGTCCTTCTCGACAGATTCGCCTCTGTAGCTTAGATACATGATCAACAGTTTTACATCGTCAAGATCGTAGCCACCGTCTGAGAGGTCTTTTTCAAGTTTGTCAATAATCATTCCGATCAGTTTCTGAGCCTCTTCGGGACTGTTTCTCCTCCTCAGCTCGAACTCCCTCTGCTGGTCAGTTTCCATCTCGTTCATTGTATGTGCATGACCTGCAAAACCCAAGAAGAAATCGCTAACCATGATTTTCCCAGATTTAATATTATCATCGGATTATATATTTTGCATGCATCTATTAATCAGGAAGAATAAATGGTGGCGAAGGAATCTTGGGAGCAAAGATTGACACTTTCTACTGACCGTCATGTTGCGTTGGATGCGTTTCGAGGGTTCATTATGCTGCTGTTAGTGTCGAATGGGTTGGGGTTCTTTTGGCTGTTGGATCATCCGACATATGGTGGTGTGGCGGCATGTTTTGAGCATGTGGCGTGGGATGGATTGATGTTTTGGGATTTGGTACAGCCTGCGTTTGCATGCATGCAAGAGAACAGAGGTTTTAATCCGGAAAACAAAACTTCATCTGGAAGGCTGGCATTTTGCTAAGACAAGGTCGTCCTAACATCGTCTCCAGTTGCGTCTCTGATCAGAATCTTCTTTTGTCTCGAAGCAACTCCTGAGAGGATCTCAACTTTCTTCTTAAGAATCCTAGAAATCCCTTTAATCAACTCTCTGTTGACTCGACCTTTCACTGGAGCCTCTCGACAATAAACTACAAGCTCATTATCTTCAACTTTCAGTTGAAACTGCTTTGAGTTCGGCTTCACATATATGTCAATAACGACGCCTTGATCGGTGTCCTGCAGTTTCATGAGGTTAAACTAGTTTCTAAATTTATAACTTCTAAGGCACGTGCATTCTTCTAGGAAAGAGGAAACTCTGAGATAGGCGCATATCGCCTAGCGACGTGAAGTGCGTGGTTTTACATAGGATTGTCTTCTATGAAATTAATTATGGTTTTTGCGCATTCAGGACCTTGATCTTCTTGCACAAAATGTCCTGCATCCCGAATTGTCTTGTGGGCCTGCCCTCGGGCACCTGGGACTATTTTCTGGAACAGTTGGTCGCCGCCTCTCGTTATGGGGTCGCTGTCTGAAAACGCTGTTAAGAAGGGTTTTCTCCAGTTTCGAAATCGTTCGATTGCCTTCTTATTCGCTTCATGTTCAGGATCGTCTGTAGAGGTAGGCACAAGACTAGGGAGAGCTCTGGCTCCTGCCTTGTATTTTTCTTCTGGGAATGGGGCGTCATAACCGGCAATTACGTCATCTGATATTTCTGAGAGCGTTCCGGCTTGGACAATTTGACCCACTGGAAAGTGGTCGATGGTTCGGGCAGTTTCCCTCCAGTTAATAAATGCCTTTGTCATTTTTTCCGCCCCTGTGGGGAGGCCTCCATTAGAGAGGACGATTCTATGGAATCTCTCTGAGTTCTCCGCTGCCACTCTTAAGCCAATCAAGCTGCCCCAGTTCTGGCAGAACATCGAGATTCTCTTTAAATCAAGTGTTTCGACAAATTGCGTTATCCACTTGACATGTTTTTGGTAGTTGTGGGCTTTGATTTGAGTGGGTTTGTCTGATTTCCCAAAGCCTATGAGATCGGGAACTATTACCCTATACTCTGCTTTTGTTAGGATGGGAATCATATGTCGATACAGAAATGACCACGTTGGTTCGCCGTGCATTAGAAGGATTGGGTCTGCATCTTTGATCCCTTCATCTACATAGTGAAGGCGGAGGCTGAGACCATTTTCGTTGATCTGAAAATAGTTTGGCTCAAATGGATAAGACAGCAAATCCTCAAATCTTTCAGTTGGGGTTCTCAACAATTCCAATTTTCCGTACATCTCTTTAGTACAATTGCAGTATTGTCTTATTTGGATCTAATGTAGGATTTGAATGCAATGATTCCCCTCAATTGGCGCCTACACGCGTAAATACCGTTGGCGTGCGCGTGCATGTTGAGAGGCAAATCTCCAAACACTGAGTTAATTTCCTTTGCTAACAAGCTCTGTATCAAAACATGAATGTGCTTCAGCCATCTGCAGGAGCAACGGCGCGGCTAATGACTGCTAACTCAACTGGAAGGGATTTTTGGCCTTTCTTTTTTGTAAATTGAACTACAGTCTAAGTCGAGCCCGTTCCAACGTATTCCATAATTCAGCGCTGCCAGAATATCGTACGGCTCTTTAACACCTTCACTTTCAATCAAGCGTATTGCTTCTTGGAGTGAAGGTTCAGTGAGTGTTTCGAGTCTTAGTTTTATTTTTTCTAGTTTTTCGTTTCTGATATACAACTTGCCTGCCAATGTGTAACCATCTATGTTAGCGTCCTTCAGTCTCACTCGTAAAGCTTCAACTGAGACGTCGTGTTTCTCCGCTATCATTTGTAACTCTACAATGTCATCTTCTAAGCGTAGAGGCTCTAGATCGAGCCGCTGAACTTCGCTTTCGAGAAGAGCTTCCTCGCGGCTCTGAAGCAGTCTCAGAATCTTTGTGGAAGGCAGTGTTCTCGTGTAGAAGATGATGTTGCCTGGGACTTGCCTTAGCCTATCGCAGGCCAGTTTCTGGTTTGCGGCTATTAAGATGTCAACACCTCGAAGCTGCTGTAACTTTTTTAGCTTTGTCTCTAAGTAGTTTCTAGTCCAGAAGCCCATTATCTCGAGATACACCTTCATGCCTCGTTTTTCGAAGCAGAAGTCAGGTAGAAATACATGTCTCCCAGCCATCAAGGGGGTAGGCTCACGGGTCAGCTGCCAACCTGAGCCTAGAGATTGGAAGTCTTTATAGAACTTCTCCTCCACATGACTGTCAAAGGAGACCTGTTTCTCCTCCCTCTGCAGATGAGCCGGCTTAATCTTGTCGCCTACTTGGAGGCTTGTTAGTCGCAGCTGATGAATCCTCTTTCCAAATTCGCCGGTTCTAATTATGCTGCTTGCGACCTCCCATTCTCTTGACTGAACTATTGTTGGCAGGATTTTTGCCATTCTGGTTCCATAACGTTGGGTGAGTTTGAATAGAGATAAGGGGCCATCCACTGTAATCTTGAATTCACCGTCTCTGCTTTCAGCGGAGTACATCAGACCTAGAAACTTTACCTCACGCAGGATCTCTTTCCAGTAGTCACTTACTTTGATCTCCATGAACGTGGATCTAAACAACAAAGCCTGAGTGAGCGCTAGATTGTACCGCTTAAGCAATTCGACTCCACTGATTGGACTGAAACTTGCTAAGACAAGCTCCTCATCCAAATCACCATAAAAGGACTTTTCTAGCTGAGCGGTTGTCACGTTTAACTGATCAGCCAAAGCCTCTAAGACATGCTCTCTCGCTTTTTTAGTCGTTACATTTCTGCGACTTGCCTCTTCGAACATCATCTTTCGAGCATGGACTGGGTTGACTACCGCCTTAACTTGAAAGAGACACTGTCTTTGAAGGATTTGGGAAAGCCCGCGTACAAGCCGGTAATCATGTTTTCCAGTTTCATAGGCTGCAACCTCTTCTAGCAGGTCGCCCTTGCGCTTGCCGACATAGGCCTTGAATAGCGTCACTAATTCTCTGGCGAAATCTAGGTTCTCCTTGTTTACCCCAGCGTAGATTGGCTCAATTTGGCCCCTTCTTGTGCGAACGCGTAGTAGGTTGAGGGACAGCAAACTCTACCGTCTCCTACGCTGGCTAATGCCCATCTCCTTAGTCTGACGGGAGACAATTTCTACAAGTTGAGCCTTTTTCCCCTCCTTCTTTCTTAGCAGTCTCCCCAACCGTTGAATGAACTCCCTCGAGCTTCCGGTTCCGCTCAGAATTACCCCAAGCGTGGCGTCGGGAACGTCTATTCCTTCGTCCAGAACTTTGGAAGTCACTATCCTCCTGTAAGCTCCTGACTTAAATCTCCTCAAGATTTCTGAACGTTCCTCCTTGGATGTTTGATGGGTGATGGCTGGGATGAGGAATTCTCTGCTGATGCGGTGCACAAGTTTGTTGTGTTGAGTGAAGATCAACGCCTTCTCTCCGGAGCTTTGGGTTAAGAGTCTCCTCAGCGCTTCGATTTTTGAGGCGCTATTCAATGCAATGTCCAAGGCTTTGTTTCTCGCCAGCAGCGCCTCTCTAGCCTTTGGGTCGGAACCTGTTCGCATTATGAACCGTTGAAAGTCCCTTGCATTTCGAAACCTCAAGTTTCTCCTCCTCAGATAGTTTCTGAAGATTTCATAGTTTTTCTCGTATTCTACTTGTTCAGCAGCGCCTAGATCCACTAACTTCTTCTCGAGAGTGTAATGCGAAAGATGAGTTCCCGCCAAGTCTTCTGTTCCCAACTCGTAGACCACGTTTCCTACGAGACGGGGCAACATTTTGTGCCCTTCGTCTTCTCTAACGTACGTAGCCGTCAAGCCCAATCGAAAAGGAGCCACGAAGAGTTCTGCTATTTGACTATAACTTGGAGCTGGGAGGTGGTGGACTTCGTCAAATATGATCAACACAAATTTGTTACCTAATTCTTCTGCTCTAAGATACGCAGAATCATACGTTGACACCGTAATCGCCTTCAGCGTATTCTCTCCACCACCGTAAGCCCCCGCGTCTACTTTGAACTCTTCTTCTAACCTTGTCCGCCACTGTTCCATGAGATCAATCGTCGGAACAACTATGATTGTCGGAGCGTTGATGCGTGAAATCGCTGCCATGGCAACAATGGTTTTTCCAGCCCCTGTCGGAAGAACTATTACTCCCCGTCTCCCTGCCTTGAACCAAGACTCTAAGGCTTCTACCTGGTAACGCCGAAGTGTGGTATTGCTCATCAGCTCTGGGCAAGGAGGCAGGTCTAAAACTTCATTTTTGAAGCCGACGCCGCTACGCTGCAGAAACCGGAGCACTTCTGGGTAGTAGATCGCCAGAGTTCTGAATGCCCCAAAACGTGAATCCCAACTGCTGTTCGGAACTTTCACATCACCCCAAACAAGAATAGTGCCCTTGTGAAAGCGAAGTAACACCAAAGCGACCACATGCATTTTGCGCAAAAACTACTTAAAACCTCTTCGCGCGTGCGTACGGATTTCAACACTGGGATCTGCCCATGTTACGCTCTTACAAATCAAGCTTAAAGGTTGTTTAAAATTTCTGGATTAGCAGCGCAAACAGGGGGACGCGCGGATTTCATGTGGCCTCTCCTAAAAAAGTAGAATCATAATCTAGATTTGTAAACCACATATGTGAACTATTGATTAACAATGCTTATTACTCCAATCATGCGCGCGCGCAACTTCAAATAAGCCTAGACAGAATTGGTCATAAGCGCGTGCTGCACGTGACTATTTGAGCGGTTTTCGGTAGAACACACCCTTCTTCACAGCCTCAAAGCCCATCTTCTCATTCAGCTGTAATGCTCCGCTTGGATTTTCCGCATCTACACCCAAAGCGGCCTCGGTCATTCCTCGGCTCTTGAGGACCTCCAAACTTCTCGCGATTAATGCTTTGGCTATGCCTTTACCTCTCCAAGGGCGTCGAACCGAGATTGCCTCTACGTGGCCGCGTCTACGGCCTGTTTCCTCGTTTGCTTGTCTGTTGATGAAATTCATCGTGGTGCCCACTACTTGATCTCTGTACCAAGCGATTTGCCAAAGGGACGGGTCGAAGATGTGCGATTCTTGGAATGCTTTGAAATCCTCGTCTGACATGGGGATTTGGCCGCGCATGTCTCGGCAGGCTTCGTTCCAAGCATCTACAATGGCGCGGTAGTGCTCTGGTTTTACAGGGCGCACCTCGATTCCCTCGGGTAAAGGGAGGTCTGGGATGTTGTCCAGCGTTGGACGAACCATCGCCACGCCGTAGCGGAATACTTCGTATCCCTCGCTTTCCAGAGTTAGTATCCAGTCAGTGTCTGTGTCGACCGCGGTGGATTGGAGCACTCGATCAGCGTCTTCACGGTGTTCATCTGCTATTTCCTTCAGTCTACGCTCACTATGTCTGAGCATGGTCACGCGTACTCCTTTGCCGTACCATTCGGGCAAAAGGTTCACGAAGTAGTTGTAAAGCGCAAGACCAACAGGGTCTTGTGTACGCCACACCCTGGCCCACCCAATCATGCGACCCTTAGCTTCGGCAATGAGAACATCTTTCTTAGGGCTAAATCCTTCAGTGTGCTTAAAATCGCTGGCTAAATCCTCCACCGAGAGTAAATAGCTTCGTTCTTTCATTCCTTTCGTCACGGCAGCCATAGCAGGGAAATCGGATTCTCCCCTAAAAAGCCGGAATCTCACCTCTGGCACTGTGGGAGAATCAGTGAGCTTCAACCATTCGGATGGCGAATCGTCTGACATAAATCCCACCTTCCTCCAGAATAGAGGGTGCACCTACCTATACTTCTTTCTGAGGACACGCAGCGCACGCATAAAACCTTTATAGCGCGCGCGCCTTCTGGGGGGAACTACTGGAGCGACTATATCGGTGTTGATTTGAAGAGTGGCCCATACCAAAACATAACCGGCAGCGACGGAATAGGAGACAGCGCGCGCGCAAAGACACCCCTACGTGTGCACCGTTGTTTATACTGAGTTTCTACTTCACAGTTATCTTTAAATCGTCTATGTTATAGGTCATTTCAGTTTCCCACAATACAGTAATTCCTAAAGCGACCCACACTTCTCCCACCGAACCCGTGTCCAGAGTCTTCTCGTGTGCATAGCGTTTCCATCCTGCTACTTCATTAGCATAACCAAGAACTACAAAATCTTCTTCAAGCGTTGGGGTGGAAATTCCAATATACGCACACACGCCCGCTATGATGTTGAAACTCTCTTGGTCACTGTAGAATTCAAAAGAGACGCTAAGGTGGATTCGAGAGTTGCTTCTTGTTGGTATTTTTCTCTCTATCCAGATTGTGCCGTCATCCGCTCTTCCGTCGATAAACAACTCCAGCGAATACTGTCCAGAAAAAGATAAGGAAGTCGCTCTAGAGATGTTCCAAGCCACGAGGTGACCAGGGTTGTTTGGATCTGGAGGAAGATCCGCGTTTTTCACCCAATCGTCTAGGCCTTGTTCAAAACCTTCATCAATGAGAGCAGAGTTGGTCATGGCATCGAAATACCACACACTCAGAATCCCAACGACAACTAATGCTCCAATAACAGAGAAATATCTGAAACGAAACCTCATTTCTTCCACTACCATTTGTTTAATTGATCTAAAATGGCCGCAACCTTCACTTAATCCTATAGTTTAGAACAGCCTGTTCAACTTTTTAGAAATGCGCGTTTGCACGCGCGAAGGAGGAGGATCAAAAGAAAATGGCGCGCGTGCAAACTTCCACAGCAGCTTTCACAAGTGCACGCGCGAAAATGGTGGTAAAAGGGAGAAGCCTTCCTCCTTTTTTCTTTCTATATTTTATTAGATTGAATGTATGCATGTAACATTTATAGATTAACAGCTGATTAGAGCTTGGTGAGGAAGGACAGTTGAAAGCCCTTGGTTGCCCCTTCTGTCAACTAGAATTGAAAAGTGAGAAAGTTTACTATGAAGATAAGTCCTTCATTGTTCTGAGAACCGCTAACCTGAAGGGACACCGAGAACGAATCATGATAATATTCAAGCAACATGAACACACGATATCCTACAGAGCCTTCGAACACGCCCTAGACATATTGTCTAGAATAGGCAAAAAGGAATTCAGCTATGCTCCGAAATTCGTAATCATGGACTCAACCTTCGCTACAATCAACGATCATTGGCACTTAGTAGCTACCGATCTCAATCCAAAAAGCGAAGATTTCGACCAGATTCTTGCCACAAAATGGGTTAGTGTTATAGACAACACTGTGGACCAAGAAGTCAAACAAACATAGTGTATGCGTATTGGAATTTGATGTGCAAGTTCAACATAGATTTTGATGAAACGCTGCTCAAATTACTGGAACCTGCTGCCTGCAAGATCATACCAACTCTGGCTCCTCAGACAGACATTGCGTATGGTCTGTGCGCGGGGTTTGTATGGTGGTAAAAGTAAGGAAGAATTGGGGGTGGTTGGAGGCTTTTGTGTCTATCCCTGTGTGAGGTAGAAGCTAAGGAAAATAGTGCCGCCGCCGGAGAGCGTGTGCACATAGAAGTAGAAGGTTTCGCTTGGAACAGGAATTGTTACGGAGAGAACATCTCGTCTCGGGTCTTCGGTCATAACCACTGAATAGGCTGTAAACGCTCTGGTGGATGGGCTGTCAGTGTCCTGGAAAATCCCTCTCACGCGAAACTCAATAGACGCTCCGGGGCCCGGATACAGCACGCCCAGAAAGATGTGGAGATAGCTGAAGCCTGAGCCACTGTAGTTGGCGCTTGTTAATGGTAGACTTGAATTGCTGTACCACACTGTCGTTTCGGGTGTGACAGTGGTAGGCCAGTTTGTCACAGTAACGTTCTTTGTTGGGTCACCTAGAGTACCATAGAGTTTGGCGGTATAGGCAATGTCCTTGATGTCAATTTTGCCATCCTCGTTGATGTCCGCCCATGGGTCATACTGACTTGCAGTCAAACCGATGATTAACGGTGAAAATAGGAGAGCTGCTGCGACGAGAATATTAATGAACGTTAAAAAGTGATTCCTCATGATGAAATTCACCTCCTCTCCCTTAATAGAATATGTCACAAAATGGCATTTGAAATTAATTAGCCTTTATGGAAAAAGCTTCCATTTTGGCGAGGAGTTGGATACAGAATTTAAACAAGAGCCACACTAGTTTTTCCATTGAAGCGTACACGCGTTATGCCCTCGTCATTTAGGCTAAATGAAAGATAATCCATACACTGACCTTTGTGTCTGCGCTTAGTCAGGACTCAAGATTTAGGATGTGTGCTTCTCAGCAACTAAGAACCGCTCGTCCTGTGATGCGATTTCTATGGCTTTGAATGTACTCATTTCCTTGTCTTTTATCTCCAACATAATATCAAAATCGAAGGGGTCTGTTTCTTCCAGAAATTCTTTAAAGATTTCTAAGTTTAACGTCTCAGCATGTTTTCTCTTTCTGTCACTTGGTAGTTGGGAGCTGAAATCAACCATCGGGAGCCCGTCCTCTTGTTTCCAAGTGGAGGTGAACAAGCCAAAGACTTCCTTTGTTGTTTCACCAGAATTGTTTGCTTCGTGATGAAAAACGTCAAACACCATTGGGATTCCAACTTTAGCACTTATGTTAAGGCAATCTTTAAAATTGTAGCATCTATCATCATTTTCGATTACAAGCCTTCTCCTTACAATCTCGTCGAGCATTTCAAACCGTTCTGCAAACCGTCTCATGCTCGCCTTCTTGTCTCCGTATATCCCACCAACATGAATCTGTATTTTCGCAGAAGTGTCAAGTTCCATCAAGTCTAAAACTTGTGCATGATAGACTAGTTCTCTAACACTATTCTCAAACACTCTATTGTCTATGGAGTTTATTAGGGTGAATGGGTCAGGATGCATAGATATTCTCATACCGCAGCTCTTGATGAAATCTCCAATCTCTTTGAATCGTTTACCAAAACTTCCCTGCCAATCAAACTTACAAATAGGATGAGAGGCAAAAGGGATTAGATCTGAAGTTATCCTGAAAAACAGCATGTTGTGCCTTAGATTGAACCCTAATATCCTTCCAAGACAGGCTATGTTGTTCTCTATGGTCTCAGTCAGACGTTCTATAGAGTAGGACTTCAGGCGAAATGTCCGGCTGCTTTTGCACCCTATTGAAGTGTTTATGCAGGGATATCCAATTCTCATTATTAGTACTTCATTGAGGTGATTTGAGGCCGACTTTCTCGGTTACTCCCTTGAGCTTGACTATCACCACTGGTCTTTCTGGAGTAAATGAAGACCAACCTTCCTCCTTCTTGAAACCATGAGCAGCAAGAAAATTGGTTGAGAGTTTCTGTTTTCCCTCTTCCGCTAAGCGCTTGATGGCTTCAGCTCTTTCCTGAGGATCTCTCACAACTTCCAGTTCACCTCTAAAGACAACGAAGTTATATTCGCTTAGATCCGGCGTGTACTTTTCTATCTCAACGCAAACTCGCTTGTCCATTTCAAGGAGCCTGATTTTCTTGCCGTAATCTGTGAAGTGGAAGTATAGAGATCCGTCCATCAGAACATACTGGAATGGAGCCATGTACGGGTACTTGTCTCCTTTGAAAGCGATGCGGCAAAGCATTTGTTCTTGAAGAAGTTTCTCTATCTCAAACTTTTCCATTTTGGGCAACTTAACTAAAGTCAAACTTGAACACCTTTCACACTTGGGTCGTGATAGTTTTATACTCGGCCTCTTAAATCTACACCGTGTGAATGCGATGAATAGAACTGAAAGGAAGTCCATATTCGGCTTAGTTGGCAGGAATAGTTTTCATAGTGATTATCGGCAGTTTGTTGCATTTCACTTTCGAATTATCTGGTCACCAACCAGTAGTTGGAGTCTTCTCAGCCGTCAATGAGAGCGTGTGGCGCGCGCGCGCCTTTGTACTCTTTACTTTCTACCCTCCGCATCTACCTCTCTTTAGAGACCCAGCCACCGGTGGATACGGAATTACAGACCATATACACGGTATATGAACTGTGAACGCCGCTCAAGTCATAGAAAGTGTGGCAAGAACAAGTTTGCAAAAAGCATAAAAGCATTTCAGACTAGGAATGTTTATGAACTATAAAGAAAGACAGAAAATAATTGCAGATTCACCTATCTCTTTCAAGTATTTGAAGCGTTTCAACATTGCTGCGGGTGTTCTTCATCTAGTGCAAGGCATAACGATGTTGGCGCTGGGTCTATTCTTAGACTGGAGCAGAGAAATATACACGTTCTATCTTGACATCGACATAATAAGCATCAGCCCACCAATCTTCGAAGTGATACCAAAACCGCAAATCGTTTTCACAGTTGGCTATTTGGGGGCGATTCTTGCGTCTTTCCCTCTGATTTCTGCTATCGCACATTTCGCAATTGCGTATCCAAGAAACAAATGCTACAATGAAAATTTGAAGAAGGGGATGAACCCATATAGATGGTATGAATATGCCTTCTCAAGCTCCATAATGATAGTGTTGATTGGCACATTTGTAGGTGTCTGGGATTTTTGGTCGTTGGCTATGATCTTTATCCTGAATGCAATGATGATAATGTTCGGTTATTTGATGGAACTTGTTAATCAGCACACTGAGAAGACCAATTGGTTCCCTTATATTCTCGGATGTATTTCAGGAGGAACCCCTTGGGTTGTACTCTATGCTTACTTCATTGCTGCCATAGGTTCAGTAGATACTAATCCACCTGCGTTTGTATACTCCATATTGTTCATCTACTTCATATTGTTCAACATCTTTGCCATCAATATGGTTCTGCAGTACAAAGGCGTTGGACACTGGAAAGACTATCTTTATGGTGAAAGATTCTATATCATACTAAGTTTTGTGGCGAAGACAATTTTGGCTTGGCTTACGTTTGCAGGGGTATTTGCGCCGTTCTGAACCCTCCAGATTTCTAGTATAGCCGCGAGTGCGCGCGCGCATACAGTGCCGAATTCCTATAGACAAACATAGGTATTCAGCGCTTTTACTTCTTCTTTTCTCTTTCAAAGAGCAGGTAATGGTTGACGAGTGTTGGAGTTCCTTGGGCTTGATAGGTGTGGAGACGCCAACCCTCCCTTTCATGCTCTTCAATCACTCCACCTACTCTCTTGTGATGTCCAACCTGCACACACTTCCACTCTTTCACTCTTTTTCACCTCAAAGTCCTTTTCAGTCGGTTCTTTTTTTATTTTTCCGCAAGAGAGTGTTCGATAATGTCTGCATTTACTGAGTAGTTCACCATAAACTGTAAATCTGCCAAGGCGAGTTACAATACACAGGAAGTCAATATCGGGAGATAAATGATATGGCGCCTATACGAACTGCTGAAAAGCTGGCTATAATCGACGCATTGGATATGAAGATCATTAGAGCGTTGCAAAAAGATTCTCGAAAGCCAATAGTGCAGATTGCAAAGGAGGTTGATGCAAATGAAGCCACTGTCAGAAGGCGAGTCGAGAAATTGCTGAAGGGTGGAATAATTGAGCGTTTTACGGTAATCTTAGATTATCACAAATTGGGAAGAGTCATCAAGGCTTTTATAGGACTCCGAGTAGAACCTGCGAAGCTGAGGTCAATCGCCGAACATTTGGCGAAGCATCCGGACACGCAAGTTGTCTATAGAACGAGTGGGGATACGGATATTGTCACAGAGGTCATCCTAGAAAAGATGGAGGATTTGAATACTTTTCTAGAAGAAGAGCTGCAATTGGATGGCATCTTGGGCACAATTGTCACAATTGTTATTGGTCCTTACAAACGGTGTCCATGGACAAAGCTGTAGGGTGCCTGTGTTGGTGAGAACGTGTGTCAGCTACTGGTGTGAACCAAAGGTCTCAGAAATTTTGTAGGATTAACTCGAAGGTCGCCAAATGCGAGTTCTTCGATTGAAAATCCCATTGCTAGTCCTAGCAACTGCGGATAATGTAGGATGGGTACACTGAAGTTGCATGCATGCACGGCTGAGTTTCCTGAAATTCCTCATCTGAGAGCGATATTATGGAATATCAACCGTATAGCGGACAATGGATCGGGAATTGCTCTGATAGCTGTAAATAACACGCTGGAAAAAAAAACCAAGATCTGTTCAAAACGTTGGTCAACTCTCTTCAAGAGAGAAAGCGAGAAATAACACTGCCTCCTCTCATGGAAATGGAAATCCAAGATATTTCAGTATCATCCTTACGCTCAGGAATGTTACCCAGACTCCAATTAAAGTCCCAAGAGCTCTTCGGGGGACACGATTTGTGATCATTGCTGCAATCGGAGTGAGAATGAGGCCACCGATTAGAATGGGTATCACAATCGCCCATAGAAATTTTTCGAAACCAAGTAGAATTCCGAATACAATTGTGGCAGCAAAGGATATGAACGGCTCCGTTGCTTCTACAGTTCCTACAGCCTTTCGAGGCTCAGTTCCATTGAGAATGAATGTCGGTGTACATATTGGCCCCCATCCCCCTCCACCTGTCACATCGATGAACGCTGCAAAGAAACCCATCAGTGGAACGAGCTTAGGAGATATTTTCTTAGCCTTGTAATGAACGCTGTTTTTGATATGACGAACGAGAATTAGCAGCCCCATTGAGAGCAGGATAATACCAATCAGCGGTTTCGCTAGTCCGGTAGAAATCCACGAAAGGAGTGCAGCCCCCAGCACTGCACCAATGATGCCTGGGATCACAAGTGGAAAAAACAAAGACGTATTGATATTCTTAAATTTCCAATGAGCTATAGCAGATACTATATCTACAAAGCCTTCTGACGTGTGAATTGAGGCACTTGCGACTGCGGGAGTTATGCCGAAGGTAATGAGCATAGACGTTGCAGTTACGCCATAACCCATTCCTAAAGAGGAGTCAACAAATCCAACGGATAAGCCTACAACGATATAAATGAAGAATGCGCTTTCCATCTAATCCCCCTTTACCTGCTATGAGAAATTTTCGAAGACGCTCTGCTAATTACATTTAATTAGTAATTATATTTAATTAGGATATAAGTCTTCCGCAGTTTTTCCTTAACTATTTTTCCTTAACCATAGTGTCCGCTGTTTCGGTTTCTCTTAGTAAGACCTGATTCGCCTGCCGCTCTAATCGCGTTCTATCTAGCATTCATGGGGCTGCTGCGCTGGATATTTAGCTTAAGATTTCCTCAACCTCGGCTCTATCAACGTCCATAATGTAATTAATCCCAGATATTCTTACTGCTTCAGCAGTTAAAGCAGCGATGTCATCTCGCGAAATATGCTGAAGTGCGAATTTTCGGGCTCCACACATCAATTGCTTAAGTCCGTGAATCAACCTTTGATTGTAGGTGTAGAGGCCAATTGCACCTGTCGGCAAGTCTTGAGATTTTTCTTTAAACTTGCTTTTTAACGTAGCTGCTTCGACAAAGATAGCGTCGATGGTGTTGCCATATCTTGCGTAGTATACTGGAAGATTGTCTTCATTGATTCGACCACCAACATTTTTTCCTACCATAGCTGCGGTGAGGGGAGCTCTTGCCATCCCTATTGCTTTGACATATGGTGCACCTAGCGCCAATGCTTTGAAGATGTGGTCTTCCATAGTAATGCCTCCGGCGAAGGCAACACTAGGTACGTAATCTCCTCTCTTTGCCAGTCTGTCTATGTATTGATAAGTTAATGACCAGATCTCTACACTGGGGATTCCCCATTCATTCATCATACGCCAAGGACTCATCCCAGTTCCGCCACCTGCGCCGTCAACTGTTAGCAAGTCGATCCTGGCCTTTGACGAGAATTTTACAGCTCTTGCCACGTCCGCTGGTCTGTAGGCCCCTGTTTTGAGAAAAACGTACTTTGCGCCCAAGTCTTTGAGCTCTTTCACTCTGTTCATGAAAGATTCTTCAGTGACCATGCCGACTCGAGAGTGCCTTTCGAATTCTTTAAAGTGCTTTTTCTTGAACGCTTCAATAATGTCAGGGTTTTCAGGATCTGGGATAACTATGTAGCCTCTTTTCTTCAGAAGCTGGGCCTTGCCTAGATCTCTGATTTTAACCTCGCCGCCGATGTTTTTGGCTCCTTGCCCCCACTTCAGTTCAACAGCGTCTACTTCTAAATCTGTTATTGCATATTCAAGGACGCCGAGCTTTGTATCTTCTATGTTGGATTGAACAACAATGGCACCATAACCCTCTTCTCTCCATTCTTTGTAGGCTTTCACTCTCCATTCCAATTCCGGAGAATGAGCGACTTTTCCATTGTTGAATTCTGAGTTGACATCCATGCCGCATACATTTTCCCCTATTACCTGCATTGTTCCTGAGATTGCTGCGCCAATAGCCAATTCTTTCCAGTTATCTTTGGCAATTTTTGTAGATCCAAGTCCACAGGTGAACCATGGAACCTTTAATTTAATGCCTTCGCCTCGTCCTATTTTGGTTTCTAGATCAACGTTAGGAAATATGGCTTTATCGCTGTTGGCTTCAATGCCAATCGCTCCTACGGTTGTTCCCATGATGTTGAAGTGTGAGAGGTTAACAGGATAGTTTTTTTCGGATCCAGTAGTTATGGCGCCAAAAGGCGCTGGATAAATGACTTCACTACCTCTTATAGCAGATTTGGCGACTTCGCATGGACCAGGGCATCCATCTATGCAAGTGACGCAAAGCCCGCTGACTGGACATGGATCGGTTCTATTTTTGGTTAGAGTTGCTGGGCTTCTGTTCGGTTTTGAAAAGGTCATACTATTTTTCCTCCTTTTGTACACAGGCTCCACATGAGTCTAGAGTACACATGATTTGATCATACTTTTCTACACATTGCGGGGATATGACAAGACAAGAGTTGCAGAGCTCTCCTGGAGATTTTACCCCTCGGCACTGCAGTTCAACTACAGGGCAAATATACATGCAGGCTCCGCAGTTTCTACACGTTTCACTCGACAATCGAAATGGGGTAATCACCTCTCTATCTTGTCCTCTGCCCACAAAACCTATCGCCCCACTTCCCATTTGCTCAGCGCACATTCTTACACATAACCCACAAAGAATACAGTCTTTGCTATCCATCTTGAATCTTACATGCTCCAATCCTATTTTAGAAGCCAAATCCTGCAGCGTCTTCGAATTGGGGCATCTGGCAATTAACAATTCTAATATCAGCTTCCGCCCCCTTGCCAATCTCTGCGAATATGTCTTCACACAAATTCCCTCCCGAACAGGGTATAAACACGAGGTCACTAGTCTAGTCCTTCTTCCATCGTCAACCTCTACCGTACACAGCCGACAAGCACCGTAGGGCGTCAACTCATCATGATAGCATAAGGTTGGGATGTTGAATCCATAGAGTCTAGCGACCTCAAATATAGTTGAACCTTCTTCAGCTTGAACTTTTACTCCATCAATTGTTAAAGTTACCATCTAATCACTTCCTACTTCAACAATACCGCATCAAACGGGCAAGCATCTCTGCAAACCCCACATCTAACACATTTGTTGGGATCAATGGTGTGAGGGTTCTTTGGTTCACCTTGTATGGCCTGTTGCGGGCAGAGTTTCAAGCAGGCACCACACCCTGTGCATTTGTCCTCCACAACAAAGTACTCAACAAGTTCCTTGCAGATGCCTGCTACACACTTTTTGTTTTTCACGTGAATTTGGTATTCATCTTGAAAATACTTCAAAGTTGACAGTACAGTGTTTGGCGATGTCCGACCAAGACCACAAAGAGAAAAGTCCTTTACCATCTCAGCCAATTCTTGAAGGAGCGCCAAACTCTCTTTCTTGGCATCCCCCTTAGTGATGTCGGTTACGATCTCAAGCATCCTTTTGACTCCTTCTCGACAAGGAACACATTTACCACAGGATTCATATTGCAGGAAGTCAAGGAAATACCGAGCCACATCTACCATACATGTGGCTTCGTCCATGACGATCATACCACCAGACCCCATCATTGAGCCAGCTTCAGTTAACCTATCGAAGTCCACTGGAAGATCGAGAAGCGCTTCAGGCATACATCCACCGGAAGGACCACCTGTTTGAACAGCTTTGAACTTCTTGCCTCCAAGTATCCCTCCACCTATGTCATAAATGATCTCCCTGAGTCGAGTTCCCATGGGCACTTCAATGAGACCTGTGTTGTTCACTTTTCCAACAAGAGAGAAAATCGCTGTTCCTTTACATCTCTCGGTTCCTAATTTTGCATACCAATCCGCACCCTTATTGATAATCAAAGGGATACAAGCCCACGTCTTAACATTATTCAGATTAGTTGGTTTGCTCCACAAGCCCCGCTCAACTGTATGGACGTATTTCGCTCTTGGCTCGCCTACTCTACCTTCTATGGAAGCGACTAACGCAGAAGATTCGCCACACACAAATGCGCCTCCACCACGGACTATCTTAATCCCTAAGTCGAACCCAGAACTGAATATACTGTTCCCTAAAAATCCATAGTCTTTTGCTTGGTCGATGGCTATCTGAAGGTGCTTCAATGCTAGGGGATACTCGGTACGAACATAAAGGTATGCTTGATTCGCTCCTATTGCATAAGCCCCTACAATCATCCCTTCCAGGATGCTGTGGGGATTCGCTTCCATGAGGCTTCTGTCACTGAAGGCTCCAGGGTCACCTTCATCACCATTTCCGATCACGAATTTAATGTCCCCCTCAGCTTTTCGGCACGATCGCCATTTTAGTCCAGTGGGGAAACCTCCACCGCCAAGACCGCGGAGCCCCGACTTTTCGATAGTACCAATAATTTTCTCAGGAGACATTGCTGTTATCGCTTTTGCGAGAGCCTGATAACCTCCAACAGCTATGTAGTCAAGAATGTTTGTAGGGTCAATGCGCCCGTTGTTAGCGAGAATTCGTCTTGTCTGCATTTTATAGAAAGGCACTTCAGCTTCACAACGAACCTTTTGATGTGTTGCGGGATTGACATATAAAAGCCTGTCAATGACATCCCCGTTGTGTAATGTTTGTGAAACGACCTCGGGGACATCACTTGGCTTTACCCCTTGGTAAAAGACTTCTTGGGGTTCTATTACAACTACAGGGCCCCTTTCACAAAAGCCATGACACCCTGTCTGCTTGATATCCGCATCCATTTCACAGCCTTGTTTCATGACTTCGTCCCGAAAAGCCTCGAGAACATCTAAACTGCCACGTGCCCGGCACCCAGTACTAACGCACACTCTTACACAAGGCTTATTCGGATCTCTGTTTTCCAACAAAGAGTTTTGCAAAGCCACAAGCTCTTGGCGAGTTCTAACTTTTTTCATTTTTTCCCTGTACCCGTTTTAACACACTCTTGATTTTCGTTGGGGCTATCTTGTCGAAGTAACGATCATCAATGATCATGACAGGCGCCAAGGCGCATGCACCTAGACACCGAACCGATTGAATGCTAAACTCCCGGTCTGATGTTGTCTCGCCATCTTTTATGCCCAATTCTCTTTCTAAAGCCTCTAGAATCCGAGTCGAGCCTCTCAAGTAGCAGGCTGTTCCAAGGCAAACACGGATGATATGTTTGCCACGGGCTGTCAGGTGAAATGCATCATAGAAGGAAGCGACGCCGTAAACCTGAATCAGAGGAACTTTAAGTTTCTCAGAAACATATCTCAACGTCCAAGGCGGAAGATAGCCATACGAATTTTCAATCTCCTGCAATACGGCAATTAATGCTGATTTTTCATAAGAATGGCTTTCAATAATCTTGTCGACTTTGCTGTGTTCTAAAGTGTTTTCCGCCACGCTCTATGACTCCCTGAAGTTAATTATCTACTCTCTAAATCGCGAAAGTGGAGGCTTTCACGATGCTCTATCTTCTGGACCTCGGGAAACTTTTCGTATGCCTTTGAAGCTAAGCGATGTCTCTTCAGAAGCTCCCTCAGCCAACATTATTTCGTAGACATCTTTTGAACCGCATTCTCGACATTCTAGAGATCTGTATCTACAAGATTGGCAATTATCGGATTCCATACCAATTCGAAGACATAGATCCTCTACTCCATCTTTTTGTCCAACGACCAAACCAACTAGCTCAACCCATGTGCTTCCACAGTGAGCGCAAGCAAACCTTTTCCTGCTCAACTCCCCTGTTTTCCTCCTGTCTTCGATCTCTTTGATGAGTTCTGTTATCTGCAACCAACATCACGCATTTTAAGATAATTCGCCTTTATTTATTCCTTTTGTTTGAAATATCAAAGCTATTTTCTACATTTTAAGACGCAATGACCTAAAATACCGAAAGTGTAGAGTAACCTCCATTTGCAGGCGTTTCACTCGACACCGTAAGATTTTTCGCTTAAAATAGTATAATTTATATGCTCTAGGCACAACTCCTCTGAAAAAGGGATTATCATGGCTCGTGGCACACAGGTTGATAAAATTGATATAAATATTCTTAGGGCCCTTCAGAGAGACGCGCGTCACAACTTCTCTGACATCGCAAAGAGTTGCAGCGTCTCAACCGATACGATAAGCAAGAGATTCAGAAAAATGAAAAAAGCAGGGATTATCAGAGGAACAACCATACTATTGAATCCCAAAAGCTTCGGATATGACTGCGTTGCGAGCATAGGAGTAGATGTAAGGCTTCCACGTCTCAACGAAGTTGTTGAATTGATCCAGACTATCCCGGGAATTGTGTTCTTCACTACTTCTATAGGCAGAGAAGACATCTTCTGTATTGCAGTTCTCAAGAATGTTGGCACGCTCAGCCAAATTAAGGAGCTAATAAAGGGCCACCCCTTGGTTCGAAATGTAACTACTACCATCTGGGTTGATGAAATATTGCTGTGCCCTGAAAATTTCGAATTCAACCATCTCAAAGAGGAGTAGTTTTGATGGATGAAATTGACCTACAAATAATCAAGAAACTAACCACTAATGCACGTACATCTTTCCGAAAGATTGCTGAGGAACTCAAAATATCTCCTGATACGGTGATAAATAGGTATCAAAAACTACAAGAGACTGGCGTAATTCGAGGATCAACTGTAGTAATTAATCCGAAGAAAGTTGGGTATCACTGCATGACTGCATTTCTTATTGATGCGTCATCCCTACACATACTGGGAAGTGAGGCTAATCCGGTCGATTCGTCACTGATTCTAGGCAAACTGATTTCAATGCCAAACATAATTCTAGCTACAAAAACTGTTGGGGATCATGACTTGTTAGCCATCGGAGTGGCAAGGGATTTTCAACATCTGATGCTCATGACCCATAAGATCGCTAGAATACCAGGCGTGAAGGACATCCAAGTTTCTTTTTGGGTCGAGAAATCCTCCCTCTGCCCAAAATACTTCATAGTCTAGAACACAATGATTTCTAGACCTTTCAGGAATGGAAAAAGCGCACGCGCCAATTAAGCTTCATTTGCTAATCTTCAGTGCAGGTCACAAGACTCTCAACAGTTGATGGCGGTTTTGCTCCTCTTAAGTTTGAATCTAGAATGAAGGAGCCGAAATTTGAATCGAGAAGCAGTTTTATAGGAGAGACGCCGCAGCCGATAGCCTTCAGCTCTACTTGACATAGAATGCCTGACCCCGTGAACGTGGACTGGTTTTTCCCCAACAGGCAGTTGCCCGCAAGAGTCCATCCTTCGCTGTTCTGTATCTTGCGAAGTGGGTTTGCAAACGCGGTAGAATCATATTCAACTAATGCATCACCAGCTGTGATTCTAAAAGAAAAGACATGGTCACCTGGAAGATGAACATCGACACATCGAAGCACCCCAGGATCGTAACTCAGGTAAACCTGCCAGCCATACATGTCAGTAGCATTCTCAACACCAATCTGAATTGTGAACGTCTCATTGATCTTCACTGAAGCTTCTTCAGGCAGCATAAGAAACGTCATGTTTCTATCTGTCCTGTCACCTGTTTCATTAAAGCTGGCTGCGTGTGCATGCGTACTGGTTGACTCAGCTGGTTCTGCGACTGGCATCGATTCGGTGACGGATAATGAGAACAGGAAGGATGCAATAACGAGGACATCGATGGAAATGATGATTATGGCATAAGAGATCGCTTTGGTGCTCCTCAACTTCCTAGTCTACCGAGAATATTACTGAGAAACACTCAGTTAGCCTTTATGGACGTGGAATCACGAGTCTCCATCTGCTCACATGCCCGTGATGCGTGCTTGAGAGGTGGGAAAAAGGAGGGATTTAATTTGGCCCTACGATGTTTATTGTTTTTCTTTTCCACATGTAAACTGCGATGACGATTGTGACTGTTGAAATAGAGCCTACCAATATTAAGAGCGATTCGGAAGTTAAGAGTGTCGGCTCGATCTCCAAGCCTAGAGATGGATCATGCTCTAGTGTTTTGTTCCCAAAGTATGGATACGCGAGGAATAGTCGCATGTGACTGCCAGCTGAGATGTACGATGCTCTGACATCTACCACTGTTGTGGTGGTATCGTCGTAGACAAGGGCCTTCGGCACGTATTTGAAGAATCCAACAAAGGAGGCATCTGGAGTCGCGAAGCGTAGTCTGAAGCGTTCTCTTATGTTTGCTCGGTTTCTTAACGGTTCTTCGAGGTTGGACTGGGTGTTATTTTGAGCTAGGCTGACTTGGGCTCCTTCTACATACATGTTTTGTGTCATCGATTGGGTTTCTAACGAACCATTTTCCGCATCTATGTCTTGCTCAGCAAAGTCGAGCTTCTCCAGGGAGATGGATGCAAGGTTCATCCACAGCGCTAATCCCGTTCTATTCGTTGGAATCTCAATGCCATTATCAGCAAATTCGCCAAGTAGTGGCTGTATTAGATCAAGGTTCCATGTCCAATTCTTCACAATTAAGTCCATTTTAAGCTCGCCTTCGCCGACTGAGTAGGTGTAGAATCCTCCAACATCCTCTGTTGTCTCAACGAGGTAAAACCTGCATCTGATGATGACGTTATTCTCGGCGAATTTGAGGTTTGGGAAAGGCACGCCGACGAGCGTGAAGTTGAAGGATAGGTATAGGGGGCTGCCGTCTGGAACTTCTACAGGTCCACTCAGGCTCCACTCGCACGCGCTAAACGGTAAGTATGGATTATGAAGGCCATAGAAGAAAGCTAGATTCATCAGCCTTTGCTGAATTCTAAGTCGGGCCTGCTGACGAATCTGGTTTTGTGATGGTTCAAAGTAGTTGCTGTTCAGGGCAAACTGAAGCTTGAACTCAGTTGCTTCATATACATGCTGGTAGTAAGGAGTCGCGAAAGTCATGAATTCGATTAATCCTTTATATTTTAAGGCATAGATGTTGCTCGGATCCTCAGCGTACCACCATAAGAACATGGGGTTCCGTCCCCCAGCAGGAAAGATCAAGTTGATGGTGTCTGTTTTTATCCAAGTCCAGTTGTTGCTGCCATTGGGTCCATAAGGTAGGATCTCAGGGTGTTCCCGGTTTTGACCCGAAGTTGTCTGAGCCGCTACAGGGAACACGAGAGACGTCGCTAGAATCGCTAGAACAACCGTTGTCCCCAATATGTTTTTTCCATTTTTCAAGCGTTTTTCACCAAAATAAACTATGAAACCGCTTCTTTTAAGAGAATCGCTTCTAGAAACCTCGAATATGTGGCTAGAACAGTTCTAGGAACCTAGAACTCAATATTCTCCGGAAAGAAGACAGATTAAACTAGCCGTCCTAACGCAAATAAAATCCCCACATTCAAGTACAGGACAAAAATGCTTAATACAATGGCTCTATCCAGCCGAAGACCTTTGCTGAAGGAGTATGCTGAGGACAAAAGCATCACGGTCCAGACTACTAACACTAGGAGCAAGTATCGGGCGAGTTCATAAGAGAGGAACATGAAAAGGTAGGGGAACAGCGCAATTGGCAGCGAGGCTATACCTATACACACAAAAAGCTGCAAATCACCGCCAACTCTCTTGAAAGCTGCCCAGCAAACCAAGTCTGAGAAAAAGAAGAGGCTGATCCAATTAAACAGATAGAGGAAACTTGTTGCTTCGAACTGATAATTAGTGAAGGGTGAATAGAAAAGCAGCAGTGATTGGGATGACGCAAGAGCTGATCCAAATGCCCCAAAAAGGAGAATAAACAACGCGAAAGGAAGTGTTCGCAGCGGGTGAATCGTTTTCGAAAAGACAGGTGCTAAGAAAAGCCATCTGATCAACCTATGACTAAATGTCTCGCTCAACTCCAACCGTGAAGGAGGCCTGCCTCCATCTTTTAGCGATTTGTATAGCAGACGGCCCTTGTCATTGAGTCGGTATTTTCGCTGGCTATCTTGGGACAAGTAGCTGGAAAGCATGTCAAGGTGATAGTACACCGTGCCAACTCCCATGCCAAGAGTTTCCTTCAACTCCTTGAACCCAATCTTCTCTTGCGCGCCGAGAATTTCAATTATCCTTCTGCGAGCAGGATTCCGAAGAAGCGTGTGGTATTTAGATTCATCATCCAACACATGACACCATTCAAAGTTTGCCTTCTGAGGTGACATCATCTGAGGAAGCACTTATTTCTCTTTCTAAACTTGGCTCGCAATTTGCGTGTACGCACTCATACTAGAATTAGTAATAATGCTTGCATACTGGCGGTTTGCCTAATCCAACTAATTTCCGTTGGCAATTGGCTGTCTTTCTTGTCTTTTTTTGTAGACAATAGCTCCAAGCATTGTTGCTATCAAGAGTAGCGGGAGGATGACGAGGCATGAAAATTCTGGCACTATAGCGATCTCAAGCATTGAGTGCTCGTATGTGAAGTAAATCCATCGATGGGTTCCATTATCAGAGAGATTGTAGTTGAAATAGTGTGGGGCTGTGCCGTTGACAGTAACGTGATATGTCTCATTCATGAGAGTGTGAGGGATGCAGATTCGAATGAAGCCAAATGTCTGATTCTCAGAGATGTTGGAGACTAGTAGATTGATGGTGTTGGTCGAGCTGCTGTACTCAGCTGCGTTGACAGTGGAGTTACAGATGACATATACCTGCTCTGTGAGGGATGCATTGAAGCCATAGAACATGCCCAATAGAGGAAGAGTGTCATTGTTGTTTGGGTCGATCTCGTAGGGTGTCTCGCCGATGCCATCGTTGTTCGTGTCGTTTCCGTTGTAGTCGCTCCAGTAATTCCCTTCCAGGCCGTTGTCCCAGAAGTTTTCGAAGTCGTATGAATCGATTTGCTGCGTGTTGTTCACGAAGTTGTTGAGGTAGATGGAGTTGTTGTGACCACCGAGTTCAATTGCGTAGTCACTGTGTGCGATTGTGTTTCCGTAGAGTATGTTGTTTGACGCGTCACTCAGGTAAATGCCTAGTTCGCCGTTGTCTACAATGCTATTTTCGGACATCGTGGTGCCGTTGGAATCCCACAGGTAGATTCCGCGGTATTCGTTGCCGACTATGTTGTTCCCGGTAATGGAGTTGTTAAACGACCGGTAATGCTTCACTCCGTCGTAGTTGTGTGTGATGTTGTTATAGGCAATTCGGGAGTTTTTTGTGTAGGCGAAGAGAAGCCCCAGCCCGTTGTTGGTAAGGTTGTTCCTTTCGACAGTGATGTTTGTTGAGTTGATGAGAGCTAAGAATCCGATTTCAGGATGCGTGGGCGGGCGAATGCTGTCGTTGTTGTGGTTGATGAGGTAATATACAGGTTTTCCATCGACGAGATTTGAAGTGTCAATGTCGTGTAAATACTGGGATAACTCCTCTCCGTAGACATAAAAGCCATAATTAACGTCGTCAAGTAGATTGTGGTTCAATGTGTTGTTTGTGGACTGGATTAGGTAGATCCCGTAGAGGCTGCTTGAGATGTTGTTTGTGTGGACGTGGTTGTGACTGCTGCTTTGGTCATAGCGGATGCCCATATAGTTGCTGGCCATGACATTGTCATAGATGCTGTTGTTTGACGATGCCCAGAGCCCAACACCGTCTAGAAATAGGTTTTCTGTGATGTTGTTACGGTGGAGCGTGTTGTTGTGGGAGTATGAGATGTCGATGGCTGAGTATCCACCGTAATTGTATCCTCCGTTATTCATTATCTTGTTGTCAGAGACGGTGTTGTTTAACGAATCGTAGATGTAGATTCCGAAATCGTTGTTGTCCGTGATGTTGTTGTGCTGAATCCGGTTTTGTGAGGAGTTGTAGATGTTGATCCCGATGTCGAAATTTCTGATGGTTAAGTTTTTCAATGTGACGTTTGATATGTCTCTGAAAAAGATGCCATTCCCAGAATTTGCTCCTTCCAGGGAGTACCCGAGTCCATTAAGCACAACGTTGCCCCGCTCAATCTCAATGCGACCATAGTTGTTACCCGCGAAATTGTAAATAATGAGATCCGCGGTTGTGATGTTCGCTTCCTTGGGTTCTATTGAGCCATCTTCTCTAATGTAAATGAGTTCAAATGCCTTAACTTGGTCAATTTTGACCACAATACTTGACATTCCCATAGCGATAAGCATCAAAACGATGCCTAGTGCAAGGTTTCCTTTCATATACCGTCACTTCGAAACTTTTACCTTAGTTTGCCCGTTTCACTTTTATGACTTTTGGACAAGGATTCTATCACATATGGCACCTACAAGCTTCTTCTAGAAGAATAGAGAGAGCCAGATATGCTGGTGGCATAAGATGATAAGATGATAAGATGATAAGACATTCTTCCTGGAGAATGGACCGATGCGGATTCTCTTCTCTTCAACAACACAGCGGTCTACGCGAAGCACAACGGATTGAACCTCTACATAGCAGTTTCTCAAGCTTATGCTTTGGTTTACGAACCCAACGTTACCATCCTGATTGATAGTGAACATGACGGAAGCCCTTCGCTGCAGCCAGATGACATGGCACTGTGGGTCTATCGCAATGGAACGTTGGGCGAGTCCAATGTGGCGGGAGGTGAATGGACAAGGACCTATGTCTCAGGCTGGAGCGCTAGCACGGGGACAGAAGAATTCAGCTGGCAAGCCGAGTTCAACATCACATATTCTAAGCTCAACATAGTGGCGGGAGTGGAAAACACCGTGGGCATAGGTTTCCTGAGAACTCGTGGTGTTGGTCAAGATCCCTACACGTGGCCTCCGAGCTACTGGGAGGTCATCGAAAATCCTTCAAACTGGGGTGACCTGACTTCAACAGGGTACAACTGGATTCCTGAATTTCACCATCTCCTTGTTCTCCCTCTCTTCATGATGGCGACGCTGCTGGCTGCATTAGCCCTCCGAAAAAGACTTGGCTGAAGCATCTAGCGTGCGCACCTACAAAATCCCTTTTTTTTGGCCATATCTAAAATCATAATAAGCATAGCCAATTACTATTTTATGAAGAATGACTCTTCAGGAAAACATAGAGTGGGGTTATGTCAAATTGAATGATAAAAAGACGTTATCAACTGGCCGGGCACGTATGTCGATCCGAGACTGGTGGCCGAACCAG